>Ga0192240_10093_pt1 | contig 48035 bp, 40 predicted proteins | sample Koala_Koa27_H3_FD_131237 | JGI IMG/M metagenome (GOLD analysis project Ga0192240, IMG submission 131237) | Enriched cells from koala feces incubated with labeled cellulose particles, San Francisco Zoo, California, United States - Koala_Koa2-7_H3 ...
ACCCAATAAAGAATGACAATCTGTTAAATATTCATTCATAAAATATGCACATATAAGTAAATTTCCTATATTTGTTTCGAAAACACAGCGAGAAATATTGTCATTTTGATATTCAACCTCTAAAGAACCCCGAATCATGAAAAAAGCAGTTTATTTAAAATCATTTTTACTTTTATGCTTCTTTACGCTCACACATACACTAAGCGCGGGCACTCACGATGGTAACTATGTGTACAATACGGAAGAAAAAGACGGAGTGATGGTGGCGCAAACCGTATACAAGGTAGAAAGCGGTGCCCTCATTAACCATCTCAAACATAACTATGCCTATGACGATCGTCAACGCATGACAGAACACGAAACTCTGAAATGGAGTTCTGCCAGGCAACAATGGGAACAAGATATGTGCATCCGCTATACGTACGAAGGTAAACTGGTGACTATCACGTATTTCAAATGGAACTCCAAAAAGAAAGAGTATCTGCTACTCCCGGAACTGACAGGTACTATGGAGGCGAATTGATCCCGGACCTTATACCCAATTCTCTCTTTGAATCGATGAAAAAAACGATATATACTCTAACAAAACCAACCTTTAAAGAGGCTGTCTCATCTTTTCTGTGTTGAGGCAGCCTTCTTCTTTTTAATGGGTAAGTTTACCTGTAAAAACCTCCTTGTCTGCTATGCTTCCTTCGGGAAAATACCCTGAAACCAGGAGTTTTTACTTCAAACAATTTAAAACTGTAAGATTTTTGAAAATCAACCTCTACGTTGATACAGCCTATTTTTCTTCAGCCTTCACAGAGAAAATCTATCTATTACGCTATTTCGCTCAGCATACCCGGGATCTTCTCTCCGCACGCCGTTATGAAACGAGATACGACATAGCCTCTGCCGGGTTTCCAAAGTAATTGATTATATTTGCCACCCGTTTCTACTTTTATAGCTACACGCTGTTATGAATCAAGAACTCAGAACTTACATAGAAAAGGAGATCCTGCCCCGGTATCATGCTTTCGATAAAGCACACGACATCAGTCACGCAGAGACTGTGATCCGGGAAAGCCTGGAACTGGCGCGTATCTACGGAGCCGATCCGGAAATGGCCTATACCGTTGCAGCCTATCACGACACAGGTCTGTGCCAAGACAGGGAAACCCATCACCTGATATCCGGAGAGATCCTGCAATCGGATCCCCGTCTCAGGCAATGGTTTACCGAAGAGCAGATAGCGATCATGAAAGAAGCTGTAGAAGACCACAGGGCCTCTTCCGACCACGCTCCACGCAGCCTCTACGGAAAGATCGTGGCGGAGGCAGACCGGATCATTGATCCCGAGATCACCCTGCGCCGCACCGTACAATATGGGATCAAAAAACATCCGGATACCTCTGCCGAATGGCAATACCAACGCTTCCGCGAACACCTGACAAAAAATATGCAGAAGGCGGTTATATGAAATTGTGGCTGGAAGGCACAGCAAACAGTGAAAAACTAAACGAACTCCGGACACTCCTACGCGACGAAACAGCCTTGCAAGAGACTTTCTATCGCATGCGCCGGGAAGAGACAGAGAAATAAGGTAGCCGCCGCTTTTCCCGGTCCCGAACCTCTTTCGCTTTCATTGTTGCGCAAATTGACGATTAACCTACGCAAAATACTCATTCTCACCCGGACTCATCCCCTATCTTTGCAGGAGATAAAGTAGCAGGAACACCCGACCGGAACTACCAACAGGTAGATCTGCTGCGCAACAGTTCTTTTTCAGGTGTTCCGCAATTATCCGTACATACATAAAGCACACAAAGAACCTGAAATACAGATCCCCCTTCCATGATGAAAATTGCTATAGATTTAGGTGGAACCCATGTTCGTACAGGATTGATACAAGGAGACCGGCTCACAGAGATCCGCACTTCTCCCTGCCCTTCGCAACTGAGCTGCGAAGAGAGTATCCACTACCTGGCTGATACGGCGCGGGAACTCATCCAAGGCCCCATACAAGGGATCGGCATCGGAGCCCCCTCCGTAGTAGATGCCGGACAAGGCATTGTATACAACGCGACCAACATCCCCGCCTGGAAAGAGGTGCATCTGAAAAAAGAGCTGGAAAGTCTGTTCGGTGTTCCCGTACAGGTAAATAACGATGCCAACTGCTTCGCATGGGGAGAACATCTTTTCGGCACAGGCAAGCCCTTCCGCAACTTAGTGGGGATCACATTAGGCACTGGCACCGGTGCCGGAGTGATCATAGACGGAGCCCTCTACAACGGCAGCAACACCGGTGCCGGAGAGATAGGATCTCTCTCCTATCTGGACCGGGACTTCGAATACTATTGCAGCAGCAGCTACTTTACCCACTTTTGCCGGACTACCGGTAAAGAGGCGTTCAGGCGCGCTACGGCCGGTGATACGGAAGCCCTGAAACAGTGGGATACATTCGGCACCCATCTGGGCCAGCTGGTCAAAGCCGTATTATTTACCTACGATCCGGAAGCCATTGTCTGGGGAGGCGGATTATCTGCCGCTTATCCGTTCTTCGAGGCATCGATGTGGAAGGCCGTACAGGACTTCCCTTACCAGGAAACAGTCAAAAAATTACATATATTGGTCTCACAAACCCCCTACGTGAGCCTGTTAGGAGCCTCTGCTCTGATCCGTTAACTCATTCTTAATCCCCTGTCGTCATGAAAAACATTTTTATTCTGACCTTTTGCTCCCTGGTCTCGCTCCTCTCCTGCCAATCCCGGGAAAACGCGCAGTATCGTCACTTTGCTGGCAGACGACTGGCAGATCCACGCTTCGACCGGGCCGGAGACTAACGGCGCTGAATTATCTACTACACTGGTTCCGACAAACGGATGGTACACCACCAGCGTACCCACTACCGTAATGGGAGCTCTCACCGCAAACGGCCTGTACGAAGGCATTCTCGAAGGAATGGACTATAAGGAAATAGACCGCACTCCTTTCGATGTACCCTGGTGGTTCCGCAAAACGTTCTCCCTGCCGGCACTGACAGACGGACAAACCGCCCGCCTGCATCTGGACGGACTCAGCTACTCGGCCCATGTATGGCTCAACGGGCAACAGATAGCGGACCGGGAGATGTGCCACGGCCCGTTCCGCCAATTTACATGGGACATCACTCCCTATCTGGCACAGGAAAATGTACTGGCCATTGAACTGTTCCGTGCACAGGATGGAGACCCGAACATTGGTTTTGTAGACTGGAACCCAGCTCCTGCCGACGAAAGTATGGGGCTTTTCCGCGAAGTCCGGGTCTCCGTATCGGGACAGGTAAGTATGCAGCACGCGCGCGTACATTCCAGGGTAAATACCGAAACGCTCGACGAGGCCTGGCTTACTGTAGAAACTACCCTCACCAATCATGCTGCTGCTCCGGTCAAAGGAAAACTCTGTGGCTCTTTCGACGGAAAGAAATTCTCCGTACCTGTCACTCTGCAGGCCGGAGAAAAGAAAACCGTATCCGTTACCCCGCGGGAAGCTCCTTCTTTGCATGTGTCGCATCCCCGGTTGTGGTGGTGTCATCAGCTGGGCAATCCGGATATGTACCGGATGCAACTGGAATTCATAGCAGACAATCAGGTGTCCGACCGGCAGGAGGTAGATTTCGGAATCCGTCAGATCGAGGACTACTTCACCGCAGAAGGACATCGCGGATTCAAACTCAACGGGAAAGAGGTATTGATACGCAGCGCGGGCTGGACAGACGACATCTTCCTGCGTGACGATGCCCGCAGCAACGAGATACAAGTACGCTACGTAAAGGACATGAACCTCAATTCCATCCGTTTCGAGAACATCTGGGGTACTTCACCAAACATCTATGACCTGTGCGACCGCTACGGACTACTGGCGCTGGTGGGCTGGAGCTGTCATTGGGAGTGGGAGCATTACCTGGGTTCGGCCTGCGACCAGTTCGGGGGTATCATGCAGGAAAAAGACATGGACCTGATCGCCGAATCCCTGAGAGACCAGGTACTCTGGCTACGCAATCATCCCAGCATCATCGCCTGGTATGTGGGTAGTGATATGATTCCCCGCCTGGCCCTGGAAGAAAGGTACCTGAAGGTACTGGAACAGATCGATGACCGTCCGTACATAGCAGCGGCCAAGCAGATCATAAGCGAAGTAACCGGCTCCACAGGCATGAAGATGTACGGACCCTATGAATATGTAGGTCCCAACTACTGGTACATAGACAAAAAGAACGGAGGCGCGTTCGGATTCAATACGGAAACCGGCATCGGAGCCCAGTTACCGGTAATCGAATCTATCCGTAAAATGATACCTGCGGACAAACTGTGGCCTGTCAACGAATACTGGGACTATCATTGTACTACGGCAAGTACGGCAATGAATACACTGGATGTACTTACGGAAGCGATCAGGAGCAAATATGGCCAGGCGACCGACCTGACCGACTACCTGCGCAAAGCGGACCTGCTGAACTACGAAGGCACACGTGCCATGTTCGAAGCGTTCCGGATACATATCCCGGAGGCCACAGGTGTTGTACAATGGATGCTCAACTCGGCATGGCCTTCTCTCTACTGGCAGATGTACGACTATTACTTAGTGCCTACGGCAGCCTATTACTCCGTGAAAAAGTCCAACGAAGCCCGCCAGCTGATCTACAACTACGGCGACAGAGGCATCTATTTAGTGAGTGAAGGTCCTGAGCCTATGAAACTACAGGGAAAGATCGTTATGTACGATCTCCGGTCGCGTCCGGTCCATGAACAGGTGCTCCACTTGCAGGCCACTCCGCGGATGTCGGAAAAAGTAGCGGATATCCCGGTCTGTAACTCACATATTTTCCTATCTTTGCAACTACAGGACAGCAACGGCAAGTGGCTGACAGATAATTTTTACTGTTTATCTCCTACCGACGATGAGCACGACTGGGCAAAGACCAACTGGGTACATACACCGATGAAGAGATATGCCGACTTCACCCCCCTTTTTTGAATACATTGCCCGAAGCCACCCCGGAGATCCGGGTAACCGCCACCACACGCGGTCCGGAACAAGTGATCGGGGTAGAGATGGAGAATGGAGCTTATACCAGCCTGATGACACGTCTGGCTTTGCAGGACGAACAGGGTGAACTGATCTGTCCGGTGTTCTGGAACGATAATTACGTAAGCCTGCTACCGGGTGAGAAGCGTTTGCTGGAGTGTGTCGCAGATCCGGCCCTGACCCGGGGAAAAGATCTCCGGATCGTAGTTTCCGGATGGAATACACCCCGACAAGAAATAGCGGTACCCAGGTAGCCTATATATAAAGCTACATGATCAGACTCATTCTTTTAACAGATTTTACGGAGGCATTCGCGCATTACCTGCTCAAAGGGATCCTGGCCTACTCACAAGGCAGAATCCTCTGGGTCGTATGCCGGATGCCTCCCTCCTACAAACATACACATGGCATCAGGGGCGTACTGGAATGGGCACACAAATGGGAAGCCGACGCGATCATCGGTCAGTTCGATACCACCGACGAAGTAGAACTGTTTGCCAACAGCGGTATAGTAGCCCTGGCACAGGATTATAAAAAACGATGGGAGTGTATCCCCAACATCACAGGTGCTTATCACCTGACCGGCAAGATGGCCGCCACCTATTTCCTGCAAAAGGGATTCCGGCATTTCGCCTTTTACGGCTACAAGGATGTGGTATGGTCGCAGGAACGGTGCGACGGATTCCGCGCGGAGATCGGCCGACACGGATACGCGGAGAATTTCTACGAATACCAGCATCAGCAACTGGACAACCTCTGGTTCTACGAAGCCGGTCCGCTGTGCGAATGGCTCCGCTCCCTGCCCCACCCCGTTGCCCTGATGGCTTGCGACGACAACCAGGCGAGCCGCATCACAGAGGCCTGTACACTCTGTGGACTTCACATCCCCGAAGACATCGCGGTGCTGGGAGTAGACAACGACGAGCTCACCTGCACCCTTTCCGATCCTACCCTATCCAGCGTAGACATGAACATCGAACGGGGAGGATACGAAGCTGCCGAATTAATAGAGCAGCTTTTACATACCCCCGGTCTGCCTTATCAGGACGTAGTGATCCAGCCCACAGGAATAGTAAGCCGCCAATCCACCAATACGTATTCCACAACAGATCCTTACATACTCAAAGCCCTGCAATACATTCATCAACATATAGACAGACCATTTGTGGTCAATGACATTGTAGAGCAGGTACCCCTGTCGCGCCGGTTACTGGAAACGAGATTCAGAAAAGAGACCCGCAAATCGGTCTATCAGTACATCTTACACCTGCGTATAGAGCGATTCACACAACTGCTGTTGCGTAGTGACGACCCCATCGCCGAAATAGCCCTTCAGACCGGTTTTCAGGATGTCCGCAACATGGCCCGGCCATTCAGAGCCGTCAAAGGATGTACCCCCTTAGAATACCGGAGAAAACATCAGTATCGTAAGAGCTGAGCTCAGCTTCCGGACCATACGCGCCTCTTATCCGCTCACGTTTTACCAATGAAAAAACAAAGTTCTTGATTACCGCTGTCTGTATCAGGGAGACGCCTGTTATCCTGCGGGGAGGAGAGGGAGAGGGAGAAAGTAGAGGCAACCCCTTGATATACTTCCTGTTGAATGGGACAGATCAGCCCCGCAAGATGAAACTTTATACATCGTCCGTACGAAACAGGAATCTGTCTGTACATACACCCTCTCTTTCGAAGCAAAAGGATCTACCCCGGTCTCCCCTGACAGACGTTCAGGCGGCAACAGGCCTGCCAGGTTTCCATACGCAATCCATTTTTCTGTTTCCTTTTCATATACAAAGTCCTATTTCCCACCGTTGTCGCGGGAAGCGGAGGCCGCGGCCCGTGGTCCGTAACAAGCTGTTTCTCATTTTACGGAGACAGATAATTGTTTACCGGCAAAAAGGGGGTCGCTACACAGAGAAAGTAGAAGAAGTTAAAGGCATTCCCCTCAAAAAACACTATCTTTGCACCTCGCAAAATAAAGAAAAGCACCCGGCTTTTTTATTCTACACAGGATAGATTACGTTACCGGACTGTTTCGGAAGAGACATTCCTGAATGGATAATAAGAAAATAAGATACTTTTATGGCTTTACAATGCGGTATTGTCGGACTTCCGAATGTAGGGAAGTCGACCCTCTTCAACTGCCTGTCCAACGCCAAGGCACAGGCGGCCAACTTTCCTTTCTGCACCATCGAACCGAATGTAGGTGTGATCACCGTACCCGACGAACGACTCCATAAACTGGCCGAACTGGTCAATCCCAAACGCATCGTTCCCACCACGGTGGAGATCGTAGATATTGCCGGACTGGTAAAAGGAGCCAGCAAAGGCGAAGGTCTGGGCAACAAATTCTTAGCCAACATCCGGGAGACAGATGCCATTATCCATGTGTTGCGCTGTTTCGAGGATGAGAATGTGACCCATGTCGATGGTTCCATCAACCCCGTACGCGACAAAGAGATCATCGACTACGAACTGCAACTCAAAGACCTCGAAACCATCGAAGCCCGTATCCAGAAAGTACAGAAACAGGCCCAGACGGGAGGAGACAAAGTAGCCAGACAGACTTACGACATACTGATACGCTACAAAGAAGCCCTGGAACAGGGCAAATCGGCCCGTACGGTAGAGTTTGATACCAAAGATGAACAGAAGATCGCCCGCGAACTGTTCCTGCTCACCAGCAAGCCGGTAATGTATGTCTGCAATGTAGATGAGAAAAGCGCTGTCTGTGGCAATCCATATGTAGACAGGGTGCGGGAAGCGGTAAAAGACGAAAACGCGCAGATCCTGATCGTAGCCGCGCGTACAGAGGCGGACATCGCCGAGCTGGAGACGTATGAAGACCGCCAGATGTTCCTGGAAGAGGTCGGACTGCAAGAGTCGGGAGTATCCCGACTGATACAGGCAGCCTACAGACTGCTGGATCTGGAAACCTACTTCACGGCCGGAGAAGTAGAGGTACGTGCCTGGACCTTCCACAGAGGGTGGAAAGCACCGCAATGTGCCGGAGTGATCCATACGGACTTCGAAAAAGGATTTATCCGCACCGAAGTGATCAAGTACGCCGACTTCATCCAGTACGGTTCGGAAGCGGCCGTACGGGAAGCCGGAAAGCTGAATGTGGAAGGAAAAGAGTATGTGGTACAGGACGGAGATATCATGCACTTCTGTTTCAATGTATAGATCCGTATGAAGTATCTTGTCGCAGGCACCGGAGGAGTAGGAGGCAGTATCGCGGGTTTTCTGGCACTGGCCGGAAAAGAGGTGAGTTGCGTGGCGAGGGGAGCCCATCTGAAAGCGATCCGCGACCGGGGGCTGATCCTGCGCTCCGATCTGAAGGGAGAACACACCCTTCCCATACAGGCGTTCACCGCGGAAGAATATACCGGAAAAGCGGATGTGATCTTCGTTTGCGTCAAAGGATATTCGATAGATTCCATCCCCGATCTCCTTCGCCGCGCTTCCCATAAGCAGACGGTAGTCATCCCGGTCCTCAATGTATACGGAACCGGACCTCATATACAGGAACGGGTGCCTGAGATTACCGTATTAGACGGGTGTATCTACATCGTAGGCTTTATCTCGGCGCCGGGAGAGGTCACCCAGATGGGAAAAATATTCCGTATGGTATTCGGCGCGCATCGCGGAACAAAAACACCGGACGGACTGTTGGAAGCGGTACAACGTGACCTGACGGAAAGCGGTATCAAGGCCGAACTATCGGAAGACATCAACCGGGACACATTCATCAAATGGTCTTTCATCTCAGCCATGGCAGTCACGGGAGCCTACTACGATGTCCCGATGGGAGAAGTACAGAAACCGGGTCACATACGGGATACCTTTATCGGCCTGTCGCGCGAAAGTGCCGCGCTGGGGCAGAAACTGGGTATCGGATTTCCGGAAGACACGGTCAGTTACAACCTCAGGATCATAGATAAACTGGATCCCGGCAGTACCGCGTCTATGCAGAAAGACCTGGCACGCGGACACGATTCGGAAATCGGAGGACTCCTTTTCGATATGATCCGACTGGCCGGAGAACATCAGTTAGAAGTACCTACCTACCAGAAGGTAGCTCAAAAATTTAAAACCAATTAAAAGCCTGCGCATATGGATATATTATTAGGTGTGATCAACTGGAATCCCGATCCGGAAATATTCAGCGTATTCGGTCTTCCTCTCCGTTACTACGGACTGCTGTGGGGAGTCGGTATCATTCTGGGAACCTATATGGTGCATCGCCAGTTCAAAGACAAAAAGATCGATGAAAAGAAGTTTGATACGCTGTTTATCTATTGCTGCTTAGGGATCATCCTGGGGGCCCGTCTGGGACATTGTCTTTTCTACGAACCCGAATACTACCTGGCACATCCGCTGGAGATGATCCTTCCGGTACGGTTTCTGCCTGAGGGAGGATGGAAATTCACCGGCTACGCCGGTCTGGCCAGTCACGGCGGTACACTGGGACTCATTATCGCGCTGTGGCTCTATTGCCGGAAGACGAAGATGAATTACGTAGATGTACTGGATATGATCGCCGTAGCCACCCCCATCGTGGCCTGCTGTATCCGTATAGCCAACCTGATGAACTCCGAGATCATTGGCAAACCCACGGATGTACCCTGGGCGTTTGTATTTCAGCAGGTGGATATGCTGCCCCGCCATCCGGCCCAACTCTACGAAGCCATCGCCTATTTCATTCTCTTCCTGATCATGGTCTATCTCTATACCTACAAAGACCAGCAACTGCACCGCGGATTCTATTTCGGACTCTGCCTTACCTATATCTTTACTTTCCGCTTCTTTATCGAACTGCTGAAAGAGAATCAGGTAGATTTTGAAGAGGGAATGACCTTCAATATGGGCCAATGGCTCAGTATTCCGTTTGTGATCATCGGAGTGATCTGTATCCTCTACGGAAAGAAGTTTGACCAGATGGGAAATCCGACCGGAGTAAAAAGAAAATAAAAGAACCGCACCTATCCTCTTTTCTTACGGATGGCCTGTGGAGGGGCAGAGGCAGGAGAAAAGAGGATAGGTTCTCTTTTGCGGGATACGGCGCGTTATTCGATCAGAAGGAAACCCGCCCATTTATAAGAATCATCCGGATATGTTTCCCGCATCTGTCTCTGCGCGCCGTCAAACGCCTCTTTCACAGTAACACCGGGTAACCATAATTGATAAAATGCCGAGATCAACTCTTCGGTCTCTTTATCCGGTATCTCCCAGCGGCTTACAAGCATATTCCCGACTCCGGCCATCCGGAAAGCACGCTGTAATCCCAACACCCCTTCCCGATGATCAATATCCCCCATCCCTGTACTACAGGCAGATAAGATCACCAGGCGTACCTGCGAAAGATCCAGTTGCGAGATCTCATAACCGGTCAGGATCCCGTTTTCCCATTCAGCGTCCATCGTCTGGTTGGTCCAGACCCGGTTGGCACCGGCAAAAAAGTCCGCACCGCATCAAAGGTTGAGTCGCAGACCGAAAGACAGACTCCATCACAGAATACTCCTCAAAAAACCCCACAGGCAGTTTATTGCTCTCCGACAAAGGAGGAAAATAAAATCCGTGTGTAGAAATATGCAGGACATCCGGTGAGAACGTTTCCACAGCAGAAAGGATCTGTTTTTTCGTCGCGTAACGATCTACAAATACCGCGGTTTTCCACTGGTTTCGCGCAAGCATATCCGCCGCTCCGCACACCTCTTTCACAGAACCCGGAAGATAGTCCAGACCTTGCGCGCGCAGATGTTCGGGAATGGCCCTTATCGCATTCTCCTGTGCGGGAATCTCTTCTCTATCCATGCTGCTGAGCTCTGCTTCAGTGAGATCGAAATCCGCACCTCCCACAAACAGAGCCTTTCCCGGTACTTCGGAAAGTAAAGGCTGCTGCTGCTTTTTATCTATTATATCGCGGGTAGTGAGCAGATGACGGATCAGCACGCGATCTGTCACATACCCCTGATCCGGATCTTTCACACCGGCAAAAGAGATCGCGTGCAAAAGACCCGCGGGAGCCATATAGATCGTATCTACACCAGAAAGGCAGGGGCTGAGTACATTCCATACCCAGGCAGCCAGATCATCCGGATCGGGTATATCGAATATGTTAGAAACTACCCCGGTGTGTTCGCGTACCAGATAAACAATCTGAGGAAAAGGAGAATCATGACGCACCAACAGCGCGGCATACAGTCTGGAGAGAGTTTCTCGTCCTTCTATATTCCCATCTATGGAGACAATCTCTATAGCGACCTCATTTTCCGCCAGTACCTCCCGTACATCCTTCCAGTTTACTTCCAGATCTATATCGGAAGCACCTCTGTTTTTCAATTCGTTCAACAACCGACGCTCTTTCCCCAGGTAGTCTTTCCAGGAATGTACCAGCGAATCATTCCTGGCACGTAATGTGGTTTCCACCTGCTTCATCTGCGCGAAAACAACAGGCAGGGTCTTTTCCAGCACAGCAAGTCTGGCTTTATACACACTGTCGGTACGATAATATTCCGTAAATTCCGCGAAAGCCAATCCGCCCTCAAAAAACACTTTCTCCGCTTTCAAGGTATTCCAGGCCGCGATCAGCTGCGGATCCCCGCTTTCGCGAACAAGTTGGTTCCTGTATCGGGAAGCATGCAGCTGGATACTTTTACTTAACAGCGTACAATCGTAGGCCAACCCACTGAAAGAGGGATGGTCCTGACTGTAGTACAAGGACATCCGGCGCACCCACTCTACCAGTTCGTTCATTGCCCCCCACCACATATCATACGCTTTTTCAGGGCAGCCCGGGAACATCTCCACAGCTTCCTTTTTGCAATTCCCCAGAAAGGTATATAACCCGTTCTGAGCTTCCGGGAGTTCTTCTACACTATATTGCAAATAGCCTGTATCAGGCAAAGTAAAAATATCATTCCGGGGCAGTGTCTGTGAAGCTACCCCTGATAAAAGAAAGAACAAACAAGCTGAGGAAAATATTTTTCTGAACATACAACTCCATTTTAAACCGAATATCTTTTTCAAAACAGCCTCAGAACCACCTTTTTTTCTTAAGCATATCCCATACCTCTTTCGCAGACCGGGCATACAGACCCCCATCGGGCTGATTCATCTTATCTCCGAGCAACCGTTCGGCCTCGTCTCTTTGTTCCAAAAGTATATAGGCCCATATCATCTGCCACTGAGCAGCTTCCTGAAATTCACACGCTTCGCAACGAGCTAAACCCCACAACCGGGACAGGGCTTTCGCGGGTTCTCCCGATTCCAGCAGACAGACAGAAGAATAGAACAGGACCTCTTCCGGTACGTCCTGTTCCAGTAACGCCTGAATGATCTTTTCAAATTCCGATAACGCCTGCCGATAATTTTCCTTCTCATACAAAGAGACAGCCCGGTTGAGCCACGCTTGTTGCCACTCATCCAGCGCACTCACACCCCGAACAGGAAACGTTTCATAAGGCGGCACCACATAACAGGTCTGATACACCTGCGAAAGCGTATACCGGGGCTGATAACCGATATAAAGAAGTACCCATATGGCAACTGCCGCTGCTACCGGATACCAGAATTTCCGCGTAGGCTTCTTCCTCCGCGGTATAGTCTGCCGGTCCTCTGCCCGATCCAGCAACTGCTGTAACTCCTCTTCGGAAGAAATATTCTTCAGTTCCTCTATCACCGAAGCTTCACCTGTGTGCCGGAAACCGGCCACAATGTGACGCGTGAGCTCCACTTCCTCACCCAAGACAGGATCTTGTCGCAGGGCAGCTTCAAATTCTTCTCTCTCCGCATCCGGAAGTTTCCCGGAGAGATAGAGTTCCGTCCATTCCTCCCGGCTATGTAAACGAGTATTCAGGTTCATAGCAAACCCTCCTTTCTAAAATGTTCGAGTAACACGATCTTCAGTTTCTTCAGACAGCTTCCCTTTTTGTTCTTAGCCACCTGATCGTTCTTATAATGCAACGCCTCTGCTATCTCTTTCATACTTTTCCGCCGCCAGTAGTACAAAGTCAGTACCGTATGACACGGCTCTTCCAGGGCGGCCATTACCTGGTTGGCTATCTCCTGCTTCCGCATCCATTCCGCATCTTCCGGTTCCTCCGGCGTATCCGCAGGCAGATCCGGGAATACGGTCAGATACTCCCCTTGTTTCTGTCTGTATTGCTTCAACAGCAGATTCCTGCCAATCCGGAACAGATAGGTTTTCAACGAACAGGTCAGCTGAGTCAATTTGCCCTGCGCCACATTCCGGTACAGAGCCAGAAAACTCTCCTGATAATTATCTACCGCTTCGTCCCGGCTCACGGAAAAATTCCTGACCGCAAAACGGATAAACTCTTCCCGGTAAAGCTCATAGACGAAAGTGATGTCCGACTCCTTACCGGCATACAAGCGGGCAAGCTGCTGCTGGTCATTCCGGATGGGATCGGGAGAGTCGGAATAGGTTTTTTCATGTGTAGTTTCACAAAAAGGTGTTTGTTTTCTTTTACGTCCGGAAAACAGATGTGCCATCTGTTCTTCCAGCTTCCGGAAAAATTCCGTATGCGTCAGCCCCTCTCCCTCTTCCCGCACCAGACGACAGAAAGCATAAGAAAGAGAGCCGTAATAGGTTCCGTCAGAAGGATCTTTATATTCATAGTTCAACGCATCCGGCTTGCAGGCACTGATCACAGCCATCGGTGAGAACTTTCTATGGATTTTTATGGTGTGTTGTACTTTCTGCGGATCGGGTCCGGTATTTCCGCATTTTCCGGAGCAAAAATATACGTCGTACCCCGTACATACCTTTCACGGGTCTCCCGATCGGCAGTCCCGCTGTGGCAGGCATCCAACACCACCACCACCTGTCCCTGCGGACCGGCACGGAGGCGGATCCGATCCAGATACTTTCCGAATTCATCGTCCCGCAGATGATTCTCTCCTTCATACCTGCCAGCCTCAAACCTGCGCCGCGCGTCGTAGAGGACCAGGGCTTCATCCAGTCCGTCAGGCTCATCTCCGTTATCATCGATCATTTGCTGCCCGTGACACGAAAAATGAATATACACATGATCTCCCCGACCCGTATATCGCGCCAACGCTTCCAGTTGCCTCACCACAGAAGATTTGGTCGCGTTCTCATTGGTAAGTACCACGATGTTTTCCGTCGGATACCCTTTGTCGGTAAGCAGAGGCACTACCAGGCGCAGATCATTGGTGGCATGTATTTTCGACCATCCACTGCCCTCCGGATATGCTTCAATAGCTACGATCAGCGCGCGGCTGGTCTGGGACATCCCCCAGGCCGCCAGATGAAAGAATACGAACAGCAGCAAACACTTCCGATACATACCTGAACCAATCTATAAATATCCCTACAGAAAAAAGCTACCTATACACACATACGAATCGTTGCAAATATAAAAATTAAAAACTTTATCCCATCATTAAAAAAATACCTATTTTGCTATTACCTTTCGCCCGGCCAGGGTATAAAAGGACAAAAGTCCGGACAATGGACCCTTATTATACAAAACCGGCAACAGCTCCCCGGAGAAGTTTGTGGCATATTTCGTTTTTTTCCTATATTTGTCAGGTCGAAAGACAGACATTGCGGGAATACGAAAGTGTTCATGTTTGTTCTCTCATGTAAAATCTGGTAAATTTTATGCGGGCGGGAATAAGCAAACTTCTCACACTCATGTTATATGTGTGTGGGCTGTTGCTTATTTTAGCCCAAAGGTTTACCAGAGCCTACATGATAAAGTAAGATCAACGGTCCCACACTTTTTTATGCCCATATCTGTTTGGGAAATCTATGTAAACATAAAATAAGATGAGTATGAAAAAAAGAAGCGTATGCCTGATCCTGGCAATTTCCTCTATGATGAGTATTTCTGATATGTACGGACAGCAGACGGTGGCACACGGAGAAATAGTTATTCCCGACGCGGCAAAAAGCTATTCCCTTTTCACCAGCCCGTGGAACGGCAACAAATCGGTCTCTCTGCCGGGCTCCGGTACCCAGGAAGATCCGTATGTGGTCTGCGCTGCCGTGCAACTGGCATATATAGCCCACAAAGTCAATAACGGAGAAAGTTACCGCGGGAAATATTTCTTACTGGCCATTGATATTGACCTGAGTAACCAGAAATCGGCTACCCCATCCGAAAATAACTGGCAACCCATAGGTAACAGCAAAGAAACACCCTTCGCCGGCCGGTTCTACGGCAACGGACACACCATACGCAACCTTTCTATCGTAAAACTGGAGAATAAAAAACAGGTGGCACTTGGCGGTCTGTTCGGTTACATAGATAAAGAAGGGTGTGTGAAGGGAGTGAAACTGGACAATTCCTGTACCATCCAGGCCGAGACCGCCGGGGGCGTCGCGGCCGTGAATCAGGGCACCATCGAAGCCTGCGAATCGGACGCAAAGATCGAAGGAACTACTGTCGGAGGCATCGCCGGGATCAATCAGGCTCTTATCCGGGGTTGTCTGGCTACCGGACATCTCGAACCTATCTCCTACGGAGGGGGTATCGCCGCGCGCAGCAGCGGACTGGTAGAAGCCTGCGGATTCCGTGGAAAAATGAAATTTTTCTCTCTGTCCAACTATTGCGGAGGGATTGTAGGCGAATTGCTCAAAGAAGGAAAGATCCGCGATTGTTACAATCGGGGAAATATATCTGCCGACCTGGTAGCCGTTACGCCGTCTGTGGGTGGGATCACGGGTACTAAAAAACTGGAAGGGCTGGGAAGCGCCGAGATCTCCAACAGCTACAGCGCGGGAAAAGTGAAAGGAAACCACCTGCTTCCTCAATACAGGAACAACATCAGCCAGGTAACTAATTGCTATTTCGATACCGATGTCAAATCCTTTACCAAAGCCGAAAAGAAAGAAAGCGATTTTTATATGGAGAACGGGGGCCGGTCTTCTTCACAGATGAAAAGCGAAGAGCTCATAGCCGCGCTGAATGGCAACAGACCCCAGGGAAGATGGATAGCGGATACACAAGGGGTGAATAGCGGCTATCCTATCCTGAACGGAGTAGATAATGGAATGCCGGATTTTATTATGAAGCCCGATCCTTACCTGATCACTGCGCAGGGAATAGGATATGTAAAACTCACAGATAAAGAACCCAATCTAAGCAATGAATTCAATATTGATTTTGTTGAAGATATGCATATGGGCAATCATTATCACATCCTGCATCCGGAAAAAGGAGTGATCATGGGCTTCAACCCCAATAGATTTATGATTGCCTATTCCGGTGATTTCTATACAGCAGAAGGATTACATGTAGGGATGACCTTACAGGAAGCACTGGAAATACTAAAAGATCACCAACTGGAAGTAGGGTATGAATATCCTCTTGTTCCTCTGTTCCAGATTAAATACGCGGACAAACTGATGATCGAAATAAGTCAAGAAGGCCTGAAAGGGGGAAAAGAAGCGTATGATAACTGGCTTCAACATTGGTACACCAACAAAGCTTTAAGACCTAAGATAGAAGATTTCAATCCGGAAGCAAAGATTGTTTCCATAAGGGTACTTAATGAATAATCATCTGATCATTAATCAATCGTTTCCTATCCAATGATATTCCTATCCGTTTTTTATAAATCAAGATAAAATGTTTGCATTTAACCCTACAGTATGAAAAAAATATTATTTCTCCTTATAGGGTGGTGTACCTTCAATGTTGGATTTACATCCTGTGATAAAGAGGAAAACGAGGACTTTAATCTTCCACAAATCAGGGAAGGGTACTGGGAGATCAAATCCGGTGAAACATTCACCGGACGATTTGAGATCTACAAATACCATGTATTGGCCGAAGTCATTACCGAACAGGGTGAGATCACCTTCCTGGTAATAGGATTCTATGTGATAGAGGAAAATAACGAACCGATAACTTATTTTACTTACGGACTTAATGAAGAAGAATATTTTGAAGGTGATGGTCACTCACCGGCTTCAGGTACAATCATACAGCAGGGGTGGAGCTGTAACTATGCATTGGAAATTCATACATCTTTCATAAAGTTCACCATCCAAACACCCGATACAGAAGGAATACTACGCACCTGGGAGTTACATCTGTATTTTGTGGATCAATAGGATGAATGAGCTATTATATACTACATTTTATTTTTTACGGATTGTCTGAAAGGCATGGACAGTAAAAGCTATCCTAAAACAGTCACTCCATGACATGAAATAACAAATGAACATAAAATCAGTACGCTGAAAACTAACAAAGTACAAAAAACAGAACATATATTACACCTTAGACATAGTCTTATCCTTTGCATATTTTACATCTGGGACTATTGTATGTTATTTTTTAAGTGTTCTGCTATTGCCAACCTATTCCAACTATAAAAAGCATCGGGATCAGGTTGGCATTTTATATAATAAAAGGATACTACCCATAAGGACAAGTTTCAAAAAATATATCTGAAAATGTAAAAATAAAGACACGGTGAGAAGAGAAAATAGTAGCATTCCTTTTCGAAAAGACAGGAATTAAACCAAGAAGAGCAGGGATCTTTACCCTGCTCTTACTATAGGATCAGATTAATTATATTGAGGTATATAAAGACCCAACTCTACAAAATAATCCAGCATAGTCAGTATGTGTTCAGTCAGCAGATTGGTATGCAACACAGGTGTTCCTCCCAAAGCTTCCATATCGTCAATGAAGTTCACTATGTTCGCATAATACACTGCTTCATCCAACAGACCGTGTATAAATATGACCGGAGCCGTATTCTTCCAGGCTTCAATGCTGTTTTCCGCCAGAAGTTCATCCAGAAGAGCCACACTGGTATTAAACTTATTATCAATGATATTATTTAAGGTAAGCAGTCCGACATTCGTAAGCGGGAAAGCAGCCAGAACCTCTACTACACTGTATTGACCGTTAAAATAAGTGTAACAGGTCTCATCGTAAGGAGAATTCAGCAGATCCGATGTGTTCAGATCGGTATATCCATTCAACTGATAACCCAATATCGCATACGGGAAAATAAAACTTAAAGGCAAAGCAGTAGTAACTCTGGCTATATCTATCATAATGACCAGATCGGCAGGAACCCCTCCGGCAATTAATAAATTCATAGGGAGTCCATAGGAATCTCCGTTCAGATCCAATTCCCGACCCACAGCAGTAGCTACCAGACCACCTTGCGAATAGCCGGTTACAATCACCTCTTTCTTATAGAGATATTCATAAGATGTCAACGCATCCTGAGCTACTTTTGCCAGATCAATCGTAGAGTTCACCAATACATCTCTCATGGCATACGGATGGAAACATTGTCCGTAAGAATCTCCGAATCCAGGATAATCCGGAAAGAAAATAGCACAATTCTGCAAGGCATTCAGCGCGACAAAATACAGATAATTCAGGAACTGATCATACAACAAAGGTACTTCTCCGGCAAATATATTGGAGGGAGCCGAAGCATTTGCCGTATAGGTAGGTACCGGAGAGATCACAAAACGAAGAGAGTCCGAATATTCTGCCGGAACTACCACTACACCAGAAATATCGATCATCTCTCCCGTACCAGCCGGATGAGGGAACTGGGTAGATACTTTGAATGTGCGGAGAGCCGCAGTAGCCAGATCTCCGGGAAGATCAATCGCCTCTAAAATAGGGGAAATCGCTTCTACTCCATTGGTAGCCAATGTAGCGGCTATTTCCAGTAAACTTTGGAAACTAAGACTGGGAAGTTCAGTAACAGTACCATCTGTCAAAGAAAAACTGCTCCGTGTTATCCCTTCACCCGGCTCCCCGGAGACCACAAGTTCCTGTTCGGTACATGCCGAAAAAGCCATACATACTGCTACAATAAGGAGGACTTTACTTTTGAAAAGCTGGATCATACTTTTGCATTTACTTTTTTGAATCATACATTCTAAATTAAAAATTTAACATAAGTTTTACGATCATAAAAGCAAACGAATAGTTTAAAATAAAAACTACCCTATCGATATTTTCCATTAGATAATAGTATTAACCACTAATATCCAATTATTTAATTGAAGTTATGTTGTTGTTTTTTTATTTAAAAATGGTTTTATTTTTGCCCGTGCTTAGATGAATGATGGTTACCTGAAAGGTTTTATACTCTTTTAAAAACCAGGTATAGCCACTTTTGGAAATCGTGCCATGAACATCAGAACCCACCTACAGGAATCCATCCTGTGCTATTCTACAGAGAGGACTCCCCCATCCGGAGTAATCCTTTCTGTACGTATGTTTATATGCAGATCTATTTTCCCCTTACGATCTTTTTGATCTCGTTGAGTTTATTCAACGCTTCGATCGGAGTCAGGTTATTGACATCCAGATTCAGTATTTCATCCCGTATCTGACACAGTACCGGATCATCCAGCTGGAAGAAACTCAACTGGAATCCTTCCCGTTGTTCACTTACCTGTGTCAAAGGTTTACCCGATATTCCTTGCTTACGGTGGTCAGACTCCAGTTGGGTCAGTATCTCTCCGCTCCGCTTCACGATACTTTTAGGCATTCCGGCCATTTTTGCCACATGGATACCGAAAGAGTGCTCACTCCCACCCCGCTCCAGTTTACGCAGGAAAATGATGCGGTTGTCCAACTCCTTGACGGATACGTTGTAATTACGTATTCGTTTGAAAGACTTCTCCATCTCATTGAGTTCGTGATAGTGGGTAGCGAAAAGCGTACGCGCCCGTGCCTTCGGATGTTCGTGGATATGCTCCACAATGGCCCAGGCTATGGAAATCCCGTCGTAGGTAGAAGTACCCCGACCCAGTTCGTCAAACAACACCAGACTGCGCGGAGAAAGGTTGTTCAGGATATCCGAAGCCTCATTCATTTCCACCATAAAGGTAGATTCGCCCAGCGAGATATTGTCACTGGCCCCTACCCGGGTAAATACCTTATCTACCAGACCGATCCGCGCGGATTCCGCCGGAACGAACGAACCGATCTGTGCCAGCAACGTAATCAGAGCCGTCTGCCGGAGCAGGGCCGACTTACCCGCCATATTAGGCCCGGTGATGATCATGATCTGCTGCGTAGAACCATCCAACCATACATCGTTGGCTATATAACTCTCTCCTACCGGAAGTTGCTTTTCGATGACCGGATGTCTGCCCTGGCGGATCTCCAATACATCCGAATCCTCGATCACCGGACGGATGTAATTATTGTTCTGCGCTACATGGGCAAAAGACAACAGGCAATCGAGCCGCGCGATCTGATTGGCATTGATCTGTATACAGGGGATAAAATCCGTGAGCCACTGGATCAGATCTGTATAGATCTGCGTCTCTAAGATCAGGATCTTCTCTTCCGCTCCCAAGATCTTCTCTTCATACTCTTTCAGCTCCTGGGTGATGTAGCGCTCGGCATTCACTAAGGTCTGCTTGCGTATCCACTCGGCAGGGACTTTGTCTTTATGTATATTACGTACCTCAATGTAATAGCCGAATACATTGTTGAAAGCGATCTTCAGGCTGGGTATTCCGGTAGCTTCACTTTCCCGTTGCTGTATCTGCAACAGGTAATCTTTTCCCGAATAGGCTATTTTGCGCAGCTCGTCCAACTCCTCTTTCACACCGTCCCGGATAAATCCTCCCTTATTGGCCAGCAACGGCGGATCGTGGGTTATCTCCCGCGCGATACGATCACGTACTTCCGGACAGATACTGAGTTGCTCCCCTATCCGGTTGAGACTGGGATTATCGGCCTCCATACAGGCCTGCCGGATGGGTTCGATCGCCTGTAAAGCCACTTTCAACTGCACCACTTCCCGGGGAGAGACACGCCCTACCGCCACTTTGGAGACGATACGTTCCAGGTCACCGATCAGTTGCAGGTTTTCCTCTACCAGCCTCTTGAAATCCGGATGCCGGAAGAAATATTCCACCACATTCAACCGTTCTTCTATAGCTCGCTGCTCTTTCAGGGGAAACACCATCCACCGCCGGAGCAACCGCCCCCCATCGGACTGATGGTCTTGTTGATCACCTGCAAGAGACTGATGCCCCTTCGTTCATGGTAGAAAGTAATTCCAGACTACGGATGGTGAACTTGTCCATGCGCACATACTGGTCTGCCTCTATCCGGGAAATGGAATTGATATGTCCGATCTGTGCATGCTGGGTAAGTTCGAGGTATTGTAGAATAGCCCCGGCAACCACCGTACCGTTTTTCAGGTGTTCCACACCAAATCCTTTCAGTGTAGTAGTCTGGAAATGGCTCAGTAGCCTGGCACGGGCACTGGCCTCGGTAAAAACCCAATCCTCCATCTCGAAAGTAAAAAAACGATTCGTGAAGTTCCCTTCAAACTGCCCGCGCTTTCCCCTTTCGAACAGGATCTCTTTCGGACTGAAATTATGCAGCAGTTTGTCCACGTAATCAAAGGTGCCCTCTGCCGTCAGGAACTCTCCGGTAGAGATATCCAGAAAAGCAACCCCGCAACTGCCCTTTCCAAAGTGTACAGCAGCCAGGAAATTATTCTCTTTGTGATGAAGTACCGTATCGTTGATCGTCACCCCGGGAGTCACCAGTTCGGTGATACCGCGCTTGACTAATTTTTTGGTGGTCTTCGGATCTTCCAGCTGATCACAGATAGCTACCCGGCGTCCCGAACGCACCAATTTGGGCAGATACGTATCCAGCGCGTGGTAAGGGAACCCGGCCATCTCCAGGGTCTTGTTGTTTTTCCCGTTGTTGCGCTTGGTCAGGGTAATTCCCAGGATCTCCGAAGCCTCGATGGCATCCGTAGAATAAGTTTCATAGAAGTCTCCGCAACGGAACAGCAGGATCGCGTCCGGGTGTTTGGACTTGATATCCATAAACTGCTTCATCATCGGGGTCATTTCAATATCTTTGTTTACGTGGCTTATTTTCTGTTTATTAACTGAATGGTCAAACGAAGACAAAGATAACGAATTCCCGGCAATTGACACCAAAAATTTAACAAGCTATTTTTTATGGTAACACTTCAGAGCAACCGTAAGCCTGTGAAAAAACAGACAATTCCCAAAAGAATTTAGAAAAAGTAGGGTCAAAATCCCGTATTTCAGAACCGGGCCTGTTTATTCGGAAAAAGCTCTCCCGGAACATACCAAATCCTTGTTTGAGATCAGATAAAGTAACTAAATAGAGAGATCTCCATCGTAAATCGTAAATCGTCAGATCGTAAATCAAATGACTTTCATTATCTTTGTATCCGGAATATAAACACTGAAAAGTTTTATTAAAAACATCACACTAAAAGATTTACCAAATTATGAATTACAATTTCAGGGAGATTGAGCAGAAATGGCAGAAACGGTGGGTAGACAAACATACCTACCAGGTGAAAGAAGATGAGAGCAAAACCAAGTACTACGTACTGAATATGTTCCCTTATCCTTCCGGCGCCGGTCTGCACGTTGGTCATCCACTGGGATACATCGCTTCGGATATCTACGCGCGCTACAAACGTCAGAAGGGTTTCAATGTGCTCAATCCGATGGGATACGATGCCTATGGTCTTCCTGCCGAACAATATGCCATACAGACCGGACAACATCCGGCCATCACTACCGTAGAAAATATAGACCGCTACCGGCAACAACTCGACAAGATCGGCTTCTCTTTCGACTGGAGCCGGGAGATACGTACCTGCGATGCCAGCTATTATCACTGGACACAATGGGCTTTCATACGGATGTTCAACAGTTTCTATGCCAACGACGAAAAAAAAGCCCTGCCCATCGGAAGGCTGATCGAAGCTTTTGAAACCAACGGAACCGAAGGATTGAATGTGGCCTGCTCGGAAGAGTTGACTTTTACTGCCGCCGAATGGAAAGCCAAAAGCGAAAAGGAACAACAGGAGATCCTGATGAACTACCGCATCGCTTACCTCGGGAATACCATGGTCAACTGGTGTCCGGCATTAGGCACGGTATTGGCCAACGACGAGGTGATCGATGGGCTGTCGGAGCGGGGTGGACATCCGGTAGTACAGAAAGTGATGCGTCAGTGGTGCCTGCGGGTATCCGCCTACGCGCAACGCCTGCTCGACGGATTAGATACGGTAGAATGGACCGAATCTCTGAAAGAGACCCAGCGCAACTGGATCGGACGCTCGGAAGGAGCGGAAATGGAATTCAAAGTGAAAGATTCGGATCTCTCCTTTATGATATTCACCACCCGCGCCGATACGATATTCGGAGTAACCTTTATGGTACTGGCTCCGGAAAGCGAACTCGTATGTCAACTCACCACTCCGGAGCAACAGGCGGAAGTAGCGGCTTACTTAGAACGGACCAAAAAACGTACCGAACGCGAACGGATCGCCGACCGCAGCGTAAGCGGTGTGTTCTCGGGCAGTTACGCCATCAACCCACTGACCCACGAAGCAATCCCTGTATGGATCAGTGATTATGTACTGGCAGGCTACGGTACCGGAGCCATCATGGCCGTACCGGCACACGACAGCCGCGACTACGCGTTTGCCAGACATTTCGGACTGGAGATCCGTCCGCTGATCGAAGGATGTGACATCAGTGAAGAGAGTTTCGATGCCAAAGCAGGCATTCTGATCAACTCTCCCCGTCCGGGTAGCGCGGAAGGAGGATTGGTATTGAATGGTCTGAAGGTATCGGAAGCTATTGCCCGGACAAAAGATTACATCCGGGACAACAACCTGGGACGGGTAAAGATAAATTTCCGTCTGCGGGACGCGATCTTTTCCCGGCAACGTTACTGGGGCGAACCCTTCCCGGTATACTATAAAAACGGAATGCCTTATATGATCGATGAAGACGCGTTGCCGGTGGAACTTCCGGAAGTAGCCCGTTTCAAACCGACCGAAACAGGCGAACCTCCTCTGGGAAATGCTACCCGCTGGGCCTGGGATACGGTAAACAAACAGGTAGTAGACAATACACAGATAGACAACCAGACCATTTTCCCGATCGAACTGAATACCATGCCGGGATTTGCCGGATCATCTGCCTATTACCTGCGTTATATGGATCCGAAAGACAAGCAGTATCTGGTAGCGCCGGAAATTGTCAACTACTGGAAAAATGTAGATCTCTACGTAGGGGGCACCGAACACGCTACCGGACACCTGATCTATTCACGGTTCTGGAACAAATTCCTGTTCGACCTGGGGGTTTCCGTAGAAGAAGAACCTTTCCGGAAACTGATCAATCAGGGTATGATACAGGGAAGAAGCAACTTTGTATACCGTATCAAAGATTCCAACACGTTTGTATCCTTCCACCTGAAAGATCAGTATGAAGTGACTCCCCTGCATGTAGATGTAAACTTAGTGAACAACGATATTCTCGATATAGAGGCTTTCAAAGCCTGGAGACCGGAATTCGCATCTGCTGAATTTATTCTGGAAGACGGAAAATACATCTGCGGATGGGCGGTAGAAAAAATGAGTAAATCCATGTTCAACGTGGTAAATCCGGATAGGATCGTGGAAAAATACGGCGCGGATACGCTGCGTATGTACGAAATGTTCCTGGGTCCGGTAGAACAATCGAAACCCTGGGATACCAACGGGATCGACGGTGTGTACCGCTTCCTGCGCAAATTCTGGAATCTCTTCTACAACAAAGCCGGCGAATTTGTGGTAACCGATGAACCCGCTACCATAGAAGAATGGAAATCGCTGCACAAACTGATCAAAAAAGTAACAACAGACATCGAACAGTTCTCTTACAATACTTCGGTAAGCGCTTTTATGATCTGTGTCAACGAATTGCAAAGCCTGAAGTGCCACAAACGCGGTATCCTTGAACCTTTCGTAGGGGTATTGGCCCCTTTCGCCCCTCATATCTGTGAAGAGTTGTGGGAAAAACTGGGACACTCTACCACGGTATGCGACGCGCCGTGGCCTGCTTACAACGAAGAATGCCTGAAAGAAGATACCATCCACTATACCGTTTCTTTCAACGGCAAAGCCCGCTTCACCATCGCATTCCCGGCGGAAGCTACTCCGAAAGAGATTGAAGAAACAGCTCTGGCAGACGAACGGTCGGAGAAATGGATGGATGGAAAAACACCGAAAAAGGTGATCGTGGTACCCAAAAAGATTGTCAATATCGTTATATAAACACATTCTGTTAATCACTGACCTAACCTGTTACGTATGTACAAACCAACAAAAACCGCTGTGATCCGTGAACTGAAAGATTATCTTTCGATCACGTTCGGACTCCTGTGTTACGCGCTGGGGTGGGCCGCGTTCCTGATCCCTTATCAGATCACTACCGGAGGTACTACCGGTATCGGAGCCATTATCTACTATGCTACCGGATTTCCCATCCAGTGGACCTATTTCCTGATCAACGCGGTACTGATGATCTTTGCTTTCAGGATATTGGGTGCGCGTTTCAGTATAAAGACCTCGTACGCGATCTTTATGCTTACTTTCCTGCTCTGGTTTTTGCAGCAAGTGATCAAAGACGATGCCGGACAAACACCCCTGGTACTGGGACCGGGTCAGGACTTTATGGCGTGTCTTATCGGCGCGGCGCTTTGTGGAGTAGGATTGGGGGTGGTGTTCAACAGCAACGGAAGCACAGGGGGTACAGACATCATCGCGGCCATTGTCAACAAATACAGAGACGTAACACTGGGACGAATGATCATGTATTGTGACATCATCATTATCTCTTCCTGTTACTTTGTCTTCCACGACTGGCGCAGGGTGATCTTTGGTTTTGTGACGCTGTTGATCATCAGTTTCGTATTGGACTGGATCGTCAACAGCGCCCGTCAATCCGTGCAATTCTTTATATTCTCCAAAAAATATGAAAAGATTGCCGATTGTATCATAAAAGATACCCACCGGGGAGTCACTGTACTGACCGGAACAGGATGGTACAGCAAGAACGAAGTGAAAGTATTGGTAGTATTGGCCAAGAAACGACAATCCCTGGATATATTCCGTTTAGTCAAAGACATCGACCCGGACGCTTTCATCTCCCAGAGTTCCGTCATTGGGGTATATGGAGAAGGTTTTGACAGATTAAAAGTAAAATAAACCATGAAACGTACACTTGTTTTCGCTACCAACAACCTGCACAAACTGGAAGAAGTATCCCGGATATTGGGCGATCAGATCGAACTGCGCAGCCTGAAAGATATAGGTTATACAGAAGACATTCCCGAAACCGCGGATACATTGGAGGGAAACGCGCTGCAAAAAGCCAGCTATATCCACAATCGCTACGGATCAGATTGTTTTGCCGATGATACCGGACTGGAGATCGAAACGCTGAATGGCGAACCGGGAGTATATTCCGCACGATACGCGGGAGAAGGGAGAGACGCTCAGGACAATATGAACAAAGTGCTCTGTAAACTGGAAGGAAAGACCCGGCGCAGCGCCCGTTTCCGTACGGCCATCGCCCTGATACTCGATGGAAAAGAATACCTGTTCGAAGGCATGATCCAGGGAGTGATCACCACGGAAAAGAGGGGAGAGGCCGGTTTTGGTTACGACCCTATCTTTCTGCCCGACGGATATGACAAGACCTTCGCCGAACTGGGCCATGAAATAAAAAACCACATCAGTCACCGCGCACTCGCTATACAAAAATTATACGACTTTTTGAAAACGTATAGAAAACAGGTAGAATAAATACACTCTTACTTTCACCTATAAAAAAAAGGAGATGCATCCGTTGCTTTGGTTGCTGGCTCCGGAGCTACTTGACAAAAGGATCAGAAAAATTCAGATAATTACATAAATCATCAAAAATAGGACATATTGCTCTTATTTAATTCAATTCGCTAACATACCTGAATAAAAAAAGTAGCTTCCAGAGTGAAAAAAGATGAAATCTACGTTCCCTTTCTGTTTTCACAGCTCTCCCAACGGTTTAGACTACGGCAAACCAGTGCTTTCCTTACCGGATAATAGATTATCTGGTAGGGAAACGGGTGTTTAGACTATTGGAAAATAAATTATGTAGTAAGGAAACGGGTGTTTTCCAGTAACCAGACTGACCGTTTCCCTATCAGAAAAACGCAACAAGACCGTTTCTGACAAGAAAAAAGAAAATCTCCGTTTTTCAGCTTCCTGGTATAAGATACATTCTAACTAACAAAATACATGAAAATATACTTTCTTAATTACAAAATCACTTATAATAAATAAATTATAAATACAAAAGATACTATATATAACAAAATAGTAACATAAAGTATTTGTTCTGATGCTCAGAAACGGATTATTTCCAACCGATCTTTCCCGTGAGCCGAAAAAATGAAATCTCTACCCATAAGAAATACAAAATGTCAGAAATGACAAAATGATACATAGACATCTTTAATACCATACGGAATATCATTTAAACTATGAAACATCCATAAAACGTAAAAATACGCGTAGCTGTTATCTTTTACTGACTACCCGGATATGTATGCGGTTCATCTGTACGCACTCTACTTTACAGGAAACTTTTCAACCATATATACAGAGTTATCATTCACTTATAAACATCTGATCCATTTCATACCCTATATAATAAATACCAATGAATCAATACTAAATCAATCTATATAGTTTCTTATATATCTACTTATAAACTCACTGTTCAAAAGTTTATAAACACTTTCAACAGGATAAAAAAATTAAAGGACCGGACTTTTCCGATCCCTTGATAGGAATTTACAGATGCTGATTACTTATCCCTGTCAGGACCTATTGAAATTTTGTTTCCAGATCCATAGGACGGATAAACGACCAGTGATTGTGAACGATCTGCCATTTGCCGTTCTCCTGCTGACGATAGACTTCCGTGCAATTCCAGGGATAATGTATACCACCCGCATAGGAATGAAGATGATAAGTCAGTACAGCCACAGAACCATATAGCTGCACCACAGGATCGACCATCTCGTACCGGTCTGTTTCTCCCTTTCCACGCAAGCCTTCGTAGAAGATACGCATACTTTCAAAACCATTTTTACGTTTTTCCAGAAAAGGATCGAAGTAAGTAATGTCCGGAGACAAAAGTTCCAGATAAGGTGTGGGATTGCCTTTGTTCCATGCGTCCAGAGCGGCTGTTTCCAAGGCAAGGATCTCCGCAGCAATTTGTTGTGTATCCATATTTTTATTTTTAATTGAACCCGTCAAAAATAGCTTGTTCCTGCTTGGAAGCCATCCTACACATCCGGAAAAACAGTACTTTTCCGGGAGATGTCTATTCGTACGGAAATCAGAACGGAAAAGCATCCACGGATAGGAAATATTCACGAAATGAACAGGTGTTAATAACCGGTTAATTTACACAGTATGAGTTCCGTAAATAAAACTTTCAGTACATGCGGAACAATCAGTATAAGGTCTGGAACTACTTGCTTTTTATGTAATATACACAGAGATGCGGGATTCCTGCCCTGACAGAAATTCACTTACAGCCATCTCTTTGTAACCTGTTATAGCCAGGATATAAGAAAATCTCTGTACGTGCCTATCTGCCTATAAACCCAACTTTTCAGATATTTCCAGCATCCGGTGAATAGGTCTTACCGCTTTTTCAGCGATCTGAGTATCTACCTCCAGCTTAGGAAACTCATATTTCAGACAGTTGTATAGTTTCTCCATCGTATTCAGTCTCATAAAACTGCATTCGTTGCAGGCACAGGTACTGTCATTGGGAGGAGCGGGAATAAATTCCTTCCGCGGACAACGTTTCCGCATCTCATGCAAAATACCCGATTCGGTAGCCACAACAAACTGTTGCCGATCGCTTTTCATAGCATAAGTAAGCAACGCGGAAGTAGATCCTACCACATCCGCCAGTGCCAGTACAGCACTCTTACATTCGGGATGTGCCAACACAACAGCCTGTGGATAGGCTGCTTTCAATGCCAGGATCTTTTCTACGGAAAATTGTTCATGCACGTGACAGGCTCCATCCCACAACAGCATTTTCCGGCCCGTGATCGAATTTATGTAATTTCCCAGGTTACGGTCTGGTCCGAAGATGATCTTCTCTTGCGCAGGAAAACTTTCCACGATCTGTCGGGCATTGGTGGAGGTAACTACTACATCGGTTACCGCTTTGACAGCTGCCGTGGTATTTACATAAGAGATCACCGTATGGTCAGGATGAGCTTCTACAAATTCGGTAAACCGATCGGCCGGACAACTGTCGGCTAAGGAACAACCGGCGTTCAGATCCGGTACCAGTACTTTCTTGTCCGGACAAAGGATCTTGGCAGTCTCTCCCATGAAATGTACGCCGCAAAGCACAATAATATCCGCGGTAGTTCGGGCTGCCCATTGAGCCAGTGCCAGACTGTCTCCCACAAAGTCAGCGATATCCTGTATATCTCCCGTCTGGTAGTAGTGAGCCAGTACAACGGCATGCTTCTCTTTTTTCAGTGTCTCTATAGCAGACTTCAGATCGGTATCCGGAGGTATCGGTTCGTCCGCGTAACCGTTTTTCAACCATCTCTCTTTTCGTATCATATTATTTATATATTTCTTCTTTCTTTTCTAAGAAATCTTTTGTTAGTGATAATAGCCTGTTGATACTGTTGGAAAATTATAAGCGGAATAGTTGCATATAAACTTATTAGTTCGGAATAGGGGGTTATTCGATTGCTGTTAACAGGTAAAATATGTATTATATCCTGATTATAAGAGCAGTTTCAGAGGTTATTAACACACTGTTTATAAAGTGCAAAGTTAAGAACTTTCTATGGATAAACCGACTGAAACCGACTGAAAAATCTGTGAAAGGTGCGGAGGAAAAAAATGCTTAACTTTTTTGGATTGTTGAAAACATCGGCGTTTATAGGAATGTTCCGGTATTGCAAGAAGTTTTTTCATTTTTTTTATCCCGTAGGTTTCCATAAGTTTTCAACGGTTATTAACAGGAAAAGACTGAAAACCCTTATCTTTGTTTCCCTTATTTTTCTATTGGATTATTTGTATATGCGAAAATTAAAGATAACAGAACTGAACCGATTGTCTGCCGAAGAATTCAAGAATGCTGAGAAAATTCCGTTAACAGTAGTATTGGATGATATACGTAGCCTGCACAATGTAGGATCGGTGTTCCGTACAGCAGATGCTTTTCGGGTAGCGCGTATCTATCTCTGTGGAATTACGGCCCGGCCTCCTCATCCGGAAATACACAAGACAGCTCTGGGGGCAGAATTTGCCGTAGATTGGATCTATAAGAAAGAGACATGGGAAGCGATTTCCGAATTAAGAGCAGAAAACTATACGATTTTTGCAGTAGAACAGGCCGAGGGAAGCATCCTGTTAGATCGGTTCGAAGCCGAAGCAGGGCGAAGGTACGCGGTTATACTGGGTAATGAAGTAAAAGGAGTAAAGCAAGAGATAGTAGATACATGTGACGGTTGCATAGAGATCCCGCAATACGGTACCAAACATTCGCTGAATGTATCGGTTACAGCAGGCATTGTACTTTGGGATCTGTTTAAGCAGTTGTATGATCGTTGTTGAAAACACAGCTATTGAATAAAAAGTCAAAGGATCGGTTTCCACAAACCCATCCTTTGTTTTGTACAGATAAGTTCTACATTTGTTTTACATAATTTCTATGATACATAGATTATGTTCGGGTATATATCCCAGTCATAAGATAGAAAATCGGTTTTTTTGATCCTCTCTGCGTTTGTTTTTTTGCTTCTGATTTACTAAAAAATCCTTTTAAACCACTAAAAATAGTTGTTCCCGCTCCTTTGGATATCATCCAGTATCTATATTTGCCTTAATTTCTAATTCTATACTATTATGGCAAGTTTCAGATTTCATCTACGCCCTTCCCAACGTAAGGGCCAGTATCCGGCTCTGCTGTTCGTCCGGATCATACATCAGAGAAAATACAAAGACCTGCGTCGGGAGTATGCTCTCTATCCCCACGAGTGGGATGCCACTTCTCATACGGTTTGTCTCTGCCAGGCAGATCCTTCGCGCTTGCAATATCTCAAAGACCTGCAAGAGCAGATGCAAAAAGAGTTGTGCCAGCTGGAACAGGTAACAGACTTATTGAGTCAGAAACAGGAGTATTCCATCCGGGAGATCATCGAGCATTTTCATGCCCTGCAGGGAGAACATACCCTGTCGGGTTTTTGTCGTACACTCTCGAAAGAGCTTGCGGAAGCCGGCAGATCCCGGACAGCACGGGCGTATGTCTCTGCTGTACGTAGCTTGATTGGGTTCCGCAACGGAAAAGACCTTTCTTTAAGTGAGATAAACCACCGGCTCATACGGAGTTATGAACATTACCTGCTGGAAAAAGGGTTGCAGATGAATACCATCTCTTTCTATATGCGCAATCTCAGGACTTTGTATAACAAAGCCGTGGCGGCACGGATGATCCCGGCCCGGCAGAACAGTCCGTTCGCGGAAGTATTCACCGGAGTGTACCAGACACGCAGACGCTCGCTTGATACTGCTGAAATGAACACCTTATATCAACTCCAGCAGAAACTTTACCGACAGATCCATACTATACAAAATAGCTCTTCCTCTGAGTCTCTTCGCCGGGATCCGTACTATCAACGTTTAAGCAGGCTTCAGGAAGCACTGATGTATTTCATGTTTGCTTACCACAGCCGGGGAATGTCGTGTATTGATTGGCCTATCTGAAAAAGAGTGAGGTCAATCATCAGAGAATTCGTTACAAACGCAAGAAAACAGGAGGATACCTGGAGATATGTATTACTAAACCCATGAAACAGATCATCAGTTATTTCAAAAGACAAACCCGGAATTCCAGGTATGTATTTCCTCTTCTGAGGGGTTGTTCCGCAGATCCGCATATCGGCTATGAAACAGCCCTTAACCGACAAAACAGATTATTGAAAGAACTGGCTGTGCTGGCAGGTATCAGAAAAAAGATTTCTACCCATGTAGCCAGACATACCTGGGCCACATTGGCCAAACGGATGGGATATGCCGTAACTTTGATCAGCGAAGGACTTGGTCATCGGGATACGCAGGTAACCTCTATCTATCTGGCCTCGTTTGAAAGATCGGCTATGGACGAACTCAGCAATAAATTATCGGCCCTTGTGCAAACGGCGTAAGAAGTTCATAATTAGAAAAGAAATCCTATATTTGCAACACCAGACAAACAGATGTGTCACTTAAGAAGTGACAGATCAGAAAACATCTTTTCTATGGATCCGCTGACAAATTTAACGCCTTTTATCATTCACGACTTAACAAAATCTATATTTATCTATTCATTTTCTTTATTTCTTGCTTAACAAAAAACTATTAGACCGTATCTCCGTTGGCTTAGCTCCCAGATGAGTCATACAAAACCTGCTAAAGGCTGAATAAGAGCCAAATCCATATTCAAAAGGAAGTATTTTCAAAGGTTTTATCCCACATTTGAGTTCATGCAGTAGCTGCTCCTTTTTATAGGTATCTATAAATTCTTTTGGAGAAGTACCGAATACCTGGTAGAAGAGATTGAACAGACAGGTGTAGCACATACCCAGTTCCTGAGCCAGTTCACTTACTTTCAGGTTATTCCTTATACATGCGTATACCCGATCCCGGAACATAAAGTCTTCATTCAATACGGTGGAAAATAAACAGGCCAGTTCTTCTTTGGTATAATATCCCCGCAAACAGAATAAAAGTTCCTTCAGCTTGATACGCAGGTATTGCTGACAACAAAGTTCACTGTTTAGAAAAGGCAACAGTCCGTTCAGGTAACAATTGATACCTGAGTTGAATCTGAGTAGGTCGGATCTATGGCTATTTTCTTTCACATGAGGTACTAACTCTTCCAGACGAAAAGAGGGACACATATAGATACCTTCCTGCAGAGAAAACCAAAGAAGATGACTTTGGGTCTGAGCGTCAATGTGTACGGATGTTCTCGGTGGTATCAATAGCAGATGTTTCTGATCTACGATAAGGGGTTGCCGGTGGGGTAGGCAGAGTTGTATCTTTCCTTTATACACCATAAGAATATGTGCCTGGTTCTGTTCCCAGAGGTAGTCTTGCATACAGTGTAAATGTGTTTTGTCAATCAGTGGTTGTGTACCGCAGACCGTGTAGCAGGAACAGTTACGGTGTTCATCCATATCCTGCAATTTTATGTTTAATGCCTTCATAACATGTATGTTATCTATATGTTTCGCACTTTAAAGAAGGATCCAAACAGACAAATTGAACGATCAACTCGTTGACATATAATTTATTAGTCTGATAATTGAAACGAAGTTCTGTTGTGAATCGTCACCAGGTTTTGGAATATGTTTCGCTTGTATCTTTTGAGAGACAAAGGAAAAGGTTGATTACAAGTCATATATGCCAGGAATATGATCCTTTGCCGTCACTTCTTAAGTGACATCATCGTAAACCCTACATATACCTTATTTACAAACAAATGAAAGAGAAAGACATTCCGTGTACACTCTTTAGTGAACGTTTTGAGCAGGTATACTTTCACCTGGGTATATTTTGTTACCTGTATTTTCGGAGTGAAGGTAAGGGCGTATCTACAGAGGAATTTCTGGCAGAAACCCAATCCTGCCATACGGAAGAGATCATTAATTTCCTGCAAACTCAGGAACTTCTGGCCGTACATACAGATAGGTTGCACCTGAATGTCTCTTTATTTTTCAGTTTGTCTATATGGGATCTGCTCATCCGGGTAGAGCCCTGGATACAACGTTTGCCCGGGGTGGCCGCTTCTGTGTGTGACACCGAAAAACAGGCCTACCAGACCATCAAAGAGTTTACACAAACACATACACTGAGCGATTTTTATGTAGGCCACCTCTGGTAAGCAAGGCAAGAGTACACAAGAACAAAAAGATACAACACGGACAAAACACTTTAGAAAACAATGATGTATAAGACGCTCTTAAAAATTCTGGTACTTTGCTTTTCCCTCTTCCTGCACCCGCTCTCGGCCCAGCAGGTAGGGCTCAAGAGCAACCTGCTTTATTGGGGTATCACCACCCCCAACCTGGGTATGGAGTTGTCCCTGGGCAGGAAACTCACCCTGGACCTGAGCGGTGCCTACAATCCCTGGAAGTTCGGCAGCAAAGAAGAGAACAAGAAACTCCAGCACTGGTTAGTCAAGCCTGAGTTACGCTTCTGGCCGTATGAAAAGTAGGACGGACACTTCCTGGGCATTCAAGGTATTTTTGGCAGCTACAACGCCGGAGGGGTAGATCTTCCGCTGTTTCCCCTGGGCAATCTCAAAGATCACCGTTACGAAGGCTATGCCACCGGAGCAGGATTCTCCTACGGCTACCAATGGTACCTGAGTCCTCACTGGAACATCGAGGCCACTGCTGCCCTGGGATATCTGTATCTGAACTACGAGCGCTACGAATGTCACAAGTGCGGAGCATTCCAGGGAAAAAGTCACAAACACTGGATAGGTCCCACCCATCTGGGTGTGTCGGTCGTCTATCTGTTCACCTCCAAAAAGAAATAATATGAAACCTGTTTATACTCTCCTGTCGGTGCTGTTCTTTACCAGTGCGCTGTATGCGCAGCAACCTCAGATCCTTACCGAGAAGATCGAACTCAATGAGGGTAGATTCGTGATCGAATCCTTCAGCGTCAGACAGATCGGTGACTCCCTTCAGATAGAGTTGGGAGACATCGCTGTGATCAATCCCGACGGTCCTACCCTGAACCGTTTCGATACTCCCCTGATCATCGCCGTACCTAAGACCCAGGGGTTCCATTCCCGCCGGAAGATCGATCCTAAGGATTTTGCCGGGGAACTCCGTCTCACCGTTCTGACCCTGGAAGAGCAGGAGGATGAACTGTTGATGGAGCTTGAGATCCGTATGACAGGAGATGTGATGAACCGTCGGCTGAGCTTTCTGCTCATTCCCGAACTGATCAGTCCGGACTCCGCTTCAGTGACTGCTGCCGGACTGCTGGTCAACGGTTCTATCCGTGAGAAACTCTATCGCCGTAAACTCTCCTTCCGTCACTCCACGGTGCTGGATCATGTGCCGGATATGAAGATCTCCGTCAGGCACTATACCGACACGCTGATCCGTTACGACCTGCGTATGCCCTACCAGCAGTGGATGGATGAGGCGCGGCTGGATATCCACCAGATACTGGGCTCCCCGGCCGGAAAGAAGCAGCTCTATACCCTCGCCGGGGCAGCGCAGATAAAACTGAGACCACGGGAACCGTACCTTCCACAGCCCCGGCTGAATTTTGTTCTGCCCGATCCTGAGCAGAAAAGCCGACGTATGCAAGGACAGGCCTTCCTGGATTTTCAGGTAGGGCGATCGGTGATTGTACCTACCTTCCGCCGCAATCCTGAAGAACTGGCTAAGATCGAAGCTGCCATCCGGCAGGTGCGGAACGACCAGGATGTAGAGATCGTTGGTCTCTTCGTAGAAGGATATGCCTCTCCTGAAGGATCGTATGCTTTAAATGAAAAACTGGCCAGGGAACGTTCCCTGGCTTTGTCGGAACATATCTCAAGAAATTACGGTATACCGGCCGATATGATCCGCACCAGTTCGGTAGCCGAAGACTGGGAGGGGCTTCGGATATTGGTCGAAGAAAGCGATCTGGTGCGCAAGGCCGAAGTACTTGCTGTGATCGACGGTTCGGACGAGCCTGATCGGAAAGAGCAACGCCTGCGTGCCATGGGATGGCCCTGGACTGCCATGTTTCATAATATGTTCCCGCAACTGCGGCGCGTAGAGTACCAGATCGACTTTACCGTAAAAGACTACACCCTGGAAGAATCGCGGGACCTGGCCGGACGGAACCCTGAGATGCTTTCCCAGCGCGAACTCTTTCTGCTCGCCCAGTCTTACGAAGCAGGTTCGGCGCAATGGGAAGAGACCCTCGAAACCATCATAAGGCTCTATCCGGACGATCCGACAGCTATACATAACTACGCCGCGCTCCTGCTCCACAGACAGGAACTCGCGGCGGCTAAAAGGTATCTTGACAGAATTGCCGGTCATCCGGAAACAGCCAATAATCTGGGGTCTACTGGCTGCTCTCGGGAGACTTTGACAAGGCCGAATCCTACCTGCGTACCGCGCAGGACGCAGGTATTACGGAGGCCACCCACAACGTAGAGGAACTGGAACGTAAACGTGAGAATAACAAACTGATGGAAAGGTATAAAAGATAGAACAAGGATATACTTTGTGAAAAATGTTCTCTTTCCTTGGTTGGGTACTACCCTTTACACAAACGAAATATAACTATAAAGATGAAGAAAAACAAAAGTCAATTAACACGAATTTTTAATTAAAATCAAGTTGTATGAAAATCAAATCTATGATGGCGGTTGCTTTAGCAGCCCTGTGTTTCACCGCGTGTTCCAAAAGCGATGACAACATTATCTTCCAAGAGGATAACCAGGAGTTAGTGGCCGGTGAAGAGACCTACGCGTTGTTCTCTATCAGCCTTGCCAAAGCTAACTCTACGCGTGCTTTCCACGGTTCTACCTCGCCCACTGCGGAAGAAGGTGCTGTGAAAGACCTGACGGTGTATATTTATGACTATTACACCGATACGATTGAAGAAGTACTTACTTTTTCGAACGAAAATGACACCAAAACCGTGCTCATCACCACCGGTCCGAAAAAATTCGTGGCTACTTCGGGTATTTCACCTTATTTTCAAAAAGGACAACCAACCGGTGTAGACATTAACAACACGATTATCGGTGTCTCGGACGAAGCTGAGTTCACCTCTACCCTTACCGTAGCTAATGAATTCTGGATGACTTCGGACATTGTAGAGCACACCGTGGTAAGCGCTACCAAAGAAGAAGCTGAGACAACAGGTCACCACAACAACATCACCATGAAGCTTGGCCGTGCCATGGCTAAGATCGGGGTTGTATATAATGAGACCATCGACATTACAGACGATGAGACCACTCCGAACACTCTGGGTCATATGTCTTCTGTGGAATACCGTATCAAAAATCAGCCGGACCAGATGTATCTGTTCACTGGCCAGGATGCGTCAGGCGTATGGATCACTCCTTACTACAACCGCAATAACAACCTCTGGGCATCCAGCCACGCGGCCAACTACTGGCATCAGCAGAGCTGGCATTCCACTGCGATTGACGGATCCAGCAACCACGATGATCCGAGTTATATGATGGAAAACAGTAATATGACCGCGCGTTACGGGAATGCGACGTATGCCTCTATCAAAGGCGTATTCTCTCCATCTACATGGTATGACCAGGCGGGTAATCCTGTAAGCAATAGCTGGAATGCAGGCGATGATTTCTGGCGCATCGGATATGTAGACGCAAGCGGCGAGGTTACAGGTTTTGTAGACAATAAAATCTACAACGATAATCCTGATATAAGCCTTTATGCGAACGACGGTACTGAAGCTCCGGTAAAATACGAAGGCGGAGTGATGTATTACTGGATTTACCTGAACAGCTCACTGGGTCAGACCTACCCAACCAATACAGCAGATAAATATTCACAACACCGTAACCAGTACTGGGATGTGGATATCCAAAAAGTAACCGGTCTGGGCTGGAACGAAGAGGACGGTGGTCGCCCGGACGATCCGAACCCGCTGGATGAACAGTCTTATATCCACGCTACCATCGAAATCCTGGAATGGGAAGAAGTATATATGCCAGGTGAACTGACAGGAAATAATTAATCGTCTGACGATTGGATTCAACAGATCCGGAACCTGCCGGCTCGTCGCTATGGGGCGGGCCGGTGGGAAACCGGTAAAATTTACTGTACATTTTATGAAAAGAATCGCAAGGATATGTATCGGATTACTGGCCCTCCTGCCGGGAGTATCGTCGTGTCTCACAGAAGATATGTCGGATTGTATCGGGCAAACGGTCGCCTTGCGTTTCATCTTTACCCATCACGACCATACGGAAGAGGTTACTGATCTCTTTACGGAATGGGTCGAAGATATCAGCGTATACATTTTCGATGAAAACGATACTTACCTGCGACACATTCAGGTGCCGCAACGTTCATTGACCGACGGTCATACGCTTTACATTGACCTCGAAGAAGGAGAATATAAAATTGTAGCATGGGCAAATCTGCTGGAAATGAGCGCGCTGGTAGAAAATAACGGAGAACCCTCCCGAACGGAATACACCGTAGGGGTAACAGAAACCCATTCGGCCATAACAGATCTGTTTCACGGTTCGACAAGCTTTATGATCGAAGATAAGGATATTACACAAGAAATATCCCTGATCCGCAATACACACATCGTACGTGTTATGCTCCTGGGACTACCCGACCCGACCCGAAGTACGATAGATGATACCGGTTATTCGGTAGTGATCGAAGGGAAAAATACCAGGTTTGATTTTGAAAACAATCCGGTAACAGATGTTACCACCACATATATTCCGGAATATTCGGAACTCTATATCGACCCTACCTATGTAATACAAGCCGGATTCAAGGTACAACGGTTGTTGACAGGAGATGATATCCGGTTAACTATTCTCAATGGCGAGGAGATAGAAATGGACGACCACCTCACCGGTCGTATCCTGGATGCCTATGAAGAAATAGTTACCGATCATGACCTTGACAGGCAGTATATCTATGAATTATACTATGAGACCAACTACAGAGGTGGCTGGGTCTTTCTTGGAAACAACATCAAAGACTGGGATGGATCACATATGCCCGGGGAGTTATAATCAATGAAAAAAGCCTAACGGATATGAGTTTCCCGCGTGATGTGCTTCGCTGTATATTCGTCTTTCTGATTCTGACAGGATGGGGCGGATGCACGGAACAAACATACAAGTCTGTACCTGAGGACGATGATACCTGCCTGGTGCGGGTGCAGATACAGACTACAGGTAGTTCTACACGGGGAACCCGTGCGGAGGGCTATCCGGATACCTATATCGAAACCATAGATGTTCTCTCTTTCCGGGAAGATAACTCGACGTTCCAGTACAGATCCCTGGCCAGTGTCATCGACCTGAGTAACCAATGGTTCGATGTAGTGATGAACAAAAGTCAGGATGAAAAACAGGTCCTTGTTATTATAGCTAATCTCAGGCAGGAGCTGGATGCTTTGGCTCTTTCACCGGGTGTGACCACCCTGGAGGATCTGCGGAACACGTTGAGTTTTGAATTCATCCAACAAACCACGTACGACGCGACCCATGATCCGGCCCATGTACCGGAAGGAATTTTCGGAGCTGACCGTCCGCTGCCTATGTGGGGGGAAAGCGAACCGGTGGTGATGCTGCAAGAGCAGATGACCATAGGCACGATTTACCTGCTTCGTTCGTTGGCAAGCGTAACTGTTTTGATCAATCTGGATCCGACGGATACGGATCAAAAGTCATTTGAACTGGTAGATGTGGTCATTACCCGGACTCCGGACAAAGGCTGGGCCATTCCCGATCCTGACCTGATCACGGTAGCTTCCGACGGTTCTGTCACTGCCACCGGACCTACTGCGGCAACTCTGGGCGCGACCTTTCGGAATGCTTATTACAGCTCCGCCGACGGTGTTACCATCACCGATGGGATTTATATCGGAGAATATAGCAATACTACCGCGGGAATGGTAGATGACGACCGCACATGGCTTCTGGTAGGCGGGATCTACGACAATTCCGGAGATGTGACCTGGTATCGTCTGCCCTTTATTGACCGGGACGGTAAGCAATGGGACATTCTGCGCAATCATAATTACATTTTCAATATCACCAAAGTAACCGGACCCGGTAATACCGAAGAGGATGCCAAAGACGCTGAGATATATACCGATGTCATTCCGTGGAACCTGGGTACACAGGCAGCATTCGACATTGAAGGCATCTACTGGATATGGATCGATCCCAATGCGGCCACATACGATGAGCAGGGTGGAAACGGGATCATTCATATAGAGACCAATTACCCCAGTGGCTGGACCGCGACGGTTTCCGGTTCCGAAACCGACATGACCGTACCCTGTACGTGGATGACAATCACTTCCACTATCGCTTCCCAACTCGATTATACAGTCGATCCGAATATGAACTGGGAACTGCGTACGGGATATTTGCATATCTGGGCTGCCGGTTTTGCCGTTACAATCCGGATCGAACAAACCCATTTATACGTAACCGGTTACAGTGTAACCCCTGCCGGAGATATTCCTTCAGACGGACAGACCCGTGCCGTAACCCTTGTCGGGTTGTTTGATGATGTTCCTCTGCGGGTGATGGATGTGACCAACAACACCGAACTGGTGCAATCGCCGGCTGTTTCCGTGCCCGGTAATGTGGGTACTTCCAACCCCAATTCCTCCGCGAGCGTTACCATACCGGCCTGGACCAGCGATGTGACCCGCACGGTAGCCATTCAGTACTTCGACCCAGGATTAAACTCCTGGATCACCGTACAGGAAGCTCAGCAGGAAGGATATAACTTCACTGTAGCCTCTACCCTGACCAATGGCAGTACCATCGCCAACGCCAACCAGTCTTACAACATCAATATATCCGGTACTTCATGGCCTGACCTGTATGCCCGGGCCGTCATTCAGGGAACCAGTGTGGTGGTAGCAGGTCCCGTTACGATCAATGCCGGTACCGGAAGTGGTACATCGGCAGCCATTACCATTGATACCTACGAACAGTGGAACGAGGCATCGCTTAACCGCCTGGTGGAGTTGCAATGGTCAAGGGATCAGACCAACTGGACATCTCTTAATTACGGCACGCAACCTGGAGCATACAGTGTTACCGGCACGGAACTGGAAATACCTCCCATCTGGCAGGAATATGGAACCCTTAGTCTGATCCCGCTTCTCGGTGCTACTTTACAGGCAAAAGTCGAAGGCAGTTATGCAAGCGGCTGGATACAGATACAGGTCGTGGCTTCCGGTACATCTACCCAGGTCTCCACCGATACCCCCACAATTACCGATGTATCTACCCGCACGGTAGGTGTGACGGTTGACCGGAATCCGAATTATACCGGTGCCAGCACAACGAAATATCCCGGATTGAGCAATTATGCCGGACATCGGGAGGTGCAATGTCAGTATCGTCGCTACATCAACAGTACTACCGGAGGAACCGGCGCCTGGGAATCTACCTGGACCGATATGGGTCCGGAAGTGGAACAACTGGGCTATGTTACCCTTCAGACCACCGGACGGGTGGTGGCCGGTCAGGACTATACAGACGCTTCCGGGGAAGTCGGATTCGACTGGGTCACTGCCATGGGTATTTCACAGGATTACAACACCTTAGATTATCCGGAAGCCGGCGTGCTTGAAAATACCACGAACAATGTGAACTGGAATTCAAATATGTATCGGGCCAGAACAGGTACATTGGCTTATGCGACTGCTTATTCCGCGGCCAATGGCGGATGTGCCGCATATACAGAAGCAGGAACGACCTATTCGTTCTATCTCCCTACCTACGACGAGATAGCTGAAATGGGCGAACGGTTCGGTGAACTCGGACAAATTGCTTATGAATCACCGTGGTATTATTGGATGAATGAAGAGTTCAATCACACGAATGCCTCAGGTTCTGCTGCGAATGTGGTTAAGGAACTACGTGGCATAACCTATGATCTGGAATACCACACCATGTCGGCTCCGTTGAAAACCAATTTAAACCGGATACGGTGCGTGTGGGCCAGATAATAAGCAACGCAACGGAAATAAACAGATAAAAATGAATCTCAGATACAACAACATATCCAACAGGCAGTGGCGAACTTACGGTTCGCGGCTTTCCGGAGTCTGCAAAAGGCGCGGATTGCCCGGTGGAAACCAGGCATGTCTTGCGCGTCATCTGGCTGTATGGTTGTTTGTCAGTTGCATTATACTTTTCGGATGGACCGCCTGCCAGCCAGAGGCCTTCGGAACGGAACCCGATCCTGGGATCGAGGAAAACAACGGAGTTACTTTTGAGATCCGGATCCCGCAGAACAGCTCTCCGCAAACCGGAACCCGTTCCCTGACCGGAACACAGGAGACTGAGGTGACAGAGGTGAATATCTTAGTTTTCGAACCTTCCGGTGGTAATTTCCTGTATGGTGTTTCCGCTAAATCCATTACCAAAAACCCGGAGAACAGCGACAGCGATTACAAATTTACCGCGATGCTCGAAGAGCACTCCGGATGTGATGTGGTGTTGATTACCAATGCGCATGCTGCCATACAGGCTTTCCTTACGGCGCAGGGAACTACACCTTTTACCAAAACTACTCTACAGGCCGGATTGACACTCGAAAATACCGGTTCCTATCATACCAGTGACGGAAAATGGGATACCACCACCCCGGCACTTTTTCCGATGTGGGGAGAGCGGGAGAATCTGACGATTGCCAAAAACGCGGTGATAGAAGGTATCATGCTGCACCGGATGGTGACGCGTATCAATTTTTATGTAGCCGCGGACAATTTCGACCTGCGTGAAATCTACCTGTACCATTCCCTGACCCAGGGAGCGATCATTCCCGACGCGGCCAATTGGGACGCGTCCTGGAAAGAATCGGGCGCGGGTGCGACCGACCCGGCAGTGGGGAAAGCTACCGGTCCGAGTCTCTTTTCCGGATGGACACGTACCGCGTCTCCGCTGGTGTATACTTATCCGGATTCCGAGGTAAACGATAAAGCCTGCGTCAACGAGATCTATACATTCGAAGCTCCCGCGGGAGATTCCTCATCGGGTCCGGAGAATACCTTCTTAGTCATAGGTGGCCTGTACGCGGGTAGTACGGATATTACCTATTACCGGATCGACATCGCGGAAAAGAACAGTGCCGGGATGTATGAATACCTGCCCCTGCTGCGTAACCATACCTATGAGTTTACACTCAACAGCGTAGACCGTAAGGGCTACGCGACTCCCGATATAGCTGCTGAAGCGGGACCGGAAAATACGGAAGTGGTTCTGATAGTGGAACACGATGCCGACCTGCACTATGTTGTCTCCGACAGTCATTATTACCTGGGTACGGACCAGAGAATAGTACGGCTACCTTATAGCGTAAGTTCCCAGACGGAATCGCTCGTCATCAAGACGAATTATCCCTACGGCTGGACAGTCAAAGTCTCCGATTCGGAGACCGATCCGGACGTACCGTGTACATGGCTTACGGTAAACACCCCTATCCCTTCTACCGGACAGGAATTAAGCTATACCGCCGCGGCCAACGATGCCTGGGCGGTACGTAGGGCTTATCTTCATCTTTCGGCCGGTGTTGAAATGGTAGTAACCATTGAGCTGGATTCCAAAAGCGCGGTAGAACTGCCGACCCTCACTCCGACAGGGGATATTCCGACATCCGGACAAATCCGGACAGTCACCCTGACAGGGTTGTTTGAGCAGGATATTCCGATCCGGGCACGTGACAAATACGATACGCAGGCACTTGACCAGCAGGATGCTCCGGCCAATGCTCCGGGAGGTAGTGCGGTAGATGTGACGATCGAAATTCCGGCCTGGGACAGCGATGACCCGCGGACCATCGTCTTTGAATACCAGGACCCCAACACCTCGCTGTGGGTCATCTTCCACGAAGATATTCAACTGGGTTATGATTTTGAAATCCATACCACCCTGACCGATGGAGGGGTAATTCCGGAAAAACCCTTGGTAGCGGATTATATGGTCACTGTAGTGGGTGCGGCCTGGCCCGATCTGCAGCTTCGGGCAGTGGATACCGGCACACTCGAAGTGATCTCCGATCCGGTTACGATTCCCTCCGGGTATACCGGATCGAGCTGGCAACGGCTTCCGGTATACGCGTACGACCAGTGGAACGACCAACCCGCCCGCGACGTAGCGTTCCAGTGGTCGAAAGACGGAATGGTGTGGAATACATTACGCTCAGCGACCCAGCAAGGCTGGTATAAAATCGCTAACATTGCTTATAAGATTTATCATCCCGGAAGTACCCAGCGCTATGACATCTCGCACGACGGAGCCCGGGTGGTGTTAACCATTTCCGGAGATTTCCCGGACGGCGTGGTCGAAGCACGGCTGGGGCCGTCAGAAGTGCAGGTAGAACGTGCGGGTGGAGACGGGATTTCAGCCAATACAGACACAGAATTGTATTGCCGGTATAATCGTACATTAATAACCCGCGCCATCCCGGTCTCTTACCGTATATTTATCAACAATGCCTGGGAGGCCTGGAGTTACGAACAGAACGGAGCCGGTAATATTACGACCTTATCCCAACCTTCCATTGCCTTTGAAATGCCAGCTACAGGCCGGATCCTGGCCTGGGAAGACGCGGCCAATCATACGATGAAAAACAATTCCTACTATTACATGACCTGGTCGGATGCCATGGGCATTCATCCCGATTATAACACTACGATCTACACAGCCGATGTAGCCGCGCGGGATTATCCTACCTATGGGGAGGCTTATACTGTCGGTGTTAATCCGCCTACCCTGCAAGAGACCGGAGGCTGTTCCTTATATTACGAAGGTAACGATCCGGACGACCCGGTCCGGGGAAAAGGAAACTGGTACCTCTGGGGAGACGGGAAATCCCAAAACGAAGGGGAAGCCCAGTTTTTCGTGCAAAATCATCCTGACGAACGTTCCGCGGCTCTGGGATTGAAAGCAGGAACGGAATACTGGACCTATGGTACCGGAAATGATGAATATCAGGTCACTGTGAAGATTTTTGAAAACCAATGGAGCTTTGCTTTTAAGTATAAACCTCTTCTGGGAGATAGTTATAATATCATGAGGACACGCTGCGTGCGATACCCTTCTGCCGGTGAACTGGAACAGTATCAGAATGGATATGCTCCGGATGTAGTAACGACTTATTAACGGAATTTCATGAAAGCTGCGGTAAAAGACATCCGGATCGTTGGCTTCTTTCCGTGTGATTTGTCCAACGTTCCCTGGGTAGTATCTATCGGATCAGGGTGATAACGGGAGGGAATACTCCTGAACTATCCCTTCTCTGGCAGCACTGTCTCCGCTACCCCTTACAGAGACGTTCGGCGTGTCTCTCCGCGATACCGGACCCACAAAAGAGGCTGTGTATAGAATGGTCTTTGATGGAGTAAGATGAGAGTGACGGTTGAGATCCGGAAAAGCAAGAAAATCTTTACGGCCTGGTTACAACTGTCCGTTCTCCACCAGGATAGCGATCCGTTCGATCATCTGATCTGCTCCCTGCGGGTCATACTCCTTTTTCAGGCTGGCTCCGAAGAGTCCGGCAAAGGTCTGATAAAAGCCTGCTTTGAAAGATCCCATAAACGCGCGTACCAGTTCGTAGGAAGACTGGTTACATTCCCGGTCTACCAGTTTGATCAGCATTTTTCCCTGAGAAAAGGAGAGTTTTTTCATCTCAGACGTATATTGCTGTTTCAACCCTTTTTCTACCCGGCTGATGTGTTTTTTCCGTTCTTTTTCATCGGGCAGTGTCTGCAGGTATTCGTAGGTCTCGATCAGGGTGCTTCGGATGATTTTGGCATACGGAAGGGTCTTTTTCACATTGTATACCATCCGGTCGTACTCTTTGCGTTGCTTTTCATTCTTAAACACAAGAGGTTTAAAAATATATACCTGAGGCAGTTGTACGCAGGGAATCGTATCTCCTTTGTAGATACACATAGCCACGATGTAGCCATCCGGAGAAGATTCTTTTCTCTGGGCATGGATTTCCGACGCTCCGAAAAAGAACATCACCACCAACGTCAGTATGGGTATATACTTGTTTATCACGCAACAAATATAATTCATATCCGTGATTTTCATTACTTCTGATTTGTATTATTAACCTATTTAAAATAAATTTGCGTCGTTACTTTAAGTCTTTCAGCACCTGTCTTCCGGACAAGCACAGGTGGATCTATCTGGTATCCGTGAAGAGGTGCTATAACCTGACCGATTATGAAAAACACAAACAGTTGCCTGTTGCTCTGGCTTTACCTGTTATTGTATGCTGTAGGTTCGTATGCGCAGTCTTCCGAAAGCCGTTGGGAAGAGTGGATCGAAGATCTGGCTCATGAGGAAGAGAGTGGTATGGATCTGGAAAGTCTGATCGAAGAACTGGCTTTTCTCCGGGAAGAACCTGTCGATCTCAACCGGGCTACACGGGATCAGTTGGAGTCACTGCCTTTTCTCACTCCGTTGCAGGTAGAGAATATACTGGCGTATATCTATATGAACGGTCCGATGCAGACCTTGTATGAATTGCAGTTGGTCGAAGAGATGGATTGGCAGACCCTGGAACGTTTGCTTCCTTTTGTTACCCTTCGCCCGGTAGTACCGGAAAACAGATTTCCTGCCGTGAAGCAACTATGTAGTTACGGCAAACATCAGTTGATCACACGGCTGGACATTCCTTTTTACCGGCGCAAAGGGTATGAAAAAAATTACCTCGGTACTCCGTATTACCACGCGTTGCGTTATGAATTCCGCTACAAAGACCGTCTGCACGTGGGAATGACAGCGGAGAAAGATGCCGGAGAACCGATGTTTGCCCTGCACAACAAACAGGGATACGATCATTATTCTTTTTATTTCCTCGTCAAAGACATCGGTCCGTTACATACGCTGGCGGTGGGTAATTACCGGATCGGCTTTGGAGAAGGACTGATCCTGGGAAGTGGATTTCTGACCGGGAAAAGTGCTACTCTTTCCGGCCCCGATCTGCGGACGGCAGGCATTCGTAAACACGCTTCTACCGACGAATACAATTACCTGCGGGGAGTAGCCGCCTCTATTAATTAGAAGAAATGGACCCTGACAGCTTTCGGTTCACATCGTTCACTCGATGCCATTATGCAGGGAGATACCATCACCTCTGTACAGAAAACCGGACTGCACCGTACCGAAAAAGAGGCTGAACGCAAAGGAGCCGCTCAGATGATAGCGGCAGGAGGGAATCTACGCTATACAGGCAGTCACTACCGGATCGGAGCTACCGGATTGTTCTACAGATTCGATCGGCCCTATATACATACGTTGCCGCAATATGCCCGTTACAACCTGGTCGGGCAGCAATGCTACAACGCGGATATAGACTATGCCGTACGTTATCACCGGTGTTTCCTTTCCGGCGAATCGGCTATGGGAAAACGGGGATATGCTTTTCTGCATCACTTGCAATATACTTCCGGTTCTTCCCTGCGTGTACGGCTGACCCATCGCTATTACGCGCATGATTACTGGGCCTGGTTTTCCCGGGCATTCGCCGAAGGCAGTCAGGTACAAAATGAAAACGGATGGTACGTAGCCACCGAACTCTCTCCCTGGCGGGGCATACGCTGGTTTGCCTCTGCCGATCTTTTTTCCTTTCCCTGGTGGAAGTATCGCATCAGTAAACCCTCACAAGGTATGGATCTGTGGACACGTCTGACCTGGGAGCCTGCCCGGCAAATGTCTATGTATGCCAATTACCGGTACAAGCGTAAAGAAAGAGATGTCACAGGTACGAAAGGAGCGGTGATCCTGCCTACGCACCATCATCGCTGGCGATACCGGTGGAACTATCAGCCGTTGTCGTTCCTGGGATTCCGCACAACGGCAGACTACAACCGGTTCCACTCGCAGGGAGAAGAGGTGGCTGAGGGATACCAGGTCACTCAGATGATACGGGGCGAACTTTTGGGTTCCGCGTTCAAATGGGAAGTACAGGGAAGTTATTTCCATACAGATGACCACGACAGCCGGGTATATATTTCAGAAAAGAACCTGCTCTACGCGTTCTATACTCCCTCGTTCTCAGGCAGAGGGTGGCGATGGGGTGTGCATCTGCGCTGGGACTTCCGGAAGTGGGGCATGGTGATGGCTAAATGGGGACAGACCCGGTATTCGGACCGGGAAGTGATCGGGTCGGGCAACGATCAGATTAACGGATCGGTAAAGAGCGATCTGCAACCGCTGATGCGGCTTTCGTGGTAGTATATAGCTGATAGGATTAAGTATATGTATAGGATTTAGGATTGGTGAGTAAGTATTTATAATTATTTGTCTATCTACTATTCTG
>Ga0192240_10095_pt1 | contig 47504 bp, 32 predicted proteins | sample Koala_Koa27_H3_FD_131237 | JGI IMG/M metagenome (GOLD analysis project Ga0192240, IMG submission 131237) | Enriched cells from koala feces incubated with labeled cellulose particles, San Francisco Zoo, California, United States - Koala_Koa2-7_H3 ...
TCCGTTTCCTTGTGTTTAAACAAACATCCGGATTTCCTGAACTGGAGCTAAACGAACTTTTTGATATACCTGCCGTTTCCGGCGCAGGAGAAGCCTCTGAACTGAGAATCATCCTGGAGGTCACCAGAAAAGAGAATGGTGATAATAGTAAAATAGTCGTGGCAGTCGTCAACGAACCCTATTCATTAGGTGGAATCAGAAATTTCAGCGAACTGGAAGATCTGACGCTTGACTTTGCCGGTTTCCTCAATGAAAACCATACGAAACTCGCTGAAAACGGTAAAGGATTACCTATGACAGGAGAAATTCAGACAAACAAAGTATACCCTACAGAGGTAGAAGCCCGGGCTACCCCAGCCGCTTTGGTGCTGGAACGGGCTGTCGCACGGGTAGATGTATATCTCCGGAAAGAAGCCGGTGTGACGACTGACCTGGCCTACGGAACCAATATAAGTCTGCACAATACCTATGACAAAGAATATTTTATCCGGTATAAGAATGGCACCGGATTATTCGGACCGGTTCAGACGGTCACCTCCGGATTTATAAGCCAGACATGGGAGCAGTCTTCTTCCCCGGCTACGGAGGAGAAAGAAATCCCTGACACCGAAGATGGTGCACGGTTGATCTGTTCTTTCTATACACCCGAGAGAACCTGTCATGCCGATCAGAATGCAGACAAATTAGCTATCGAAATCAATATAACTTCTACCGATGGCTCTACCCGGAACGGAACATTTATCCTGGACAAATTCCAGCAGGGTAACAATCCGGAAGAAACAATCGAGGCTATTTACCGGAACAATAATTACCGGATAACGGGTACGGTGGAAGTGGACAGGATCGGTATGGAGCTTCAGGTTACAGACTGGCAGAAAGCACTGGATGAGGACTATGTTATAACGCCCGTCTATGAACTTAGTATAAGCAAAGCTGAGGTGAATCTTTTAACAATTACGGAAGAAACAGTGCCATAACGACAGATCATCCGGATGGCTGGACAGCCCGGGTTTCATCGGCCATTAACTCTATTATAGACGATAACAGCGTTGTGCTCACTCCCGACCATGGGCCGAAGGGAACGACAAATCTGGTTATCAGCAAATCTACAGGAGATTTAACCAGAACTGTGTTCATTCATGTCACAGCGGGAAATATGACCGCAATCATAGTGGTTACCTTGCGGATCTCTGTTTAAAAAATAAATTTATACCCATGATAAATAAATTAAAAATGATTCGTAACTACATACCTCTGTTAGTTGCATCGCTTATTCTTTTAAGCGGATGTCTGGAGGACCATACTCCAGACAGAGTTGGAAATACAGGATACAGTATTCCATTCGAATTTACGATACCCGATGCCGTGGAAACTACCCGTGCAACTCCGACACTTACGGATGAGAGCGCTATAGATAATATGTATGTGTTCGTCTTCGAATCCGTGTCGAACACCCTGGATCACTGGGTAAAAGCCACAATTACTACATCGTCGGGTGGCACTACTACGGGAACGATAACCCTGAACGAAGTGGAGAATACTGCTGTAGCCCACAAGTTGGTGTTTCTGGCCAATATCGAAGAGGAAATTCTGACAGCCGCCGGCAGCACCATCACCAAAGGGATGCTCTATGCTGCATTCGAATCTGCTCTCACAACCGATATTAGTTCTATAATAACCACCGAACCGGCCTCTTCATTCCGCTTTCCGATGTGGGGAGAGTCTGCATCCTTGTCCCTCTCTGCAAAGCCGGACCTTACGGGTACCAACGCCATAAAGATGCAGCGGTCTTTATCTAAAATAGATATAGCGGTGAATCTGCAATCCAATGGGACAGCCTCAGGACTTTCCGATTTCAACCTGAGAGAGATCATAGTTTGTAATGTAAACAGTAATGCCTTTGTAATCCCGGCTTCCGGCAATCGCGGTAGCGATGGATACGTCACACATCCTACCGTGTCAGGAACCTCTAAAGTAAATGTGCAAAGAAGTATCAGTCCCGGACAACATGGTAGTCTCAGCTCGATATATGTTCCGGAAACCTACAATAATACCTCTACCGCAGCGGCCGACCGGCCTTATGTGATTATCAAAGGAGTTTACCTCGGATTCAATCCGGGGAATGCGATTGAGACCTATTACAGGATAGACTTTGTGACCGGACAGGAGAGAGAATTAGTCGATATTATGCGGAACTATTCCTATACATTCAATATAACGGAAGTCCGCCGTGAAGGGTATCTTACCCTGGATGAAGCCATCAATAATCTTCCGGTCGGATTAAGCTATGAGTTTATTCCTTCCCAAAATTTTCCGGATGAGTATTTTTTATATAAATACTACTCCTATAACGATGTTGGTTATATAGCACTGGTAAACAATGACCGGTCATTTGCTTTTTCCTCCGGTAGCTATACTAATTTTGAGTTTAAAGCTGAATATATGGGAAACACTGCGCCGCAGATCGAAGGCTATTTCTGCGATGAGAACGGGAACCAGACAAATACAGCACAATTCAATGGGGTAATCAGTGATTATTTAAGTGTGAAAAGAGCAACCATATCCGCTCTGAGGGACAATGAAACGGCCAATAATATAATGGGGTATTATAAAATATTCCTGGCCGACAATCCGGACCTTCATATGATCCTCAAATTCGAACAGGAACCTTTTACGATGAACGTTTCATACATCTCAATGGCATGTACCACCTTCCCGAATGGTGCCGCCATCGTTCCCAATCATGAGACCTACACCATACGATATTTCGGCCTCTTACCCACGAGTAAATTCCGGATCACAAAGGGATCAGTGGAAGATGCAGCCTATGAGGTTATTGAAGTGGATGATCCGGGAAATACTTCCGGCTACTCTTATTCGGACCCCTTTACAATGACTCCCAATACTTCCGGCAATTACATGAAGCTGGTAACTGAATGGTACAATCCGTATACCTCCGAATGGCTCGACTTTGCCACGTTTGAAGTCGTAGGTACCAACTACAGACATTCCACCAACTCCAGAATTTATCTGGCAGTAAACGATATGGAATATACACCCGGAGGTTACACTCCCGGAACCGGTGTCTACACCGGGTGGAGCTGGACAGAGGCACTGGGGGTCAGCCCCGATTATGAAACAACCCGGCTCTCCCTGTTTGGAGACTGGAATTCAGGCAATTATGTCCTTAGCGCTGTTACGCCTACCGGTTGCGGTGCCTACTGGGAAGGAAGTATAAACGATCCGGTGACGGGTCAGGGCAGGTGGCGAGCACCTGTAACAGGTACATTATCGGCTGCAAGAACTAACTACTTTAACACCGGTGGCTACCTCGGAATTCCTGTCGGTGCAGTGGACCTTACTGCTACTTATCTCACCTGTTCGGATGCAGCAACTACTTTCACTACAAACATTTTGACTGCTACTACTACTAACGCTCAAAAATATACAGCCCCTAACTACCGGCTACGCTGTGTAAGGTTTGTTGAGTAAGCAGGTAAAATTTAAATATCTTTCTTTTACTTACTATGAAAAGTCCTGAAACCGGAAATGGTTTCAGGACTTTTTACTTCCCACAACAAATCTTCTTTCAGAGAAGCTCCGGATTGATTATAGTTTTGGCGTTCAAGTATAAAATATGTCTACTATTTTTATTTACGGTACAAATATCCGGACCAATTCTGGAAAGATTTTGAAATCGGAAGGAAAAATCCTTCCATCCACGATTTCTATTCCTTCCTTATATCTTCCGGAAAAGATCTGTCACCGATCTTCTTGCCTGCAAAATAAACCGACAAACGGCTTTTACAAATGGATTTCATTCGTAAAAGCCGTCCTACACGTATCGTATATTCCTGTTTATTGTTTAGTCAGGAATTGTCTGTTTGCAGATAATTTCTTTTGTTGTTGCGCAAGGGTCTGGGGATCCAGTTGCAGGAGACCAAACCGGTGGCAAAAAGACTGTCCGTCCTGCGTGACCCATTGAAGAAAATGATCTAACCGGTCATCCTGCCCGGCAGTATAGATAAATCCGATATATCCAACCGGTACCGCTTCTGCCGTACGGGCTTCCAGCCACTCAATGGTCCGGTCTATATCCGGTTGACTGAACAACACCTGGTATTCTTTCTTTACATCCAGCGGTAACAGAACCAACTCCGGTTTCAGCCGGCGGGTTTCCAGATCAAACAGGTAAGGCAAGGCATTATACATGATTCCGGTCGGATCCTTCTGAAGCGCATTCAACAGGAAACGGTCGTCCCCGGAAATACGTGCACCTTTCAGGTCAGACGGAATAGACCCAAAATGAGAGGCAACGACCACACTGGTAGCAGAACGGTTTCCGGCATAAACAGTCAATTTATCTTCGACCTTCTCTTTTTTACTCTTTACCTCTTCCAACGGGTCTCCGGAAAAGAACAGTTTACGGACCTCTTTCTTACTCCATTTCCTGCCTGTAAGATCATTTAAATAAGGATTGTCTTTTGTAGTAGCAGGGAGTAAAGCATATCGCCCGGTATACACCACCTCCTTGCCTGAGGGGATTTCCTCCGGATCATAGGACCGGATCACTAATTCCACGGCTTCTTCTTTTCTGTCTTTCCCGGCAAGACGGATAGAAGCGTCCGGATACTGATCCTGATAAGCAGCAATCCACTGTTCCACCAAAGGAGATGCAAATCCCGATGCCTTAATATATACCGCCGGGGAATCTTCCTCTGCATTCACAAACAACTGGAAAATAAACAAACTCACGACGACTCCGATTAATTTTTTCTTATCCATACCTTCTATTCTTTTTACCTTATCAAAATACTCTTTTCTTCAAAGACATCTTAAAACACAAAGCAAAAGTAAAGGTTGGATCCTGAGCACCCAATACCATTTTCGCGGTATTTCCCTACTCCACAGGAACTACCTCTTCCTCCCGGAGAGCCGTTAAAAACACATTCATAAAGAGAGAAACTTACAACCAGCACATCAAAAACTTATTGGATGCATTTCAATTCCTATAGAAAATATCTATAAAGTAAAACAAAAAGTGAGACAGAAGAAGAGCTTCTGTCTCACTTTACCAGCTATATTATTCTTATTCTATTCCGTAATCATACGGAAACTGGTGGCATGTACACCTTCAACCACCTGCTTATTTTCATCCACCCGGTCCAGACTTCCGGTTCCTGTCTGGTAATAATGAACCTCTCCATCATTATCCGGAGTCAAGGTAAGAAGATCCCCAAAGATCAGGAAGGTTCCTTCCTCCGCACGGGTAGTGACTCCATCCCCTAAGTCCACCGGCTCAATCCGGTAACGGTTGTTATCAAATAAAACTAATTTCGCTTTATACGTCTGGGCTCCATCCCACTTAGAACCTTCATACACTCCATAATAGCCCAACGAGTCAACCTCCTGTCCGCCATAACGAAGCGTTTTATCCTCACGGTCTTCTACATATTCCTTATCTTCTGTACCGTAATAATCTTCGGAATACTCTTTTTTCTTATTATTGCATGCAGTGGTAAACCAAACCAGCATACATATATAAACTACATATTTCATTTTTATCTTTTTATAGTTCGTTCAATCACCATTAGATATAAAACGAAATAGTAGTAAAATTGTTCATTCATAAGCAAACAAGTAAAGGGAAAAGGATAAATCTCCGTTTTATGATCTATCTTTGAGTAGATCTTTTAATTAAATATACATTTGTTTATGAGTAATTCCTTAACCAGAAGACTGATCCTGTTCCTTGTTTGCTTCCTTCTCTGCTATCCATTCACCATCCGGGGACAGGAACGCCGGATCTTATACATCGGTGATTCTATTACAGACGGCAATTGGGGAGGTGGGAACGGGAGTTCTGCCGAAAGAAACCACTGGGATCAGAACCATCTCTTTGGGAGCGGCTACGTGTATCTTTGCGTAGCGCACTACACGGGTAAGTATCCGGAAAAAAACTTTACGTTCTACAACCGGGGGATTAGTGGCCACACACTAAAAGACCTGGAAAACAGATGGAAAGAAGATGTTCTGGAACTCCGGCCGGATGTCCTTTCCATCTTGGTCGGCACCAATGACATTCACTATCTCTTAGAAGCAAAAGGCAGTTCGTTTGATTGGGATGAATGGGAAAAGCGGTACCGGAGGTTACTGGACCAGGTACAGGAGGAAAATCCGGCTGTCCGGATCCTGATAGGATCTCCTTTCGTATTAAAAGCCGGCTGGTCCGGGGAAGCTGAAAACTGGCCCCAACGGAAAGAATGGATAGATGAATGCGCCGGGATCTGTGAGAAGATTGCAGCAGACTATCAGGCCATATTTTTACCGTTTCACAGGCTGTTTGAAGAATTACAAAACACCTATACGGTTGCTCCGGAATATTGGATGTGGGACGGAATCCACCCAACGCCCGCCGGACACCAACGGATGGCTGAACTATGGATTGAAAAGGCAGGTCTCTAAAATCAACTTCCATTTCAATCCACTTCCCTTAATCGTTTATCCCGTTTTTATCCTTCCCCGGTCTTCACCGGTATCCGGTTCGTATAATTCTGTGGAAACGGCCGGTTCTCATGCGGTCCCCGCCTGCGCGGGGAACTATGTCTTTTTATTGTTACTCTTTAGGTAAATAAAAGTATAAAGGACTATAGTTCTTTCTGTTTTCCCTATAACCAAATCTTAGGCCCACGGCCGTAGGCTCTTAAGCCCATGGCCGTGGGCTATAGAGCACTTGGCCATGGGCTATACAGCCCACGGCCGGGGGCTAAAGATTTTCTTACATCCTACCGGAAAAAAAGTATGGATGCAATAAACTATTTTTCCTATTCCAGACTGATTTTTGTTTATCTGATCACCGGAAAGAATATATAAAGAGAAACGAGGCTTAAGTCCGTGGCTCCGGTTCCGGTATGCTAATTCCGGCAGCTTTGGCTATTTGGAGGGATTGGATCATCCAGGCCATGTTATTGCCTAAGGTACGCATGATTTGCATACCCTCTTTATCATTTCGCACCTCTTCCGGCGTATTCCCATATACCATATTCCAATAACGGGAAGAAACGACCGGCATATTATTGATCGTGAAATACTTGTTTAACTGGTCCACTGCCTGAATAGAACCACCCCTACGGCAGGAAGCAATCGCTGCACCTGGCTTGTAGGCCATCTTTTGGGAAGAGGCAAAGAACAGGCGATCCAGAAAAGGGGTAATGAAACCGGATGCGGATGCATAATGAACAGGGGTTCCGAATACAAAGCCATCGAATTCCTCCAGCCGGTCTATCACCTCATTCACCGTATCCTCTATTACACATCTGGCACTTTCACGGCACGCTCCACACCCTTTACAACCGGAAAGAGCCTGACTACCTACGTGTAGCATTTCGGAGTCAACACCACTCCGCTGTAAAGCGCCGGCCACTTCCGTCAATGCCGTATAGGTACACCCTTCTTTTCTGGGGCTTCCATTCACCAGTAAGACTTTCCGGGAAGTTCTACTTTCCTGGTTTACTAAAGTATTTTTATCCATACCGAATGCCGGAGTCAGGGAAGCGGCAGTCCCGCATCCCATTAACAGCATATTCTTTAAAGCATCGCGTCTGACCATGATCTGTTTCTTTTTATTGGTTTGTAAGAAGGAAAATGAATGAGATAAGATATTCTAATTTACCTGTGCGAATGTATCCCTTTTCTTTCAAAAGTTCAAGGTTCAGGGTTTGTAATTTAATGAGCCCGGAAGATTTAATAAGCAATATAAAGGTCTATAAATCCGTAGTTCCCCGCGCAGGAGAATCAAACTAACTTACAAATAGTAATCCATCAGAGGTTACCCTTAGTCAATTACCCCAAAGGGGTTACCTGTGAATAACCGCGGGTGAAACCCGTGGTAACAACTACCCGCTCTTTTCTGCACCCCGGATGGGGTGCAACCCTTTCCGGGTTGATGCAGAGAGTGATTCTTCCTACCACGGGTTTCACCCGCGGTTATTCACATGCAAGCCCTCCGGGCTTGCAATCCGGAACTTTTTCAATAAACGATAGTAGATATATACAAACTAAACAATCACCCGGTAACAGGATAAACGTTTATTACCACTCATTTTCTACTAACTGATTATCTCCCCAGATTACCTGATAGGCTATCCAGGCCCATAGATTCGCCCAGAATCTGTCATGATCATTGTTGATGTCATGAGAGGCAGTCATCATGTGGGTGGCATCTGCAACCTCAAACAAACTGGCATCGCCATGATAGATGATCCGGCGTTTTTTATCCACGGCGATAGAGGGCTGGTTTTCCCGTAGATGAGCGTGATGTACCAAAGGTATAATGTCTTTACTGTACACATTTCTGGCATACCCGAAGATAAGGTCCGGTAGTGCCATCGGAGTGGACACATCCACTACACCAAAAGGCCCGTTAAAGAAATCATTTGTTCCGGTGTGTGAGAAACATATTCCAGCCTTCTGGGAGTTTCACCGGTGGAAATGGTTTGATGATTCATCTCCCCTACTATCGCCTGATTATACCACCAGTCGATATCCCTCATTAATAAACCCGTCTGTCCGTTATACTCCGGTAATAAAAATGCCGGAGAGGTTCTGTTTCCATCCCCTCCAATCACTAACACACGATTCGGGCTACCTTCCAGCCACTCCAGAATGACCCCGGCTGTGTAATGGGAGCAGTAGTTATCATTCGCCAGATACAAAACATCCGAGGAATACAATTCGACCAGGAACTTAGCCGCGTCTTCCGATGCAGGATTAGTCGTACTGGTCCAGGATGCCCGGGGAGCCTGCATAAATGTAAAACCGGAGAAGTAGTTAACCGTACCGGTAGAGGAGAAATTCTCCCTATTGGAAAGTTTCCTTCGCATCGTTTTTCCATTCGGAGCCGACCAGTCATCTAATGCGTTTCCTAACGCTCCGGTTACTCCGGCATAAGCCGAAAACACACGGATGGATTTGGTTGCACGCTGTTTATAATTATCCTGGCTGACCTTTACATAGAAGACCCAGATTCCCCACTCCACTTTCAGTTGCGCTTCAAAAGGTTGTCCGGTCCGGTTTTCTTTCCGGGTAGTCAACTTTATGTAGGACACATCTCCGGCATCTGTCAGACGTTGAACGACCTCAGCGGTGAAATATTCATTGCTGACCGGGGAGCCACCTAACGTAGTGGATTCACCACTATCTACCCAGGATACTTTGTATGGAACGGTGGACTGGACTCCTACCAACTTTTTCAGACCTTCTTTATAAGGAAATACCAGTTCCCGGGAATCAATTCCCAGATAATTATCTCCGTTGGTAAACATTTCCATCGTAAAATCTTCCCAGGTCTTAATCTCTACAACAATCGTGGTAGCCTGGTTATTGGCAGCTTCATCCGGAGTTTCCCACCCTGCACCATTCACCTGTTTTACCTTAAAATGATACCGGTGATTTCTCAGGACCTGCCCGTAGGGATGTCCGGTTTCTCCGGAGTTGAAGTCTGCCCTGTAGTAGGACAACTTCTCTTCTCCATTATAATATCCTCCTACCACGACACAGGTGGTTTCGTTATAATGGGTGGAGGGATCGACTTCACCGGCTTCAGGGACATATAACTGAGTAATACCGGGCTGTCCATAGGAGGTTGCCACTTTACTGTAAGGAGCCACGGTTCCTGCATTCGCAGGTACGGAGGGAGACTTCACTTTCAGTGCATCGGATGCAGATAAAGCACTTACATCCGGTATGACCTGTAACTGGTTTTTCGCCCGGTAGATATGGACACTTTGCATCACAAAGGAACGGGAAGTGGCCAGATCCAGATCCATCTCTACGTCTACCCGTGCCACTGCCCTGAGCATGGTTACGGAGAGGGTATTTACCACTTTCGCATCCAGAAAGGGGAGTTCTTTCTCTCCATACATGGGGATATTTTCCAGATAATTACCTGCAAATTCATCTATCAGCCCAGTTCTTACCACGTGTTCCGGAGTACCCCGGGATATTTTATAAGTTTCCAGCACCTGCTCCGCATTGGCCACTAATACTAATTTGAGAGGCTCTTCCGAGGTTTTTAATAGTACATTAAAGTTGGTTTTCTGCGGGTTCTTTTCATCCGTATGGATTTGTTGGCCGGAAACCTGGTACAGGAATGTTCCGGCTACCTGGTCAAAAACCAACACCTGAATATCTGAAATTACGTATTCCGGGTCCATCTCATTCATCCGGGCAGTACTCCCTCCTTTCGGCAAAGAGGAACCCGGAGCTGTAATCGTCAAACGGACCAGTGCTTCCCCTCCTCCACCGGCTCCGGTACTATTCTCACCCAGCTCATCTGTACATGCCATAGCAGCAAAGCCAAGTAAAAAAGCAACGAATCTTATGACCAGACCGGAAACGTTCATGGATGTATGTTCCCGTTTTTCTTTTATTTTCACTATATACATTATTATATACCGTTTGTATATGTCCTGTTTACAAGGATTATTCCCTATATTCACCGATTACCAGTGTTCCCACTGGTGAATTTCATCCCAGGGAGAAATAACTACCTGTACGATGAACTGTCCCTGGTCTCCTCCGGTCAGATCAATCAACACATTGGTTGTTTTCCCGGACAACAGGGTGATATAATTTCCATGGATGTCCCGGTTCGTCTGAATGATCTCTCCGGATCCTTCTTTGTACAAATGAACCCAGACGCTCTGTTCTTCCGTAGCCTGGTTCTGATTGGCCGAATGAATGAAGAGCCAGGGGATAGGGGAAACCAGCTCTTCCCGGCTATTAAAAATGCCTTTCTCCTGTCTGTGGGTTATTTGGCTAACAGGAACACCGCGATAATCATATCCATGGAACTTATTTACGATCTCAAAATAATAGCTTGCAGCGTTTGTATCTTTTAGTCCTCTTACAGTTACCTGTAGTTTTGCATTTTTCTGCGTAAACACAATCTCCTCTCTATTCTGTAAGTTATTATTGCCCTGTACTTCCTTCCGGGCAAAAAAGAAATCATTCGGAGCCAGATCATACCCGGGATGAAGAGGATCCGGTTTCAGGGAGACAGTCAGATCATCCGCCGTTGCTCCTTCACCCATTTCTGAGCACAGGACTTCATCCCCGATATTACCCCAGGCGGAAATCCACATTCCTGCGGGATCATAATCGTGGATAATGACCGGTTCCCTCTGTGCGATCTGTAACGCTGAAAGGGTGTAGGTCCTTATATGGTCTTTATTACGATTAAAAACATACAGACCGGCACTTTGCATTTCTCCGGTACCGGTAATATCCACTCCGGTTACTACATCCACCACTTTCACATAGAGGAGTAATTCCTCATTTTCACAGCCACTCAGGTCTTCTTTAATACAACTTTGACTCATCTGCATAGTCAGGAAAAGAAGAAGACCGGCAGCAAAAGAGCGGGCGACCGGTTGTAACTTGCCCATAGATCGATCTTTATTGATTATATAATATATGCCTGAAACAGAGCAGAGTGTCCTTTTTAGTAGTCAAAGGAGTTATCGCTTCGCTGGGAGTTAAAGGAGTAAGTAGAAATAAGAAAATTATCTATTTCCTACTTAACTACTAAGAGACGAAGTTTCTGCTGACTCCTAAGGAGCGCAGAGACTGATAACTCCTTTGACTTCTCAAGGGGTGACCCAAAGGTAAACCAGGTCTGCAAGGAAATTACGGTCTATCAGAAGACAAGTCCGGAGGACTTACATGTGTATAACCGCGGGTATCACCCAGTCCTGTTCGGAAGATTTTTGCGAAGGTGATCTTTATCTCTTAAGTCCCGCAGGGACGGCATATAGTAGCCTGGGACGCAAGTCCCAGGTAGAAAGATCCCCACCCAGGGTGTGCTGTAGGTACACCCCATCTGATGAAAACAATAGGTTTGTATATGCAGTGTCGTGCTTACAGCACTCCATGGACTCCTGATACCTGACCTGGGATTTGCATCCCAGGCTAAATATGTGCCGTCCCTGCGGGACTTAAGAGACAAAGATCACCTTTCGCCAATCACCCTTTGCCAATTACCCTTCGAAAAATCTTCCGAACAGGACTGGGTAGCACCCGGGGAAAGATAAGATTACTCTTACTACAACCCTGGAAAGGGTTGCACCCCATCCGGGGTCATAGATTACCATTTATAACCTAATTCACCCACAAGCAGACTTTTAGGTCAGCCATTTTTTATCATGTATCTGAATTTCTACCGGGTCTCAATCTTCCCCGTAAATTACCAGACTTCATTCTGGACAAGGGTGTCCCAGGGTTCCAGGGTAACAGTTACTTGCAGATTCGCATCTTCACCGGGAAGTTCAGGGTCTGTGACTCCGTCTTTAATATTTTTCAGTGTTACATTCAGTTGGTAGTGTTTATTGTGTTCTATTAACATACCATCTGTATTCACCTCGCCTGCTTTGTAGTTTACTTTGATTGGATAATACAATGTTTCACCATCCAATTCACCACGGATTGTAAGCAGTGTACAGATAGATTCATCGGCTTTGTTTGGGAAAACCAGGAAGTAATTATTAAAATCGTATTTCCGGTTCGCCACAAGAGCATCCTCCATGATAATATCATCTGCCAGATAGGATTTGATCTCCAGTTCATCGTCATCACTTTCAAAACCACCATAGTGATACCCTCCACTTCCTTTTACATAATGAGAAGCAACAGGGGATAGTGTCAGGTCCGGAGCGACTCTCTGAACACTAACTCCGGTAATTTTGAAATCATCAATCTCTGTTCCTTCTTCCGGAGACACGGTGATAGACCCCAAAGAAACTTTCGCGACCACACGTTTCAGCGTAATTCCTGTCTTAACGGTCTGATCTTTAGTCAGGGTAATCTGGTTATCAGAAACACCGCTCATAATATATCCGTTGGTTTTAGCAAGTTCAGGAGTTTGCTTATCTAAGTTCAGGTACTTCGTCGCCTTGTCGAAATCGGCATAATTAGTGATATCTGCCGGATAAGTCTCTCCTAAGTTCGTCAAGACGACCACTCTTTTAGTCGTATTGGTTTTCAGACCTGTAATGACCGTTTCCGATTTTGCAATATCTCCTTTAACTGCTTTTTCCAATGCTCCGCTGTTCCAGGCAAATACATACACATAGAAGTCATGGATCTTACTATCAGTCACGTCATCTACCGGTCCTATGGCACGTGTAGAAGAAGAGCCTTCGAGCGTGATTGCCATGCTTCCTTCGCCTTCACCGGCCAGTTCATTCACGTCGTCTTTACTGCAGCTTGTCATTCCTAATCCTAAAGCGATTAGTCCGCTTAATAAATAATGTTTGATTTTCATTGTTTTAAAAATATTAAGTACTAAAATGGGTTTGTCATTCACATGACGGGACCTTCCACAGTTCCGCCAAAGGAATCGCATGAGGATCCCTGTTATCCTCTCCTTAACAGAGGGCAACATTTTATTAATGTACGGATGAAATGTAATGCTGTTATATGCCGGTCGTTATAATACTTAGAGAATTTTCCATAGCATATTCCTACATCTTATCTAAACTATTTCTTACCTTCTTTACTGCAAGTTGCAGATACATTTCCGCTACGATTCCGGAAATGTTTAATTCTTATTCAATTTATTCCTTTCTTTTACGTTCAATTCCGGTTCTTTTGATAAACCTATACCCGTTTTGTTATTATCAAACTCACCTGTTTAAAACTTCAATTATCGTTTAAGGGCGGTAAAAGTAGTATTTTTTACTATACAATAGCTCCGGGAATTCACATTTTTATAAGGATTAACTTTTCGGACCTGGTCCTGCTGGTATAGCTACTTATAGGGTTACTTTTTTTTAAAGAATATTCACCTAAGGGGGCAGAACTTTTTCCTGTGTATATAGTTCTATAGATCCATACTGATTAATTAGGTATATACAAATGGAGTCAGGATCATCCTGCGTTGGGTGAATGATGTTCACGAAATTATCAATTCCAGTATGTAATCTGGAAGCCGTCCTATTTTATAGTGACGGCTTCTTTTATTAAACCGGATCAGGTATGCAACTCAAACAGCACAGACAACTATTCCCCGTTTTTTTCCTCCTTTTGCTACTCGGAGGACAAACCATAGGAGGCCAGGAGGTTATTCATGGCCATCTACCGGATTCCGTGATCCCCTCTCCTCTTACCTATGAACAGCTAAACAAACAAAAACAACCCCGGAATCTGCGCTACAGCATTCTGGGTGGACCCAGTTACACACCGGACTACGGATTATTGTTAGGAGGAAGTGCATTGCTGACCTTCCGGATGAATCCCGGGGATACGGCACAGATACGTTCCGTTGTTCCTTTAGCCTTTGCCGTCATGTTCAAAGGGGGCTTCAATCTGGTCGTACGGCCGCAGCTATTCTTTAAAGAGGACCGGTTCCGGATCTTCGGGCAGTTCAAGTACAAAAACACGCTGGACAATTATTACGGAGTGGGTTATCATACCAACAAAAATTATGAACGGGGAAAAGAGACCAGTGAATTCCGTTACAATCAATTCCAGGTGAATCCCTGGTTTCTTTTCCGGATCAAAGACACGGACTTCTTCGCCGGTCCCCAGTTTGATATTAATTATGACAAATTCAAACATCCGGCGGAAGGGATCATCCAGGACCCCTCCTATATAGCCGATGGAGGGACTTCCGGTGGATACAGTAATTTCAGTTCGGGCGCCGGCTTTCTGGTGACGTATGACGCCCGTGATATTCCGGCAAATGCTTACCGGGGAATCTATTTTGATGCCAAAGGGTTGTGGTATAACAAGGTAATTGGTAGTGATAATAACTTTTATAAACTTGAATTTGAATACCGGCAATACCAGTTGGTTGGCAAACGGAAGGCGCTGGCCTGGACGGTGCAGAGCAAACATGGTTTCGGCAATATACCGATCAATAAATATACACTTACCGGAACTCCGTTTGATCTGCGGGGCTATTATATGGGACAGTATCGGGACCGCTCTTCCCATGTCGTCCTGGCTGAATACCGCCAGATGGTTAACACGGACGGAACGACTACATTCAAAAGGCTACTGAACCGGCTGGGCTATGCTGCCTGGGCGGGGAGTGGTTTTATGGGGCCCACTCCCGGTAAAATAGAAGGGGTACTTCCGAACGCAGGGATAGGATTACGCATCGAGGTGCAACCCCGCATGAATGTCCGTGTGGATGTGGGGCATAATTTCAGGAATGGAGGCACCCTGTTCTATATGAACATGACGGAAGCCTTTTGATTACCAGACATTCCAGTGGATATTCTCCGGCTTCCATTTGTCTTTGGGTTCCACCTTTTTGGAAGGATATCCTACCGGGATCACATTCAACGGAATGATATGTTCCGGCAGGTCCAGTAATTCTGTGATAAATTTCAGGCGGCTCTCTGCCGGATAGATACTGGTCCAGACACCTCCCAGCCCTAATTCGGTAATCGCCAGTAAAATATTTTGTGAGGCAGCCGAACAGTCCTGAATCCAGTATTGTTCCAGCCACCCCTCACCTGCTTTCTGTAAATCTCCACACACTAAAATGGCAGCAGATGCATCTTTCACCATTTTGGAAGTGGCCAGTTGTTCACTGATCTGAGCCATCTTTTCCGGATCCTCCAGGACCATAAACTGCCAGGGCTGTTTATTCATCGCACTGGGAGCAGCCATCCCTGCCCGGAGAATGGTTTCCAGATCTTCTTTGGAGACTTTTCGTTTGGTATACTCCCGTATACTGGTACGTTCATGCATAACGTCAATAGAAGTACGGGTTGCAGCAGATGGCTTTTCCCCCTTTACTCCTCCTTTAGTCCACAAAAGGAATAACAGGATTCCAACCAATACGACCAATACAACATTTAAAATTTTAGACAGATTCATACAATAGAGGTTTTTACGATCTTACTTTTATTATTTACAGCAAATGTATTATCTTCACTTCAGAATAGAAAGTACCTACCAAAAAGTTTTATAGTTACCTAAAGGAGTAAAATATGGATATTCAATGCACTAAAGAAAAATATATTTTTCAGGGACAGGAATATTTATGTTCCCTGGAGCTGGCGATGACTATTATCGGAGGGAAATGGAAACCCATGATTATCTTTCACCTCAAAGATGGTCCGCTACGTTCGGGAGAACTCCAGAGGACATTGCCCCAGATCAGTAATAAGATGTTCACCCAATCCATCCGGGAACTGGAAAGAAGCGGGATGATCGAACGGATCGTATATGCAGTCATTCCTCCGAAAGTGGAATATCAACTGACCCCGGCCGGCCAGTCCCTTCTGCCGATCGTCCTTGAGTTAGCCCGCTGGGGTATTGAAATCAGTCAACCAAAAGAAGTAGTGGAATAAGATGGAAACATTTGCAGAGAAAGTCATTCAATTTAACCGTCAACTGAGTTTTTCCGGAGAATTGCCGGAACATATCCGGATCCTGAACCCTTTTGAAAACAATCCGGAGATAAACAGAATTTCGGAACAGTTTTACCGGAAATATTATGGGGATACCTCTTCCCGCAAAATGATTATCGGAATTAATCCCGGCCGTTTGGGATCCGGAGCTACGGATATTCCTTTCACGGACACCAAAAGGCTAACAGAGGTTTGCCAGATCCCGGTCCAGTCCGTGAATACTCACGAACCTTCTTCTGTGTTTGTGTATGATATGATCCGGGCGTATGGAGGGGTGAAAAGGTTTTACAAAGATTTTTATATTCATTCCATCTGTCCGTTAGGGTTTGTGGTCCGGAACAGTAAAAACAATTGGGTGAATTGCAATTATTATGATGATAAGGAACTGTATGAAATCATGTATGATTTTATGGTAGCCAGCTTCCGGAAGCAACTGGAATTCGGAATAGACCGGGAAACAGGCTATGTATTAGGGAAGAAGAATTTGTCTTTTATCCGGAAGATAAACGAAAAAGAAAAGTTCTTCGACCGGTTGGTTGTCCTGGAACATCCCCGGTATATTGTGCAATATAAATCCAAAGAAAGCGACCTCTATATCGCGAAATATTTACAGATACTCACGGGATATAGAGACTGACCGGATATCTACAGACTTTATTCTCACTGAAAGCATATCCGGGAATAAAAGAGGTCTCCCAATGAATCAGTCTCTTTTCTCATCCGGAGTACAGAGAACCGGAAATAATTATGCAAAAGTAAAACACGGAATCATTCTCATCAGAAAATCTTTTTGATTGTCTTTTTACACCCACTTTAGATTTTGATTCATTCCTTTTATATTTTAATGCAAGGATATATATACATTCTTTTGTATAAGAATCAAAAGCAGGAATTAATTAGTCAATTTTGATAGGTCGGGAGAAACGTTTTTTCTTATTTTATAGATAAAAAAGCGTTATGAAAAAAGTAATTATTTTATTCTGTCTTCTACTTATAAGAATAACCTGTTTTGCCCAGATTCTACCTGAAGTAAATTATCCGGATCTGAAATATAAACCGTCACATTGGCAGGCCAAATGGATCACTTGCGCGGACATTGCGGAGACGGATTATGCCGTAACTATGTTTCGGCGAACCTTTACCCTGGATGAAAAACCTGAACATTTTATTGTGCATGTTTCTGCGGATAACCGTTACAAAGTATATGTTAACGGGCAATTTGCGGGTATGGGACCACAACCTTCAGACTGGAGGCACTGGCGGTATGAGACCATTGATATTGCTCCTTATTTAAAGAACGGGACAAATAATATTTCAACAGAAGTAGTTAACTGGGGACCTGACCGCTATTTCGGGATTATGTCTATTCGTACCGCTTTTATGATGCAGGGCGCTACGGAAAAGGAATCAATCGTGAATACGTTTGCTGATGGACAGTGGAAAGCGGAAAAAACCACGCTTATTATGCCTTACCGCCTAACTGGATATTCGGAGTAGATATTGTAGGAGGATTCTATGCTTCCAATCCGGGGGATAGTATCCGTTTAACCCACTATCCCCAAAACTGGTATGCGCCGGAATTTGATGACTCCGGCTGGAAGCCTGCTAAATGGATATGGAATATTAATAATGAAAATGAAGGGGGATTCTTTTGGTTGATGAAACCCCGGACCACTCCACAGGTGACCCAAACGATAGAAAGATTTCCTGCCTGGGTCCGCGCTGAAGGTATTCCCGTGACTGATAACTTTGTAAAAGGGAATTCACCGGTCCAAATACCTGCACACAGTCAGGCAATTCTTTTATTTGATTATCAAACTGTTACACTGGGATATCCCGAACTGACCATTTCTGGAGGCAAAGATGCTAAAATAACATTACATTACGCTGAGAATCTTTACAATGACGATCTGACCAAAGGAGACCGGAATGATATCCGGAATAAACATATACGGGGTGTAAAAGATATTCTTATAGCTGACGGCAAAAGCCATTTTACATTTTCACCGACTTGGTACCGGGCTTTCAGATTTATTCAGTTGGATGTAGAAACTTCTGAAGAGCCTCTCACCTTAGAAGATTTTTACCACATGGCAACAGTCGCTCCTATTAAGAGAAAAGCAGTTTTTGATTGTGACAATGCGGTATACCGGAAGATTGATGAAATCTGTTGGCGGACTTCTTATATATGTACTCAGGATAACCTGATGAGCGATGCTTATTATGAACAGATGATGTATGTGGGAGATTCCCGTATTCATGCTTTAGTCAACCTGTATATGACAGGGGAAGATATCTGGCTGAAAAATGCGATTGAACAATTTGATTATTCCCGCATGCCGGACGGGAACATTACCAGTTGTTATCCGTTGAAAGCAACTTTTGTACATCCCAATTTTTCCTTGGTCTGGATTGATATGCTACATGACTTCATGATGCATTGTGACGACAAAGAATTCATTACACGGTATAAACAAAGCATCCGGTCAACACTCATGTGGTTTGAGGACAATCTATTATCAAACGGTCTGGTAGGTAAACCGGTAGATAGTTATTTTGTGGATTGGTACAATGATGCTCCCTTTGAAGGTGAAGGATTATATCCGGGTTCGCGTAATGGAAATTCGGCTGTTGTAACTTTCCATTATGCAGCGACCCTGTTACGGACAGCCGAATTGTTTGACTATCTTGGAGAGACAGAGGAAGCGAAGAATTATCGTGTGCGCGCAGAAAAAGTAAAACAGGATGTTGTGAATGCCTGTTGGGATCCGGAGAAAGGTCTTTTTGCGGAAAATCCGGATAAAAAGTTTTATGATGAAAGAGCAAATATAATGGGGATTACGGCCCGTATTTTTAATGAAGAAGAACAAAAAGCCTTATTTGAACGTTGTCTCCGCGATTCTACCATCAGTAAATCCGTATACTATTTTCGTTTTAACCATTTCAAAGAAATGCGCCGGCTGGGACTTAGCCATTATCTGGATGACGTACTGGATATCTGGAAAAATCTGTTACCCCTGAATATGACTACGGTACCTGAACGAATGGCGAAACAGCGTTCGGAAGCTCATCCGTGGAGTGCCTCGCCTTCTATTGCGTTTATTCAGAATATAGCGGGGATCACTCCGGCTGAACCGGGGTACAAATCTGTGGATATTCAACCTGAATTAGGAGAACTTACGTGGATAGAAGCCAGTTATCCCCATCATAAAGGCAACATAAAAGTCGAACTGCGAAAAACAGATCAGGGGATTCTGGAAGGTTCGGTAGAATTACCTTTGGGACTGACCGGGAATTTTCGTTGGAAAGAACACACGCTGGTACTTAAAGAGGGAAAACAGAAGATAAACCTTCAATAAGAGCCTGTTTACATTCACAATCGAAGTTTGCTATAAGCTGTTTCCGGATGATTTTCCGGAAAAAGAGAGTAAGAAACAAAGATTGAAAATTTTAGACAGGCTCTACTAATACGATCAAATTATCAGATGATTATTGGCAGGTAAATGTATATTTCCCGGAATTTACCAGACAAATAGAATATCCATCCTGCTCTCCGGCATATGTATATCCGGAAGAACATGCAATGCTTTCCTGATTGGTGGCTGGGAGGTAGATCCGGGCTGTTGTATTGGCGGGGATCTCCACTTCCAGTTGAAACTCCTTTTCTGTGATCCGCCATGCAGAACGGATCAGGCCGTACATAGAGTGATAGCTCCCTTGTACCCATTTCAGATCTCCTGCGGGTTGTGGTTTGATCATAATCTCTTTGAATCCTGGTTGCAGAGGGTTGATACCTAACAGTGAGCGGTAGAACCACTCCTCTGTAGAACCAAACATCGGATGATTCTGTGAAGAGGCGTTTTCCGGATATTCCCAGGATTCCCATAAGGTGGTAGCTCCATTTTCCACCATATATCCCCATCCGGGATAATCCCGTTGATTGACTAACCGGTAGGCTATGTCGTTCCGGTTATGTTCCCGTAGTACATCAAATCCCATTTTGCAGGCAAAGATGCCGGTAGAGATATGCCAGTTGTGCCGTGCGTATTCGTCTAATAAAACCTGAAATGTCTTTTCGGGTTCGGGACTTAGTCCATAATAAAGAGCAAATATCTGGGCTGCCTGTGTCGCATTGTCGAATTTGCCCGTACCGGGAACAAGATACTTTTTGATTATATTATTCCTGATCTGTTCTGTTAACAGTTGATATTTTTCCTGGTCTTCTTTTTTTCCGAGAATAGCTGCAAACTCAGTGATGAGACGTGCATGTTCATAATAGAAGGCACAGGCCGAAAAGGCTTCTGCCCGTGGATCAATTGCGACATGGTCTCCGATATCCCAATGAAATAACTCCCCGATTGTTTGTCTCTGAATGAACTCCATTTGTTTTACAAAAGCGGGATAGGAAATTTCAATCGTTTGTTTGTCTCCGTAAAATTCATATAATTTCTTTTGCAGATAAGGAAACGCAAGTTGCCAGCCCAACGATCCGGATTCTCCGCCAATTCCCCGGTCTGCGATTCCTGTATAAGGAGCAATCCCGGTCATTCCCCCTTCCGGAGTCTGGTCATTGATAAAGTCCCGGATGGTTTTTCTGTAAAAGTTGGCCATGTTATAGTTGTAGAGATAGGATTCTCCGGTCACGACCATATCTCCGCCATATCCCATTTTTTCCCGTCCCGGACAATCAGATTGTACACTGAATACATTGCTGAGGAATGTCCGTTGTGTTATTTCATGCAATTGATTGAATAATTCATTTGAGCAGGTGAACGTACCGTTTGTTTCCAGGTCTGCATACATACGTATTCCTTCGATCTCCTCCTTTGTTGGTGTTCCGGGCCATCCTATGATCTCGACGTAGCGGAACCCATGAAATGTGAACCGGGGCATATAGGTTTCTCTGCCATTCCCGTGTAAAATGTAACTGTCTTCCTGATACGCATCTTCGGGTGCACCCGGGCCTCCTTTCATTCCCCACATACTTTTAATATGTCCGGCTGTAGTCGTAAGCCAGTTTAACGTACTGTCGGGATGGATGTTTTCTCCGTAGCGGAGAGTGATTTTTGTTCCGGACCGGCCTTTCACTTTTATTCGTGCAACACCTGCGAAATTGATACCCATATCTACGATAAATGTATTGTCACGTGTCTTCCAGATATGTACTGGTCTGATGATCTCCTGTATTTTAACAGCAGGTTGTATTTGTGGAGATAATTCACCGTCCGGCCCTTTCTCTATAACAGCAGCCCGCCATCCGGAGAGACTGACCTTGTTTTTATTCCAGTCAGGGACTTCCTACCTGCCATCATAATGTTCACCTAAATAGACATTATTTTTGATGACTGGCCCTTGTGTAGTGAACCAGGAATTATCTGTTTGTATGATTTCTGTGCTTCCATCCATATAGTTCAGATGGATTTGAGCTTTCACTACCGGTCTTCCGGTTTGTTGATGATCCCGGATATTAAACCGTGCAAAGAGTTGTAATGGTAAGGGATTGTACCATCCGTTACCTAACATGATTCCGGTAGTGTTTTTCCCTTTCCGGATAAGTCCGGTAATATCATGTGTCACATAAAGGTTCTGTTTTTTATGCGCGGTCCATCCCGGATCCAGGACATGATCCCCGATTTTTTCTCCGTTGAGATAAGCCTCATGATAGCCTAATCCACAGATATATAACCGGGCGGACCGGATCTGTTTTTGTATGGTGAACTCCTTCCGGAAAAGCGGCATTGGATCTTCCTGATAGAATTCTTCATCGTTTTGAAACTGAGGCTGTCCGTTCCCAATCCACTGTGCCTCCCAGTCTTCCGGTGACAACATAGCTGTTTCAAACCATTGGATTTCGCTCCAGGAGGAAGGTATATCATGTTCGTCAAAGATCCGGACTTTCCAGAAATAGCGGGTAAAAGGCTTCAATGGGTTCCCTTTATAGATAACCTGTATGGAGCCTTCCTCTTTTATTTTACCACTGTACCATTGACTTCCTCTGTTTTCTTCTAACTCTTCTTTCTGTTCACTGACCAGTAGTTCATAGGCTGTTTGCCGGATGTTAGGAACGGAAGAGGTAATGATCCAGTTGAACCGGGGTTTTCGGATCCCGATGCCCAGTGGATTTTCAAGATATTCACAACGGAGGTTTTCCGGCTGGACGCTGGCAAAGGTAGAAAAGTGAGTAACGAGTAAAACAAAAAAACAGCGTATAAATAAGCGGACAGGGGCATTTTTAATTGCTTTTTTCATGGCAGTATTCTTTTATAGGATATTGTTCTACAGTGAAATCCTGATATAATCCGGATGCTTTGAAGTAAAACACCTTTTTTTCCGTGATTTCTTTCAGTTTATCTTCTGTTGTTAAAGATGTTCCGGTCAGGCTGACTGTGTCACCGAAAATTTTTATGTCAATCCGGTTCTCTCCCGGCTGAATAAAATCATTGATTCGGAAAGATTGTTTTTGTAGCGTGTCAGATGCTATCTGTTTATGATTGATGTAAGTTTCAGCCCGGCTACCGTTCCAGTTCGAAAAGTAGAGGTAGGTGGCTGGTTCCTGCTTCCCGAATGAATAAATTTTGGAATAGGTGACAGATTCTCCGTAGAATGGCATTCCCTGTTCCGTCCAATCTCCGATAGCTAACGGAAAAGGTTGATAAATCCGGTATTCATTATCTTTTTCCTGTAAGCTGAAAGATCCGGTAACATACGTTGATAAAAAGCATTCCTGTGCTGCCGGTTTTAATTGTATTTTAACTTTATTAATTCCTTTCCTGCAAAAAGGTCCGATTTCATACAGGGCGTAGTCTTGTCCGTTAAGAAATTGAGTCACAGGAATTGGATCGATTACATATTCCTCCATAAAGACATATTGTACGACTTCCCGGACTATCATAAATCTGAGTGTGGAGAAATCAATTTCTTCTTCGATATAGAAGCGGTATTCCAGTTTTTTTATGAGAATGAATCGGCGTATGAAGAAATAAAATATTTGACATATTGGGAGTAATCAATAAGGGAGAGTGATCCATGTATACGTGGCCGGTCCCGGGCTCATGGTTATCCTTTGTTGAACAGGTGGCAGACCTGTTGTCCGAAGGATTACATCCCGGAAGAAATATCAGAACTATCAACCGGAAGAAATACCGGAGCAGGTAAATATGTTTTTTCATGAATATATGTTTTTCCTTTCCATATGGTTTCCAAATATATCCTGACTGCGGGAGAATTTATTCCGGTTTTGATTTTATTCTTTGATCTGTTTGCGAAAATTGATATTGGTTTTAAACCATTTTATTTAGAAAATGAACAGAGGAGGCTCATTCTTTCCTATTCAGGACTGATCATCCATTTATTTTTATAAATTTGTAGGTATTGAAACTTTTGAATAACGACCTTACAATTTTCCTATATGAAATCCACATGCCGAAAAAAACTCTGGTCTTTCTTATTCCTCTTTCTGTTTTTTGCGGGACATAGTCGTCCGTTTCACTTTTTTAATGTGTCTGATGGATTATCCAGTAGCTATGTCACCTCTTTGGTTCAGGATCTGGAAGGATATATCTGGATTGGGACCGAGGATGGACTCAATCGCTTTAACGGGTCTGAATTTATTGTTTACAGAAATGTCCCGGATGATCCGGCTTCTCTTATCAACAATCATGTTATGACTGTCTATGAGGATAGTAAAGGAAATTTGTGGATTGCGACTATGTCGGGTCTTTGCCTTTATAACCGTATGACAGATAGCTTTTCTCCTTTTTTGGTTCCATCTTCTGTAGAACAGGATAAAGTAAGTCAATTCTATTATCTTACGGAAGACCATCATGGCTATCTCTGGGCTTGTATTTCCGGTAATGGGGTGGTCCGGATCGATAGGGAACAGAATGAGTTCCTTTTCTTTAATACGCTGAATTCGGGGATTTGCAGTAATCATATTAATGTAATCTATGAAGACCGGTTCGGAAATATCTGGTTTGGTTCGGGTCAGGATGGTTTAAGTGTATATCATCCGGCAAATGGAACCTTCCGAACCTATCGTTATCATCCGGAGAACCGGAATGGCATCTCTTCAAACGGTATCTCTTCTATCTGTGAAGATCTGGACGGAAATGTATGGGTAGGGTCATTAACCGGAGGGATCAGTGTGTTTTCGTTTGCCTCACAATCTTTTCAACCGCTAAACTATAGTAACAAAAAGATCAGCTTTCTGAAAAGGGATAGCCGGAAGAATATATGGATTGGCACTATGGGAAGTGGATTTGAGGTCTATTCTACTACGGAAAAGAAAATACAGGATATGGCAATGGCCAGTTCCGTTGTGGATTTGTCCGATACCAAGGTAGAGTATCTATTTGAAGATAGACAAGGAAACATCTGGATCTGTCTTTTTCAGAAAGGACTGTTGATGATCCCCCGGGAAGAGAGTCTTTTTACTAATTATTACTATAATCCGTTTTCAAAAGAACCGACTATTGCGGAAGGGGCTATACAGCCCATCCTGAAAGACTCCCGAAAGAATATTTGGATAGGAGTTGACGGAAAAGGTGTTTATCAGTTAGATGAACATTTTCAGGTAGTCCGGCATTATGGCGAAGGAGATCCCAGTGGCCTTTTTAATAGTGTGGCACTCACCGCTTTTGAAGACCGGAAAGGATATGTTTGGATTGGTACATTTCTGGACGGAGTATTACGGTATAATCCGGTTATCTCTGATTTTGATCTTCGCTTGCGGGAGGAAGAGGAAGGATTACTGAGTTCACATGTTAAACATATCCTGGAAGATCCGGAAGGCAACATCTGGTTTGCAACTGCTGGAGGCGGTATTAATATTTATGATCCGGAAACCGGAACTTTTGATTATTTGCTACGGGATGATTCCCGGTCGGAGTCTAACCAGTTGATTGATAATTATTGTAGTATGCTTTTGAAAGACCAGCATGGCATCTACTGGATCGGTACATTCCGGGGACTTTGTTCGTATGATCATAAAAAGAGGCAGTTTGAATATTATTCTTCTACTAACGGGCGATTACCCAATGATCAGATTACCTATCTGAAAGAGGATACCGAAGGGAATTTATGGGTAGGGACCAAAAACGGATTGGTCTGTATGGATAGAGAAAGACAGCAGATAAGAAATTACCATATTCAGGATGGACTACCGAACAGTATGATTAATGGCATCGAAGAAAGTGAAGAGGGAGACCTCTGGATTGTGACGAACTATGGCTTATCTGTGCTGAATAAGGAACGAAATAGGTTTGTTAATTATACAACTGCGGATGGTTTGTATACAAATGAATTTACCCGGGATGCGATTGTCCGGACTCCGGAAGGACCTTTTCTGGTAGGATCCATGAAGGGAATTACTATGTTTGATCCACTGAAAAAGAGTATTAACCGTTCCGAACCTTTGAACCTACTGTTGACCAATCTCTATATTTTTAATGAAAAGGTTGAGATTAATCCGTTCAGGGATCATGTATTGAAGCAGGCAATTCATTATCTGGATAAAGTGATTTTCACTCATTCACAAAATAGTTTCTCCGTTGAATTTTCAGCTATCGAATTTCTTTCTCCGGAGAAGGTGCAATATGAAGTGATGATGGAGGGGTTCGACAGGCAATGGCGGAGTGTTCAGAACAAGATGGTTACTTACACCAACCTGAGCCCGGGAGATTATCTATTGCATGTCCGGGCCTGGACAAATGATAGGGAACAGGCTTTAGTCCATACATTGGCTATTCGTACTTTACCTCCCCTGTGGGCTACGCCGGGAGCAAAAACCGGCTATTTGTTATTGATTCTCCTGATAGGATATCTTGCTTACCGGTTTATTAATGACCGGATGGCTGTGAGACGGCAGGAGCAATTGATTCAGGCTAAACTCCAGTTCTTTACGGATATCTCACATGAAATCCGTACACCTCTGACCCTTATTTTATCTCCGTTAAGTAAACTGATAAGTAACCAACGGGATAGTGCGTTACTCCAAACCTATAATACGATGTATAAAAATGGGGTTCGTCTGTTGCAACTGGTGAATCAGATCATGGATTTGCGGGCTCTGGAATTCGGAAAGAGAAAGCTTTGTGTGGAAAATACTGATATTTCTGTCTTTGTGAGGGAGTTGAAGAATTCGTTCCATAATCTGGCGGAAGAAAAAAACTGGAGTATGATTTTCACACAGAGCCGGAAATCATCCATGGATATATTGATAAAGATATTCTCTCCAAAGTTCTTTTTAATCTGATTTCGAATGCCTTTAAATATACGGAAAAGGGACAGATCCGGGTTACTTTGTCTATCCGGACTGTTTCCGGAGTTTCTATGCTGGCCATTTCTGTTTCTGATACAGGACGGGGAATTGCCCCGGAAGATCAGAAACAGATCTTTGAACGTTTTTTCATGGTCAATCAACACATGTCTGAACGTGTTAATAGTTCCGGGATAGGACTTCACCTGACACGTAAACTGATTGAATTGCATCACGGTTCTATTTCTTTCCGAAGTGAATTGGGAAAGGGTAGTATTTTTACATTGCTTCTTCCTTATCAGCGAGACAGCTATTCAGTACAGGAGATCGGAACAGAAAGTGTTTGTGCTTCTGCCTGCCAGACACAATTATATGTTGAAAGTGGATTAGAAAAGTCACAAGGAGAAGGAGTTAAATCCGGTCATCCGGTTGCCACATTGCTTTTAGTGGAAGATCATCCGGATATATGTCACCTGTTAAAGACGGAGTTAAGTCCGGACTATCGGCTGTTAACAGCCTCTGAAGGAAAGGAAGGATTACGGATAGCGATGGAGAAGAAGCCGGATCTGATCATTAGTGATATTTTAATGCCCGGCATGGATGGATTGGAATTTTGTCGGAAAATCAGAAATAACGAGGTCACCTCTGCCATTCCTTTTATTATGTTGACAGCCCGTTCAACCGTTCCCCAACAGATAGAAGGCCTGGAACAGGGTGCAGATGCGTATATTGTCAAGCCATTTGATCTTTTATACTTACGGGCTACGATTGAACGATTACTACAAAGCCGGTTTCAGTGGCAGAATAAGCGGACTCAACCGGAGAAGGAAGTCTCAAAACCAGAAACCACAGAAGATAAACTATTGAAAAAACTAAATGCACTGATTGAGCAATGGATGGATAATTCCGAGTTGAGTGTAGATACACTCTGTCAGGAATTGGGGTTGAGTCGTACGCATCTGAACCGGAAAGTAAAAGAACTGACAGGGGAATCTCCGGCTTCCTATATTCGCCAGTTGCGCTTACATAAGTCCGTCCAGCTATTGAAAGAACGTAACCGGACAGTGTCGGAGATTGCTTACCTGGTTGGATTCTCGTCTCCTTCCTATTTCAGTCAGGCTTTCCGGGATTATTTTGGTGTGACTCCCAAGGAATATGTGGGATTGGATAGTGAATGATTTCATTTAATAATCTTCCTATTTTAATCGTTGTAGAATAATATAGAAGATCTTTCCCTGATCCGGAAAGATCTTTTCTTTTTTCTTAAACTCTCCTCTTTATTGCTGTATGGGTCAGAATCTAAAAAGCTGGAATCAAATTCTAAATTTCTCTTATTCAAAAGTAATGGAATTCGGATTTTTTCCTAATCAATAGATGAGAAAGCTAAAATATATTTGTTGGTATGGATATGAATAAAAAATGTCCGGAAACCTGCAAAATAAGTGATTAAATCTAATGAAGAATTTTATGAAAAACAAACAGAAACAGAATGTGCATTTGTACAAGTGGCAAATGTATGTCGGCAGGCTATTTTTATTGCTTGCCTGTAGTGTTCCTCTATCTGAAGTCCATGCCGCCGCAGCCTCTGAGAATAACTTATCAGTGACCATTCCACAACAGACAAAACAAATTTCCGGAATAGTGAAGGATCATACCGGGGAGCCGGTAATTGGAGCGTCTGTGGCAGTTAAGGGTACGAACTCCGGGACAATCACTGATATGGATGGTAATTTTGTGTTAGAAGTGAGCAACAACGCAATTGTGGTGATCTCATATATTGGATATCAATCTCAGGAAGTGATACCGGGTAACAGAAGTACTTTAGTTATTACCTTGCTGGAAGATTCCAAAGCAATTGACGAAGTTGTTGTGATCGGCTATGGTACCCGGTCCAAACGGGATGTTACTACGGCCATATCCTCGGTTGGATCTGAAACAATCAGCCGGTCTATTGCAATGAGTGCAGAAAATGCTATGCAGGGGACGATGAGTGGAGTCCAGGTGTCTGGTACTTCCGGTAATCCGATGGAAAGACCTACGATCCGGATCCGTGGGACAAACACCTGGGGTATTTCTGATCCTTTATACGTGGTGGATGGAATACCTATCACTGAAATGGGTGCAGGCATCGAAGGGGAAGACGAACGAATTAAAGATGTACGGGGACCATTAAATGTAATGGCCATGATCGATCCGAACGACATTGAATCCATCTCTGTTTTAAAAGACGCTTCTGCGGCAGCTATCTACGGGGTGCGTGCAGCAAATGGTGTAGTTCTGATTACAACAAAAAAAGGGAGAACCGATAAGCCGACAGTAGACTTCAGTACGAGGATCGGTTTTCAGAATCTGACTCAAAAGTTGAATTGGCTGGACACTCCTCAATATACAAAATTTGTACAAGGGATTTTTGCCACGGACCCGGAGAAGAATATAGCAGAAGGAAATATCGGTGTTTTTGATCCGAACGATTCCCGTTATCTGGGTAATTCCCCTACCTATAACTGGCAGGATGCTGTGCGTAATTCAAATGCCCTGACTCAGGATTACTCATTCAAGGTGTCGGGAGGAACGGACCATACGGATTACTATGTTTCTTTAGGTTATACGGATTCAGAGGGTACATTATTGAACAACAAACTGGAACGTTATTCCGGCGCCGTAAAGATCAATACAAAAATCAATGACTGGGTAAAAGCAGGTCTCAATTACCGTTTGGTTAATGCCAAAGGACGGGATGTTGGTACCTCCTATTTTGACATGATCCGTGCTCAACCCTGGCAACCCATCTATGCGGGAGATGGGATTCCCGGATATAACGGATATGCAGGAGCCGTAGAAGGTATGCAGCCGGATGGTACCTATTCCAACAATAAACTGTATGGAGAAGGAACCCGTAACAATGTGGTGGGAAGTGCTTATACCAATGATACGGATTACGATTCCTGGAGAAACTTAGGAAGTATTTATCTGGAATTAACACCACTGAAAGGACTGACTATTAAAGGAACTGTCAGCCTGGACCGTTACCATACGCAACGATTTGAATTCCGGGATTATGATGCGAATGTCTTTGATTATACCGCAGGTGACCCTCGTTCATTAGGAGGTGGAAAGTCGGTCGGATCTTATCAGGAAAGAGATATTTACAATAAAAACCTGGTCCAGGAATTTATGGTCAATTATACCAACTCTTTTGATAAACATAACCTGGATTTCCTGTTCAACTTCTCTAATCAGAAATACGAAGCAAAATATAAACAGGTTGCCACTGACTATATGACAACCAAAAAAGATTATTTACGGAACCTGGGTGGGGAAAGATCTTATACTTCGAATGAATCAAATCAGATGCGTTGGGCATTGCAGGGCTATCTGTTCCGGATAGGTTACAACTATGCTTATAAATACTACCTGGATGTAACAGTTCGCCGGGACGGAAGTGCCCGCTTTGCTCCGGAGAATCGCTGGGGCACTTTTCCTTCTTTCTCAGCAGCCTGGCGTATTAAAAATGAAAGTTTTATGGAAGAAATGGACTGGCTGGATGATCTGAAGCTGCGAACCGGTTGGGGACAATTAGGAAATCAGGAGGTGAGAGACATGGCTTACCTGTCCGCTATTTCCAAAAAACCGTCCTATGCCTTTGGAAACTTTTCACAAACAGACCGTCCCTCTTCCGGAGTGTACAATCAGGCAGGAACAGTGTTTGGTATTCCTAACCGGGATCTTACCTGGGAGAAAACAGAAACGTTCAATGTAGGTTTTGATGCTCAGGCATTGGGAGGGTTGACATTTTCTGCAGAATATTATTATAAGAAAACGCATGGCATTCTTCAGGTTATTGATTTGCCACCCAGTGTAGGGTTGGTGGAATCTCCTGTTGCCAATGTGGCAAAAGTTCAGAATCAGGGAATGGAAATCAATGTGGACTGGCAGGGGAAAATCGGAGAAGTGTCCTATGGTGTGGGAGGCAACCTGACCACTACAGCGAATAAAGTCCTGGAAACATATAAACATATTCCAATTGATGGAGGTGATTATAAGAAAGTGGAAGAAGGACAATCTATTTTCTATTATTATGGATATAAAGTAGCAGGTATTTTCCAAACAGATGAAGAGGCGAAAGAATGGATGAGCAAAATGACAGATGCAAACCATAGTGCTCCTTCTAAAGTGGGTGCCGGAGATTTTTATTTTCAGGACCTCCGGGGTGAACCAAAGAAAGAAGGTGAATTCTACTCAGAAGGAGGAGATGGCAAAATCGATTCGTATGACATGGTCAAAATCGGCAAATCCATTCCCGGATTCTTTTATGGTCTACATCTGAATGCCGCCTACAAAGGTTTTGACCTGAGTGCACAATTCTCAGGAGTTGGAGACGTGGTAAAATATAATAATGTGAAAGCCAGCACCTTCTTTCCAAGTGAAAAGGATAATGTAACAGATATTGTCTATAAAGCCTGGACACCGGCAAACAGGCAAAACAACTATCCCCGGCTTCATTTCAGTGACCCGGCAGATAATCTTCGTCATTCCGACTTTTTCTACGAAAGCGCAGCTTATTTCAGATTGCAGAATATTCAGTTGGGTTATACACTGCCGACCTCTTTCTATGCGAAATGTAAAAATCATATCCGGAATGTCCGGGTATATGTAGGTGCATCGAATCTATTTACAATTACTTCTTATACAGGTCTGGATCCGGAAAATGATTTTTATCCTACTCCGAAAACATTCTTTATGGGGTTAAACGCAAAATTCTAATGACTATTATTAAAAAATATAGATATGAAAAAATATAATATATTCAACTTATTCCTCCTGATAGGTGGAATGTGGGGACTGCTGGCTTCCTGTTCTTCCGAATTGGATATTAAACCAACAGCAGAATTAGAAAGTGAATTTTTTGATTCGGAATTCAGGCTCCATGAAGGGATTACGGCTTGTTATGCTTCGTTGTGTAATATGTATGGCGCTTTGTTGGAAGATGGATATGGTGTACATGAACTCCTTCTTTTGCCGGCTGACGATGTAACACATCAGGATGCTTCCCGCCCGAATCTCGAAGCTTTTTCCGGATTGAGTTCTTCAACAGGAGCATTGTTAACAGCCTGGCAAAGACTCTACCAGATGGTCTATCGCTGTAATTTTTTTCTTGAGAAGATCGAAGAAGAGGAAGTGATAGCTGTCTATACAACAGACGGTTTGAGAGACATTCACCGGGGAGAAGCCTTATTCCTTCGCTCCTGGGCTTTCTACCGATTGTGGGATCTGTTCCGGAAAGCTCCTTTACAGGATAAACGGATCCGAAGCATTGAAGAAGGGATTCTACCTCCATCCAAAGACTTTGAAATGTTGGACAAAGCCATTGAAAGCCTGGAAACTGCTGCCACTCTTCTGCCGGATGAATCCTATTGGAAACCGGAAACAGACCGGGGACGTGTGTTTAATGAAAGTGCCTATGGATTATTGGTCAAGTGCTATGTCCTGCGTGCCCGCTATAATAATAAAAGTACAGAAGATTATGCTAAGGCCATTCAAAGTTTCGAAAAGATCCGGACCCGCCGGTTAGTACATTTTGCTGAAAATTTCGACTATCGTTTTGAGAATAATGAAGAGTCTCTTTTTGAATTTCAGGCCAGTCACGCAAATGACCAGGAGAATGCCTGGTTAGATAACAACTTTGGAGGTGGAGTTGGACAGATGGGCGCTTTTTATCATTACAGCACAGATCATTGGGGGAATTATGGAACAGGTATCTATGGTCCTACCAAAAAACTAAGAGATGCATTTGATGAAGCGGATCCGAGAAAGGGATATACATTTGCGAACTACACCACCGATATATATGGAGATGTAAATATTCCGGGCGCTCCCTGGGAAAAATTTGAGGGTTACCAGTTGATGAAATATGTCACTCCGGGACGGTGCTGGTTTGAAAGTATCTGGGGTATTAATTCGACTAATAATACCCGTTTGATCCGGTACGCAGATATTAAACTACTGGCAGCAGAAGCTTATTTGCAGACAGGGAATAGTGCCAAAGCGCTGCAACAGGTAAACGAGGTTCGCGACCGGGCCAGACGTTCAACAGAAGATGGTTCTGTTTCAGATGTTCCGGCAGACCTGGCAACGATCTCAATGGATGCGATCATGCATGAACGTTTTATTGAACTGGCAGCAGAAGAAGGTATTCGCTGGACAGATCTGAGAAGCTGGCATGCCGCGGGATACATTAATTTATCCACCTGGACCGCAACGGACTTTGGGTATGAATATACAGCCAGTGATTTCGGTTTTGAAGTCCCTACTCATTTATTATTCCCGATCCCTCAGGCTGAAATGAATGCGAATCCTCTGATGATGGCTTCCGGAAATAACCCGGGATATTGATCTTATTGGCACACGGATAACCTATCTGTGTGCCGATTATTTCTTTATAAAATGAAATCATGTATGAAGAATATACTAATATGTTGGATGATGCTTTTTCACTGACCGCTTATACGCAGGTAGAAACATATACATATGCGGAAGAGGTGCCGGTTTCTACTGTCTACAAAGTCTATGTAAACAGGCAACAACAGCCTGTTATCCATAGTCCGGTTCCGGCTTCTTATGTGGCGTTTGGAATGGAGGAAGCAGTACGGGTTGAAATTGAGGTAGCACATGATGTGAAGTGGGTGGATGTACGTCCGAAAAGTGCCGGAATTGCTCCCCGGTGGGAGAATAACCGGATTTTTTTACTCTTTCCCAACCCTGTCAGTTGAGTATTGAACTAAACGGTAAATTAAGTGACCCTTTATTTATCTTTGCTAACCCACCTGAGAAGAAGCCTTCCAGAGATGATCCGCATGTGTTATGGTTTGAAGCCGGAAAAATTCATACTCCCGGAATCATCGTACCTGAATCCGGTCAGCACATTTTCATTGAATCCGGAGCATGGGTTGTTGGTGCCGTGAGTGCCCGTGAAGTAGAACATGTCCAGATATCAGGTTATGGGGTGATGGATGGTAGCTTTAATCTCCGGATGACTGCCGAAGAGATGAAGCAACTCTTTACTGTCTCAAATGGTTATCAGGCAGAAAATGATTATCAGCGTTTCATCGAATTTTACGATTCGAAGAATCTCACAATGGACGGTCTTATTCTACACAATAGTACTACCTGGCAGGTAGTACCGATCAACTGTGAACAGGTACTCATTCAGAATCTGAAGTTAATAGCAGATAATCCGAGTGATGACGGAATTGATATTGTTCGCAGCCGACAGGTACACGTCCGTGATTGTTTTGTGAGAGTGAAAGATGACTGTGTTGCTGTAAAAGCACATCTGGATTATCCGGATGATTGTATTGTGGAGGATGTTTTAGTTGAGAATTGTGTGTTTTGGAATGCTGCCTGGGGAAATGGAATCGAAATTGGCTTTGAACTCCATTCTTCAGAAGTAAAGAATGTCACCTTCCGTAATATAGATCTGATCCATGTGGAATCCGGAGCGGTATTCAGTATCCACAATTCGGATAAAGCAGTAGTAAAAGACATTTTGTATGAAGATATCCGTATAGAGGATGCCGGTCATAAGCTGATCGATCTGGCTATTTTCCGTTCAGTCTATTGTACGGACGGAGATATGTATCCGGAAGATAAAAATGACAATGTATCTCATACGATCTGGGATAACTATCTGAAGGTCCCTGCCGGAAAAGGGAAAGAGCATGCCCGTTACAGAGGAAAGATTGAGAATATCCGTTTTCGGAATATATTTGTATTGGAAGGCCATTTTCCCTATTCCCTGATGATAGGATATGATGATGAACATGCTGTCAGGAATGTAGAGATCGAAAATTTACAGCTATATGGCAGACGTCTCCGGAATTTACAGGAACTCAAACTGCATACAGAGTATGCAAAAGAGATTCTTTTAAAATAGAGTTTCTTCATAATTTTTATAATTAAGTGACCTCAGTACCTTTCTTTCCCTTGATTCTTAAAGAAAGGACTGAGGTTTTTTATGGATAGACGAACCGTTTTTAATTCTCAGATGAGGGTTCGGTTCGATTGAAAATATGGTCTTACTCTTTTATAAACCATAATCAGTAAGTATATGCAAAATCTTCCAATGATGATTCATCTCCGGATCTATTTCTATCACAAGTAAATGGAGCCGCCACTTAAAAGATATGTGCAGAGAATAACTTAGAAGAGAAAGTGGATAGACTATTCCACGAATCTGTTATAATCAGCTTTTGCCGTTTTCTTTTTCTTCAGGTGCCGTTTTTTGAGATAAAAATAGTAGCCGGTGAAAGGTAAGCAGGTACCGACCAGGCAAGCGATGAGATACAGGATACGGGTGAACAAACCTCCCCAGCTTCCGACATGGACCGCATAAATCCAGCCGCGCATTTTGTTTGGTTTGGGGTTATCCTTATACAGTTGTGCACCTGTAATCTCACCGGTACGGTTGTCAAAGGTGTACCGGTCCGATGCCCGGGTATTGCCCATGGTAGCGGCACTTACGGTTGCTGATCCACTCTGTACGGATATGGTTTTGTAGTTTGGATATTGTTCAGCCAATTGGTTATAAACTTCAGTCCAGACTGCATAATTCGGACCTCTTTCACCACCTCGTCCGGATCTTCCTTCACTACCGGATCTTTCCTGACCTGCTCCTCTACGTGCTTCCTGACCTTCCTCTCGTTTTTCACTACCTTCTTCCGAAGGGGTCCGTTCCGGTCTTCCTCCCCGTTCGCCTTCCCCTCTGCCGGCTCGTTCTTCGCCTTCTCCGGAAACTCTGCCGGAGGAAGCCTGTGCATCCTTATTCTGTTGGGCCGGAGCTGCCGGGGTGTGGCCTGCACTTTGGGTTACTTCTACTCCAAAGACTTTATAAAACCCGTTTCTATACCACTGGAAAGACCAGGTTAAGCCAGTAAGAGCCATCACAAGCAGTAAAAGCGCCGTATAGATCCCCCCGGCCAGATGCAGATCGTACCAGAAACGGAAGTTTCCTCCTCCTACTTTGATCTTCAAACGACGTTTCAGCATCTTCACGGATTTGGGAACCCAGATGACAATCCCGGTAATCAGGATAAAAACAAAGATCAGGGTGGAAGTCCCGGTCAGCATTTTTCCCCAGTTGGTTTTATCCCGTTGCATAGGATACATAAACCAGCGGTGTAGACGCCGGACGCCTGAAAAGAAATTCCCTTTTGCATAGGGAGTGACTGTTTCCACAATCTCTCCGGTATAAGGATCGACGATCAGTGAGGTACGTCCCATATTCGTCATTCCCATCCGGTAGGTTCTGTCCGGGGTAGCCGGAAAAGTCACACTGGAAACAGAGACGGTATCCGGCAGTTGTTTCTGAACCATAGGGATCAGCTCCTGCAAGGGGATCGGAGCCTCTTTTACCTCCTTTACATAGAAACGGGAGGGGTTAGTGACCTGTTGGATCTCTGTTTCAAAGATTAATAGTCCACCTGTCAGACACAGGACAGATATAAAAATTCCGAAGGGAATAGATAACCAAAGATGTAGTTTAGAAAATATTTTCTTCATTTTCTGTTTAATATTTTTTCGGAAATAAACAATTCCGGGAACATGATAACACGCAGTATAGCCAGTATAATTACTGAACCATCTGCGTGCTTTTTTATTTATGATTTTGTTTGCTTTTATTCTACCAAACGTCCTACAGCCCGAATATGACTTGATCCACTAATACTTAACCCTTTTGTTGCTGTTGCTGTTGCTGGGTTAATAATATAAATAGCTGGGAATTCGCCTTCCATACTAATAGGGAAATACATCTTACCATCATAGCCCATTGGCAATCCTGTATCCAGAATTTGATCTACATTAGGCAAGCCACTTATCCAATTGAAGGTTTTAGCTTTCATATCTACTACTCCATACTTTGTGGAAGGATTCAGAGTGCTTGTAACGATTCCCGGTTCATTGTAGAACTCTACAAGGAAATAATGGTCAGAAATATACCATACTCTTTTGAAGCGATAGTCCTCTCCAAAATAATATACATAGTCACTATCAAAACCGTTTAAACTACTGTTTAACTTTAAACCTCCAGGTTTGTGTGTAGTGTTACTATCATAAGCACCGGAAAAAATATAGATGGTACCATCGTCTGTTTTACCTATCTGAGAATAATATTGTGAACGGAAGCGGGCAGAAGAATAGCTAATACGGTCATCTCCATATACAGCGACAACCTCCAGATCAGCATTTAATCTGGCAACCCAGACACTGTCAGGATAATTCACTGTACCCGAACTTGAACCTCCGGTTGCTGATTCGTCAATAGCCTGTGACACAACCAATCCTGTAAGGAATGTTCCATCACCCATGTCTACCACACCAGAGAAAGTAGCTTGTTCTTCGATTCTTCCGGTAATTCCTAATGTCGGAATGGTTTTGTCAGACAACGCCAGTTTATTATTCAGATCAATTAAATTAAAGGTTACTCCATCTGTTCTGGGAGTACCGTCTGCATGTGTCAGATCCAGAGTCTGTCCACCCACACTGGTTAAAGCATAGTTGCCAAAAAATCCGTAAGAAGCGAAACGTGAGGTGATCTGGAAAGAACCCATATCATTTAGTGTGCCGTCAGCATTAATTCCAAATCCCAAACCAACACCCGGATCTCCCTGATTATAGATTAATCCGATTGCTGAAGATGGATCTGTATCGAAAATCCATGTGTAGCCGCTTGATTCAAGTTCTTTAATATTTTCGCTAATAGCTAATTGTCCGGATTCAATATTATCTACCAGCATAATATATTCTGTATCTCCATCCTCATTGTTTACTGAGAGGAAAAATCCTTCTCTTGCATCTTCAATTGGGTCCGGATCGGGGTCCGGATTTGGATTAGGATTTAAATCATCATCGTCACCACATGCGTTCAAAACGACTGTACCTGTAAGAATCGCACCCACTATGATGAATGAGTGGAATAAATTTTTAATCTTTTTCATAATTTGAAATTGTAACTTTATATATTATTATTTGGATTTAAAAAAGTAATATCTGAATTTCACATAGAAACTACGTCCCGGCTTTTGCAGGCTGTAATTGTCGAACAGCATTTCATCCGTTATATTTTTTCCCTCCAATGTAATATTGTACATACCATTTTTTAATGAGCAGTTCAGGGAAAGATCATGTGACAACTGGGTAGGTATGGTAATTTCTCCTCCTTCACTTTTCCAACTCCGGTAAAACTCATGCAGGTATTGAAGGTTATATCCAATAGATAAAATACTTCCTTTACCAAATACACCATTGAAATTGTAAGCTGCGTCAGCATTAGAGAAAAGATAAGGAACATTGGGCATCCGGTCTTTATAGGTGATAGATTCTACTCCGCTGGTAGTATATCGTTCCATATTTTCAAGCTTCTGCCAGGTAAGGTTGCCGCCTAAAGAAAACTTATCACCATAGAAGTAACGCGCTTCTCCATCGAATCCTACCGTGCGGACTTTTCCATGGTTAGAATAATAAGATCCCCCATATCTTTGTTCGATTTGACGGCGAATATAATCGCGTGTATCCCGATAGACAACCCCCATATCCAGATAGATCGAATGTAATTGATTGAAAGTACTATTATAGCTTATATTAAAGTTTATATTTTGGCTGTTCTCAGGCTTCAAAGTAGTATTTCCTGACTCCAGCACTTCATCACCAAACAATTCATTTACTGTAGGTAAGCGATATGATTTCTCATAGGATAATTTCATTTGCAAGTCATCTATGAATGTGTAAGTACCAGCCAACCCATAACCGGTTGTGCTGAAACTTCGGCTTTGCTCTTCATAAGTAGAAGAAGCGGTAGAAGTTGAAACATCTACAGGGCCTGTTACATGTACGTTATAGAATTTCACAAAAGCCGAAGTATTCCATTTTGAGTTAGGATGGAATTTATAAGATAAACCTAATATATTTTTATTTGTCTTACGTGTCATATAAGTAGCATCTGTAGCAGTTTCATCACTTACTGCATTGGCAGCCTTCCGTGAAAACGTATTAAATATATTATTCGCTGTGAAATAATGTTTTTCAGCCAGTTTATAATTCACATTCGCATTTACATATCCGCTTCGGTTATTATTTTCACTTAATGAATAGGAACTCTCTCCTTTAGAAGACTTTTCCCTGTAATCCCCATTCCAGTTATATTGACGCGCAAGTGTATCGGTATTATTAGTATGAACCTTATTATATCGTCCCATTAATTTAACATTCAGGTTTTCAGTAAACAGGTTTTTCTTTTCATATGTAAAAGCCGGTATCAGACTTTTCGCTCTGCGTTCTTTACCGCCGAATACAATTTTCATCAGGTTTGCATTCTGAATGTCTGCTTTTTCCTGGCTATAAGTCATTTCCAACATGAACCGGGTTGCCCATACTTTATCACGTATCCCAATTTTACCAACAATAGCTTCATTATGATAGGTATCATGAAAACGTTTAAACCAGTATTCTTCTTTGGAGTAAGTGTTGGTGGTAAGGTCTAATAACTGGGTTTTTACTTTATAATTGTTATCAGAATAATTCTGATAGGCATTCAGTTGGAACATAATTCCCTCTTTCGTAGTATGTCCTAATGCCAGATTTGATTTATGAGTATTAAATGAGCCATAACTATAAGAAGCATCTACATATGTATTACTTGTGCTTTTAGTTACAATGTTGATCGCTCCTCCTAAAGCGTCAGATCCTAATTCAATTGGAACTACCCCTTTGTAGACTTCGATCCGTTCAGCCATTCCAACCGGAATATTATTGATTTGAAAAGCACTTCCGGAACCATCCATCGGGACTCCATCCATAAAGACTTTTACATGTCGTCCGCTAAAACCATTTAATGAGATCTGCATATCAGAACCGACTCCTCCTACTTCTTTGAGTTTTACTCCCGATACACGATCCAATGCGTGTGCCAGATCTAAAGATGTGTTATGTAATGCTTTGGCATCTATAGCCACGACATTAAATGCAGTTTCATTCACTTGCTGTACAGGGGATTTTGCAACAATATCTATATTTTGTAGCTGCACATCATTATCTTTCAATATGACATCTACTACCATGCGGTCATGGGCACTTACATCTACGGGTTTTTCGAAGTCTTCATAGCCAAGAACACGAACACACAGGGTATGTTTGCCAGGAGTTACCCGCAGGAAATAATTTCCTTTTTCATCGGACTGGGTACCCATGGTTGTATTCTTCAGGTAAACTGTAGCGAATTCAACGACTTCGTCCTGGCTGTTTTTAACTGTACCTCTGATTACGGATTGGCGTCCTCCTTGTGTCTGAGCGATTGAGGGATTGAAATTTAAAAGTAATAAAGCTATGAAAACCGAAAGGGTTATTACGCTTGATTTTTGAAAGTTGTTGTTCATCATTTTTGCCTTCTCATTTGCTTTTGCAAAGTTCTCTTAAATTCTGGCAGAGGTCAATCGATATAAATAGGTATATTTTTACTATATCATCTACTAAAATACCTACATATAGTTAACAAAAATGAATCTTGTGATTTATTTATTAAATAAGAGAGGATAAATACTTATAAACGGATAGAAATGTAAAATAGAATCAGCCCTATAAAACCAGGGATTTAGCCCGGTAAATATAAAAAGTATATTTTATAGAAAACAATCCCTACATTCTTTTTTTTAAAGAAGAAGCCTATCTTTGCGGATAGAATGAGGAATATAAAAATAACAGATTGATAAACAGATGGAGTTACTTTTGAAATGGCTGACGGAGATAAATGATTTTTTATGGACCTACATACTCATCATTATGCTCCTGGGTTGTGCTGCCTGGTTCACCCTGAGATCCCGTTTCGTCCAGTTCCGTATGTTCAAAGAAATGATCCGTCTGTTAGGCGAATCAACCGGCAGGCATACCCCAGGAGAAAAACATATCTCCTCTTTTCAGGCATTTGCCGTTTCCTTAGCCAGCCGGGTAGGAACCGGAAATCTGGCAGGAGTAGCAACGGCAATCGCAGTGGGTGGTCCCGGAGCTGTTTTCTGGATGTGGATCATCGCCTTGTTAGGAGCATCCAGTGCATTTGTTGAATCAACGCTGGCACAGCTTTATAAAATCAAAGGGAAAGACTCTTTTATCGGCGGTCCTGCTTACTATATGAAAAAAGGATTAGGCATGTCCTGGATGGGAATTTTATTTGCTGTGCTTATCTCCATTACCTTTGGTTTCGCTTTTAATTCTGTCCAAAGCAATACGATCTGTGCTGCCTGGGAAGAGGCGTTTGGTATTGATGTAAGAATATTGGGAGGAATTATTACCGGACTGACCTTAGTGATCATCTTCGGAGGGATTCAACGGATCGCCAAAGTAAGTAGTATCGTCGTTCCGGTAATGGCATTAGGATATATCCTGCTCGCACTTACGATCGTACTATTCAATATCCGGGAAATACCTGCGGTTTTTAAACTGATCGTCGGAAGTGCTTTCGGATGGGAACAGTTTGCCGGTGGAGGGATCGGCGCAGCACTGATGCAGGGAATTAAGCGAGGGCTTTTCAGTAATGAAGCCGGGATGGGATCCGCACCCAACGTCGCTGCAACGGCAGATGTATCCCGTCCGGTGAAACAGGGACTGATCCAGGCATTGGGTGTTTTTACCGATACCTTGGTTATTTGTAGCTGTACGGCTTTTATTATTTTGTTTAGTCATGCTTCCTTATCGCCGGATGTGAATGGGATACAGTTAACCCAGCAGGCACTATCCAATGAAATAGGAAATTTCGGAACTATCTTTGTAGCCATAGCCATCCTGCTTTTTGCTTTCAGCAGCATTATCGGGAACTATTATTACGGAGAGGCTAATATCCGTTTTATCACAAACAAACGGAGTGTTCTTTTCATTTATAGGCTATTGGTCGGTGGTATGGTTTTCTTCGGAGCGTTGACCAGTCTGGACCTGGCATGGGGTCTGGCGGATGTTACTATGGGATTGATGGCCTTGTGTAATCTGATTGCGATTATTTTATTAGGAAGACAGGCTTTCCTACTTCTCAAAGACTATATGGACCAGAAAAGAGCCGGCGTAAACAGCCCGGTCTACCGAAATGGTTGTATTCCGGAGTTAAAAGACAAAGGAGAATGCTGGTAAATCACAGAGAAACTAACTTAATTAATCACATCAAACTAAATGGAACAAATGAAAAAGAAGAAAAAAAGAATACTTATAGGAGCCTTAGTGGCCATGTTTTCTTTTCCTGTAGCAGATGCCTGCACACGAGTGGTATATCAGGGGCCCAACCAGACAATCCTGACCGCCCGTTCTATGGATTGGCAAACTGATATTGGTACTAACCTGTGGATCATGCCGAAAGGGATAGAGCGTACCGGCGAAGTAGGACCCAACTCCCTGAAATGGAAATCGATCTATGGCAGTGTAATCGCTACCGCATATGATATGTCCTGTTCGGATGGAATGAATGAAAAGGGGCTGGTTGCTAATATTTTATGGTTAACTGAATCTGAATATCCCAAATGGGATCAACAGAAACCAGGTCTTTCCATTGCACTGTGGGCACAATATGTATTAGATAATTTTGCGACCGTTGCCGAAGCAGTAGCTGCTCTGGAACAGGATCATTTTACGGTTATCACCGATAAAATGCCAGGAACCGACAGAAACGGGAATGTCCATCTGTCGCTTTCTGACACAGAAGGAGACAATGCGATCATCGAATATGTGAAAGGGGAATTAAAAATCTATCATGATAAATCGTATCTGGTGATGACCAACTCTCCGACATTCGATCAACAGTTAGCAATCCAGGAATACTGGAAAGGGATCGGAGGACTCCATATGTTACCCGGAACCAACCGGGCTGCGGATCGTTTTGTCCGTGCCTCTTATTATATGGATGTAGTTCCCAAAGTGGAAGATATCCGGGTTGCTACGGCTACGGCATTCAGTGTTATCCGGAATGCATCTGTTCCGTTAGGTATTACTACACCTGACCAGCCGAATATCTCTTCCACCCGCTGGCGGACCGTTTCCGATCATAAGAATAAGATCTACTATTTTGAATCGGCTCTGTCCCCCCCCCATGTATTCTGGGTCGATCTGAATGAGATAGATTTGTCTAAAAAAGGGCAGATAAAAAAGCTCAATCTGATCAATGGTGAGATCTACTCCGGCAATGCCTCTATGTTATTCAAAGAAACCCCACCATTCAGGTTTCAGGGATTATAAGATTTTTTCTCCTCATTTACTTTTCATTGACTACTAAATGCAGCTTTTTTGCTTCATCGGGCATCTTATTAAGAGGAAATGATCTAACAGAGTTATGTTAAGAAGGTGTGGTTGAAGTTTAACTCTTATAATTATATATCAGTTATGAAAAAGTTGAGTGCATTTATTCTGGTAACAGTCATTTTACTCTCCTGCTTTTGTATGACTTCCTGTCTGGATGATGATCATATCGTCTGGAAAGTAAGAGGCTACCAATCTATTTTTACCGTGAAAGTTGAAAATGACGGTTATTATTTTCAAAATGATGAAGGGAAAACCTTCTTACCGATCACTCCTGTCCACGGATATTCACCCAGCCGGAATCACCGGGCTTTTGTGACCTACACATTAGGTCCTAATGAAAGTGAAGTAAGTGATTATGCGATGTATGTTCACCGGATAGATTCCATCTTATCAAAAAAGATAGCAGAAAACCTACATGAAAAGAATGACACGATCTATGGGCAAGACCCGGTGAAAATCGAAAAGATATGGATCGGCGGCGGTTTTCTGAATATTAAGTTTGGTACGTACTGGGGCGGTAAAGAGGCTCACTTTGTCAACCTGCTTCAGGAAGATGAAGGCGATCCGTTTACCCTTACTTTCAGGCATAATTCTTATAATGATCCGGATTATAAATGGGCCTATGGATGGGTTGCCTTTGACCTGTCCGGCCTGGAAACTGAAAAGACAGAAAATGAAACATTAAAAATTACGGTAAAAGTAAATACTTATCAAGGGATAAAAGAATTTCCATTTGAGTATAAACCTGAGGAGGATACAGATGAGAGCGAGTTAGAGGGTGAAGAGGAAATATCCTCCATGTCATTGTTTTAAAAACAGATACAGGTAACGAAAAAGCCGGATATTTTATCCGGCTTTTTTATTTTATTTCAATCTTCTATCTAACTCCTTTCACATTCATGTGCAGAGAATAGAGATATTCGGATGCCGTGATAAACAGAGTTTGCATCTCTTTCCCTCCGAAACAAACATTGGCTGTCCAGTTGGCATCTACTGGAATATGTGCGATCTGTTCTCCGGACGAATTAAAGACAGTTACTCCTTTCCCTGTCAGATAAATATTCCCCTGTTCATCAATGGTCATACCATCCGATCCCATGGGAGCAAATAACTTCTTATTTTTCAGAGTTCCATCCGGCCGGATATCATACACATAGGTTTTACCGGCTTTAATATCCGCCACATATAACAGCTTTCCGTCCGGGGTACCTATAATCCCGTTGGGTTGTTCCAGGTCATCATCTACCCGGATCAGCCGCTGACGGTCCGGAGAGAGATAATAGACATGTTGTCCATCCTGTTGCATATCCGGGCTACGGGTCCAATAATCCCGGGGATAAAGAGGATCGGTAAAATAGATCCCACCATCCGGACGAATCCAGAGATCATTCGGCCCATTTAACTTTTTACCATCATATTCCGCCACGAGTATCGTCGGTTTTCCCGACCGATCTATACTCCATAGTTCATTATGCATATCCGAACAGGAAAGAAGATTTCCCACCCGGTCAAAATACATGCCGTTAGCCCGCCCGGTGTTTTCATGGAATATCGACAGCTCTCCATCTACCGACCATTTCCATATCCGGTCATTCGGCTGGTCTGTAAAATAGACATTCCCTTCTTTATCCACAGCCGGTCCTTCCGTAAAATTAAACCCATCCGCCAGTTTTTCCACTTTCGCACCCGGAGCTATAATATCCTGAGCAAAAGCCGGTCCACAGCCTCCCCAGGCAATCAAACAAAAAAGAACAAATATCTTTTTCATAGGAGTCATTTTTAATATACATACACAAAGAGTGAACAGATTCCCTTCAGCGATCCGGCACACAAACCGGTTCACGGGATTAAAAATAGTATTTATTTTCGAATTCTCCAATCAATAAATATTAAAGGCCGGATCCAACCCGAACAAATGACAGGCCCGATTGTTCCTACAAGTACTTTCAGGGTTAATTCTTAGAAACGAAGACAATTCCTGAACAAGTAAGTTATTTAATAATTAAACTATAAAAAGATGGGAAGTGATAAATATGATGTATACAATCCGGAATTCCATGCATTTTTTCTGGATGAACTAAAGGATATTTACTGGGCGGAAAAACACCTGGTAGACGCATTGGAAAAGTTAAGAGATAACTGTACGACTCCTGAGCTGGCACAGGCTTTTGAGAAACACAGAAATGAGACGCAGCAACATATCCTGACCGTTGAAAAAGTGTTCGGCTTGTTAGGAGAAGAACCGGACACAAAAAAATGTGAAGCAATGGCCGGGCTTCTGAAAGAAGCGGATACCATTCTCGGAGATACGGAGAAAGATTCCTTTGTACGGGATGCCGGTCTTATTCTGGCAGCCCAGAAAGTGGAACATTATGAAATCGCCACTTATGGGACATTAGCTATTTTTGCCGGCTACCTGAAGAATGATGAAATCGTACAGTTGCTAAGAAGTATTCTGCAAAATGAAAAAGACACAGACGTGGCTTTAACAGTATTGGCAGAAAATCATATTAATAAACTGGCTGCTGCAGAGTAATAGCTAAAATATATATTCTTTTATACCCGGATCAGGACGGTGAGTAAGCAGTTCTTTATCCGGGTATTTTTTTCTCTTCCTGAAAATCCTTATATTGCAGAACTTAAACAAAATACCATTATGAGTAACATGGACCGACGTAAATTTATCCGCACAGGAGCTGCCGGGATCGCAGCTTTATCTGTAGCAAACTCAGGGTTCGCAAATATAGCGGGCTTATCCTCTTCTGATGTAAAAGTAGATAAAGTCAAATTAGGAGAAACGGGCCTCACAGTTTCCCGGATCGCAATGGGAACCGGAACTGTTGGTTATAATAGTGGCTCTAACCAAACCCGTCTGGGAATGGACAACTTTGTTAAACTGGCCCACCACGCCTATGAAAGAGGTATTCACTTTTATGATATGGCAGATGGTTATGGTTCTCATCCCTATGTAGGGGAAGCGATCAAAACCCTGCCCCGGGAAAAGCTGACCCTACTCAGCAAAGTATGGACCCACGAATATGGATCGGAACACTTTGTGCCTGTCCCTGAATTTCTGGATCGTTTCCGCAAAGAGATCGGCACCGACTATATAGACATCCTGCTTATGCACTGCATGATGGAAGGAAACTGGAGCCATACACGCAGACATTACATGGAAGGTCTTTCCAAAGCGAAGGAAGATGGTATTATTAAAGCGGTTGGTGTTTCCTGCCATAACTGGGATGCCCTGGTGGAAGCAGCAGAATCTCCCTGGGTCGATGTAATCATGGCCCGGATCAATCCTTTCAATAGCCACATGGATGGTTCCCTCGAAGATATTAACCGGGTGTTAGGTACAGCTTTGAAAAATGGTAAAGGAGTGATCGCCATGAAAATATTCGGTGAAGGGAAACATGTCCTGGATCATGAACGGGAAGAATCGATCCGTTTTGCGATCACTCAGGGAAATATCAGTTGCATGACACTGGGATTGCAGAACCAGGAGCAGATGGATGATGCGATCGAACGGGTGATGCGTCATGCAAAAGGATAAAACTCTTTCAAACAAAAGCATTCGTTTCCGGCACCAAATGCAAGGGTAGATGGTTATCTATACAGACTGTTTTTTATTACTTTTGTTTTCATTTCAGAAACAACCAATAAAATAGGAAGAAAAGATGTCATTTACACTTGCAATAGATGATACAACCTGCATCAAATGTGGGAAATGTGTCCGGGTGTGTCCCGCCAATATTTTTGTTCAGCCACGGAGTACCTCCGAAGTAATTGTCCGCAATAAAGAAAATTGTATCCAGTGTGGACATTGTGTCGCAGTCTGTCCAACCGATTCGGTTAAACATTCCGTGTTTCCACCGGAAAAAGTGCATCCGGTGGACCGGACTCAGCTACCCACTCCGGAACAGATACTATTACTGATCCGTTCCCGCCGTTCCAACCGGGCATTCTCTAAAAAACCGGTACCTCAGGAATATCTGGATCAGATACTGGAAGCAGCCTACCGGGCTCCGACTACCAGTAATGAACAGGAACTGGAATTCACGCTGGTAACAGATCAGGAGATCCTGCAACAGATCATTCAGATCACTGTAGATATATTTGAGGAAAAGATCCGGTTGATCAACAATCCGTTAATTGGTAGTCTCGTTAAATGGATCGCCCCATCTCAATACCATATGGTCACCCGGTTAAATAAACTGGTTCAGACAGTCAGAAAGGGGAAAGACCTGATCCTGAGAGAAGCAACGTCTCTCCTGTTCATTCATACGGCACCAGAACACTACTATGGCCTGATTGATGCCAACCTGGCCTATCAGAATGGATCTCTGATGGCCGAGAGTTTAGGGGTCAGTCAGTTTTATACGGGTTTTATCTGCCGTGCTATTAACGAAGATAAAAAGAACCGGATCAATAAATTATTAGGTATAGAAGGTAAAATCCATGCCGGATTAGCCATGGGAATGCCCTCTTTCAAATATCCGAAC
>Ga0192240_10101_pt1 | contig 45941 bp, 37 predicted proteins | sample Koala_Koa27_H3_FD_131237 | JGI IMG/M metagenome (GOLD analysis project Ga0192240, IMG submission 131237) | Enriched cells from koala feces incubated with labeled cellulose particles, San Francisco Zoo, California, United States - Koala_Koa2-7_H3 ...
TCCCCATATTACACCTGACAAAAAACCTACCATCCCCCATCTTATCAATGCAATGAAAATGCTAATTACCACGATGGCGATTGTCACTTTTGTTTGTGCCGACTTTTTTCTTTCTTCAATCTCGCAAAATTCCCTATACTTGCTTGGTTCTTTCCGTGAGAAAATAACCATTTTTCTTTCATATAATTGTTTTATGTAATCCTCATACTCCTTTTGTACACTAAAATATGACCTGCTATCAGCTTTAGGACGTGGATATGTCTGCAATAGCTTCAGCGCTTCTTCATATGCAGAAAACTTCCCGGCATCCTTAGCCTTTATCAGGAAAGACTGCAACAGCTTTTTTACATCTTCTGACGTATCTGTGTCTCCCATCAAAAGGCCATATTGATTAATATACACAACTTTTCCGAAAGTGCCGATTGTTGAAACATCTTCATGTTTTAAAAAGACATCCCCTACAAAAAGTCCATCAACAGAAACGATAAGCCCCAGTTCCCCGGGAACCGCAAATAGAAGTGTTTCTTTTTGGATTAATTCTTTATCGCAGGAACGTTTCTGTCTGACAAAAAACACATTACTATTGTCATCACGAACAAGGATTTTCCGTGCTAAGGGCGTATTGGCCACTGAGCTTTCGTATATTCCCATGAATCGTCTTACTTTTTCATCAAACTCAAATTCCGGCAATTCTGCTTTATGTTCCATATAAAATCTTACTGGGATTTTTTTCTGCATTTCCCGTTCTGCATTCGCAGCATCAAATTTCGTACCGCAATCCTGGCAAACCCAATATTCATTTGTGGTGCTCGTTGTTCCTGTTCCGCAAAGCCCACATAAAAGACCCATCGGTCCCAGTAGAGCACCTCCACATATTCCCTTACAAATTCCGTACCCTTTTGACGATGTTGATGTTTGTGAAACATATTGACAATTTGTATGACCGCATTTTGGGCATTTCATAAGATAAACCTCCCTAGTTTTAAAAGCAGCATCACTATCTTGATTTGTAACGTCATCACACCTAGTCCACCTAAAAAGCCAGTGATGAACCGCAAGCATTGTGAAGATTCCCTCAGCTTAAAATATTGAGTGCCACCATCAATCAACATTGGAATACAAAAAAGAATTGACAATATTATATCCATAAAATACCATCGATAAATGGTCAACACCACTATATATCCAAGCAACAGACCCGTACACCTTGCGCATAAGGGCAATTGATAACCACCACAGAAGAAACTTCGGTCCGCCCTTTGGTGGCATCCAGTTTTAGCTCCTAAACGCATCAGCATTTCCCATATTTGCAGGTAAACTTTGTCTTTATCACAGATACTTGGCATAATCCTAATATCCTTTCACTTAGATGGTTTCTAATCACGATAAAATCATAGAATAAACCCTATTCATTACTTTATCCTTCATGTACTTCAAAGCACTTAATGCCCTTGAAATAAGTTTTACAGTTACCTGAGCCACCCATTTCTATAAAATAAACTTCTCTCCAACATTGCCTCTCTCTACATAATTCATTCTTATTTAAGTAACGATAACAGCACAGAAACAAAAATAGAGGGTGAGTAAAAGTATCTCTCACCCACTACTATTATTAATTAATAATCTCCTAAGTCATCAGAATGCCACATATTAAAGATGGTATCTATATTCGTATCAGATGGATATATAGATACCTGCCATGCCTCAATATCAGGTGAACTAACTGTAGCCCATCCATTCTCTACCCCAAATTTATCTGTCCAAGTATTGACTTCTCCATACACTGTAACCAAATCTCCATCTTTTATAGTCGCAATAGATTTGTCTGGTGTAATGTTCACAGTGTAGTATTCCACGGCCTGCTCACCGCCGAGCCATCTCCCGTAATCCATTGCAAGTGTAAAATTAACGCTATCCGTTAATGTCTCCACATCGCTAACTACCCCAGCGGCCCGACCGCTGACATAATTATCACTACCTATAAGATAACATTGCTCATTTAGGAGATTGTAGTTTAGGGTTAAATACCCATGATAATAGTCCGGCACTCCATCATCCTCTATAGATGAAACCTGTCTTATGGTTATTGGAGCATATGCACCAATCCTAGGCATGGCATATGCTGGTATTGCCATCAGCACTGCCGCCATTGTTATTGCTACCATACCTCTCACAAAGTTTTTTCTCATTTACTTTTACCTCCTCATTTGTATGATTATTTTTATATTTTAGAATCCTACTAATTCAGAATCACTAAACAATCAAAAACAAAATTTAATATTTAACCTGTCTATGAAAACCCTTCCATTACATAATCAGTATAAATTCTTTCCTTCTTCATACGATATATATTTACCAAACAAATAGTTATTAGCGCCTGAAATAAGTGCGTTTCCATACCCCTCTAAAAATCCTTCAATAGAATTAGGCTGACTCATATTTCCATATCCATAAACATCCTGCAAAAATTCAGATATATCATCACTATCCATATATACCCTGTCTCCTGCCTTTACTTGCTGGACGTATGCAATGCCGCTTTCTGGTTGATAAACAAATTCTACGATGCATGTTACAGGAGATGCTTTATCCTCAAGAACATAATAACACTTACCCTTTCCTTCAACCAAATAATATCCTTCCATGTCACTCGAATATGTATCCCATTTTAAATCATGAAAGAACGTTGAAAAAGCCTCATCAACCGTACATTCTGTACCATATAAGGTTACAGACCTTATTTCATCACTATAATCTGACCCCATAGAGAGAACAAAGCAGGCCAATGCTATTAGAAACGCTACAACAGTAATGATTGCTGATTTCCATGTCTCTTTTCGGGACTTTATATAATTACTCGCAAATGCCTGGCTATTTGCAGCATATCTCTGCAGTTCTTCATCATTCCCATCGCAAATGCAGGTTATTAGATATCCAATGATACCCAAATCAATCACTGCATTCTTGTATCTCGCTATCCTCCCCAAGCTTGAGGGTTCTTTCAAAATTGAGGCACTGGGTTCCATTACAAAATGCTCATCATCAGAATAACTTATTTTATACTGATAGCCGCTTCGGGACACTAATATAGCATCTTGGCCGATTTCCCCAAACATACCATATACCGCCATAGATGGGATTAAATATTTTAATATTTCTTCTTTGGTCGGTTTCTTATCTATCTCATATCGAATCCAATCTAATTTTTCCCATTCATTTGATGCAACAACAGTTTTTATAGCCCAGCCAAAGAAAAGTCCAACAATAGCTCCACCAACCTTTAATCCTGATATCAATAAAAACAAAATAATCATAATCACATATATAAAATTATACTTTCGTAATCCATCATCTAAAGGGGCTGGAGACTTCAATTTTAGTGAAACCACCTCCCTTCTTCCTGATAACCCTTTCATAATCCCCTTTTTCGCCGTTTGAAACTTCTGTTTATAGTCAAATGTCTCTTTAAATACCCCCTCCGCATCCTCCTCTCTTTCTGTGATTCTTGAATGCTGAAAAGCGAATGTATCGTCTTTCTTTTCCTGATTCCCTGCATCATCAATAAAACTTTTCTCTTTTTTCATTAAAGGATGACCACACTGGCTACAAAATGCAGCATTCTCATCCACTTCTATTCCGCAATTTTCACAATACATACTCATCCCCTCCCTATATGAGTAAAAATAAAAGCTACCGGCATATCGATAGCTACATATCAATGCAGCTGGCTGCCATTTCACAGGCCCTATAGCTTTGCGTCACACGTTTTCACGGGTTTTGCTGACTATTTAGTTAAATTCTTTCATTCCCTGTTTTTAATAGGGTCCTCACCCATCTTTCAGTAAACCCATATTTTAATGCCAGTTCTTTAACATTCTTCCCATCAAACTCCTCTCTTATCTTTTGTGCTGTGTACGCAGATGAGTATAATTTATTTGGAAACACCACCTGTTGCCCCCGGAAGTTTCTGTACAGAGCTTTAGCTGCTTCCTCACCTACAATTTCTGCAATATCTTTATAGATGCCTGCCATCCCTTCGCCCCTGGCCTTCATTTCTTCCAACATATACCATCTCCTTTTTATTAAATATAGCACTCTCGTTTTGAAGTTTCATCTCGCATAGTTCTATGTAATTATAACTATAGATAATTCCTCTAACAGATGCTTTCTAAGGGGATAATATATATTTGAAAACTTAGGATGTACCATATTTTTCTTCGCAAAAATCTTCGGTTTTAATGGCCACATAATTCTTTCATTAATTGCATCGTTATATCATTAAACAATCGTACTCTTTTTCTCGTATATGCCTCAGTTGTATTCCATTTATGTCCATTCTCAAGACATATAGAATTCACTGCAAAGTGAATATGATAATGTCCTGTATTCCTATCCGGGCAATGTACTGCATATACTACCTGATGCCCCTTTTCCCAATATACATCGCTTAACCGATAGGCCAGTTCCCCCATATTTTCTCTATCAAATAAAGATGGGCATAAGTCTACTAACGTATCCTTAAGACAATAAAACTCATGGTGGCAATGTCTGCCATATGTATGACACCGCGGCTTATACATCCCTTGTATCTGTTCAAATTGATGAATCACAGTTTCAATGCCCTGACTTATTTGAACACCTCTCGCCCCTATTATGAGCAAATCATCAGATTGGTTGCTTCTTTTTCCGGTCCTCGTTATATACTCAATTAAATTTCTGCTTTCAGCATAGCTATTAAATTCCTGTCGTGGAATAATTATAATTCCAGGACCTGCTGTACTTGTATTCATCATTCATTCCCCTTTCTTGTGTTAGCATTCTCCTCTTTGTCGATAATATCCGCTGCCGCCTTCAGAAAACGCCATGTATTATGAGTAATCCACTTAGGATTCTCTAAAAAATCATCCACCATCATGCGCATCACCTGAGATAAGTTTAGCCCTTTAACCTTCGCCAACGTCTCCCAGTGTTCCTTTTGTTTTGGCGTCACACGTATCACAAGTTGCTCCGACTTACGTTCTGACTTCTTTTTACAATTTGGCATAATATGATACCTCCTGATTTTATTATTAACTAATAATAATTAGTATTAACTGATTGTTATATGACTTTTAAAATCTATACTACCAATTAATTTAATCACGATTAGCCTCAAATAAAAGGCATGTACCATTATCAAGTACGTATTATTTTATCGAATTTGACACAAAATCAGCTCTTCTGAATGTTAATACCATGGATTCCATTATCCAAAATGTATAACATTTTCAGTGTTAGTTGACACGTAAAATCGTTAATAGATAATTAAAAACTTATAACATATTAATAAAAAACTCAGGAGGTTTTCATGGAAATACAAGAAGAATATTATTCGATTAATGAGATTTGCAGAAATTTTAAAATCAGCCAATCTACCGTATATAAGATGATTAAGGATAAAAAAATTCATGCCATTAAATTAGGCCGGTGTTGGAAAATTCCTAAAAAAGAATTTCTCCAAATGTTATATGAGCACTTTTAATTACATTTTTCTAAATACATTTCAGCAGTAATCCCTCTATCTGTTTGAACGAATTAAAGCTAGTAGTGATATAAACTAATAGCTAACTTTTCATATATCTGCCTGGAAATAAAAAGCTATCCCAGAGATACCAGCTGATGCTTCAACCTCTCAGACACGATAACATGGATATTGACTCATAAATAAAATTATCACCTTTTCATGTCAATTGGAGTCAAATTGGAGTCAAAAGGGCGTCCTGCCCTCGCAGAACGCCCTCGTATACGTACATATTTACCTAAAAATACTTCTTGCTTCCCCAAAGATTACTCTTCTTTAAGTCCAGATACTCATTGTATGCTTTTTCCAGTATCTGCTTCTCATTCGAAAACTTCAGCAGATGGTATGCTTCATAGAACTTATAATATCCGGAATCCAGAAAGTACTCTTCCCGCTGTGGTTTGCTGTAATAGCTGTCGGCCATCATCAGATACCAGTGTACGTCCTTTTCCACCACGTCCTGGGGGGTGTTGAACGAATATTGGCTCTTGCCGATATACTTGATAATGGATGCACTGACACCGGTCTCCTCCTTTACCTCGCGGAGCGCCGTTTCCTTATACTCTTCGCCAGCTTCTACTGTTCCCTTAGGCAATACCCATCCTTCATATTTATTCTTATAGTTCTTATAAAGGACGAGGATCTTCCCTCGAAATATAACCACACCGCCGCAGCTCGTTGCCTCAATCATTGCAATCCCTCCTGGTGTTGGTGTGAACCTGGCCGTGCTGCAGCTGTACCCGAAAATACGGCGGCACTGACCATAACTGGTCTTAGTATACAACTTTTGGAAGGGATATGCAAGGTTTATCTGTGTTTTGGGACTGGGAGGTAACTGGTAATCCATTTTAATCCATGATGGCTGTCTTCCCTTTAATCCAGTCCTTTCATACCCATAAATACCTTCTCAGCCGTGATGGGCAGTTCCCTGATTCTCACGCCCACTGCATGATACACCGCATTGGCAATGGCCGGCGACGGCGTATTGATTACAATCTCGCCAATGGATTTGGCGCCGTAAGGGCCGGTGGGTTCATAGCTGCACTCGAATTCCACCTGTATGTTTCCCACATCCTGGCGGCTGGGCACCTTGTACTGCATAAAGGAATTCTCATACACCCGTCCTGTGTCTGAATAAGTCACATCCTCGTACAGGGCCATGCCGATTCCCTGGGCCAGGCCGCCCTCGGTCTGTACCCTTGCCAGATTGATGTTAAGCGGGGTGCCGCAGTCCACCGCGGCCACGAACCGCAGCAGCTCCACCTTTCCTGTCTCTGTATCCACTTCCACCTCTGCGGCTCCTGCCATGAAGGGCGGCGGCGATACAGGCGAGGAATGGGACTCTGTTGCCTGAAGCGCATCTTCGTTGCTGCACATGATACGGTTGCCGATGTCCTTAATGGTAATCTCTTTCCTGCTTCCATCCTCCTCGCAGGACACCCGGTACACCCGCCTGCCGTCAAATTCCAGCTCATCCTCACTGCATTCCAGATATTTGGCTGCCTTATGCAGTATCTTTTTCTTTAACGTCTCACATGTCTTCACCACTGCCATGCCGGTCAGGTAAGCCGTACTGGAGGCATAGGAACCGGAATCATAGGGTGAAATATCCGTATCCGTCCCGTATACCACAATATCGTCCAAATCGCAGCCAAGGCATTCCGCCGCAACCTGGGCCAGGGTGGTGTCGCAGCCCGTTCCCATATCCGAGGCGCCGATCATCAAGCTGTAGAACCCGTCGTCATTGACCTTCATGCAGACGCTGGCCACGTCCACGCCCGATATGGCAGATCCCTGCATGGCCATTGCAAGGCCCACGCCGCGCACCTTTGAACCGCTTACCTGCTTCCTGGGGTATTTTTCATCCCAGCCAATCATTTCCTTTACCTTTGCCACGCAGCGGTCCAGGGCACAGCTGTTGGCCGGCTCGCCGTAATAGGCAGGCATGATGTCGCCTTCCTTTACCATGTTGAGCTCCCGCATCCTCACCGGGTCCATTCCTATCTCGGCTGCCAGTTCACTGATAGCGGATTCCACCGCAAATATGCCCTGGGTAGCCCCATAACCCCTGTATGCCCCGGCTGACATGCGGTTGGTGTAGACCACGTCATATCCGAACCGGAAAGCCTTGGGGGTGCGGTACAGCGGGATGGACTTGTGTCCGGAAAGCCCCACGGTGGTTGGGCCGTGTTCGCCGTAGGCCCCTGTATTGGACAGTGTATACACGTCCATGGCCTGGAGGATCCCGCTGCTGTCGCACCCGATTTTCACCCGCACTTCCATCTCATGGCGGGGGGATGAGGCAATCTGGGATTCATAACGGCTGTAAATGATCTTGGCCGGCTTTCCTGTCTTCATTGTGACAATCGCAGGATAAACCTCTGCCACCACGGTCTGCTTTGCCCCAAAGCCGCCTCCAATCCTGGGTTTGATGACCCTGATCCTGGATTTAGGCACATCCAGCGCATGGGCAAGGATCCTCCTTGTGTGGAAAGGAACCTGGGTGGACGCCACTATATTCAGTCTTCCATATACATCCATATAGGTGTAGGCGCGGAATGTCTCCATCATGGCCTGCTGGTTGGCCTTGGTATGGTAAACCCGCTCAATGACATGACTGCATCCTGCAAAGGCCGCGTCCAGGTCCCCATGGGCCTCAGAACCGGATGCGCACAGGTTGCGGAGATTGTCAGCGCCCACGCTGCAAAGGCTCTTCCAGCTGTCCTCCGGATGCACCAGGATATGGCCGTCCTTGGCATCGTGCATATCCAGCACCGGCTCCAGCACCTGGTACTTAACGCGTATCAGACGCATGGCATGGTCCACTGCCGCCTCATCCACACCGGCCACAATGGCAACCGCGTCCCCCACAAACCGCAGACGCCGGTCCAGGATCAGCCTGTCATAGGGGCTGGGCTCAGGATAGGTCTGTCCGGCCATGGTAAACCGCTTCTGGGGCACGTCCTTCCATGTCAGGATACACTCAATGCCGGGCATCTTAGCCGCCACCGCGCAATCTATCTCTGTAATCAGGGCGTGGGCATAAGGACTTCTTAGGACCTTGACGATCAGGCAGTCCTTTAACGCCAGGTCGTCCGTATATACGGGCTTTCCCGTAACCAGTGCCTTTGCGTCCTTCTTCACGACCGGAGCCCCCACAACGCGGTAATTCCTCTTCTGATTATTCTCCATCACCGTGCACCTCCTTCTGTGTCCGCGGCGTCCTTCCGCTCCAGGTACTTCTTCACAGCCCGAAGCTGGGACATATATCCGCTGCACCGGCACAGATTGCCTGCCAGGTATTCCTTAATATCCTCCTCATCCGGATGGTCCAGCTCCCGCTCCATGGCCAGCACATTCATGATGAATCCCGGGCTGCAGAACCCGCACTGCTCCCCGCCCTCCGCGGCCAGGAACATGCCGAATTCTTCTGCTTCTTTCTGAAGCCCTTCCAGTGTTGTCACATGACGTCCGTCCACGCGGACGGCCAGGGTGGAACAGGATAACACGGTCTTTCCGTCCAGCCACACCGTACACAGGCCGCAGTTTGCAGTCTCACAGCCGCGCTTCACGCTGTAGCATCCCAGCTTCCTCAGCAGATCCAGCAGGATTACATCCGGCTCCACATCGGCCTGCACATTCTTTCCATTTAACCGGAACTGTATATTCATCCTCTGTTCACACTCCTTCCTGTGAGACGTTCCATCAGACGGCGGGTATAGACCGAAGCCAGCTGGCGGCGGTATCCGCTGCTTCCCCTGGTATTGGTTCCATAGGAAAATGAATCAGCTGCTTCACGCGCCATCTGGGCCAGGCTGTCAAATCCGTCGTCATTGACCTTCACCACCTGGGCCCTGGATGGCCTGGCCCCCACTGACACATACCAGACATTGCCTCCGCGGGACACGCAGCATGCTATCACCGGAAAATCCGTTTCCGTATTCCTCTGAGTGGCATAGGCGGCCTTGCGTCCGTCCTTCTTTATGATGATGCGTACCAGGATGTCCCTGTCGTCCCGGCGCACAGGCCTTTTTGCAAATTCAGCCAAAGGTACGATACCTCCATGGTAAAGTTCCACATAGGTATCCAGGGCCATCATGCAGGTGAGGATATCAGAAAATCCAAAGCGGGCAAAAATACTTCCTCCCACGGTTGCGCAGTTGCGCATCTGCACCCCTACGATATGACGGGTGCATTCCTTGAAAATGCCGCCAAAATACTGATTCAGCCCCTGATGGACCTCCAGCTGGCGAAGGGTGCACATACACCCGATCCTGAATTCATCCCCTGTCTCCTCAATCTTATCCAGTCCCAGGCCCGACAGGTCCACAATGGTACGTTTTGTGACACCGGTCATCTTCAGCCATACATTGCCGCCCACCACCAGGCTGCTGCGCTTCTGGCACAGTTCATAAGCTTCCGCCAGACTGTCCACTTTTACATAATCTTCCGCTCGGAACACGCAAGTTCTCCTTTCTTATCATGTGCACCAGGTCAGCCGCAGTTCGGATGCCTTTGTGCGGTGTTTTCATGTAAGGTTAAAACATTGTTTCCTGTAATGTCCATATCCTGTAATGTCAATATCCTGTAAAACCAAAACAAACAGGGAGATTATAGCATGAAATCCCCCTGTTTTCTACAAATATCGTTATTCTTTTACAAGATATACACCGCTTCCCACACGTTATCTGCCATGTATTACCTGGCCATATAAATATCAAACAGCTGCCTTGCAATCGGCGCAGCCGCCTTGCCGCCGCTGCCTCCTTCTTCCACAAGGACCGTAACCACCAGTTTTGGGTTTTCCACGGGCGCAAACCCGGTAAACCATGCATGGGTTTCCTTTCCGGTCTCAAATTCTGCCGAGCCTGTCTTGGCCGCCACCGTATATGCATCGGTGCGTACCGCGGATCCGGTCCCCTCTGTCACCACTGTGCGCATCAGTTCAGTCAATCCCTCTGCCTCTCCCGCCGTCATCAGGCTGCCGTAGGAGGCTGGCATGAATTTCTTAATCTCCTCGCCGCCGGCTGTCTCAACCGAGTTCAGGAAATACGGCTTCATCAAGGTCCCGCCATTGGCAATGGCCGCTGTTATCATGGCATTGTGCATGGGCGTGACCTGCGTGGTTCCCTGTCCAATGGAGGTCTGGAGGATTTCCCAGGTATCTGCCCCGGGTCCCATCTGAAAGGAGCTCTGCTTATAGGGCAGGCCTGTTATGGGGAGCGGGGAGTTAAACAGCAGGCTTTTAGCCGTATCCCGAAAGGCGCCCAGGTTAAGCCCCAGCCCCAGACTGGAAAATGCGCCGTTGCAGGAATTGGCAAAGGACCGGGTAAAATCCTGATGCCCATGGGCCGTGCCGTGATAGCATTTTATCCTGTAGTCCCCGTTTACGTACACGCCGCTGCAGTCAAACTGATAATCCCGGTAACCGCCGGGATGTTCCCGCATATATTCCAGGGCAGTCACGATCTTGAAGGTGGAGCCCGGCGGGTATAGGCCCTGGGTGGCCCGGTTTAACAGCTGGCCTTCCCCATTGCCCCCATCGGTCAGCCAATCCCAGTCCTGGAGCAGGGTATTGGGGTCATATCCGGGCTTGGATACCATGGCCAGCACCTTTCCCGTATCAGGCTCCATGGCAATGACCACGCCTTTCCGGTCGCCCAGGGCAGCATATGCTGCCTGCTGAAGTTCCGCGTCCAGGGTGGTATAGACATTATCCCCCGGATTCTTCCTGCCTGACAGCTCATTGCCCACTTGTTCCAACAGGTTCACATGGGAGGTCAGCAGGTAAAAATTAGCCAGCGCCTCAATTCCTGTCTTACCCTTGGCGGAATAGCCCACCGCATGGTCAAACACGCTGCCATAATAATACCCCCGGGTCTCATTGCCATCTGCGTCCACCTGTGTCTCAGCCAGGACCGTTCCATCCCCTGCCATGATTTTCCCCCTTACGATCCGGTCGGAAAACCTGTCCAGGCGCGCATTATAGGAATTATTAATCACGTCCTCGCTTCTCACCTGAAGGAAATACCCCATGTACACGGCCAGTCCCAGGAACAGGGCCACCATCAGGTAGGTAATGCCCAGGATGCAGCTATTCGCCTTTGGATTCGGAGCTGCTTTCCTTGGCGTGTTCTTTTTATCAGACACCATCCAGTTCCTCCTCGTCATTTCTCTTTAATATATACAGCCCCTGTATGATTCCGAAAAGGATGAACGTGCTGAGTATGGAACTTCCCCCATAACTCACAAAGGGCAGCGTCACGCCGGTGGATGGTATGAATTTGGTCACGCCTCCCACGGTCAGGAACACCTGGCTGATATATTCAATTCCAAGGCCAAATGCAATAAGCTTATAGAACACAGCCTGCATGCTGGCCGCAATCATCATGAACTGGATAAAGCAGCCCAGACAGATAAGAAGGACACAGATGGCGAAAATCCCGCCCATTTCCTCTGAAACAGCCGCGAAAATGAAATCCTTTTCCACCACGGGAATCTTGCCCGGCATGCCCTGACAAAGCCCCATCCCAAACCATCCCCCTGTTCCGATTGCAAACAGGGACTGGGTAATCTGATATCCCTTGTTGTCAATATCAGCCCATGGATTGCTCCAGGCCAGGACCCTGCGCCGCACATGGGCAAACATCTGATAGGCCCCCACTGCGGCCCCGGTTCCCAGGAGCGTTCCAAGGCCCAGATAAAACCAGTTGCTGGTGGCCACAAAGAGCATCAGCAGGTACGTGGTAAAGAAAATCAATGCCCCGCCCAAATCCTTGGACAGCACCATAATCAGCACATGGACAGCCGCCACCGCCGTTGCGGCCGCCACTGCCCGGAAATCCGTGGACTGATAGAACATGGACGCAGTGAAAAACACAAAGGTAAGCTTAACAAATTCGGAGGGCTGTATGGAAATCCCTCCTATGGTCAGGGACAGCTGTGCGCCGAAGCTTTCATTTCCAGCCGCATATACGGTAAAGAGAACCAGGATCCCCACCCCTGCATACAGCCACTGAAGCTTATAAAGCTGCCATACCCGTTCCATGATATAAGGAATGGCCCAGGCCAGGCATGCGGAAATCACCACGATGACATACTGGCGCACCGCCTTATCCAGCCCCTTATCCAGGGACAGCCTGGATAGCATGATGAAGCCAACGCACAACAGCATGCATGTATTATTGACCAGAAGCCTGGATACGTTTCTGTACAAAAAACGGTAAAGGTAGATATAACAGAGAAAAAACACCACCTGGGCAACATAAAATGCAATCAGCATCAGCCGCACGCCGTCATTTTCCGTCTTCAGGTACATGACCGCATAAGCCAGGAAATGAATGGCGTACATGGCCCGGTTCTGCCCTGCGCACACCCGCTGCTTCCGGCCCATATCCTTTAGGGAAAAGTACCGGAAGTTGGCATAGGTATAAACTGCCATCAGCAGGATCATCAGGTATTTTGAAACTTCAACAATAAGATTGGTCATAGGCGTCACTCCACTCCGCGCTTAAAATGGCCTCTGGTAAAATCCTTGAACGGCGGCTCTATTGTCTTCCCGCCCATAAAGGATGCAGAAAAGGCTTCCAGCACCTTCTCTGTCTGCTGCGCATCCTCCACCGTAAACTGCAGGCGGATGCGCGCCAGCCCCATGCGCCGTATTAAATCCTCATTGCCAAGCAGGGACACGGGGGACGGATTATAAATGGTATTGTAGCAGAACCGGCAGTGGTTCTTCACCGGCAGCATGGCCCCGGTCCGGTCCTTCAGCATCAGCAGGCCCCGGTCATGGGTGCATGATTTGACGGTCCTGGTGATGCATTGCGCCGATACCATCATGGGCGCATGCCCATATACCACCAGTTCCCCCGGAATATGGGCCTGACAGCAGGCCTGGACCACAGGCCCCATCTCCCGGCTGTTAAGCTCCCATGGCATGGTGACTGCCACGGGATTCCTTGACGCCAGTTCCTCCAGCGTCCCGCTGTTCCAGGCATAAACGGATGCGTCTGTTATGAAGGGCAGGGCAATCCGGTTATCCTCCAGCCACTGGATTTCCTCCAGCGCACGGACCAGTACCCCGTCAAAGCCAGCATCAGCAAGGAGCGCCCGGCTGTCCTTAAAGAACCTTAAGGCATGGTCCCGGAAAATGTGGGGAAGGGCCAGGTAACATGCCCTGCCTGCGGCGTGGCACCGGTCCGCTGCATCTTTCCATGAAGCCGGCCCAAAGCCGGCCGCATCCAGATATACGGCGGATACGTCCTTTTGGTTCAGTACAGGCTCCAGCTGCCAGGGCTCTTCCAGGGAGGCGGTGAGGGTGAAGGGGGCGGAGGTTGGCTGGGCGGCTGCGGACGGCTGGCCGAATCGAGCGGGGGCTGTGTCATCTGGCATCAATTGATGGTCCATTTCCCCGCTGCCTGACAAGCCTGCCAGCTCCCGTCCCGACCTATATGGCTGGAGCAGGGCGGATTCCAGGGCCTTAAGGCCGGACCTTCGCAGCTCGTTGAGCGCCTGTACAGGCAGGAACATTTCTCCTTTTAACTCTGCGCTCAGATGTTCAAAGAAAAACGGGGTATTGCCTGTCTTATTCAGCTGCTTTAACACCTTTTCCTCTGTCATGGGCTGTTTCTGCGCTGCTTCCGGCGCCTGCCCATTGACAGTCACCTCCACTCCGCTGCAGCTCAGGGTCATGACAGACGGCTTTCCCGTCTCCAATATCACATGGCCCATGACGGATTCTTTTAATTCCGCTTCCACATAGGCGCGGTCCAGGTAATCAAACAGCTTCTGGTTTCCTTCCCTGAATTCAGGCTTTTCCTTAAGGGCCACCATATCCCGCCCATTGTGCTCTTCGTAGTAGCCGGAAGTAAAGCCTCCCCTGTCAAATAAATCCAGAAGCATCTTCCGGTCCTCCGGCTCCACATGGTATCCTTCCCTTCCATGGTCCAGATACCGGTCCGTATATTTGCGGTAAATGCTTACAACTCCTGCCGTGTACCTGGGACTCTTCATCCTGCCTTCAATCTTCAGGGAATATACGCCGGCTTCCAGGATGTCCGGCAGGATATCCAGGGTACAGAGGTCCTTCAGGCTCAGGACGTATTTCTCATTCTCCCGGTTCATGACAGCTGGCTTCCCCTGGCCATGCTGTCCTTCGTATACCCGGTAAGGCAGACGGCAGGGCTGGGCACAGCGCCCGCGGTTTCCGCTTCTCCCGCCAATCAGGCTGCTCATAAGGCACTGGCCTGAGTAACAGTAACACAGGGCGCCATGGACAAAGCTTTCGATTTCCACATCCACTTCTTCGCGGACACGGCGTATCTCATCCAGGGACATTTCCCTGGACGTCACCACACGGCTGCAGCCAAAGTCTTTTAACATCCTGGCCCCGTATACGCTGGTTATGGTCATCTGGGTACTGGCATGCAGTTCAAGTCCCGGGAAATTCTCCTTCATGATTCTCAAAGCCCCCAGGTCCTGTACAATCACGCCGTCCAATCCCTGATTGTAGTAGGGCGTCATGTATTCTGCCAATTCTTTCAGCTCGGATTCCTTAAACAGTGTATTGACCGTCATATACAGCCTGCGTCCATGCAGATGCACATAGTCAATGGCTTCCAAAAGCCCCTTTTCATCCGGATTATCCGCATAGGCCCTGGCCCCGAACCGGGTGCCGCCCATGTATACGGCATCTGCCCCGGCTGCCACCGCAGCCTTCATGCTGGCCCAGGAACCTGCCGGTGCCAGTATCTCTGCCTGTTTTTTTTCCATTTTGTCCCAACCTTTCCTGAAAGAAAAGATGCCTCACGCATCATCATGAGACATCCCCCTTGTATCTGTTACAGCATTGCTCAAATGAATCTTCTGTCCCTTCTTGCAGCGCAGGATGGTCCTATCTGCGCCCGCCTCTGTGTGAATTTGCCTTTTTAGCTGCCTGCAGGGCCTTTTTGGCCAGCTCTTCATCTGATATGCCTGTGGTATGTAATGTTGCCGCCACTTCTGTCCTGGCTGTTTCTGCAGGAGATGCGGCCTGTGTAACGGATGCGGCCCCTTTTATCGGCTGGCCGGCTGTTGCTTTGATTCCTTCTGATATCTTTACCGTGTTTGTGGTTTCCCCGGATTGGGTTTGGGCGGATTGGGTTGCTTCACCGGCCTGGATGGTTGTTGTGGCCTGGATGGTTTCTGTGGCCTGGGTGGTTTCTGTGGCCTGGATGGTTTCCGTGGTTTGGATGGTTTCACTGGCACGGATAGTATCGCTGGTTTGGATGGTTTCCGCGGCCTGCATGGTCTCACTGGCCTCAATCTTGTCTTCCACAGTCAGCGTCTTATCTGCCCTGATGACTTCCTTCGGGATGGACTGGCCTGCGTGGATGGATTGGGCTGCTGACGGTTCCTTGGCTGTTTCTGCCTCCCTGGCTGCTTCTGCCTCCCTGGACGCTGCCGCCTCTGCTTCCCTGGCCGCCCTTATTTCTTCTTCCATTCGGGCCGTCACCTTGGTGAGCCGGTCCAGCTCCCTTTGACGCTCCTCCAGGTCCTTTAATACTGCCTCCAGCTTCATCTGGGTACTTACTAATTCATGCTTTAAACTGTAGGTTTCTTTTTCCAGGTCGTTTTTCTGACGTTCCATGCCTTCTGCCCACTCCAATGCCTTGAAGTAGTCGTCTGCTATGTTTAACTGGATCATGACGGTCTGATAGTCCGCACTCTGCTTCGAGAAGCCGGGCAGCTTGCGCATCTGCATATTTTTGTCGTTGACATAGCTGGCTGCTTTCTGGAGATAGGCTTCGTCTTCACTTCCGCCTAAGGTGTATATTTTTCCATCTATTAATACTTGGGTGTAATTTTTTGAGTCCATTTTGTTCTCCTGTTTTTTAGGGATGGTGGGATGGAGCTTGGGCCTTGGCCGCTTTGGGACACGGTCCTGTACCCGGGTGTTCGGATGGGCGGTTGGGATGGACGGGCTGCCTGGGTGTTGTCCCAATTGCCGGTGTGTGGCTGGCTTTGGTTGGCTTGCCCGTAAGTCCGCAGTGCCCGCTCGATTCCGCTGCGCCCCATCTCGCTCACGGGCTTCGCCCTATGGAAAAAGACAAATGGAAAATTCCTTATGTGCAAGCACAACGAAATTTTCCATCCGCCTTTTTCCGCACTGCTCATTGCCTGCGTGGATATTATACCACATCCCCCCCAAAGCCTCAACCCTGTGTGTACGGCGTTTTTCTACATTTCCTGATTTGGTTTGTTTTAGGGTGTGTTTCCTTCTTTTGGACATCCCAGGTGCCGGTAGGCTGATTGGGTGGCGGTGCGGCCGCGGGGGGTGCGGTTGATCAGGCCGTTCATCAGGAGATAGGGCTCGTATACTTCTTCCAGGGTTCCGGAGTCTTCGCCAAGGGCCGCTGCAAGGGTGTCCAGGCCCACAGGGCCTCCGGAGAATTTCTCTATGATCATGAGAAGGATGTTCCTGTCGTTCTGGTCCAGGCCCAGCTTGTCCACATCCATGATATCCAGGGCAAAGTCCGTTACTTCCCTGGTGATGACCCCGTTGTATTTGACCTGGGCAAAGTCCCTGACGCGCTTTAACAGACGGTTGGCAAGCCTGGGGGTTCCTCTGGAACGCCTTGCCAGCTCCAGCGCGCCCGCTTCCTCAATCTCCACTCCCAGCACACGGGCTGAGTGGAGGATGATGGTGGTAAGCTCCTTTGGGGAGTAGAATTCCAGCCTCTGCACCACGCCGAAACGGTCCCTTAAGGGAGCTGTGAGAAGCCCGGCCCTGGTGGTTGCCCCTACCAGGGTAAAATGGGGCAGGTCAAGACGGATGGACCTGGCTGTGGAATCTTTTCCCAGCATGATGTCAATGGCAAAATCCTCCATGGCCGGGTACAGCACTTCTTCCACCTGACGGTTCAGGCGGTGGATTTCGTCCACAAACAGCACATCCCCTTCCTGGAGATTGTTAAGGATGGCAGCCATCTCCCCCGGCTTCTCAATGGCCGGGCCGCTGGTCACCTTCATGCTGCTTCCCATCTCGTTGGCTATGATTCCGGCCAGGGTGGTCTTGCCCAGCCCCGGAGGGCCGTAGAACAGCACATGGTCCAGCGCCTCATTCCGGTTCCTGGCAGCCTCTATATATACTTTCAGGGTGGATTTAAGCTTTTCCTGCCCCACGTAATCCTTAAGACTCTGAGGGCGCAGCGTTGTCTCTATACGCTCATCTTCCGCCGTTACATCTGTGGTTATAATCCTGCGTTCCATATACACCTCAACTAATCATATATCAATCTGCTGTCCCCGGGCTTTGGGCGTGTCTTAAAATTGCTGTTTGGCCCCACGGATGCCTCGCCGTGGGAGGACCCGTCCCTGATGCCCCTACAGGAAGGACAGATGCTTTAAGGATGCCTTAAGCACATCCTCGGATGTCATGCCATCTGCCACTTCCACCTGCTTCACGGCCCTGGAGGCCTCTGTGTTGGTATATCCCAGGGCCACCAGCGCCTGGACGGCTTCCTTTGCAGCCTCGGCAAGGCCCGCCATGGACGGGGCCGAAGGGCCCATGCCGCTGTCCCCGGAAAGGGCCATACTGCCTAATACATCGTCCATGGATATCTTGTCCTTCAGGTCCAGGATCAGGCGCTGGGCTGTCTTATTGCCGATTCCGGGCGCCTTGGCCAATGCCTTTACATCCTCGCTCACAATGGCCAGCCGCAAATCATCCGGCCTGAGCACGGACAGGATACCAAGGGCACCCTTTGGCCCGATTCCATTGACCCCGATCAGCTGCCTGAACATGTCCCGGTCCTGGCTGTGAAGGAAACCGTACAAGGTCATGGCATCCTCCCTTACCTGGAAATAAGTGTAAATCGTCACTTCCTCCCCCAGCCGGGGCAGCTCCGGCTGCAGGGATGCAGGCACGCGGATTGCCAGTCCCACATTGCCTGCCTCCACTATGATACTATCCTCATCAATGCCCATAAGGGGCCCTTTTACATACGAAATCATAAACTGTTCCCATTCTTTCCGTGAAGCGCTGATGGCCCGCGCTCCTTCATCATTACCTGCCATCCATCATAACATACCGCTTAACCCAATGCAAGCAGGTCGAACAAATATTCTGTTTCAGGCACTTGCGCCAAAGCCCGATATAGGCTAAACTAACGGGTGTACAAACACATACTGCCATGATAAAAGGAGTGACCTGCATGATTACCATCAAACATCCCGTTGACCTTCCCGATACATATCCCCTGGAGCGCATCGGCGCCCTGAAGGATCTTTTGTTTTTTGACATAGAAACCACTGGTTTTTCCGGGGACACATCCCAGCTCTACCTGATTGGATGTACCTATCATGACGGCTTTGGCTGGAAATTAATCCAGTGGTTTGCCGACACAAGGGAATCGGAAGCCCAGCTGCTGGAAAGCTTCTTTACCTTCATGAAGCGGTTCCGCATCCTGGTGCATTTTAACGGGGACGGCTTCGACATCCCTTATCTGCTGAAATGCTGCCGCCGTCTGGGGCTTAATTATGATTTTGATTCCATCATAAGCCTGGATATCTACAAAAAAATAAAGCCCTACCGAAAACTGCTGGGCCTTGAGAACATGAAGCAGAAATCCATTGAACGGTTCCTGGGCGTGTCCAGGGAAGATAAATGCTCGGGCGGGGAACTGATCCAGGTTTACAGGGACTATCTGATGTGCCATGAATCCTTTTTATATGACCTGCTGATCCTGCACAATGAGGACGACCTAAAGGGCATGCCCTCCATCCTTCCCATACTGAATTATGCGGATATGTTTAAGTCCCCCTTCACCCTGGAGTCCCAGGAGGTCTGCGGTTCCAATCCATTCCTCAGCCTGACCTGGAAGAACCCGTATTCCATCCCTGTTCCCCTGGAATATGACAGTGCCCCGGTGAGCATGGAGCTGCACCGGGACACCCTTACCTGCAACATTTCCCTGTATCAGGGGGAACTTAAATTCTTCTATCCTAATTATAAGGATTATTATTATCTTCCCATGGAAGATACGGCCATCCACAAAAGCGTGGGCGGATACGTGGACAAGGACGCCCGCAGGAAAGCCACTGCCCGCACCTGTTATACCAGGAAATGCGGCCTGTTCCTGCCTCAGTTCGGCCCGCTGTGGGCCCCTGCGCTGAAGGAGGATTATAAGGGCCTGCTGGACTATGTGGAATACAGCCCCGACCTGTTGGCCGGTCAGGAGGCAGCGGATTCCTATGCGCGGCAGATACTGGATTACGTGAGCAGGAAGCAGGACTGAAGCCTCAGTCCCCATCCCCCCTCCAGCCGTCCCCTGCCCTGTACACGCCTATCTGCTGGCTGAGGATTCCTGACATTTCCTGTGCAGGCACCTCCTTCATATCCACGACCGCGCCATTCCCATCCCTCTCCACCAGAAGGCCGATGGTATCATCCATCCGGGTCATTGCGCCATTTACATAAATTCCGCATCCCGAGGTGTCACGGATTGCCTCCACCAGCCTCCCATGGAAGGACAGGTAACCTGTCCGGGTGTCATAAGCCATGCCATAAGGGCCATACTCCTTTATGTATCCCCTTAAGGAAGCCATGCTGCGCTCCGCGTCCGTGGCCTGTTTCAGGAAATCGGTTTCCCCTGTTTCCCGGAATCCGGCCAGCTTCCCGCTTTCATCCCGCACCGCTTCCAGGCACAGGCTTCCGGCCAGGTCGTCCATCCTGTTGGTACCGTCCCCATAATCATCCAGGAAGTACCCAACGCCCCAGGTGTCATAGAAAATGCGGTCCAGTTCGGGACTGTAACTCATTCCCAGCGCCTCGTATTCCTTAAACTGCGGCGTCCCAGCCAATATCCTGGCCGGACTTTTGCCCTCTGTGCCCAGGGACCCGGTGTTTGCCTCCCCTGCAGATGTCCTGCCTGTGGAGGCAAACGCGGTCATTGACATGGTAAACACCAATATGCTGCAAACCATTCCTATCCTGGTCCGTTTATCATTTTTCATAAGTATCATTATCCTTTCTTTAACAGAACTTTTCCCAAAACCATTATATAATAATGAAACCTTATGATTCTTCTCCGAATACCGCAGCAGGGTCATGGCGTAAGCCAGCCGTCCGTTCCTGTCCATCCCCAGCACTGCTTCCTGGTCGCATGCCAGCTCCATGTCCCGGTTAAAACAATGCCACATCACCCAGACAAGAGGGTTAAACCAATGTATGCATGCTGCTGTCAAAGCCACCATCTTCCACAGATTATCATGCCTCCTGATATGTACATATTCATGGCGCAGGATATGGTCCATGGACCGGGCATCCTCCAGGTCCATATCCTTTGGAAATATAATCCTGGGATTCCATATGCCATAGGTGACCGGGCTTGTTATCCTGTCATAGACCAGGAATCCCACGCCGCGGCGCTGTGGATGTGCTTCTTTCCACTGCCCCAGGTATCCCCGGTCCGGCAGGGGTAAGGATTCGTTCAGATACCTTGCCTGTCTGATATAAGACCATGCAAAGAAAAGCAGCAGCCCAAGGCAGACATCCAACCAGACCAGAAATACAATCTTCCCGAACAGCGCGTCCGTTCCCGTCCCAGACAGCCCATACGCACCCGCGTCAGGGGCCGGCTCCTGGATAAAGAACATCTGCCCCTCATCCGCCCAGGCAGCCTCAGGCCCCATGGACGGCAGCTGCACAGGCAGTTCAAGGGGAAGCAGCAGCCTGGCCAGGACAACAAACCACATAAGGTACAGGAACCGTGCCGGGAACAGCCTTCTTCCTGCCCGGCGCAGGATCAGGATTGCCAGGATCAGGATTCCGGCCGAAACGCTCATCTCTAATAATCTCATGCTTCCTCCTGTCCCGCCTGCCTTAACACCTGCTTAAGCTCCTCCAGTTCCTCCTTTGACAAGGACTGGCCTGAAAGGAATGCGGCAAAAAATTTAGATTTTGAGCCTTCGAACATACGGTCAATCAGCTCCTCTGTCTCCGCTGCCTGTATCTCTTCCCTCCTCACCGCTGCCCTGCACATGAAATTAGGTTCGCAGCGCTCAATGGCGCCTTTCTCAATGCACTTCTTAATGACCGTGTAAGTGGTGTTGCGGTTCCAGCCAATCTCCTCCTTCAGAAGCTTTGCCATCTGTCCGGCCGTGCAGTCCCCATGTTTCCACAACGTCTCCATTACCTTCAGTTCAGAGTCGAATAGTTTCAGTTTCATAAAATCTCCTTTCAGTGACTATTGCAATAGTTATCACACTTATAGACTATCACAGTAGTCACAACATGTCAATGACTATTTTGATAGTCATTTTATTTTAACATAGACGAAAAAAAGGAATCCCTTTAAAAGGAATCCCTCAGGCTTTCTATTTTCCATATGGCTATGCTGCGTCAGCAGGTGTTTAACATCACTTCCTCGGCAGCGCCGCCCTGTAATTCTCCCTCACCGTATTCCCCGAATAAGCTGCGTACATCTGGGCGGTAGTGGAGTCCGAATGTCCAAGCATGGCCTGGACCGCATGGATGTCAGCTCCCCCGCGGATCAAATGGGCTGCAAAAGAATGGCGGAGCGTATGGGGCGTGATATCTGCCTGGATACCGGCCTTCTCCCCATAATACTTGATTATCTTCCAGAATCCCTGCCTGCTCATGGCCCTGCCGCTGCAGTTGGTGAACAGCCACGGGGATTCCTTGCCCTTTAACAGCTCCCGGCGCCCCCGCTCCAGGTACAGGCCCATGGCCTGGCTGGCGGTCTTGCCAAAGGGCACCATCCGCTCCTTCACACCGTCCCGGCAGGTAATATAGCCAATCTGCATATTCAGATCCGCCAGTTCAAGCCCAATCAGCTCGGACACCCGGATACCGGTTGCATACAGAAGTTCCATCATAGCCTTGTCCCGGATTTCCTTGGCCGATGATGTTCCAGGCTGGTCAAGGAGCGCATTGACCTCATTGACACTCAAAATAACAGGCGCTTTCTTCTCAATCTTAGGCGCTTTCAGAAGTTCGGACGGGTCCCTGCGGATGATTCCTTCCCTGAACAGATAACTGAAAAATGCCTTGATGGAAGCAAGCTCCCTTGAAATCGTTGTTGTGGCCTTGCCCTCCTTTTCCAAATAAAGGATATAGGAGTTCAAACTGGTCCTGGTCACTTTCTCAACATCCGTAATCCCTTTCCCTTCCAGGAAGGCAGCCAGCTGCTGCAGGTCCCTTTGATAGGAAATCTCTGTATTTTTTGAAGTTTGCCTCACATCCCGAAGGTAGCTCACAAAACTCTTTATCTCAGACGTCATCTCTTTATATTACCCCTACCCGTTTCTACCATAAATCACGAAAAATCCGTGTGCTGACTATCATTATATCCACATTTTCTTATAAAATCAAACACATTTTTCCCACTTTTACCCCCATTTCACGCTACTTAACATAAAACATACAATATGTTGGAAGGGGGAATTTTGGCGTGTCAATATCTTGTAAAAACAGCCGAAAACTTTTTATGTCCCAATGCCTTAAAATCCTTTATGTTTCAGTTCTTCCACCAGTTTTACGTAAAATTCCACCACGTCAAAGCCACGGTAGTCCTCCCGCTTCAAATCAATCATGTCCCCATGGGAAATACCGCGGTGTTTCCTGTTGGTGACAATCCCCCTGAACTCTCCCCACATGGCTGACTCCGGCGTCACCAGGCCGTCGCTGGCCCCGTCCACTGCCCGGATCAGCAGGTACGGAAGCCACAGCAGCGGGTCGCTTAGGCAGTCCTTCATCAGGGAGGTATAACTCTGGTAAAATACCCCGGGCATATCCGGCACGGTTTCATTGAACCGGCGGCTTAAATCCGTACTGAACTGATGGGTGGCAGTGTAAAAATCAGGATGGGAATCCCCGAAACGGCCAAACCACCGGTCAAAGCATCCGGCAATGAACCGGTACAGTCCTTCCGGCAGACGGCATGCGTAATCCACGAACCTGCATCCCCGGTGGGGCGTATTGATGGTGGTCAGGGAAGCCACCATGGGTGCTGCCCCCAGGTTGGATATGGCGTAACGTGAATCCAGCCCGCCTTTGGAGTGGGCAATGATATTCACCTTGCCGCAGCCTGTCTCTTCCACAATCCCTTCAATCTTCTTCCTGATATCCCCGGCATTATAGGCCACGGTGGCAAATGCCTCCTGGTTCCCATAGTACACTGCTGCCCCGTACCTGGCTAGTTCCCTTGGGATCCTGCCCCAGTAATTAAAATACCTTAAGTCCCTGAAGCCCACGCCGTGGACCAGAAGAAGGGGATATCTGGTCCTGCACATGTCCGACTCTGCACGCACGCTGCGGACCGACTGCTTATAGCATTCAAAGTCATACTCCTCATGGACCAGCCTCATGGCATGAAGAAGGACCAGCAGGTTCACCACCGGAACCCACATGGCCAGGACCATGATGACGCGCATCCTGAGCCTCAGGCGCCTGGAAGTAAAGAATATGCGAAGGATCCCGTTCCAGAGAAGGATCAGCAGCATGATAACCGAATAAATCCCGCCGGCCCATAGGATTTTCTTTTGGACCAGACCCTGGCCCAACCCGGGATATACCTTTAAAAGGACCAGGACCTGGACAAAGATGCCATAGATGGCGGTATAGCAGAGGCACCGGCCTCCCTCCATGATTGTAACCCTCCAGGAGGCATAGGCGTCCTTCCTCTTTGGCATGATCTGGAACACCATCCAGATGACCCAGGTAACCGCCAATGTCATGACCAGCAGCAGGTTCCTGGCAGCCGGCCCCGGGGGGCTTACGGTCTGAAAGCCCGGCCATATTCCCATATGCCAGACATAAGCAGCCACCGGGATGTTCACTGCAAAAGGAATATAGAACGCCAGAAACAGCCGTTTCAGATATGTATGTCCGTTTTTCCTTTCCTTCATCCGTACGTCCTCCTGCATTTTCCTCTAAATGTACTTAAAAGAGCCCTGACAGCAGCGGAGATACCCATATCTCCAGGAACGCCCCTGCCCCCGACATGGCTACCAGCAAAAGTCCGGGCAGGATATGGAGTTTCTTCTGCGCCTGGCCCGACCAGACAGAAAGCACATACCATATCAGAAGGTAGACAATGCCGTGGGGAAGCATGCTGCACAGGAACGCGGCAATGCCCAGGATCCCTTTCCTCATGGTCCAGATTGAAAGCACCACGGCCAGGGACATGCCTGCATAGAAGGTCAGGAAACCAAACAGCATCTGGCTGCACACGGTCAATCCGGCCAGCCAGCCGGCCCCGGTCTCAAACGCCCGCTGCTTCCACACAGCCAGGAAATCCTTGGCCCCATACCGGTTCCCGGCCCCCGCTGTCCCTGCCGCCCCAAGGATACAGCCCTGCACCACAGGGCCGCCGAAGGCCAGGGCTGCCGCCGTCCCTCCCAGCACCCCCAGCACAAAGCAGAACAGCAGCCAGTCCTGATATGTAAGCATTGCAAGGCCCAGCCTTAACCGTCTCAATCCCAAGCCCGTATCCTCCCCATGAATATCTCTAAACTACTGTATTCCGGGGAGGCGGGCATTATGCCAAGTCGTCCTTTTTATCCACGCTGCGGTATTTCCTTGCATAGGCCATGATGGCCGCAATTGTTTTGCCGTCCGTGATCTTCCCTGTGTAAATCATCTCTTCCAGGTCTGAAAGTTCACATGGCTCCACATTGATGACCTCGTCCTCATCCAGGTTCTGGTGGGACGGAATCAGGTTATGGGCAACGAAGATATCAATGGCCTCATCGCAGAATGCAACGGTGGTGGTAAGGCTCATCAGATATTCCAGCTTATCCATGGACTCCACCCTGAACCCCGTCTCCTCCTCCAGTTCCCTGAACGCACAGAGCACCTTGGGCTCACCGGGATCATCCAGCTTGCCGGCCGGGATCTCCAGCGTAAAACGGTTCAGCGCATTGCGGTACTGGCGCACCATGAGGATCTTCCCGTCTGCAGTCACCGGCAGGACGGCCGCCGCCCCGTCGTGGTGGATAAAGTCCCACTTTGCCTCGTGTCCGTTGGCAAGGACCGTGTCCTCATATATCTTAAGGATGTTTCCCTCATACTTAAGCTGTCTGTCCAGACGCACTACGGGCATGCCTTCATTCTCAACTTTGTTTCCCATTGTCGTTCAATCCTTTCCTAATCCGATTATGATCTTATTTACTTATGGCCCTGCATCCGGGCCCGGTTTCACCGCCTATTTCATGCGCTGGGTCTTCTCATAACACGCATCCGCCGCCTTGATGACAGCGCTGCGAAGTCCATGCTCCTCCAGGGCCGACACACCTGCAATGGTGGTGCCACCCGGCGAACACACCTCATCCTTTAGCTGCCCCGGATGTTTTCCTGTCTCCAGCACCATCCTGGCGCTGCCCATAACGGTCTGGGCAGCCATGGCATAGGCGGTCTTCCTGGGAAGGCCGTACTTCACGCCGCTGTCGGCCAGCGCCTCGATGAACATATACACAAAGGCAGGTGAACTTCCGCTGACACAGCCCACTGCATCCATCAGCCGCTCCTCCACCAGTTCCATACGCCCGCAGGATGAGAAGATAAGGCTGATTTCCTCCTTTTCCTCATCTGAATACATGCCGGCCTCGTATGCAACCCCGGTCATGCCCTCTCCCAGAAGCGCCGGTGTGTTGGGCATGGCCCTGACCACCCTCACACCGCCGCCAAGCCTTGCGCCGATATCCTGTATGGAAATGCCGGGCGCCAGCGAGATGATTACCTGGTCTTTGGTCAGCACATCCTTTATCTCCTCAAACACCACATCAAAATACTGGGGCTTCACCGCAAGGACCAGATACTTTACCTGGGCCGCACATTCCCGGTTGGAGGCAGCGTGGGCCACCTTTGTCTCAGATGTGACCTGGTCCATCTTCTCCTGATGGGCCGCGGTAAACATCATGTCCCGGGGCGCATACACCTTCAGAAGCCCCTTCAGGATGGCGCTTCCCATATTTCCCATTCCGATAAATCCGATCTTAGCCATTATCAATCCTCCTAATCATGAACTGCTGGTATCCTTTTGCTCCCCGAAGCCAAAGCCGCGGGTACCGGCAAAAAACCGGCAGGCTGCGCGCTGGTGCTTCCGGTAAATACCCCGGCAGGATCCGCGCCGCTGCTTCCGGCAAAAACCCCGGCAGACTGCGCATTGCTGCATGCCGGGGTTTTTCATCAGTCAATATCTTTGAGTATATCACAAAAATCAAAAGTAGCAAAGTAGTCCTCAGGAGTTTCTGCCCTCCGTATCATTTCCACGGAACCGTCCTGCTTTAACAGCAGCTCTGCTGACTTTAACTTGCCGTTGTAGTTATATCCCATGGCAAAGCCGTGGGCGCCCGTGTCGTGGATGAACAGCAGGTCGCCTTTGCATATCTCAGGCAGCATGCGGTCAATGGCAAACTTGTCATTGTTCTCGCACAGGGAGCCGACCACGTCGTACATGTGGTCGCAGGGTCCGTCCTCCTTCCCCATCACCGTTACGTGATGGTATGCCCCGTACATGGCCGGACGCATCAGGTTCACGGCGCAGGCATCCACCCCCACGTACTCCTTGTGAGTATGCTTTTCATGGATGGCCTTTGTTATAAGGGCGCCGTAGGGTCCCATCATGAAACGTCCCAGCTCGGTGCAGATTGCCACGTCATCCATGCCCGCGGGTACCAGGACTTCCTCATAAACCTTGCGCACGCCGTCCCCAATGGCCAGTATATCGTTGGGTTCCTGGTCCGGGCGGTAGGGAATGCCGATGCCGCCGGACAGATTGATGAACTCCACATGGGCCCCTGTCTCCTCCTGGAGCCTTACCGCCAGTTCAAAGAGGATTTTTGCAAGCATGGGATAGTACTCCAGGGTCACCGTGTTGCTGGCCAGGAAGGCATGGATGCCAAAATGCTTCGCACCCTTGTCCTTCAGTATCTTAAATGCCTGAAACATCTGCTCTGTGGTCATCCCGTATTTGGAATCCCCGGGATTGTCCATGATGTCATTGCTCACCTTGAACACGCCGCCCGGATTAAAACGGCAGCTGATGGTCTCCGGGATATATCCCAGGGTCTGCTCCAGGCACTCAATATGGGTTATGTCGTCCAGGTTGATGATGGCTCCCAGCTTCTCAGCATATGCAAATTCCTCAGGCGGAGTGTCATTGGATGAGAACATGATATCATGTCCCTTAAACCCGCATGCTTTTGACATCATAAGCTCTGTCATGGAAGAACAGTCCGTGCCGCATCCCATTTCCTTTAACAGGTTTAAAAGAAAGGGATTGGGGGTTGCCTTAACTGCAAAATACTCCTTATATCCCTTATTCCATGCAAATGCCTGCTTCAGCCTGGCCGCGTTCTCCCTGATTCCCTTTTCATCGTAAAGATAAAAGGGGGTGGGGTATGTTTTCTCAATCTCTTTCAGCTGTTTCAGTGTTACAAATGGTTTCTTCTCCACTTTTTATACTCCTTTCCCTTTTTGAGCGTGAATGCCACAGTTCCTTAGATGCAAAAAGTCTGTCAGGAAGCACAATCATCCTTGCTGTATTAAGGAACGTCCATGATGCAACGGATCATGGAAACGTATTGTACTACCTGCCAGACTCCTTTGTCCAGTACTATTTTACTCGATATTGATCACACGCATGATATTGGTCTGTGTGGCTGCTTCGTGGCGCCTTGCGTAGGTCACCACGCCTGCTGTGATGACTGCCAGTTCGCCCTCGGTCACAAGACCTCTTTCCTTAAGCTCCTGGGCGGAATTCTCAATCAGTTCATCCGTGGATTCAGCGCGGCGTGACCATATGGGCACAACACCCCACTGCAGCTGCATCTGGCGTACGGTTGCCATGCTTGGGGACATGCCGATGATCCTTGCCCCCGGCCTCCACTTGGAAAGCATCTGGGTGGTAAAGCCGGTGATGCTGGGCGCGATGATTACATCTGCGCTCAGGTCATGGGCGGTGGATACGGATGCAAAGCAAACTGCGTTGGAAACATTCTTCATGTTCTGCTTGGATACCTTCCTCTGGCGGTATGCGGCATAGTCCAGATAGGACTCTGACTCCTCGGCAATGGAAACCATCATCTTGAGGGCTTCAACGGGATACTTACCCATGGCGGTCTCCCCGGAAAGCATCACTGCATCGGTTCCGTCATAAACCGCGTTGGCCACATCCGTCACCTCTGCCCTGGTAGGCCTTGGGTTGCGGATCATGGAATCCAGCATCTGGGTTGCCGTAATAACAATCTTGCATGCCTCGTTACACTTGCGGATGATTTTCTTCTGGATATGGGGAACCTTTTCAGCCGGAATCTCCACGCCCATGTCGCCGCGGGCAACCATGATGCCGTCCGCCTCCTCAATGATGGCGTCCAGGTTCTCAATGCCTTCCGCATTCTCAATCTTGGCAATCACCTTCATGCTGGAACCCTGCTCATCCAGCATTGCCTTGATTTCCCTGATACAATCCGCGGTACGCACAAAGGATGCCGCGATAAAATCAAATCCCTGCTTGATGCCAAAACGGATGTCTTCTTTATCCTTGTCGGTCAGGGCCGGAAGCTTAATCTTCACATTGGGTACATTGACGCCCTTTTTCTCCCCCAGCTCGCCGCCGTTAATCACCTTACATACAATATCCGTGCCGTTGACCTCCATCACGTCCATTTCAATCAGGCCGTCGTCAATCAGGATTTTGTTGCCTGGTACCACATCCTCGCCCAGTCCGCTGTAATTGATGTATCCTATATTCTCATCGCCAATCAGTTGGCGGGTGGTCAGCGTATAGGTCTGGCCTTCCTTTAATGTTACCTTCCTGCCGTCCTTCAGCTGTCCGGTACGGATTTCAGGGCCTTTTGTATCCAGGAGCGCCGCAACAGGGATATCCAGTTCCTTGCGGACCTCCTTTAACAATTCCAGGCGGCCCTGGTGCTCCTCATAATCGCCGTGGGAAAAGTTGAAACGCGCCACATCCATACCATTCTTAGCAAGTTCCATCATGACGTTCCTGTCATTGGTATTGGGGCCCATGGTACAGATAATCTTGGTCTTCTTCATTTTAAATCCTCCATAAACGTTGTACAGTGTGATAAGTGAATGATCTGCCGGTTCTTAAGGCCTGTCTGTGTAAATGATTCCACAATGCAGCGCTCATGATACTATTGGGGGGAATCCGGCTTTTTCACGTGCTGATGTGTATACAAATGATCCATGCAGTATTCGTAACTGCCTTCACATTTTGAACAATAACGGAATTCCATGCCCGGGCTGTCCTTGTCCGTCCTGCCGCACACAGCGCACTTATGGCCGGTCTTGTTGGAAACCATGGGCTTAATCTTTTTCTGGAAATCCTTCTGGCGCTTTTTCTGTTTGTAACTGGTCTCCCCGGCCAGCACCATCCAGCCAAAGAAGATGAACATGTGCAGGATGCAGACAAATATCTGGACCCTGGTATATATGTCACCCTTAACAAAATAATAGATATAAACCGCTGCCTCGGCGTACGCAATCCACTTGGCCTTCAGGGGAAGGACCATCATCAGCAGGACCTGCATATCCGGGAACATGAGCGCAAATACAAAAAAGAAGGAATACACCAGGTAAACAGGCGTAAGCACCATGGGGAAGCCTACCACCAGATACATGAACAGCGATGCAGCCACGTTCAGCAGCACGCCCAGTATGATGTAGCAGTTAAAACGGAACTTTCCCCATACCTGTTCCACAATCATGCCAAAGGAACGGATGCAGTAGATGGCAAGGGCGTTAAACAGGATGTAGCCCATGGGGTTTCCTCCTGTAAATGCAGGCGGATATACAAAAAAGGTCAAAATCCTCCAGACCTGCCCATGCATGATGGCAATGGGGTTTAAAATCAGGTAATTCAGGAAACCAGGCGCCACAAGGTACAGTACCGTGCCCATGGCCAGCATGGCGCATACGTAGTTGATGATCCCGCCGATTGCAAACCGGTTCATTTTCTGCTCAAACTTCTTTAGAAAATTCATGAATACTCCTTTTATGTCAGAATAAATCCTTCTTATTAAATATATAAGCTACCAACAGTGACAGGGCCAGGGCAAACCCAAGGACTATGACAAACCCGTAGGGATGGTTTGCAAAGGGCATTCCCCTGGAATTGACATTCATGCCATAAAAGCTGGCCACCATGGTTGGGATTGACATGACAATGGTTACGGTTGCCAGGAACTTCATGACAATGTTCAGGTTATTGGATATAACCGATGCAAACGCGTCCATGGTCCCGCTCAGGATGCCGCTGTAAATGCCCGCCATCTCGATTGCCTGTTTGTTCTCCACGATGACGTCCTCAAGAAGGTCCGTATCCTCGGGATACTTTTTAATCTTCTCGGTCCTTAAGAGCTTCTCCAGCACCACCTCATTGGAACGCAGGGACGTGGTGAAATACACCAGGGACTTCTCCAGCTCCAGTAGTTCAATCAGTTCCTCATTCTTCTGGGACTGATGGAGCTTGCGTTCAATGACTTCGCTCTTCTTGTCAATGATGCGAAGGTATTGAAGGTACTGGGTTGCATTTTTATAAAGGATCTGCAGGATGAACCTGGTCTTCATGAATGTATGGAAATCCCTTACCCTTCCGTCCATAAAGGACGTGAGCACGGGCGTCTCCTCCAGGCAGACGGTTATCAGCACATCATTGGTCATGATGATGGCAAGCGGGATGGTGACAAACCAGTCCTTGCCGCTGCGCTCCTCTATGGACGGGATATCCACCAGCACCAAGGTGTATTCCTCCTCCACTTCTATACGGGAACGTTCCTCCTCATCCAAAGGCGCCTTTAAGTGGTCCGGGTCAATCTGGTATGCATCCGCAATGTCGATGATTTCCGAGGCTGTAGGGTTTGTTAACGCAATCCAGCAGCCAGGCTGCATCTCTTCTTTTTCGTGCATAGCACCGTCTTCGGTCTTAAAAATCCGTATCATGCGAACTCTCCCCCATTTTGAAATTATACGTTCTCATTATAGTGACTGCCCTGCGGTTTGTCAAATAAAATAGCCTTTCATTTTTAACAAACAATAAGATCTTACAGGAATCATGCACAATTTTTCCCATTTCTTCACGATTTTTTAACGCCTGTCCCCAATTGTATTCCTACCTAATTTATGCTAAACTTTACTATGACCATTCGCGGCTTACTGCCGTAAATTGTTGCATAAATCACAGTTTTTTCCATAAAACTGTATTATGATGAACGCAAAACAACTTCTCAGCCCGGCACCGCCATTACACGGATCCCCTACGTGCCGCTGCTGTAAGTCACAAAGGAGGTTAGGGTAAAACCCACGTATATGAGCTTACATACAAATACCCTTACGCTGGGAATCGATATCGGTTCCACAACCGTCAAAGTAGCATTGCTTGATCAGGACTACCATATAGTATTCTCCGATTATGAGCGTCATTATGCCAATATACAGGAAACTCTGGCAGGACTTCTGAAAAAGGCCTGCCCCATAACCGGCCCCGCCCAGGTCATTCCCGTGATCACGGGATCCGGAGGCCTTACCTTGTCGTCCCATCTGGGCATTCCATTTGTCCAGGAGGTGGTGGCGGTGGCCTCTGCCCTGCAGGACTATGCGCCCCAGACAGATGTGGCCATTGAGCTTGGCGGCGAGGATGCAAAAATCATATACTTTACCGGCGGGATTGACCAGAGGATGAACGGGATCTGTGCAGGCGGCACGGGTTCCTTTATCGACCAGATGGCCTCCCTGCTTCAGACCGATGCCAGCGGCCTCAACGAATACGCCGCCCATTACAAGGCCATCTATCCAATCGCGGCTCGCTGCGGCGTATTTGCCAAATCGGATATACAGCCATTGATTAATGAAGGCGCTACCAGGGAAGACCTGGCCGCGTCCATTTTCCAGGCAGTGGTGAACCAGACCATCAGCGGCCTTGCCTGCGGAAAGCCCATACGGGGCAATGTTGCCTTTTTGGGCGGTCCCCTCCACTTCCTGCCCCAGCTGCGTGAAAGCTTCATCCGTACCCTCCGCCTTACCCAGGAACAGATTATTGCGCCGGACCATTCCCACCTGTTTGCCGCTGTGGGCGCTGCCATGAATCCTCAGGAGAACCAGTCCACTGTTTCCCTGGAATCCATGATTGAACAGCTGTCCTCGGGTATCCAGATGGATTTTGAGGTAAAGCGCATGGAACCGCTGTTCAGGGACCAGGCTGACTACGATGTCTTTTCAAGACGCCATGCCAGCAACCACGTTAAGTCCGGGGACCTTTCCTCCTATGAGGGCAACTGCTACCTGGGCATTGACGCCGGTTCCACCACCACCAAGGCGGCCCTGGTGGGCGAGGACGGCACCCTGCTGTACCGGTTCTATGACAACAACAACGGAAGCCCCCTTGCAACTGCCATCCGCGCCATAACGGAAATCCGCAGCCAGCTTCCAAAGACAGCCCATATTGCATATTCCTGTTCCACCGGTTACGGCGAGGCCCTTTTAAAGGCGGCCCTGATGCTGGATGAGGGGGAGGTGGAGACCATTTCCCACTATTATGCGGCTGCTTTCTTTGAGCCGGATGTGGACTGTATCCTGGACATCGGCGGACAGGACATGAAGTGCATCAAGATAAAGGACGGCACCGTGGACAGCGTACAGCTTAATGAGGCATGCTCCTCGGGCTGCGGCTCCTTTATCGAGACATTTGCACGGAGCCTGAACTTCTCAGTGGAAGATTTTGCCAGGGAGGCGCTGTTTGCCAAGAACCCAACAGACCTGGGCACCCGCTGTACCGTATTCATGAACTCCAATGTAAAACAGGCCCAGAAGGAAGGGGCCACGGTGGCTGACATTTCCGCGGGCCTGGCTTATTCCGTCATCAAGAATGCCCTGTTTAAGGTAATCAAGATTACCAATGCCTCTGACCTGGGGGAACATGTGGTGGTCCAGGGCGGCACGTTTTACAATGACGCCGTGCTCAGGAGTTTTGAGAAAATATCAGGATGCCAGGCAGTACGCCCAGACATCGCAGGCATTATGGGAGCCTTTGGCGCGGCCCTGATTGCCAGGGAACGCTACCACATGAACGGGGAGGCGGAAACATCCATGCTGTCCCTGGATAAAATCATTGCCCTCAAGTATACCACCTCCATGACCCGGTGCAAGGGCTGCAATAACCACTGTGTGCTCACCATCAACCAGTTCGGCAGCGGACGCCGCTTTATCTCGGGCAACCGCTGCGAGCGGGGCCTTGGACTTGAGAAGGCCAAGAAGGAAATCCCCAACCTCTTTGACTATAAGTACCACCGCATGTTTGACTATGACCCCCTGCCCCTGGACCAGGCGGACCGGGGCACGGTGGGAATACCAAGGGTCCTCAACATGTTTGAGAATTTCCCCTTCTGGGCGGTTTTCTTTAAGAAGCTGCGCTACCATGTGGCGCTTTCACCCCAGTCCTCCAGGCAGCTCTATGAGCTGGGAATTGAATCCATTCCCAGTGAATCGGAGTGTTATCCGGCCAAGCTGGTCCACGGACATATATCATGGCTCATCAAGCAGGGAATCAAATTCATTTTCTATCCCTGTATTCCGTATGAGCACAATGAAAGCCCGGATGCAGGCAACCATTACAACTGCCCCATGGTCACGTCCTATGCTGAGAACATCAAGAACAACGTGGAGGAGCTGGCGGAAGAACGGGTAAGGTTTGTCAACCCCTTCATGGCCTTTACCAATGAGGAGATTCTGACCCAGGCCCTGGTAAGGGAATTTGCCATGAACCACCAGATTCCCGCAGACGAGGTGAAAATGGCTGCCCACGCAGCATGGCAGGAGCTTCTGGCTTCCCGCCGGGACATGGAGGCCAAGGGTGAGGAAACACTGGCATGGATGGAGAAGAACAATAAGCGGGGCATCGTGCTGGCAGGCAGGCCCTATCATGTGGACTCGGAAATCCACCACGGTATCCCGGAGCTGATTACCTCTTATGGCTTTGCGGTCCTCACAGAGGATTCCATCTCCCACCTGGGCAAGGTGGAACGGCCCCTGGTGGTAACCGACCAGTGGATGTACCACTCCCGCCTCTATGCCGCGGCCAGCTTTGTTAAGACCAGGGATGACCTGGATTTAATCCAGCTCAACTCCTTTGGCTGCGGCCTGGACGCCGTGACCACGGACCAGGTGGCCGATATCCTGACCCGTTCCGGCAAGATATATACCGTGCTTAAGATTGATGAGGTAAATAACCTGGGCGCTGCCCGTATCCGTATCCGCTCCCTGATTGCGGCCCTGAAGGTCCGGGACCAGAAGCATTATGAGCACAAGGTGGTTTCCAGCGCCTATAACCGGGTGTATTTTACCAAAGAGATGAAGAAGACATATACCCTTCTCTGCCCCCAGATGTCGCCCATCCATTTTGACCTTTTAGAGCCGGCCATCCGTTCCTTCGGATACAGGATTGAAGTATTGCAGAACCACAACCGCAACGCGGTGGACGTGGGACTCCAGTACGTGAACAATGATGCATGCTACCCTTCCCTGATTGTCATCGGACAGATCATGGACGCCCTGCTTTCCGGCAGGTATGACCTGGACCACACAGCTGTTTTGATGACACAGACAGGCGGAGGCTGCCGTGCATCCAACTACATAGGGTTCATCCGACGCGCCCTGGAAAAAGCAGGAATGCCCCAGGTGCCCGTTGTGTCGGTCAATGCCAACGGCATGGAGACCAACCCCGGTTTTACATTTACGGTCCCCCTTATTACAAAGGCCATGCAGGCCATTGTATACGGCGATATTTTCATGCGCGTGCTCTATGCCACCAGGCCATATGAGGCAGAACCCGGCAGTGCCGATGCACTCCATGGGAAATGGAAGGCCCGCTGCATTGCCTCCCTGTCCAAACGCAGCGCCGCCATGATGGAATTTGGCCGCAACATCAGGGGAATCATACGGGATTTTGACAATCTGCCAAGAACCGGTGTCAGAAAACCAAAGGTGGGGATTGTGGGAGAAATCCTTGTAAAGTTCTCCCCCCTTGCCAACAACCATGTGGTGGAGCTTCTGGAGTCAGAGGGAGCCGAGGCCGTGATGCCTGACCTGATGGATTTCCTTCTCTACAGCTTTTACAACAGCAATTTTAAGGCAGAACACCTGGGCACAAAGAAGTCCACGGCGCGGCTGTGCAACGCCGGGATTGCCCTGCTGGAATACCTGCGCAGGACTGCCAGGAAGGAACTGTCCGCCAGCCGGCACTTCACGCCTCCGTCCTCCATCAACGAACTGGCCGAGATGGCCAAGGGCTTTGTGTCCCTGGGCAATCAGACAGGCGAAGGCTGGTTCCTTACAGGAGAGATGCTGGAGTTAATCCACAGCGGCGTGAACAACATTATCTGCACCCAGCCATTTGGCTGCCTGCCCAACCACATCGTGGGCAAGGGCGTCATCAAGGAGCTGCGCCGCCACTATCCGCAGTCCAACATCATTGCAGTGGACTACGACCCCGGCGCCAGCGAGGTAAACCAGTTAAACCGCATCAAGCTGATGCTGTCCACGGCCCAGAAGAACCTGAAGAATGAAAAGGCGCCGGAACAGCCCCGTCAGGTGAAGAAGCAGAAAAAGGCCTCCAAGGCAAAGACATTGCAGACCGCCTGAACCTTGGGGCGTAGGCTGAGGCCTGGGCTGCGACCAAGAGCGTGGCCCGGGGCCTGGGCACGAACTTGGGCCTGGGTTGAATGTAATAAATATGGAGATCCATGTCAACGATAGTAAAAGGAGTTGCCGCAATATGAAAAACCTCATACAAGATATGGCTTTTGGTTTAAAGGCCAGCGCCAATATCCTGTATGGGAAATTCACTTTGCGGCAACTCCTTTCATTTAAATTAAAAAGAACCTCAGACCGGAACCAAATGTTATCAGCTGCATAAAAATGCCGCTCTGCTCTGCGCCATCCGCTGCCCTTACTTACGCACCGGCCTGATATACTTGAAGAATTGCTCCGGATTAAAGTACATGTAGATAATCCTTCCCGGGGCAGTATCATAACAATAGCCTGTGCCTGTAAAGTCAAAGGCTGCCATGGCTTTTTCTATCTGCTCCTCCACGCTGCGGTTTTCCTGCTCATAATCAAATGGCCCATGCTCAAAAACAATATATTCCGATTCGGGAACATCCGCCAAAAGCATCTGGGGCGGCACCCCGCCTTTGTAATCCATTGGAAGGCGCACGCCATAACACTCCGTCCGCTCAATCCCCCAGTCACAAAGCCTGCCCTCCGGGCCCCCATCCGCATAAAGATTGTATTAAAGTTGCGCCCCCATGGCCCAAACATCTTGAAATTCTCAAAATTTTCCTTTATATTGAATGAATCAACGTAAAACATACAGGACAGCCAAACATTCAATGGAGGATACACGAATTGAAAACTGAAAAACGCAGGGCATTCATCATCCACTTTTTATACTTCATCATCATACTGTCCGTTTCCTTTGCCGTCATCAAATACGGACTTCCCATGCTCTCGCCCTTTGTCATCGCCTTCCTGATAGCGTACGGGCTGAAGGGCCCGATCACCTTCCTTTCCAGGAAAATGAACCTGAACCCGAAGATAACCGCCATCCTTTCCGTACTCCTCTTTTACTGCACCATCGGTCTGCTGATTACCTTGCTGAGCGTCAAGGCATTTTCCTCCTTCAGTCTCCTGATAGGGAATCTTCCCGGTATCTACGCCTATCATGTGGAACCGGTCCTTAAAGGGCTGTTTGACACCGTTGGGCAGTCCGCGCTGCACATTGATGCCTCGCTGCTGTCAGCCTTTGACGAGATAGAGGGGCAGTTTGTACAGTCCCTGGGACAGATGGTCTCCAATCTTTCCATGGAAGCCATGGGATGGATATCCGGCTTTGCCTCCTCCCTTCCCGGCCTGTTCATCAAGATGCTGCTTATGATCATCTCCACCTTTTTCATTGCCGCTGATTATGACCAGCTGACCGGATTCTGCCTGCGCCAGTTTGACCAGAAGACCATGAATATCATCCTGCAGGTCAAGGAGTATGTGGCCGGGACCCTTTTTGTCTGCATCCGTTCCTATGCCCTGATCATGAGCATCACCTTTTTGGAACTTGCCCTGGGCCTTACCGTGATTGGCGTGGATCGGTCCCTGCTGATTGCATTCCTCATATCCGTATTTGATGTGCTGCCGGTACTTGGAACCGGGGGCATCATGATTCCCTGGACCATCCTTACCGCGCTCCAGGGCAATTACCCCCTGTCCGCAGGGCTGCTGACCGTATATCTTATCATAACGGTCATCCGCAATATCATTGAACCTAAAATCGTGGGCAGCCAGATCGGCCTTCATCCCGTGGTGACCCTCTCCAGTATGTTCGTGGGCGCCCAGCTGTTCGGGGTCCTGGGGCTGTTCGGCTTTCCCATCGGCCTGTCGCTGCTCAGGCATCTGAATGATAATGGGACGCTGAGGGTGTATAAGACAGGACTTTAAGAGGCGCCTGGTATGCTACAGCATGATATCCAGCACCAGGTAAATAATAAACACAGCCGTAAGCACCCACACGGTCTTTGTCATCTGCCTGGCCTTTCCCGCTGCAATCTGCCCGACACTGTAGCCAATCAGGCCGAAGAGGATTCCATATGCAATATTATATGTAAATGGCATGATTGCAACTGTCATGAACACCGGCAGCGCAATGGATACCTCATTCAGCGCAAGCCCGCGCAAAGGTTCAATCATGAAAATCCCCACCATTACAAGGGCGGGCGCCGTTGCTATGGATGGGATCATCAGGAACACCGGCGACAGGACCAGGGTAAGGAGGAACAGGAGCCCCGTCACACAGGCCGTCATACCGGTCTTTCCTCCTTCGGAAATGCCTGTGGCGCTTTCCGCACCATAAATTGTCACGGTACTGGTTCCAAGAACAGCGCCCACGGCAGCGCTGCCTGCAGACACGAACAGGGCCTTGCCCGCGCAGGGCATGTTACCCTTCTCATCAATAAGACCTGCCTTGGTTGCCACACCTCAAAGTACGCCGATGCTGTCAAACAGATCCACAAAAAGAAAACTGATGATGGCAAATACAATGCCCAGGATCATTTCCGGCGGGCCGGTGAACATGCCCCGTAGGGTAAGCTGCCCAAAGGTCGGCGCCAGGGCCTGGGCAGGATTATCAAATGCAATCAGCTGTGTGGGCAGGATTGTATAGGCAGCTCCGGTCACAGGGTCTTTGATGAACACTCCCAGGATGGTTACCGCCAATACCCCAATCAGGATTGCCCCCTTCACGCCCCGTATGACCAGGACCGCTGTAAAGAAGATCCCGATTAAGGCCAGCAGCGCACCGGGATTGGCAAGGTCGCCCAGGGTCAGCAGCGTGTCTGGTGAGTGGACCACGATTCCTGCCTGGGTCAGACCGCTGAATGCAATAAAGAATCCAATCCCAGCGCCAATGGAGTGCTTGATGCACTCCGGCATGGCATCCACAATCTTCTGCTGTACCTTAAAAATGCTCAGCAGCATGAACGTGGTGCCGGATATAGCCACGCATCCAAGGGCATTCTGCCATGGCAGTCCCAGGGTGTTGCAGACATAATATGCAAAATACGCATTCAGCCCCATGGCCGGCCCCATGGCAAAGGGCAGGTTGGCCCACAGCCCCACCCAGATACAGGCAATGGCTGCGGACAGGGCGCTGGCCCAGAACAGGGCCTTCATATCCATGCCCGCAGCGCCCAGAATGGCCGGATTAACAGCAACAATATACACACAGGTCAGGAAAATGGTGATGCCTGCCAGGATCTCAGTTTTAGGGTCAGTCCCCCTCTCCCTCAGATGAAATATTCGTTCCAGTTTCTCATTCATTGTTGAACCCCCAATATTTTCTTATTCCCCAATTTCTCCGTATCTTATCTTGCTTCCTGTTTCCTGCGTCAGCCTTCTATGCCTCGTTCTTTTTGAAGGCCTCTACCCAGACGTCAAACTGTTCCAGATACTTCTGTCCCTTAATGGAATATGCAAATGCATTCCTGGCTGTCTGGATCAGTTCATCCTCTGTAAAATGCATCTCGTCCAGGGCAATGGCATACTCCTGTACCAGGTCTACCATATAAGGCGGGTCATCTGAACTGATGGATACGGGTACGCCTGCCCGCATCATGGTTACGGCCGGATGTTCCTCATAGTTCTTTGCTGCTCCGGTCCATATATTTGATGTGGGGCACATGGCGCAAAGGATTTCATGTTCTTTCAAGTATTTAAGCAGTTCAGGTTCATGGATGGACTGGCACCCGTGGTCAATCCGGCTTACATGCAGAGCTTGGATGGCATCCCATATATTATAAGCGCCGTCGTCCTCCCCTGCATGGGCGGTCAGGAACAATCCCATATCTTCTGCAAGCCTGTAGCTTCCCTGATGTTTGATACAGGGATGTCCCTTTTCCTCACAATCCATTCCCAATCCATCCACCATGTCCCGGTAGCCTTCAAGATTTTTCACAAAACGCTCACATTGCTCCGGTGACAAAGTCCTGTCCAGTCCTGCTATGTAGACAATCTCAACCCCATACTGCTCCATCGCCTTTTTCTGGGCGCTGCGGTATCCCTCCATTACCACTTCCATGGGGATTCCCCGTTCCTCATTCAGCGGATAATCCAGGTGCAGCTCCTGGTAAATCACGTTCTGTTTCATTGCATCCTTTGCCAGTGCAAGCACCACTGCCTCATAATCCTCCTTGGTGATGCACACTGAATTAATGGTCCTGTCACAGAGCATGAAACCGTTGAGCCCGTCTGCCCTCAGGATTCCCTCAACCCATTGCCGCAGCCCCTCCACTGTGTCCGCAGGAAGCTTTACCCCATTCTTCCTGCCCAGTTCCAATGCCAGGTCCCAGGGGATGGAACCCTCGATGTGGATGTGGTTCTCCGCCTTGGGCATGTTGACGATAAGTTTCATTTGACGTGTTGTAAGCATATCTTCTCCTCCTTATTATAGGTATTTAAGTATTATGGTAATACCTTTATGTGTGTGAAATAATAATCCTGCGCCGCTTAAGGCGCAAGATGTATTATATTCAGCCTGTCATGATCTGTCAGCCTGGCTGCAAAGGACAGATTCCATAGCCATCCTGTCAATAATGCTCCTGGCTGCGCAGGAGGTTATAGCGGATATACTTTGTATCAAAAAACGCATTCGCCGAGATAACCGGCTGGTTATCCTGGTCATATGCCAGATTATCCAGTTCCAATACGGATTGGCACTCCATGAAAAGGGCGCTGTCCGTTACGGCCTGCATCTCTTCCCTGGTCATGGTCAGCAGTTCAACCCGGTCCCTGCACAGCAGCCTGCCCGCATACCTGCGCAGCAGTTCAAACGTGGACATGATTGCCCACTCATCCTCTGGCGGTTCCTGCTGAAACAGTTCCCTTGGCATATAATCAATACATACGATAGCCGGATGGCCGTCCGCATAATAAACTTTTTCAATGCGGTACAGCTGGGCGTCCTCCTCCACCTGGAGATTCCGGCAGTGCTTTTTCAGACGGCGGGCCGCTCCCTGAAGCATGCCTCCTGCCTCTATGGCCCCCCGTTTACCCATACCATCCACTGCCTTGCCCTGGCCCACGGTTTCCTGATCCACGATTTTCCTGCTTATGAGCCGGATTTCCGCCTGGTAGCCGCCCAGTTCAATCAGATGCCCGAATTCCTGGGCCGGATTCAGGCTGATTTTAATGGCCGCTGCCTCCGGGTTCACAAATGTTCCCCTTCCATGAATACGGAAAATCAGGTTCTCCTGTTCCAGTTCATCCAATGCCCTCCGCACCGTTACCCGGCTTACCCCGAATTTACGTCCAATCTCCACCTCCGGCGGAAGCTTGGCAGACTCCTTCAGGTTCATATCCAGTATGTATTTCTTCAAATCATGTTTGATGTTATCACTTAGATTCTGTTTAATCACCGGCATCATTGCCATGTTAATACCTCTTTCCGGTATTATGGTAATACCTTTATACCCTATGATAGATTTTTTTGTGGATTTTGTCAAGTGTTTTCCGGAATTCTGTAGATAGATCCCGTGAAAATCCCAAGACATGCTGCTTATACCGGAAATGTCAGAACATGATGCTTATACCGGAAATGTACTCTGGGAAATCACCATAAAAAAACTGCCATGAACGTATTGAACATTTCACGGCAGTATTTCCATATCATCCTTTATATCCCGGTATTACATCCGTATATCCCTTCCCCTGTTGTATTCCCGTATCATATTCGGTTCCATCCATCCTTTTCCCTAAGCAGTCTCCACCGCTCCCTTCTTCACCCTTCCCCGTATCCCGGAAACCAGCAGCACTGCTATGGTCATGAAATAAGGCAGGGCCAGGACAATCTGGGACGGGATCCCGAAGTTCTGCATGCTGGCCGCAAGGGCCTGGGCATAGGCAAACATGAAACTGTACACCGCTGCCAGCACCGGATTCCCTTTTGCAATCATGATGGCTGCAACCGCCAGGAACCCCCTGCCCGCCGACATATTCTCCGTGAATATGGAGGTGCCTCCAAGCGGAAGTACTGCGCCCGCAATCCCCACGAAAAATCCGGTGATTAAAACAGAATACCATTTATAGCGCAGGACATTGGTACCGGTTGTCTGGGCGGCCTTTTCATTGATTCCCACGCTGCGCAGCCTCAGTCCAAAGGGCGTCTTGTACATGGCAATCCAGGTCCCGGCAATGGCCAGAAGGGTAAAATACACCACCACATTGTGGGTTCCAAGTACCTCTCCTATATAAGGGATCCTGCTTATGACAGGCAGCTTCACAGAGGGCAGGCTGACCAGCCTGGAATCCATGAACGAACCCCGCTTCCCAAAAATATTCAGGAGGAGAAAGGATGTAAACGCATCCATTCCCAGGTTCATGGCAATACTGACCACCATGCCGCTGGAGCCAAGATGGAACACCAGGATTCCGAACAGGACGGAGCAGGCCAGCCCTGCCAGGATCCCGCAAAACACCCCTGTGTATGGATCGCCGGAGTAATAGGTGCCCAGTGTGGCAAAGAATGCGGCGCACAGCATGAAGCTCTCCAGGGCAATGTTAAAGATTCCCGTCCTGTCCCCGAAGCAGCCGCCAATGGAAGACAGGATAAGGGGCACGGCCAGACGCAGGGCCGCTGCCATGGTTATGGTTCCCAGTAAAATAGAAAGCATTATCCCACCACCGCCTTCCTCTTAACAGCACCAAACAATTTACGGTAATCCACAGTGATGAACAGCACGAACAGGGCCTGGATCAAAAGCACGGTCAGGCGGTTCACATCACACATCCGTTCCATATGAAGGGACCCGGCTTTGAGGATTCCCCAGATAACGGCTACCCCAAGGACCGTTATGGGATGATTGCCCGCAATCATGGCAATCATGATGCCGTCCCAGCCCAGGTTATTGGAAAAGCTGGCAGTGAATTTCCCATAGGTGCCCTGGACTTCAATGCTTCCGCACAGACCGGCCACGAATCCTGACAGCAGGAAGATGGCCAGAAATGTCTTTGTCACATTCACGCCCCCAATCCTTGCAAACCTGCGGTTCTCCCCCACCTGCTTCAGCTCATACCCAATCACGGTGTACCGGTAAACCATAAAAATCACGATTACCAGGGCCACGGCAATGAGGACGCCCGTGCTTGCATTGGTCTTGGGTATCAGGTTGGTCAGGCGCGCCGTATCTGCTATGGGCGGCGTTGACAGGGCCAGTGAATCCCCGGCAGCGCTGACTCCCATTACAATATAGGTGAAATACTCGGTCAGCAGCACGGCAATATAGTTAAGCATCAGGGTTGTAATCATTTCATTGACATGGAATGTAAGCTTCATCACGGCCGGGATCAGTGCAAACAGCATGCCCGCAATGCCGGCTGCCAGAAGACAGCCCGTGACATGCAGCGCTTTTGGCAGGTGCACGTAAAAGCCGAACAGGGCTGCCGCGTATGCCCCAAAGTAAAGCTGTCCTTCAATCCCCAGGTTCATGACCCCGGATTTAAACGCAATGGTGGCCGCGATTCCCGTCAGGATGCAGGGCGTGATCCAGCGCAGCGTGTTGCCGAAATTGCGGATGCTGCCAAATGCGCCCTGGAGGATATACTTCATGGCCGTGGCCGGGTTTTCTCCCTGCCAGAGGATCAGTAAGCTGCCGATTACCATGACAGCCAGGAAGGAACAGGCGTATTTCATCATGTTCCACAGGGCGTCCTGTCTCATAACCTTTGCCTCTTTGTTCATGGGCAGCCACCTCCTGTCATCAAAAGCCCAATATCAGTCTCTGTCTTTTCACCGTGAAGGCCCCCGTCAAACAGCTGTCCGTCGTACATTACCAGTATACGGTCCGATACCTCCATGACCTCGTTCAGTTCATGGCTGACCAGCAGGATTGCCGTGCCTGCGGCAGCCAGGCTCTCTATCTTTTTCCATATGAACTCAATGGCCCCTATATCGATTCCCCTGGTGGGGTCTTCAATGATTAGAAGGCTGTTATCCTGCAAAAACTCCCTTCCCACAATCAGTTTCTGGATGTTTCCTCCTGAAAGGGTATGTATCTTAAGGTTTGCCGATGAAGCCTTCACATTAAATTCATGGATGATGCGTTCTGTAAATGATATGGCCTGTTTCCGTTTCAGGATGAACCGGTTTCCAAACCCTTTGACAATATGGTATCCCATAATGGCGTTCTCCCAAAGGGACGCTTCCCGGTTGATTCCCTCGCTGATGCGGTCCTGGGGCACATATCCGATGTGGCGCAGCCTGTGTTCCCGGCAGCCCAGATGGGTGATGTCCCTTCCGTCAAAGGCCACCTCCCCCTGGCTGCATTTCCTGAGCCCGAACAGGCCTTCCACCAGTTCCTGCTGGCCGGAGCCTGCGACACCTGCGATTCCAAGTATCTCACCTTTTCTGATTTCAAATGAGACATCCTTCAGCTTATCCCTCCCCTCATGGTCAGGAACACACAGATGCTTTACCTGAAGCAGCACATCCCCCTGTTTCTTGTCCTGCTTCTGGGCGGTAAGGATGACCTCCCTTCCCACCATCATGGTGGCAAGGCCATGTTCGTCTGTTTCTTCCGGCTTCACCGTGCCGACGTAACGGCCATTTTTTAAAACCGTAATGCTGTCGGATATCTCCATGACCTCTTTTAACTTATGTGTGATGAAAAGCATGGTCTTACCGTTCTTAACCAGGAAACGGACTGCCTCGAACAGTCCCTCGACTCCCTGGGGCGTAAGGACCGAGGTGGGTTCGTCAAAAATAATGATATCCACTCCCCGGTACAGTATCTTTACGATTTCCACCTGCTGAAGCATTGAGACGGAAAGGTCCTGCACCCGCTCATCCAGCGGTATGTTAAAATGATATTCCTCACAGATATCCTCCACCTTCCTGCGGGCCTTGTCACGGTTCAGGAAAATGCCCCATCTGCGCTTTTCGTAACCCATCATGATATTGTCCAGCACTGACAATTCCGGGAACAGCATGAATTCCTGGTGTACCATTCCGATGCCGGCCCGGCTGGCATGGTTGGGGTTCCTGAAATCCATCTTTTTCCCATGTACAAACAGTTCTCCTTCATCCGGCCGGTAAAGGCCGCTGATGACATTCATCAAAGTACTTTTGCCTGCCCCATTTTCCCCGATAACCGCATGAACCGTCCCCTTCCTAACGGACAGGCTGATTTTATCGTTGGCCGTCAGGCTGCCGAACCGTTTGGTAATTCCCTTTAATTCCAGCACAAAGTCCATAAATGCCTCCTTTTGTACCATCGGCCATTCTGCAGCTCCTATTTCAGCAGATCCTCCAGTTTAAGGGAGCCTGATTTTACGTCTTCGATTAATTTGTCCAAATCAGTCTTCACATCCTCTGGAAGCTTATTGTAATCCCTGTCGTCAAAAATGGCTGACTGGGTCTCTATGCCGTAATTGGTCCGTCCGGATACGAACTGCCCGTTCTTATAAGCGGTAAAGGAGTCAAACACAGCGCCCCGGATATCGGTTAAGGATGACCAGAACACGCAGCCGTCAATATCTCCCTGCCACTCATCTACCCCGATGCACTTGATTCCCGCATCAGCACAGCCCTGGATCACGCCCAGCCCTGCCAGGTTGGCTGTCTGGAAAATCACGTCCGCGCCCTGGCTGACCATGATTTTCGTCTGCTCCCCTGCCTTTACCGTGTCGCTGTCATCCCCCACGTATGCGGGCTGTACCACCACGTCCGGGTCCGCATATGCGGCTCCGGCCAGGTATGCGTCGCGGAACCGGTTGATGACAGGAATATCCAGGCTTCCTATCCATCCGATGGTCTTTGACTGC
>Ga0192240_10104_pt1 | contig 45304 bp, 44 predicted proteins | sample Koala_Koa27_H3_FD_131237 | JGI IMG/M metagenome (GOLD analysis project Ga0192240, IMG submission 131237) | Enriched cells from koala feces incubated with labeled cellulose particles, San Francisco Zoo, California, United States - Koala_Koa2-7_H3 ...
TTGTTTTATTCAACACCTCTGTGATTGCGGGTACAAAAGTACTGCTCTAAAACATATTCTCCAAACTTTTTACCAACTATTTTTTACTATCCAAACAAACAATACCCTCACGTACATTCTATATATCATAGGCAAAAAACTTTCATTTTAAATATAAAATTTATCAGAATTCAGTATACAAAAAAGAAAGCTCCCTATCCAGATAACGGATGGGGAGCTTTTTTAACTTCTTTTTTTCGGGTTTTCTAACCAGAAGTTAACCTAAATACGATTTGAGGAGCTTGCTACGAGTTCCTTGTCTTAGTCTTCTAATTGCTTTTTCCTTGATCTGGCGGACGCGCTCTCTGGTGAGGCCAAATTTGTCGCCAATCTCTTCTAATGTCATTTCCTGACAACCAATACCGAAAAACATCTTGATAATTTCACATTCTCTTTCGGTTAAAGCAGCAAGTACTCTGTCAATTTCTTTGGCTAATGATTCGTTCATTAACGACCAATCTGCAATAGGAGCATCATCGTTAACAAGCACATCCAAAAGGCTGTTGTCTTCACCCTCCACGAACGGAGCATCCACAGAGATATGACGTCCCGACACTTTCAGTGTATCAGAAATCTTATCTACCGGAATATCCAATTCCTCTGCCAACTCTTCCGGAGACGGTCTGCGTTCGTTTTCCTGTTCAAATTTAGAGAAGGCCTTACTGATCTTGTTCAGTGAACCTACCTGGTTTAAAGGAAGACGTACAATACGAGACTGCTCCGCCAAAGCCTGCAAAATAGACTGGCGAATCCACCATACAGCATACGAAATAAACTTAAACCCTCTTGTTTCATCAAATTTCTCAGCAGCTTTGATCAAACCCAGATTTCCCTCATTAATAAGGTCAGGCAAACTTAAGCCCTGGTTTTGATACTGTTTTGCCACAGAAACCACAAAACGAAGATTAGCTCTGGTCAATTTCTCCAATGCCCTACGGTCACCTCTTTTAATTGCCTGTGCCAATTCAACTTCTTCTTCAACAGTGATCAAATCTTCGCGGCCAATTTCCTGAAGATATTTATCAAGTGAAGCGCTTTCGCGATTGGTAATGGACTTAGTAATCTTTAATTGTCTCATTCAATGAATTTAATTGAGAATATGGGGTGCAAAGATAAAACAATTTATCGGTGTAAATTGTTTTATTCCACCCCATACCTAAATCTATTATAAACCTTTAACAATCTTTGTTACCTTTATAAGACTTTTTTTTATTAGTCAGCAAGGTCGATTGCATAGTATCTGGCTCGTCCGTTTGGATTGATACCTTTAATAAACAGTACCTGTTCATCTCCGGCCTTTTTCAGTACCTGGTCGACAATCCGTTCCAGATCTTCCGGGGAATTCACCCGTTGTTCATTGACCATCATAACGATATATCCTTTCTGGATACCGGCATCCCGGAATTTACCTTTCGTCACTCCGCTCACTTCCACACCATAGCTGATACCCAGTTCTTTCTTCTGTTTATCTGTCAGCTCTTTGAAAGCAGCGCCTAATACTTCTGCCACATCCCCTTTACTTTGAACCACATCTGTTGTACCTTGTGCATTCCGCAGTTCCACAGTGAATGTTTTGGCAGAACCATTCCGGTCAACCGTTACTTTAACCTTCTCACCCGGACGGTATTTATTGATCTGTTCCTGTAATGCACTTACCGAACGAATCCGGACACCGTTCACTTCGGTGATCACGTCACCGACCTCAATACCTGCCTCTTTAGCAGAACTACGTTGTCCGAAGTCTGCCACATAGGCACCTTCCCTTACCTTAATATTTTTCTTCGCTTCTTCACTTACATTCGGAATATCCTGGATAGAAACACCTAACAAAGCACGTTGAACGGCTCCATATTGTTTCAGGTCACCAGCAACTTTACCGGCAATACTAATCGGTACGGCAAAAGAATATCCCGCAAAGTTTCCGGTTTCAGAATAAATTAAGGTATTAATACCAACCAACTCCCCTTTGGTGTTGATCAAGGCACCACCACTATTTCCCGGATTCACCGCGGCATCCGTCTGAATGAAAGAAGAGATTATCGAAACATTATCTCTGCTCGTCATTACATTTCTACCGGTTGCACTGACAATACCGGCAGTCACAGTAGAGGTCAGGTTAAACGGGTTCCCAATAGCTAACACCCACTCTCCGACTCTCAGTTTTTCCGAATCCCCAAAAGGAATGATCGGTAAATCTTTTTCTTCAATTTTGATCAAAGCAATATCCGTAGATGGGTCAGCACCAATCAAACGTCCTTTGTACTGACGGTTATCATTCATGGTCACTTCAATTTCATCTGCACCGGAGATCACATGATTGTTTGTCATAATATATCCGTCCGTAGAAATGATCACCCCGGATCCATACCCCACACGAGGTTGCGGTTGGGCACGCTGCCCTCCTCTATATCCAAAGAAATATTCAAACGGATCTATATATTGCGGATTGGATGCCTGTGCCTTGGTTGTCGATTTGATGTGTACCACCGCATTCACAGCGTTTTCAGCTACTACCGTAAAATCGATATTCTCAGCAGCGACCGAATTGTAGCTGGCTAAACGGACAGGTTGTTTGAAACCATAATCTGAATCCACCGAATAGGTAGAGTCCTGGTGCTTTTTATTCATTATGTAAGCACTGGTTCCAACAGCCGCACCTGCACTGATCACAGCAACCAGCACCAAACCAAGCACATTTTTCCACATTGTCTTCATAACTATCCTTTTTTTATTAAACACTTAAATTTAACACTTTGTTTACGGCAAATAAAATGCAAAAAACGTGCGGATATATCAGTTCAGGCATTTTTTTTATCACTTTTAACTCCGGAGATAGGCACTTAACTGTGATTAACAGTAGTAGGCATCACAAAGTACCCTTTTTAACATTTGGCGTCTGACAAATGGTCATTTCTCTGATTTAATAACAGCAAGAACGTCAGAATGTTGGCTTTTTTCTGCCAGTTTAGTGAATCTTATTGTCTGATTGTGCTGTTATTATTAGTATATTTGCAATATTGCAGTTTGCCGGTCTGCCGCTCACCGCAGGGTGGGAGGAAAGTCCGGGCAACACAGAGCGCCATACTTCCTAACGGGAAGCGGTTCGTGAGGACTGAGGAACGTAGAAGAAAAAAACCGCCTTTTTTTGGAAAGGTAAGGGTGAGAAGGTGAGGTAAGAGCTCACCGGGTACTATAGTAATATAGTATGCCGTACGTCTTATGGGTTGTAAGGTCATGTATACCGGCGTATGTAGGATGGCTCGTCTGATGCCGGGGGGTAGACCGCTAAAGCTTACTGGTGACAGTAAGACGAGATAAATGGCAGACACTTTTCCTCCGGGGAAAGGACAGAACCCGGCTTATAGGCAAACTGCATTTTTAAATCGATTTAAATGAAGACGAAGAGTAAACAGCCGCTTGGGCAACGCATTTCCTCTACGGTTAAACATGTAATTCATTTCATTACATATGATATCTGGCGGATCACCGGATACGAAATCTCCGGTCCCCGGAAAATATATATTCATATCATCAAAACGATCATTCTGGCTGCCCGGGGATTCCAGTCTGAAAATTTATCAGTCAAAGCCTCTGCCCTCACCTATCGTATTCTATTAGCCATTGTACCCATGTTAGCTGTCCTGTTAGGCATAGCCAAAGGGTTCGGTTTCCAGGGAGCTGTCCGGCAGGAACTATTTAAGTATTTCCAGGGGCATGAAATGGAACTGAACCGTGCCCTCAGCTTTGTGGAAAGCTATATTGACCAGGCACAGGGTGGAGTGATCGTGGGGATCGGATTACTTCTGTTATTTTATACGGTCATCTCTTTGATTTCTGCTGTGGAAGCCGCCTTTAACGACATATGGCAGGTACAGAAATCACGTCCCTGGAACCGGAAGATCATTGATTACATGGCGTTGTTCCTGATCGTTCCTATTCTAATGACCGTATCCAGTGGGATGTCCCTTTTCATAACGACCATTGAAACCTCTTTCTTAAGTCAATATGTGTTCCTGACACCGATCGTGGATGCGATCCTGAAAATAGCACCTTTCCTGATCGTGACGATGATCTTTACAGCCTTATATATTTTATTACCCAATACGAAAGTGCATTTCCTGAACGCGTTGATCGCCGGGTTTGTAGCAGGTTCCGCCTTTCAGGTCTTTCAGTATTTCTATATTAACGGACAGATCTGGGTTAGTAAATATAATGCCATTTATGGTAGTTTTGCGGCCATTCCTCTCTTACTACTCTGGTTGCAACTCTCCTGGCTGATTTGCTTATTCGGAGCTGAATTATCCTATGCTTCGCAAAATGTACGGAAATTCAGTTTTGAGAAAGATACCAAAACGATCAGCCGTCGTTATAAAGACTTCATTACGCTGATCATTGCTGTACTAATCGTCAAACGATTCGTCAACGGTGAAAAACCCTATTCCATTGACGAACTCTCCGACGAATACCGCATTCCCTTAGGGATTACGACGAAGGTACTGGCTCTCCTGACTGAAGTCGGTATCATTATCGAAGTCAATGTAGGGAATCAGGAACGGGTGACCTATTTCCAGCCTGCCATGGATGTAAATAAACTGACGGTAGGATATCTGCTCCATCAAATTGACCAGTGCGGTTCGGAGAATTTCAAAATCGACACTAATGGTATCTTCCGGGAAGAATGGTTAGCCATCCTGAAAAGCCGGGAAGATATGCTTCAGGGAACGAGCGATGCACTTCTCAAAGACCTGTAGTAAACCGGAATGGCAAACAGAAAAATCATTCAACCCACCCCGAATAGCCATGATCTGACACAAGGGAAAGAATGGAAAGTTATTTTCAGATTTGCTTTGCCACTACTGATTGGTAATCTTTTACAGCAGTTCTATAATATCACCGATAGTATCATCGTTGGCCAGTTTTTAGGGAAAGAAGCACTGGCAGCCGTGTCCGCCTCCTTTTTCATCTATTACTTTATTATCTCGCTGGTGATTGGTGTAGGAAGTGGTACCACTGTCGTGGTCTCCCAGTTTTTCGGAGCCAGGCAGTTTGAGAATGTCCAGAAAACATTTTCCTCTTTTTTTATTTTTATGTTGATTGCCGGAGTCTTACTTTCCATTACCGGGATCCTATTCGCCGAACCGGTTTTTAAACTGACAAATACTCCGGAGGAGATCATTCCCCAGGCGGTCACCTATTTCCGCATTTATATCGGGGGGGCCTTTCTCTTTGTGACATTTAATAGTATCATCTCCATACTGAGAGGAATGGGGCAATCATTCCGTCCCATGATATTCATATTGATCAGTGCCGTTTTAAACATTTTACTGGATCTTTTATTCATTGTTGTTTTCAAATGGGGAGTGGAGGGAGTCGCGCGGGCAACAGTAATCTCTCAGGGGATTGCCATGTGTATTGCTCTGGCATATGTAAATAATCAGCATCCTCTTCTATCTATCCAAAAGAAAGACCTTCTTTTTGACAGTTCATTGTTCAAAAAGAGCCTGCAGATTGGCTTGCCTACCAGTGTACAGCAATGTGCTATTGCAATCGGATTAATTGCGCTGTTAGGAATAGTCAACAGTTTCGGTACAGACACCTTAACAGCCTATGGCGCGGCAGGTAAAATTGATGCGATCATCACACAGGCCATTCTGACCTTATCAGGAGCCTTAGCTGCTTTCACCGGACAGAATATCGGAGCAGGCCGGATGGACCGGATCCGGAAGAGCGTTAGATGCACGATGGGATTTAATGCCATTTTTAGCCTGCTCACTTTCGGGAGCATTTATGTATGGGGAGACCATCTGATGAGAGCTTTTACAGATGATATCCAGGTGATCCGGATCGGCCAGGAATATCTGTTAATTCTTGCCGGATTTTTCATCGTACATGGCGCATTGAATATCTTCAATGGAGTTCTCAGAGGAGCAGGAGACACACTCTTTACCATGTTAACCAGCCTGTTTTCCCTCTGGTTGATCCGTATCCCCTTAGCCTATTTCCTAAGCCACCAATATGGTTCAACCGGGATCTGGTGGTCTATCGGTCTCAGCATTCTGATCGGTTTCCTGATTACCTATATCTATTATAAAACCGGCAAATGGAAGAAAAAAGCGGTTGTGGAAACAAATTAACACGCTTCTACTAACAGTTATTTTACGTTTTACTATTCACCCTTCACCTCGAGGAGATTCAATCCTGATAATCAAATGTTTAACCTCACAAAAACGGTGAATAGACGATTTTCTGTCTATTCACCATTCACCGCGTCTATTCACCTGCATTTTGTCATATAAACCATTTATAGTTTTGATAAACAAACAATTAAACAAGAAAAAAATTATTAGAAGGTATGTTAGGAGTATGAGGTTTTTATCAGATATCCCTCCACAAACTATGCAGCTTCCACTAACAAAGTATCCCTCTTATGCTATTCAGATAGGTTAAGGGTCAGGACTCATAAGGTTATGATACAGGCTTCATAACCTTATGAGTCCTGACCCTTAACCTTATGAGTCCTGTATCATAACCATAGCTCTCTGTATCAAAAGGATAATAAGTAAGGAATGACATGGTAGTTTGCCTTTATATACCCCAGAATATAGGCATATATAGTGTTGAAACCGATCTGTAACACCCCCTATACTCTCTATCTTCCCTATGGTTACGGCAATTTTCGTAGAAATGCATATTAGCGTTTCTACAACCTGGATATAACCTTTTTCAGGACAAATCAGGGTGAATGGACGTGGTGAATGATGAATAGACAGAAAATCGTCTATTCACCGTTTTTTAAAGATTAATCAATTGATTATCAGGATGGAAACTCCTCAAGGTGAAGGATGAATAGTAAAACGTAAAATAATTGTTAGAAAGAGATCGTCAAAAGAATTTTCCTGGTGAAAAGGGATAAATGAACTTTCTCTTTTAAGTAGTCAAAGGAGTTACCCATTCGCTGGGAGTTAGAGGAGCAAGTAGATAACAGGAAATTATTTATTTACTACTTATTACCAAGAAACATAGTTTCTCATAACTCCTACCAAGTGCCGCGACTGATAACTACCCAAGAGTGTCCCACAGGACACTCTCTTTATTGGAACTGCATCATTTTGCTGATATACTTACCGACAATATCAAATTCGAGATTCACCACAGTTCCTTTTTTAATCTGATGGAAATTGGTAAATTCATAGGTATAAGGGATGATCGCTACCTGGAAACTATTTTGAGTAGAGTTGCAAACGGTCAGGCTCACTCCATTCACGCAGACAGAACCTTTTTCTACCGTCATATATCCCTGCCGGGCCATCTCTTTATCAAAATCATATTCAAACGTGAAATACCAGCTTCCATCTGCTTCTGTTACCTCGGTGCAAACAGCAGTCTGATCCACGTGCCCCTGCACAATATGTCCGTCTAAGCGGCCATTTATGATCATACTTCGTTCCAGATTGACCTTATTGCCAGGCTGCAGACGCCCCAGATTGGATCTTTCAAGTGTTTCCTTAATGGCAGTCACTGTATAAGTATCGTCCGTTATACTGACCACTGTCAGACATACCCCATTATGCGCTACACTCTGATCAATTTTCAGTTCATGTACAAATGAACATTTCATAGTCAGATGAATATTCCCTTTGTCCTGTTCAACGGCAACCACCGGAGCTGCTTCTTCTATAATTCCTGAAAACATATCTTTTATTTCTTGAATGATTTATATACTTACAAAGATAGATGTTTTACAAAACAAAAGAGGATGCCCTATCCGGAACATCCTCCTTTATTATATAAAAATAACAGATCGTTCTTATTTCGCCTGTTCCAAAGCTAATGTCCGGGTAGTCTGGTCACAAACTTCTGTCGGACCAAAATACTGGATTGGACCTGGGTATACATACTCGGTATTCACAGCCCAGTTCTCACGGTTAGCAGCAAATTTTTTGAAAGGAGCACCGTCCAGTTTTACCAATGCTTTCTGGATAACCGGTTTCATTTCACCGTGACGTTTTTCCATGTTCATCATCATGGTTACAGGAATACCACCTGCGATCCACTGGTCAGCAGGAGCGGTTGTGTTACGTACGGAAGACATATAGCCTGTTTTGCCGGCTGCGATCAGGCAAGAAGCAGTGTAACCTAATGAATAGCAGTAGTCAGCATCGTAGTTAGAAGGAGCCGCGCAACGTCCTTCATACCCGAAGAAGTGTACTAAGCTGGCAAATTTACCATTGTATTTACCCTCTTTTTTCCATTCTGCCAGACGGTTACCAACCATTTCAGCCAACAGCTTTTCTGTTTCGATCAGTGAAACCTGTACGTTTCCGTGTGGGTCACGGTCCAAAGATAGCTGACGGGCTACTCCTTCCGGAAGGCTTGCATACAAATCCGCGTTTTCTTTTGACAGTTTGCTGATGATGTAAGCACGTTGTTCCGAACGGTCTACCTGTTTGAACTCCTCTTCATGGTGAGCCAGGAAGTCATTCAGTTCAGAGATCAGGCTTTTCATAGCCGGGATAAACTCGATCAATCCTTCCGGGATCAGTACGGTACCGAAATTGTTTCCGTTTTCAGCACGTTTTGCCACAACACCTGCAATGTAGTTTACGATATCATCCAGGGATTGTTTTTTAGCTTCTACCTCTTCAGAGATGATACATACGTTTGGCTGTGTCTGCAAAGCACATTCCAATGCAATGTGAGAAGCTGAACGTCCCATCAATTTGATGAAGTGCCAGTATTTACGTGCAGAGTTACAGTCACGTTCAATATTGCCGATCACTTCTGAATAGACTTTACAAGCGGTATCAAAACCAAATGAAGTTTCGATCTGCTCATTTTTCAGGTCACCGTCAATGGTTTTCGGACAACCGATCACCTGGATACCTGTATTGTTCGCTTTGTAATATTCAGCCAATACACAAGCATTTGTATTTGAGTCATCACCACCAATGATCACCAGGGCAGAGATATTTAATTGTTTCAGGATTTCCAGACCTTTGTCATACTGAGCTGTTTCTTCCAGTTTGGTACGTCCTGAACCGATCATGTCGAAACCACCGGTGTTCCGGTATTCGTCAATGATATCCGCAGTCAGTTCTTTATATTTGTGATCAACCAAACCGCCAGGTCCCATCAGGAAACCATACAGACGTGAATCCGGATTGATTGCTTTGATACCATCAAACAGACCAGAGATCACATTGTGACCACCCGGAGCCTGACCACCGGAAAGGATCACACCTACATTGATAGCCGGAGAAGAAACTTTTTCCTCATTGCTTTCAAATGTGATAATAGGCATCCCGTACGTGTTTGGGAACAGTCTTTTGATTTCTTCCTGATCGGCCACAGACTGAGTAGTTGCGCCTTCTACGGCTTTCACTGCACCGTGTAATGCAGCTGGAACCTTTGGCTGGTAAGCTGCTCTTGCGATTTGTAATGCACTTTTAGTCATTTCTCAAATTGATTTTTATGTAGATATTTTTATAATCAGGAGTTAAGGAGTTATTACTCACTTTGCTCATTCAGGAGTTAAGGAGCCAGGGAGTATTTCTACTGAACGTCTCTGACTACTGAACTCCTTTGACTACTTTTTTCGAGACGCAAATATCGGATTTTTTATTTAAAAAAGAAAGACGTTCCGTAGGCTTCTTAATAATAATTAAATTCTTTGATCTTTTTCACAGAAATGCAACACAAAAATAAATGGAATGACATACCTTCGTAACGGATAAGAGCCGATATCTGAACCAATTAAACGTTTTTGATTTAAATATAAATAGATTGAATATGAAAAAGATTTTACTTCTGACTGCCACAGCTTTCATGGCTGTTTCCTGCAGTGACCAACCTGGCTATGAAATCAAGGGAACTGTGAATGATCCGGATCTGGAAGGAAAATATGTCTATCTGGAAGAATACGGATTGGGTTCCAACGGCGTGCATGCCGGAAACCGGTTGGATAGTGCCCTGGTACAAAACGGGAAATTCACTTTCACCGGCGTTCAGGAAAAACCAGCCTTACGGACGATCCGTTTTGATGACTTTGTGGTCGCTCCCGCCCGTATGCCGGGAGGACAAAATATGCCGCATACCTCTACCTTTATTCTGGAAAACGGGAAGCTGAATGTGATCTTAGATGAACTTCAGTCCCATGCCAAAGGGACAGCGGAGAATGATGCCTATGCAGCATTGCAGGCTCAGATATTAAACCTGAGAAAGCAACAAAGTGACCTGACCGGACTCCTTCAATCAGAGGACCCGGCCACTGCGCAGCAAGCAGAAGACAGATATGAAGGGATCGAAGCTGACATTACGACGCTGGTCAAAGACTATATCCTTAAAAATACGGACAAACAAACTGCCGGCAAGTTATTATATGAATTCCGCTACAATCTCAGTGAAGAGGAACGGAAGGAGATAATAGATAAAGCGGATGCCACTTTCGTGGCTGTGCCGGGTGTACAGCAGGTAATAGATCACCTGAATATCCTGCAAAAAGTGGCTATCGGGAAAGCATTCACGGATTTCGAAATGGCGGACACCAAAGGGCAGACACATGCTCTTTCCGAATATGTGGGAAATGGTAAAATCGTTTTGGTTGACTTCTGGGCCTCCTGGTGTCCCCCCTGCCGCCGGGACATGCCGATGTTGGTAGAGGCCTACAAAAAGTACAAAGGAAAAGGATTTGAGATCGTGGGTGTTTCCTTAGACAGTAATCAGGCTGCCTGGGAAAAAGGGATTAAAGACCTGAACATTACCTGGCCTCAGCTTTCTGACCTGAAAGGATGGAAAAACGAAGCGGCCGCCATGTATGGAGTGAACTCTATTCCCCATACGCTGCTGATCGATCAGGATGGTCAAATTATTGACAAATATATTCATGGTGCGGATCTGGATGCCAGGCTATCCGCCCTGTTAGACTAATCTCTCAAACCGGCATACGAAAGAGAACTTTTTTCTTCCGTATGCCGACTACAAAACAGCGGTTTTGCTTCTTGCAGGGCTAAAGAAAAAAGCCTACATTTGCACAGACTTTTATTAACGAACCAATAGGAAAGATAAATAGCAAACTAAATAGGGTTTTATTATCATCTTAAAAATAATAATTAGCAACTATGATTTATTCACATGAAGTACAACAGATGTGTGTTGTAAAAAAAGGAGCGAACCACGAAAGTGCTCCTATCCCTGAAGAAGGAAAATGGGTTAGATCTAAACAGATCACTGACATCTCAGGTTTGACTCACGGTGTGGGATGGTGTGCTCCACAACAGGGTACATGTAAACTAACACTTAACGTAAAAGAAGGAATCATTCAGGAAGCTTTAGTGGAAACAGTTGGTTGTTCAGGTATGACTCACTCTGCTGCGATGGCATCTGAGATCCTTCCTGGAAAAACATTGCTGGAAGCGCTGAACACAGACCTTGTTTGTGATGCGATCAACACAGCGATGCGCGAATTGTTCCTGCAGATCGTTTACGGACGTACTCAGTCTGCTTTCTCTGAAGGTGGTCTGCCAATTGGAGCCGGTCTGGAAGATTTAGGTAAAGGTCTGCGCAGCCAGGTAGGTACCATATTCGGTACGGTTGCTAAAGGGGTTCGTTACCTTGAAATGGCAGAAGGATACTGCACTCGCATGGCGTTGGATGCAGATGATCAGGTAATTGGATATGAATTCATCCACCTGGGTAGATTCATGGATATGGTTAAGAAAGGTGTAGATGCTAACGAAGCACTGGAAAAAGCAAAAGGCTCTTACGGTCGTTTCAATGAAGCTGCAAAATACATAGACCCTCGTCATGAATAAAAAAACACTTACACGCATCGTAATTGGCCTGATAATCATCACCCTTGTAGGGACAGCTATCAGTTATTTTGTAATCCGGCCGGACAGACCCTGGATGGCTTTTTACATTGCCTGTTGCGGAGGTGTACTTGTTTTGAATTTTCTAATATCACTATTCCTGATTAATAAGAATTTTAAAAAGTAAAAATACAATGGCTTTATTTGAAAGTTACGACCGCCGTATAGACAATATCAACGCGGTTTTAAAAGAATATGGTATCAACGGTATCGAAGATGCTAAAGCTATCTGCGATGCGAAAGGTATCGACCCTTACACCATGTGTAAAGAGACTCAACCAATCTGTTTTGAAAACGCTGCCTGGGCTTACGTGGTAGGTGCTGCTATCGCGATCAAAAAAGGTTGTACTGTAGCTGCTGACGCTGCCGAAGCGATCGGTATCGGTCTGCAGGCATTCTGTATCAAAGGTTCTGTTGCTGATGACCGTTTAGTTGGTATCGGACACGGAAACTTAGGTGCCCGTCTGCTTCGTGAAGAAACCAAATGTTTCGCCTTCTTAGCAGGTCACGAATCTTTTGCTGCTGCTGAAGGTGCGATCAAAATCGCTGAAAAAGCAAACAAGGTACGTAAAGAGCCTCTTCGCGTGATCCTGAATGGTTTAGGAAAAGACGCTGCGATGATCATTTCACGTATCAACGGATTTACGTATGTTCAGACTCAGTTTGACTATGCAACCGGTGAATTGAATATCGTAAAAGAATATCCTTATTCAGATGGTCTTCGTGCGAAAGTAAGATGCTACGGTTGTGATGACGTTCGCGAAGGTGTGGCTGTGATGCGTTCGGAAGGTGTAGACGTATCTATCACAGGTAACTCTACTAACCCAACCCGTTTCCAGCACCCGGTTGCCGGAACATACAAAAAAGAATGTCTGGAAAATGGCCGTAACTATTTCTCTGTAGCTTCAGGTGGTGGTACAGGTCGTACGCTTCACCCGGACAACATGGCTGCAGGTCCTGCTTCTTACGGTATGACCGACACCATGGGCCGTATGCACGGTGACGCTCAGTTCGCCGGATCTTCATCCGTTCCTGCTCACGTAGAAATGATGGGATTCTTAGGCATGGGTAACAACCCAATGGTAGGTGCTACTGTTGCGATTGCGGTTGCAATCGAAGAAGCAATGAAATAAGAATTGAATCTTATTATATATCAGAAAGCCCTGTCATTGTTAGTGACAGGGCTTTTCTGTTTCTATGAATTTAACTCTATTATTTCGTAATTACTATTGCATCACTACCAGACTGAGGACGGACGTGGGTGCCGATTTGATTCCCATCATCATCTAAAACAGGTTCCAGCCAAGGGTAATATTTCGGGTTATAATAGTCCTTGAAAGCATCCGGATCAATAGTCACATCTATAGAGTCCGGCAACATCTCCTGATAAAATAAAACCATGTTTTCAGACAACGCATACACAAGTTCACCATTAATCCAAATTTTACGCATGAGAGTTATAGTTCCTTCCTCATTTCTAAAAAGTTGAACTTTGATCTCATCCTCATTATCCTCCGCATATCTAATATAAACATACGTAATATCATTCTCTGCGAGAACAGGGAGAGGACTTGTATCCAGGTAATAGTATCCAAAAGTATTTTCATTAATACTTCCATAATGTTCCGTTTCCCGGTAAGGAGGTCGTACCGTCTTAAAATCTTCCGGGAAAATGGCATTTCCGTGTGTCAAAGAAGGCCATAACTGTAAAAGTGTAAGCTTTTGTTGATTGTATGGATATAGAATTTCAATCCTATCAACACTAGATTGCCCGATATAAGCCGGAGATTCTGGATTTAATTGATCTTGTAATGCTTCATCAACTAACACGACTTTAATCCCTATATCATCAAAATCTCCAGTATTATTTCCTGGCTTTGTCGGATCACTTTCGCTACTACAAGAAACAAAAAGTAAACCTATAAATCCTAAAATGCTTATTTTATTCATAACAAACAATTTTAATTAACGAATATAACTGATTAATTCAACACTACGATTATAGTTGTACCCATTTGAAGGTCTTTCAAAAATACCACTATTAAACCACTTATTGTCACTGGAAACAGTAACCCCCCAATCATAATTTACCATTCTGGTAGTATAGGTAGTTGTCCCTGCGTTATGTTCAATAATCCTACCATTGTAATCACAATAGTAAATTTCAGTCAATTGAGTAGTTGTTGTTCGTATCCCATCTAATACCCATGCATGTCCTGCTGTCCCACCTGTTGCCGTTGTTCGAGTTCCTCGTATGTAAGTCGGTCCATAATTAAGAGCATCCCAAGCTTTATCAAAGCTATAGCTAACAGCTGACCCTACATTAAAACCATTGTTACTCAGGAAATCTCTTGCTTTACTTATAGTAGTAGTTGTTCCTGTTGCATCATATTTAGTATGCATGTCATTAAAAATATCCAGTATAAGATTTTTTAATGGAGCAGATCCATCAGGATTAGCTATCATAGATGGCCACATAGCTGTTGTAATATAGTTTCTAAACGGTTTTTTATGATAAGATAAAATTTGAGCTACTGCAATTATGCCACAACCTGTATGAGCCCGTGTAGTGGTTCCCGAAATATAAGGTAAATAGTCATTAAATGGTGAACCCTGATGCCAGCCACCTGGAACAAACTTCAACCTTTCCGAAACAGACTCCTTCTTTTCCGATCGACCTGGATACCAAGGGCTATTTGGATCATCCGGATTGAATGGTGGAATAGCTTTCGTTTGTATATTAGTTGGATCTGTCAGATCTTCCGAAGCTATAAACTTCTTTCTTGCAGATAAAGTCAAAGCTTCAATATCCAACTCCTTGCTTATTTCCTGCTCTACATACAAATCTAATAATTCAAGACAAAACTTCAAACTTTGATTGAAAGTGGTATCTGAAATAGATCCGGTTTCGGAATAGCAAAGTAACTCATCTACTCTTTCATCAGCCGACAATATAGAAAATCCAGTACCTTTTTCTGATTCAAAAGTAACTTCGTAATACATCTCCTTTCCTGTTTTTGGATTTTTCTTCAAGGCGATATGGGTAAGACGTATGTTTCTTCCTTTTCCGTTAGAATCAAAATTTGAAAAATGGTTCAAATTTTGGATAGCTTCATTCTCTGAGATTTTATAAGTTCCCTTTTTTGTACAGCAAGGGCAACTGCTTCTGATTTTGTTAGAATGGTCTCTGACGTATCCGGTTCTAAATCATCCGTTATGGAAGTTGTTATTATTTCTTCCATAAATTTCTCGTTCTCGGAACAGCTTATTCCTACAAGGAAAACCATTCCTAAAACAAAAATGTTTACATAATTTTTCAGTTCTATCATTGTTACATTCATTAGTTTTATACCACAAACAGATTCTTCACAAGCTAAAAGGAGTCACCCCAAACACTTAAAACAAATACACTTATCTCTCAATTCTGCAATATAACAATAATAATCAACAAAATAGCCCTTTAGTTAAAATAAATAAAAAGTTATTTTCAAACCGATTCTAACAAATCTTTTTTCATGGCTGCTGACATGGAAATCAAACTGCTCCTGCAACTCCAGGATTTGTATGGTTTTATGACCGGAAGATCTATCAAAAGTCATGGGATTGTTTAATGTAGTTCTATATCGTAATTGTATGATTCAAATAGGATAACAGGAGAATTTATTATTATTTTTGAAATTCTTCTATGGATTGTAGTGAGTAGTTCCTAAGTCCCACTATTATGCGATTTTTTTTCTCATCTATACCCATCTTAGCTATTCTTAGTTGATTCATAAGATTTTTATTTTCAGAACCTAAAAGAATCTCATGGATACTTTGCAGAACATTTTCCAAATAAATATAAGAATAATCACAGGCACGAAGTATAAATCTATCATTCTCTATTCTTTTTACCAGTTCTTCTTTATAAATATCCGGATCTCCATTTATCAAGATGACAAGTTGATAGTCATCATTTAGATACATACCTCCATAATAAGGAGGGTATTCTATCCGGAATTCATTCTTTGAAAATGAATCCATCAATTTATTTACATTTTCTTCTGTTTGTTCGTAAGTAGATAGAGTAGTTTGAACTGGAGTCTCCTCTGAAATATCTTTACATTTATCCAGCGTTATCTGTACAAAATCTACCTGAATAGGTTTAACCTCCTCCCTATGTTTCCCTACACAATGAGAGAAAAGTGAAATACAAAAAATCAAAATACCTGCATTCAGCAAAATTCCTTTCATACTCTCTAATCAAGTTATTTTCCATCCAAATAAAAGTAAATATTTCCAGAATACACCCTGTTTTATAAATATTTATAGATATGAGTATGCTCTAATTATATGCTTTGATACAGAAAAGGTTTGAATGACTTTACTGCTTATTCTATTTTTATATTTATCTCTGTCTGCTATAAACCTTTCCTGTAAATCAGGTGTTTTTAGTAAAGAGTTATAGATTTTAGCCACTACTGTATAAAAAAGACATTTAATCGTTGAAAAAATCATTATCATAGGATCGGGATTTTCCAGTCTTTCTGCTGCCTGTTATATGGCGAAAGAGGGATATAAGGTAACTGTATATGAAAAGAATAACACATTAGGGGGAAGAGCCCGGCAGTTCAAAAGGCAGGGATTCACGTTTGACATGGGTCCGACTTTTTACTGGATGCCGGATATATTTGAGCGTTTTTTGCAGACTTTGATAAGACCCCTGCGGATTTATATGAGTTGATCCGGCTGAATCCCGGATATGAGATCTATTTTGGAAAACAGAACCAGCTATCCTTATCCTCCAACAGAGAGGAGATCGTGCAACTCTTCGAAAAGATCGAGAAAGGAAGCGGATCATTTCTTCATCGCTTTTTAAAACAGGCAGCCTATAATTATGATGTCGCCATTAACAAAGTAGTGCATAAACCCGGCAAATCGTTAAGGGAGTTAGTGATGCCGGAAACCATTTTCCGGAGCCCTCAATTTATTTATAGCTTACATCATACGGTCAGAAAGAATATTCAGGATCCCCGGTTAAGACAAATCCTTGAATTCCCCGTTCTTTTCCTGGGGGCCAAACCCTCCGAAATACCCTCTTTTTATCGCTTTATGAACTATGCGGATATGGAGTTAGGAACCTGGCATATTAAAGGAGGGATGTTTATGCTGATAAAAAGTATGCAAACTGTCGCGGAAAGCCTGGGAGTGAAAATATATCCCAACTCTCCTGTGGATAAGATCGTCACACAGAATCAACAGGTGACCGGCGTGCTGATCAAAGACATTTTTCATCCGGCAGATGTCGTGATCTCCGGAGCAGATTATCAACATACAGAATCTTTGTTAGAGGCTTCTGTCCGGAACTACAAGGAAACATACTGGAATAAAAAGACATTTGCTCCATCCGCTTTGCTCTATTATATCGGATTTAATAAGCAAGTGAAAAATGTCTCCCACCATACTCTTTTCTTTGATACGGATTTCGACCGGCATGCGAAAGCGATCTATGATCAACCGGACTGGCCGGAGAAACCGCTCTTTTATGCCAGCTTCCCTACAAAAACGGATCCGGCACTGGCTCCCGACGGAAAAGAAGCGGCTATCATATTACTACCTGTTGCGGCCGGACTGGCGGATACGCCTGCTTTACGTGAACATTATTTCAAACAGGTCATAGAACGTATGGAAGAACTGACAGGACAATCTCTCACGGATCATATCCTGTTCCATCATTCCTATTCTGTGAGTGATTTCCAACGGGATTACCATGCTTATAAAGGAAATGCATACGGATTAGCCAATACCTTATTCCAAACCGCATTTTTCAAACCCAAAATATACAATAGAAAATTAAAGAACCTGTTCTATACCGGACAATTAACGGTTCCGGGCCCGGGAGTTCCCCCGGCTCTTATTTCCGGAAAAATCGCAGCGAAAGAGGCCATTTCTTATTTACGACAAAGAGCATAACCTATCATGAATCAATATATAAACAAAAGGATACAATGGATAAAATATTTCATCATGTTTCATTCGATACCAGCCGTTTAATCACAAAGACCTATAGCACTTCCTTTTCTATCGGGGTCAGATGCCTGCATCCCTCTATCCGGAACGCGATCTATAGCATTTACGGATTTGTCCGTCTGGCGGATGAAATAGTGGATAGTTTCCATGACTACGATAAAGAACAGCTCCTCGAACAATTGGAAGATGAATATTATCAGGCGTTGCAACGGGGAATCAGCCTCAACCCGATCATCAATGCTTTCTGCCGGACCGTACATACGTATCAGATAGAAGACCATCTGATACAGGCGTTTTTAAAGAGTATGAAGGAGGATCTCAAACCTCAGTCTTTTGGAGAAAAAGAGATCGATACGTATATCTATGGTTCCGCAGAAGTGGTAGGATTGATGTGTCTGACTGTATTTGTTTCAGGTGATAAAAAGGAATACACGAAATTAGAGATGCCGGCCCGGCGATTAGGAGCGGCTTTTCAGAAAGTCAATTTTTTACGGGATCTGAATCATGACACCCTTCATCTGCAAAGAGCCTATTTCCCGGTCCTGCAGACAGAAACCCTGAATGAGACAAACAAAAAAGAGATCCTGAATGGTATTTATGAAGACTATGAAGTGGCTTTGTGTGGGATCCGGCAATTACCGGATTGTGCCCGGTTGGGCGTATACACAGCTTATCTGTATTATCTGTCGCTGGCAAAACGAATTGAGGAGACTCCTGCCGGGGAGCTGATGCAAAAACGGATCCGGATTACCAATAAAGAAAAGATGTATCTGTTTGGAAAAGCCTATCTCACTACTAAAATCATATAAATATGGTCATTCTGGTAAATAAAAAAGATATACGTACAGGAACCATACCTAAAATGGAAGCTCACAAAAAAAGGATTGTGCCACCGTGCCTTTTCAGTATTTATATTCAACTCAAAAGGGGAATTATTACTGCAACAGAGAGCGTTTGATAAATATCACTCGGGTAGTTTATGGACCAATACCTGTTGTAGCCATCCCAAACCTCATGAAAGAATAAAAGAGAGTGCCCAAAGACGTTTAAATGAGGAGATGGGAATTGATGTAAGCCTTCAATACCTTTTCAAATTTGAGTACCGGGCCTCCTTAGACCATTCCCTGACAGAACATGAAATTGACCATGTGTTTATCGGATATACAGACGAGACTCCTAAAATCAATCCCCGGGAGGTTCATCAGTATCAATACATATCCATGGAGGATCTGAAGAGAGATGTTCAGCGCCACCCGGAAAAATATACGGAATGGTTTAAGATCATTCTGAAAGAATATTTACAGTATCTCTCCGGTTCTAAAAAAGAAGACAGATCATGCAAGTAGGTATTATAGGTGCCGGTATAGGAGGACTGGCGATAGCCATCCGGCTGGCTGCCAAAGGACACCAGGTGACCGTGTTTGAAAAAAACAGCCATCCGGGAGGAAAAGTATCCCAGTTGCGTATCCATGGATATCGTTTCGATACGGGTCCTTCCTTGTTTACTTTGCCGGAATTAGTAGAAGAGTTATTTCGTCTTTGTAAAGAAACGACAGGGGAATACCTATCTTACAAACAGGTGGACAACAACTGCAAATATTTTTATCCGGATGGGACTGTTTTCAATTTTTATCATGATCCGACCCGGCTGGAACAGGAGTTACTGGAAAAAACGAAAGAACGTCCGGAACATGTATTTCGCAGACTGGCGCAATCCAAAGAGATCTACGAGCTCAGCGCTCCGGTTTTTCTGTTCAGTGATTTCCATAAACTTTCTAATTTCAATACGCCTCCTTACAAACGGATTGCCGGTAAGCTTTATAAATTAGACTTTTTCCGGACCATGCACCAGGCCAATAAAAGTAGTTTTCAGGATCCCCATATCGTACAGCTATTTGACCGGTATGCCACTTATAACGGATCCAACCCTTATCAGGCCCCGGCCACATTGAATATGATCGCTCATCTGGAAAATAATATAGGCGCTTTTTCCCGGAGAAGGGGATGTATCATATTGTGGATAGTCTCTATGAATTAGCGATTAAACAAGGGGTGCAATTCAGATGGAATACGACTATCCGGGAGATCCTTATCAAGGATAAAAAAGCGATAGCCGTCCGGACATCCAAACAAACCATACCTTTTGACAAAATTATTTCAGACGCAGATGCCGGGTATGTTTCCACTCATTTACTGAAGGATCACCCTCTGAAGAGCCGGTTGAGAAAAGCGTCTCTTTCTTCTTCCGCGCTTATTTTTTACTGGGGCATCCGGAAAGAATTTCCTCAATTAGACCTTCATAATATTCTTTTTTCCGGTGATTATGCCAACGAGTTCCGGAAGATCTTCAAAGAAAAAGAAATTACCAAAGATCCTACGATCTATATTTTCATCAGTTCCAGAATGATTCCGGAGGATGCCCCGGCCGGATGTGAAAATTGGTTTGTCATGATCAATGTTCCGGCAAACCAGGATCAGGATTGGGAGAAACTGATAAAGGAGATGCGTGGTCATTTGATCGCTAAAATAAACCGTATGTTACAAACAGATATAGAAAAATATATCGAAGCGGAACAGGTAGCTTCTCCGTTAACCATTCAGAAAAATACCAACAGCTTACATGGTGCGTTATATGGATCCTCTTCGAATTCTATATTTTCAGCTTTTCTGCGGCATCCGAACTCACTGAAAGAGATCTCAGATCTCTATTTCATAGGGGGGAGTGTACATCCGGGAGGAGGCATCCCTTTATGTCTCGCCAGCGCAAAAATTGTAGAACAGGAAATAGAACAGGAACATGTCTAAAAAGTGGTTACATCTACCTACGGAAAAAAAACTCCCGGTCAGTCTTATTTATTTTTACCTGATCGGATTCTTTTTATTTGCCATTCCTTTCACCCGCGACTTCTTCATTTCCATCACTGCTTTGTCATTAGTCCTCGTTTTCGGGATGGTCTTCTACTGTCACCGGAACTGGAATAGAGCCACGATCCTCTGGTTCCTTTTTATTATTATTTCCTCTTTTTTCTGGAACTGACCGGCATACAGACCGGGAAGGTATTCGGTATCTATCAATATGAGTCCGGATTAGGGATCCAATGGAAAGGGACTCCTTTAATTATTGGGATCAACTGGTTGTTCCTTACCTATGCTTCTCATGATATGGCCCGGCAAATCACAACAAAACCTCTTTTACGAATCTTCTACGGGGCTTTACTGATGCTTTTCTATGATATGACCATGGAAATGGCCGCGCCTTATATGGACATGTGGTATTTCCCTTCCGGATATCCTCCTTTCAGCAATTTCCTGGCTTGGTTTCTCATGGCTCTTTTATACCACACAGGCTTCGAAATATGGAAAATCCCTACCGGAAACTTTCCGGCCCGTTCTCTCTTTGTGATCCAGTTCCTCTTTTTTATACTTATCAGTTCTTATAGCCTGTTATTTCTAAGATGATAGAAGCACGCCACACATTCGCAGGCGAGCTGGTCGCCAGGCTCTATTCCGGCTATAAACTGGAACAGGTATTCCGTTCTGTCAGGTTTCATATCCCTCCTGTAGAGGCTGATATGCCGGTATTACTTCTATCCAACCATTTTTGCTGGTGGGATGGATTTATTCAGCACCGGCTGAACCGTCAATATTATCATCGCAGATTCCATGTGATGATGCTCGAAGAACAGTTAAGGAAATATCCTATACTAAATGGTTGCGGGGCTTTTTCCATTCAAAAAAAATTCCCGCGGAATCCTAAACAGCCTGAATTATTGTACGGAACTTCTTCAGGATAACAGCAATCTGCTCCTTCTGTTTCCACAGGGAAGAATAGAGAGCCTGAACAGCCCATCCATCCATTTTGAGAAAGGATTGGATTATATTCTGAAGCATACCTCTCATCCCTTTCAGATGATATTCAATATCAATCTGATCGATTTCTTTTCCAACCGGAAACCGGATCTGTTTGTATATACCAGCGCTTATGACCATAGAACCCGTGCACTTCCGGAGATTGAAATAGCGTTTAACCGCTTTTTTCACCACTGCAAAAAACAACAGGAAAATATATGCAGATAATAGGTCAGTTCATATTTGTTTTTGGTGTGATATGGCTGATAGTAGCATGTATCAACTGGATCTTTAACAAACAGAGTTGGAAACCGGTAGTATGTAAAACATCGCCTTCACTATCCATCCTGATACCGGCCCGTAATGAAGAGGAAAACATAAGGGATTTATTATCGGATCTGATCCGGATAAACTATCCTGTCCACGAGATCATCGTATATGATGATAACTCTGCAGACCGGACAGTAGAGATCGTTAAAGAATTTGCCAGGGTTCGCCTGATAGAAGGGAAGGAACCGGAAAAAGGTTGGTTAGGTAAAAACTATGCCTGCCATCAATTAGCGCTTGCAGCACAAGGAGAAAAGATCCTGTTTCTGGATGCGGATGTCAGGATCAGTGATCCGGTCATTGAAAAGATCCTGTGCTATCTGGAGACAAAATCCCTTTCTTTACTTTCTGTTTTTCCACAACAGCTCTTTCCTTCTACCGGAAGCCGTTTTACCATCCCACTGATGAACTGGATCTTATTAAGTCTGTTACCTCTGCCTTTGATCCCGGCTACGCACATTCCTTCGCTGGCCGCGGCCAACGGACAATGTATGTTATTTGATGCAAAAACGTACCGCCGGCATCTTCCCCATCAAAAATTCCGGATGAATCCGGTAGAGGATATCAGGATCATGCAATACTATAAATCCCGGCAACTAAAAACCGCGACTCTATTGGGTGACCCACATATCTGCTGCCATATGTATGGAAGCTGGAAAGAGGCGATCCGGGGCTTCTCCAAAAATATCTTTGCCTTTTTCGGGAATAGTAAAATAGCGGCCTATATGTTTGCGAGCCTGACCACCATAGCCCCTTTTGTTATTTTCCATAGCCACGGAAAAACGGTCGGGATGGTATACCTTGGGATCATTTTACTGATCCGGATCTTCTTTTCATTAGCCAGCCATCAATCTGTCCTGCAAAACATACTATTTAGTATACCGCAACAGTTCTCTTTCTGGGTTATTCTACTGTATGCAACCATTCATCACAAACAAAAAAAAACTAACATGGAAAGACCGGAATATATTTCCTACATCCTGATTGTGCTTCTTTTATTTTTATCTCCTGTCCACACTTGTCCGGAGACTTCCTATCGCCAACAAATTTATCAGGCATACCTTAAAGGAGATATGGACACATGGGATTACATCATCAAAGAGATGGAAAAAGAAGAGCTGTCTTCTGTCAGCGAAAAGTTGGAACTCCTTAGTTATTATTATGGATATACCGGTTATCTGATTGGTGTCAAAGAAAAAAAAGGCAAAAGAGATGATCGAAAAGGGAAGTCAACTCACCAAAACGATATTGGAGATAGAACCCCGGAACGTAACTGCTTACGCCTACAAAGGTTCTTTTATTGCCTATAAGATGGCCATCAATAAATTAACAACCATGATTCTCGAGCCGGAATGCATACGGCATATCAACCAGGCCTATGAGTCAGATTCGACCAATATACAGGCCATCACGGACAAAGCAAACCTGCTTTTTTATTCTCCGGGAATGTTTGGTGGAAATAAAAAGGAGGCCATCCGGTATTATGAAAAAGCGATCTCTTTACTGGAAGAAAACCGGGAAACAGAAAATAACTGGCAGTATTTAAATTTATTAACCACGCTGGCCCAGCAATATAAGTATCTTGGGAAACAGGAGGCAGCCCGGAAAACCTATGAAAAGATATTACAAATAGAACCGGACTATATCTGGGTCAAAGATGAACTATCTCCACAACTGAAAAAATAAAGGAGTAACCCGGCCGGAACGATGAGTAAAAATCCATGAATAAAAATGGATAGGTTAAACTTTAAGAAAAAATAAATGTCTAATTTTATTAATTAAAAAAAGAAAAATATGGGAAAACTATTTACACTTCTCGCAGGAAGCTTCCTGCTGGTTTCCGGCTTATTTGCACAGGAAAATAAGCTCGTCTATACGTATGATATCGGAACGTACAAAGTTCACCTGTTGTCTGAAAACCAGGGTCAGGGGAAACCGGATATCCTGATAGGGGCCACTCCGGAAATGCTTGAAAAGTATACGGATAACGGCTCTTTTCCGAATGCGGTCAACGCTTTTTTAGTACAGACCGGTACTAAAAATATTCTGGTAGATACTGGATTTGGCCGGGAGTTATTCAAAAATATGGCCTCTGTCGGAGTCGCCCCGGAGCAGATCGATGTTGTACTTATCACTCATATGCATGGAGACCATATCGGAGGCATGTTACAAAATGATGTGCCCGCTTTCCCCCATGCCGAAGTATATATCGCACAGCCGGAATATGACTACTGGAATGACCAGGAGGGAGAAACCTCACAGAAAAAAGTGATCGCGGCCTATAAAGATAAACTTCACCTGTTCCAGCCTGCTATGGTGGACCGGGAAACAGATAATTTATTTGAAGGTTTTCAGGGGATTGCAGCTTACGGACATACACCGGGACATACCATGTTTCTCGTAAAATCCGGAGATCAACAGCTAATGATCTGGGGGGATCTGACCCATGCGATGGCGATTCAGATGCCACATCCGGAAGTGGCCGTCACCTATGATGTAGATCCTAAAGCAGCGATTGAGTCACGCCAGAAGGTCCTTCAATATGTAGCAGAGAAAAATATTCCGGTAGCAGGCATGCATGTGGCTTACCCGGGTAGCGGATATGTGAAAGCCTCTCCTTCCGGAGGATATACTTTCACTCCCCTGAATTGATAATGTTTTTTTGCGGTATCCGTTCCCTGCTTAAAGAGGTCCCATCCAGTCGTAACCGGAAGATTTGGAATAGAAATTAGTAGGATATTATTGGTATGCTATCGGAATAGTAACATTTATCCTATCATTCCTTATCCGGAAGTGTATGACTTCCTGGCTGTTTTATGCCATCCTCTTAGGTTGAAGGTCCTGATGTTCAACCCTGAAGGTCCTGATGTTCAAGGTTGAACCTCAGGACCTTTAACCTTGTACCCCCTGAGGTTCAACCTAACAGATCGGAATCAGGCGGATAGTTAGCGATCCACAGAAGGATACCCGCTCTTAATCATGCGCTTACTGTTTCCGGATCTTCAGGAGCATCAACGAAAGTGACGGAAAAGTGACGGAGATTTTTCCGTCACTCACTCCGTCACCGGTTTTTTTGAGTGTTATTAAACTAATAATAAGTTATTTACAAAGAAAAAAGTGACGGTGACGGAAAAAACGCAAAAAAAACGTTGGTAGAAAAGAATACCCGGTAAGCCCGGTTTTTTGACTTTCCGGCCATAGAACTGAATAGATACGGGAGGAATATAGGAGGAGATCCTCCGATGATGTTATTCCAAAATGGTAAGGCGGGCAAATTTTAGTAATAATTGTTTTTGTCCGAAATGGGTGAATGAGACGGTGGCTTTTACATTATTTCCACTTCCTTCTATGGCAGTCACTTCCCCCTTGCCGAAACGGTCGTGTTGGACAATCGCGCCCACCTGTAAGCCGGACAGATCACTGCCTGCTGAAGGGGAAGCAGTGTGTACAGCCTGTTCCAGTCTGGTTAATTCTTTTGATCTACGTCCTCTGGCCTGTTCTACCGGAGCGGTGGAAACATCTATTTTTGCTTTCGGTTGTTGCATCGGTGAGGTAAATGCCGGACGGCGAAGAGATTGCCGTGCCACGTCAAACGTATCCGCCGGTGTGTCTGAAGAAAGGAACCGGGGATCAATATCTCTCAGAAAGCGACTGGGAGAACACATATTGCTTTGTCCATTCCGGAAACGGCTTTTGGCGTAGGTCAACATACAGTTTTCCTCTGCACGGGTGATCGCAACATAAAATAATCTTCTCTCCTCTTCTATCGCACGCGGATTATCTTTAGACATTTGGGAAGGGAACAGGTCTTCTTCCAGTCCCACTACAAATACATTTTTAAACTCCAATCCTTTAGCGGCATGAATGGTCATCAGGGTAACCTTATTGGCCTTTTCATCTTTATCATTATCCTGGTCCGTCAGCAAAGATACTTCTGATAAAAAGTCAGCGAGTGTGACATGTTCATCTCCTTCTTCCCGGCGGATCTCACTGAATTCGCTGATCCCTCTTAACAACTCCTGCAGGTTTTCCTGTTTACTGATCCCTTCTATGGAACGGTCCTGAAAGAGTTCCTTCACAATTCCACTCTCTTTCACCACTAAAGTGGCCATCTCTTCCACCGGCAACGTTTTGTTCTTTTCGATAAAGGAAAGGATCATTTCACGAAAAGCCTGTAGTTTCTTAGCAGTCCCACTATTGATCGGAAGATGGTTACCCACCGGATCTTCCAACACTTTCCAGAGACTGATATTATTTTCTGATGCGGCAGCAATGATCTTTTTCAGTGTAGTATCTCCAATTCCACGAGTCGGATAATTAATAACTCTTTTCAGCGCTTCTTCATCATCCGGATTGATAATCAGACGTAAATAAGAGATCACATCTTTAATCTCTTTCCGTTGATAGAACGAGAGGCCGCCATAAATCCGATAAGGAATGTTCCGTTTACGAAGCGCTTCCTCTAAAATACGGGATTGGGCGTTGGTACGATATAAAATCGCAAAATCCGAAAAAGTGTAATGCTGGTTCCCCATCCGCATTTCATTGATACGGGAAGCCACTGCATACCCCTCTTCATAGTCAGAGTAACTGGCGGAAAGAAGCACTTTACTTCCTTCTTCATTCTCGGAATATACGGTCTTTTGGATCTGTTCCTTATTTTTATGGATCAGACTATTTGCCGCGTTCACTATATTTTGCGTAGAACGATAGTTACGCTCCAGCTTGAAGATCCGGCAATTGGGATATATGTTTTTGAACTGAAGGATATTGTCAATATTAGCTCCCCGGAAAGAGTAGATACTTTGGGCATCATCTCCAACTACACAAATGCGTCCATGTTTTTCTGCTAACCGCTGTACGATCAGGTGCTGGGCAAAGTTGGTGTCCTGATACTCATCTACCAGAATATACCGGAAAAATGTACTGTATTTTTCCAGTACTTCCGGATGATCCCGAAACAAAATATTGGTTTGAAGTAACAGATCATCGAAATCCATCGCTCCTGCCTGCAAACAACGGTTCTGGTACCGTTTATAGATTTCACGGATCAAAGGGACTTTCGCATGCTGGTCATGCTCGATCAGTTCTTTATTCTGATCATAGGCAGTCGCTGTGACCAGCGCATTTTTAGCATTTGAAATGCGGCTTTGCACCATTCCCGGACGATATGTTTTTTCATCCAGTTGCATTTCTTTAATAATTGCTTTGATCAGATTTTTGGAATCAGACGAATCATAGATCGTAAAGTTGGAAGTATAGCCAATATGTTCCGCTTCATTCCGCAGGATACGGGAAAAAATAGAGTGAAAGGTCCCCATCCATAAACGGCGGGATTTATCGGCGCCTGCTACGGCAGCAATCCGTTCTTTCATCTCACGGGCTGCCTTGTTAGTAAATGTTAGCGCCAGAATACTGTAAGGAGCCAGTCCCATTTCCAGCAGATAAGCGATCTTATAGGTAAGTACCCGGGTTTTACCGGAACCTGCCCCGGCAATCACCAGCTCGGGCCCGTCACAATAGGTAACCGCTTCCCATTGACTTTCATTCAGTTGACTTAAAAACTCCTCCACGTGTTTTATATTTTTGAACTGCAAAGGTATAAAAACGTACTGAATTATTTATCTTTGCGGCCTACGGAGATTGTACCCGTCTACACATGCCTTTATCAGTCAACTTAACCGATAAAAACAAATTTATCCCAAGAATTGTTTTATTTAAACTATATCCGTTAAGATCACAGCATGAAAAAGGCAGATACTTTAGTCACAAAAGTTTTACCTGTGTTAGATATGGGATGTGCCATCTGCGCTCATCATGTGGAAAATGCAGTAAAGTCACTGCCGGGAATCCAGTGTGCGGCTGTCCATTTTGCGACCCAGTCTTTAAACGTTTCCTTTTACCGGGACGCCGTTTCACTTCCAAAGATACAACAGGCCGTCCGGAACGCCGGATATGACCTGCTATTAGATGAAGAAAGTTCAGATGGTATACCGGACGAAGAAAGTAACCAACACGATCCTTCTCTTAAACGAAAGACCATCGGCGCATGGATTTTATGCTTTCCTCTTATTCTGTTGGGTACATTTTTCCAGTCGGCTTCTTATGTGAACTGGACTATGATGTTACTGACCATAGGGGTCATCCTCCTTTCCGGACGTTCCTTTTACATAAACGGTTTCCGGAACCTTTTCCGGAGACAACCCAATATGGACACGCTGGTTGCGATCAGTACCTCGATCGCTTTCCTGTTTAGTTTATTCAATACTTTATACCCCGAATTCTGGATACACCGGGGAATCACTCCACATGTGTACTATGAGGCGGCCGGAATAATCATCGCTTTTGTGCTATTAGGAAAACTCATAGAGGAAAAAGCCAGACAGGAAACCACTTTCGCTATCCATGGGCTTCTGGGTTTACAGCCCCGGATGGCTCTGCGGATAAAAGAGGGAAAAGAAGAGAAGGTCCCGATCTCCCTGCTTCAAATAGGAGACCTGATCCCTATTCATCCGGACGAAAGAATTCCTGTAGACGGGATTGTTACGGAAGGTTCTTCTTCTGTGGATGAAAGCATGATCAGCGGTGAATCCTCTCCTACCGGGAAAACCAAAGGAGATAAAGTATTAGCCGGGACGATCAATCAAAAAGGGACTTTTATTCTTTCTGTCACTCAAACAGGAAAAGAAACGGTACTGGCCCATATGGTCAGGATGATCCGGGAAGCCCAGGGAAGCAAAGCTCCGGTGCAACGGATCGTAGATAAAATCAGTAGCATTTTTGTTCCGGTATTATTAGGTCTTGCCCTCATCACCTTTTTATGTTGATGGTTGATTGGAGGAGAAAGCTATTTACCCTATGCTGTCCTGACTGCTGTCTCCGTATTGGTCATCGCCTGTCCCTGTGCGTTGGGATTGGCAGCCCCCATTGCGACGATGGTAGGGATCGGAAAAGCGGCGGACAATCATATTCTGATTAAAGATGCTTTTGCTCTTGAAAACCTTTGCAGAGTCGATACACTTATATTAGACAAAACCGGGATCCTGACCGAAGGGGTTCCAACGGTCACAGATTCCTGTTGGCAAACCGAACCGCATGTCTGTTATCTGGATATTTTGTATACCGCGGAATTAAAGTCTGAGGATCCTTTATCCCCTGCGATTACCCGCTGGCTGGAAGATTCCGGCGGGACCGCATTCGAACCTACCGGATTTGAAAGTATCCCAGGCCAGGGAGTCCGTATGCAGGTAGGTGAGGTCAGTTATTGGGTCGGTAATCTGCCATTAGCGCAGCATTCGGGAGTAGAAATCCCGGAATGTATCCGAAAAAGAGCCCGCAAATGGGAAAACGAATGCAAAAGGGTGGTATATTACGGAGATGCTAAAAGTCTGCTGGCCATTATCGCTGTCACTGACCCTATTAAAAGATCCTCCTTTTCCACGATTCCTGCCCTGCAAAAGCAGGGCGTTGAAATCCATATACTATCCGGAGACCGTGAGCAGGATGTTGCAACTGTTGCGAAACAACTTGGGATCCGCCATTTCAGGGCACAGCTGTTACCTGAAGAAAAAGAGAATTATATTCTGGCCTTACAGGCTGCCGGAAGAAAGGTGGCTATGGTTGGAGACGGGATCTATGATTCACAGGCGCTGGCACGTGCGGATGTAAGTATCGCCATGGGAAAAGGGGATGAAACAGCGATGAATGTAGCAATGGTTACGCTTATTACCTCCGACCTGTCTCTGCTTTCCAAAGCGATCCGGATTTCCCGGAGTTCCGTTCGTTTAATCCATCAGAATCTTTTCTGGGCTTTCATCTACAACCTGATCGGTATACCGGTTGCCGCAGGTATATTATATCCGTCTTTTGGAATTTTGTTAAGTCCTATGCTGGCGAGTGCCGCCATGGCTTTCAGCTCGGTCTCTGTTGTGGTGAACAGTTTACGCTTAAAAGGATCTAAACAGGGAGAAACGGAGAAATAGAAATGATACTGTATGAAAAATAAGGTTTTTAGGTTTTGGAAATAAAATATTCGCCAAAAAGTATCACCTTTGTAGGACAAATAAAAACGATACTTAAATAAAGTAATACTAACAAAAAACTAAAATGATATGTACGGAAAATTTCAGGACTTCTTAGCCGGAGAGCTGGCCAATATCAAAGCTGCCGGACTCTACAAAAATGAACGGATCATTACGACTCCTCAGAAAGCAGACATTCAGGTAAACAATGGAGAGGAAGTATTAAACTTTTGTGCCAACAACTATCTGGGGCTGTCAGACAACCAACGGTTGATAGACGCTGCTAAAAAGACATTGGACACCCGTGGATATGGGATGTCTTCCGTACGATTTATCTGTGGGACACAGGATCTTCATAAAAAACTGGAAGCTACCATCTCTGACTACTTCAAGACAGAAGATACGATTTTATACGCAGCCTGCTTCGATGCGAACGGGGGACTTTTTGAACCGTTATTATCAGAAGAGGATGCGATCATTTCAGACGCTTTAAATCACGCCTCTATCATTGATGGGGTACGTTTATGCAAAGCCAAACGGTACCGCTATGCAAACGCGGATATGGCTGACCTGGAAAGATGTTTGCAGGAAGCACAGGCACAACGTTTTCGCATCATTGCAACGGATGGGGTTTTCTCTATGAATGGCAACGTGGCACCCATGGACCGGATTTGTGCATTAGCTGAAAAGTATGACGCCCTGGTGATGGTAGACGAATCCCATTCCGCCGGTGTGGTAGGCCCAACCGGACGTGGTGTGGCAGAACAATTTAACTGTTACGGACAGATCGATATTTTTACCGGGACATTAGGAAAAGCATTTGGTGGTGCGATGGGTGGATTTACAACCGGGAAAAAAGAGATCATTGACATCCTTCGTCAACGCTCCCGCCCTTATCTGTTCTCTAATTCCTTGGCTCCGGCTATCGTAGGTGCCAGTCTGGAAATGTTCAGTATCCTGAATGAAAGTGATGAGCTACATACTAAACTGATCCAGAATGTTTCTTATTTCTGTGAGAAAATGATGGCCGCCGGATTTGATATCAAACCGACTCAGTCTGCCATCTGTGCCGTCATGCTGTATGATGCCAAGCTGTCACAGGATTTCGCTGCCCGTATGCAGGAAGAGGGTATCTATGTAACCGGATTTTATTATCCGGTGGTTCCGAAAGAACAGGCACGCATTCGCGTCCAGCTTTCTGCCGGTCATGAAACAGCACATCTGGATAAAGCGATCGCTGCTTTCATCAAAGTCGGGAAAGAGTTGAAAGTAATCAAATAAGGAGTTAAGCAGTCAAAGGAGTTGGAGTAGACAAACAGAACATAAGTTCTATGTCTACTTAACTCCCTGACTACTAAAAAGAGCACGATGCAACTAAGTAATTATCATAGTCACTGTACATTTTGCGACGGGCGGAGTGGTCCGGAGGATTTTTTAAAGTTTGCCATAGCCAAAGGGTTTCGGGCCTATGGTTTTTCTTCCCACTCCCCTCTTCCATTCGAAACTTTCTGGAATATGTCGGCGGGAGATGTACCGGAATACCTGACAGAAATTAACCGGCTAAAAGAGAAGTATGAAGAGCAGATTGAAGTGTATACAGGCATGGAAATTGATTATCTGGATGAGAGTTATAATCCTTCCATTTCCTATTTCCGTGAACTTCCGTTGGATTACCGGATCGGTTCTATTCATTTTCTGCCGGTTTCTTCTGTTCTGACAGAAGAGAATATGGTCTGCATTGATGGGAAATTTGCCGATATGCGGAAAGGAATAGAGAAATACTTCGACGGAGATGTTCGTAAGTTGGTTGCACAGTATTTTAATTCCAGTATGAACATGGTAGAATCCGGAGGGATTGATATCGTGGGGCACATGGATAAAGTATATATGAACAGTAGCCGGTATGAGATCTTTTCCCCCGAAGCGGATTGGTATCTCCGACCCTTTAAAGATTTACTCAAACTGATCTCCGAGAAAGGGCTGATGGTAGAGATCAATACGAAGAATATGGCCCGGAAAAAGGAAACGTTCCCGCATCTTCAGTTTTTGCCGTTACTAAATGAGATGAAGATCCCGGTTATGGTTAATTCTGATTGCCACTTCCCGGATCTGGTAAATGATGGCCGGGAAGAGGCTTTTATGCTTTTAAAAGAGGCCGGATTCCGTTCCACCCGTGAACTGGTCAACGGGGAATGGCAGGATGTTCCTCTTTAATACTGTTCACTTTCATTCGGAAAATCCGAGGATTTCACATCTTCTATATAGCTCTGAACAGCCTTCGTGATCTCTGTATGAAGGTCAGCATATCTTCTCAGGAAACGAGGAGAAAATCCTTTATTGATTCCTAACATATCATGCATCACCAGTACCTGCCCATCCACAGATCCTCCTGCTCCGATACCAATGATCGGAATTGTCAGTTCAGAAGCAATCTGTCCCGCTAGTTTTGCGGGAACTTTTTCTATCACAATGCCAAAACAGCCAATCTCTTCTAACAGATGGGCATCTTTGATCAACTTTTGCGCCTCTGCCTCTTCTTTTGCACGAACGGTATAAGTTCCGAATTTATTGATAGATTGCGGAGTTAATCCCAAATGTCCCATCACCGGGATACCTGCGCACAGAATACGTTCGATCGATTCCCGGATCTCCGATCCTCCTTCCAGTTTGATCGCTTCCGCATTTGATTCTTTCATCACACGGATCGCAGAGGCCAGCGCCTGCTTGGAATTTCCCTGATATGTTCCGAAAGGAAGATCTACCACTACTAATGCTCTTTTTACAGCCTTGGTTACGGATTGTCCGTGATAGATCATCTGATCTAATGTCATAGGTAGGGTGGTTACATTTCCAGCCATTACATTGGATGCAGAATCTCCTACTAAGATCACATCCATTCCTGCCTGATCAATAATAGAAGCCATCGAATAATCATACGCGGTAAGCATCGAGATTTTTTCACCACGTTTTTTCATTTCTATCAGGCGATGAGTCGTCACCTTCCTGGTATTATCTGACTGTGCAACTGACATACTATTTCATTTTATAGTTTCAGGCGACAAAGGTATGTAAAAGTTCATTCTGTTTTCAACAAGATTTGAATATCTTTGCGTCTGAATTAATTATCTTTACAATATAACCATGAATACACCGGAACAGGTTTCATTAAACGAACATAACAAAAAGGAGTATCCTCCGATGCATACCGCAGAGCATATATTAAACCAGACCATGGTGAGGATGTTCGGTTGTCCGCGTTCAATGAATGCACATATCGAACGGAAAAAATCCAAGTGTGATTATAGCTTAGCGGAAGCTCCCACTGCAGAGCAAATGGCAGACGTTGAAAAACAGATCAATGAAGTGATTGATCAGCACCTGCCTGTTACCATTAAATTCCTGCCGAAAGAAGAGGCCGGAGATATTGTAGACTTACGTAAATTACCTGAAAATGTAAGCGATACGTTACGGATTGTATATATAGGAGACTACGACGCCTGTGCCTGCATAGGAGATCATGTAGAGAATACTTCGGAGATCGGTCATTTTAAATTACTGAACCACGATTACAAGGAAGGAAGACTCCGTTTACGCTTCAAATTAACCGAATAATTATATTGTAACTTACAACGGAAATAAAATATTTTTATGTAAGTTTGCAATGCTTTAAATGTGATATTTTAATACAATTCTAATTATAAAAGTTATGCAAACGATTGACAAATTCAATTTTGCCGGCAAAAAGGCATTTGTAAGAGTTGACTTCAACGTTCCATTGGATGAGAACTTTAACATCACAGACGACACTCGTATCCGTGCCGCTCTTCCGACTTTAAAAAAAATACTGGCAGATGGGGGCAGTCCGATCATTGGTTCGCACTTAGGCCGTCCGAAAGGTGTAGATGCTAAATTTTCTCTGGAGCACATTTTAAGCCGTGTTTCTGAACTGTTAGGAGTTGATGTACAGTTTGCAAACGACTGTGTAGGTGAAGATGCTGCTAAAAAAGCGGCGGCTTTACAACCAGGCCAGGCATTATTATTGGAAAATCTTCGTTTTTATGCAGAAGAAGAAGGGAAACCCAGAGGTTTGGCAGCCGATGCTTCTGACGAAGAAAAAGCAGCCGCTAAAAAAGCTGTAAAAGAAAGCCAGAAAGAATTCACAAAAAAATTAGCTTCTTATGCTGATTGTTATGTGAACGATGCCTTTGGAACTGCTCACCGTGCACATGCTTCAACCGCACTGATTGCTGAATATTTTGACGCAGACAACAAAATGTTTGGTTACCTGATGGAAAAAGAAGTATTGGCAGTTCAGAAAGTAATGAACGACATCAACCGTCCGTTCACTGCGATCATGGGTGGTTCTAAAGTCTCTTCCAAAATTGAAATCATTGAAAACCTGTTAGATAAAGTAGATAACCTGATTATCACAGGTGGTATGACTTACACATTCACCAAAGCAAAAGGTGGTAAGATCGGTAATTCAATTTGTGAAGATGACAAACTGCAGTTAGCGTTGGAACTGATCGAAAAAGCAAAAGAAAAAGGGGTAAACTTAGTACTGGCTGTAGATGCCAAGATCGCAGATAGTTTCAGCAATGACGCGAATACAAAATTCGCACCGGTAGGTGAAATTCCTGATGGTTGGGAAGGTCTGGATATCGGTCCTGAAACTGAAAAGATCTATGCTGAAGTGATCAAAAATTCTAAAACAATTCTTTGGAATGGTCCTACAGGTGTATTTGAATTTGATAACTTCACCCACGGTTCACGTTCAGTAGGTGACGCTGTTGTGGAAGCAACTAAAAACGGTGCCTTCTCTTTAGTGGGTGGCGGTGACTCAGTAGCCTGCGTAAACAAATTTGGTATTGCTGACCAGGTTTCTTATGTGTCTACCGGTGGTGGTGCTCTCCTGGAAGCAATCGAAGGAAAAACACTTCCTGGTATTGCTGCAATCAGAGGGTATTGATATAAATAATTTACTTATATATAAAAAGCGGAGCCTTTTAGAGGACTCCGCTTTTTTATTGAGATTTATCTGATCATTCTTTTTCTCCATAGGCAAGATCACCCGCATCTCCTAAACCGGGGACAATGTAGGAATGTTCGTCCAGGCTCTCATCGACTGCTGCCACCCATACAGTTGTTTTGTTTGCCGGCAGCGTTTCGCGGATATAATCCAAAGCCTGTTTACTGGCAATGATGGAAGCGACATGAATATGGGCAGGGATACCTTTCGTCTTCAGTGCCGCATAGGCCAGTTCCATAGAACTTCCGGTTGCTAACATGGGATCTGTGATGATCAAGGTTTTATCCGATAATCCCGGAGAAGCAATATACTCAATATGGATATCAAAGTTCAGGCGGTCTTTATACCGGCGATAAGCCGAAACGAATGCATTTTCCGCATGATCCAGATAACTTAAAAAACCCTGATGGTAAGGAAGTCCGGCTCTCAGAATAGTACTGATCACCACCTGATCATCCGGTGTAAACATTTCCGCAATCCCTAAAGGGGACGGAATATTTTTTTTGCTATAAGCAAATTCTTTACTGATCTCATACGCCATGATCTCACCAATCCGCTCAATATTCCGGCGAAAACGCATGCTGTCATGCTGAATATTCACATCCCGAAGTTCCGCTACAAAGCGATTTAAAATAGTGTTCGTACTTCCTAAGTTGATAATTTCCATATATACTGTTTTTACCCGATATCTATCTTTGTGTTAAGGATCTTATTTTGCGGGCCGAAAGTAATGATATTCCCATGATAGTACAAATCCAAACTTTTTAATTAATATTTTTTAGTTTACCTTTTTGTTCTATTTTGCCCCTTTATCTCCTAAAAGTTTCATTATGGCATACAATAGAAAACGCTCTTTCTTCTTTTTTTCAAAATAAGTAACAGCAAGAAAAACTTATAGTAATATAAGAGGACTCATTGAAAAATATCAACCAAATTAGTCTTTCATAATCCTTTTTTTTCATAGATTTATATCAAACCAACACCTAATGACCTAAAAGTCAGCAATATGAAAAAAAATTTAAATAAAAAATTTATACTTGCACTTCAGGAAAAATTACCGGAAAAAGCAAGTCTTCCTAAGTTCATCATGGAAACGTTGAAAATAGGAAAAGAAGCAACTTATCGCCGTCTCAGAGGAGATGTTCCTTTCACTTTTGATGAAATTGCAATCCTTGCGGAAAGTCTAAAAATATCTTTGGACCGGTTAGTCGGAAATTATAGTGAAAATTCCGCCTTATTTAATTTTAATATGGTCCAGACTCATCATACTATAGAGGATTATGAAAATACCTTAATGCGGTATATTAACTATCTTTCCCAGATAAAAGATGATCCGGAGGGATACATTATTCATATATTGAATACATTATCTTATAGCATGTATTCTCCTTATAAATATCTGTCCCGCTTCCGGATCTGTCGCTGGTTACATCAAACAGAACAGTTGACAGCCAAAGAACTGAGTGAGATTGAAATACCATTTTTTATCAGGGAATTACAAAAAAGCTAACCCGGTTTATTCATGAAGTTCCACATTCCTACTTTATCTGGGACCGTCACGTTTTTTTATCCGTTATTAAAGACATCGACTATTTCAGGAAGATGAATATTATTACTTCCGAAGATGTGAAACACCTGAAAGAAGAGCTTCTTTTCCTGATAGATACGATGGAAAAAATAGCCGCTAACGGAATGTACAATAACGGTAAAAAAGTATCGATCTATTTATCCAATATAAATTTTGAAGCTTCTTACAGCTACATGGAAAGTAGAGAGTTTAAATTAAGTTTTATCCGGGTTTACAGTATAAACTCCTTTGATTCCATCCATCCGTCCATTTGTAAGGTACAGAAAGAGTGGATCCAGAGTCTGAAACGGTATTCCACAATGATCACAGAAAGTGGAGAAATGCAGCGGTTTAATTTCTTCCGGATCCAACGTGAATATGTGAACAATCTCTGATTTTTATTAATTATCTTTGCCGGATAAAATAAGAACGGAGTATGAGAATAGAAGAAAATTATTCCCTCGAAAAGCATAACACCTTCCATCTGCCGGTTAAAACCCGTTGGTTTATGGAATATGTGTCCGAAGAGGAATTAAGCAGAATTTTGAGTGATGAATACGTGCAGGAAAGTTATTCCCTGCATATTGGAGGTGGAAGTAATCTGCTTTTTCTTCATGATTTCAATGGTATCATTCTTCATTCTGCCATCAAAGGAATTACCATTTCTGAGGAAACGGATGCTCAGGTCATACTCCGCATAGGTGCTGCAGAAAAATGGGATGATGTGGTTGAATACGCTGTAAAAAATGGTTGGGGGGGAGTAGAAAACCTTTCTTATATACCAGGAGAGGCCGGCGCAGCAGCTATACAAAATATCGGAGCTTACGGAGTTGAGATCAAAAACTGTATAGAGAAAGTGGATACCTATAATCAACTCACCCGGGAAAAACGGGTTTTCACCCGGGAAGCGTGTGAATATAGTTACCGCCACAGCTATTTCAAAAATGAACACAACGATCCTCATATTATTACTTATATCTATCTCCGTTTAAGTAAAAAACCGGTATTTACTCTTTCTTATGGTAATTTGTCTACCCTCCTGAATGAGTATCCGGAGATTACTCTGACAAATATCCGGGAAGCGGTGATCCGGATCCGGAAAGAAAAGTTACCAGAACCGGAAGTCCTGGGAAACGCAGGAAGTTTCTTTACTAACCCCGTTATCTTACAGGAGTATTTCGAAAAGATCCGGGAAAAATATCCGGAAATCCCATTCTATCCTGCCGGAGAAAATAAGGTCAAAGTTCCTGCCGGATGGCTGATCGAGCAATGTGGTTTCAGGGGGAAAAGTCATGGATCTGTGGGAGTTTATGAAAAGCAGGCCTTAGTCCTCGTTAACTTAGGAGGTGCAACAGGGGATGAGATCGCATTAGTTGCTGAAAGTATCCGGACCGCTGTTTCCGAACAATTTGGCATTGATCTGATCCCGGAAGTTAAATATGTCGGCTAATGGAACTTCTTTTTCTTGGTACCGGAACTTCCACCGGAGTTCCGGAAATAGGTTGCTCCTGTAAAGTGTGTACCAGTTCTGACCCACGGGATTACCGGACCCGGACTTCTCTTTTGGTAAAAACCCAGGGAAAAAATATTCTGATTGACTGCGGACCTGATTTCCGGAGCCAGATGCTCACCCATCAGATCAGTCAGATCGATGGAGTATTGATCACTCATGAGCATTATGACCATGTAGGTGGCTTAGACGATCTCCGTCCGTTTGCACGAGAGAAAGCGATAGATATTTTTGCAGAAGAGGATGTAGCAGAAGCAATAGCAACACGGATCCCATATGTTTTCTATACCAATCGCTATCCCGGGGTTCCTAATCTAAAAATCCATAAAATTACGATGGAATCCTTTTCAGTAGCCGGTGTTCCGGTTATTCCCGTCCGGCTCCGGCATGCCTGCTTGCCCATTCTGGGCTATCGAATAGGTAACATGGCCTATCTGACAGACTTGAAATATATTCCGGAAGAGGAGTTTGTAAAACTGAAAGGTCTGGATATACTGATAATCAATGCTCTTCACCACAGGGTACATATGTCCCATCAAAATTTAGACGAGGCGCTTGCCAATATCCGGCGCATTAACCCCGGAAAAGCCTACCTGATCCATATGAGCCACCGTATGGGGTTACATGCAGAGATAGAAACCCAGTTACCAGATCATATTGAGTTTGCTTATGACGGATTAAAGGTAGCGTGTCCGGCATGTGATCAATGCCCGGATAAAGGAGAACAACCCGTGTAATAGACCCGGTCTTCTTCTTTGTTTATTTCAAAAACGGGTTGCAACGGAGGAAACAAAATCCGTAGCCTTTGGGAAAGGGTATCGGCCATTGCTCCATACATCGTATCCAACGCCGCATAATAAGGATATCCTCCGTGACTGCAAATATTTCCCTCATTGAAAAACAGGTCTGCCGCCAACCATTTATCCTGAATGCGCCACTCGGTAGAGTCATTCAGATTTACATAGAGATCCAGGGGGTCCACCTTAAAAAGAATATTCAATGGAGAGTTGGGATCTATGGTTTTTCGTAACATATAGGGTTCATTCGGGAGGGAGGTCTCTCCTGTCACCTGTTGAAGAGCGACCTCTTCCAGTAATTTCCGGCTGTAACTGACCACCCATACCCCCTCATGTTCGTAGTAGCCTAAAAAACGATTCTCCACGTCCGGATAATAATAGAAATCAATTCCATATTTTTTTTGCTTCCGGGGAGTATATCCATGGTCCAGAGAAGATAAAAGATTTTTCTCCAAGGCATATAGCCGGGAAGAATTGGCTTTGACATACAATACACTTCCCTGTGGATGGAATGAAAAAACAGATGGCAATTCCGCATTTTGTTGGAGGAACGCCAGTAAGGAAGCCGGGATCTCATTCCGGAACAGATCATCCAACGCCTTTTTCTCCTGCAACATATGAGATAATAAAGCAGGGCGGTTGACCACTAATATGGCATACGGATCAGATGCGATCAGATCATATACATTTACCTGCACAACTCCCTTATCTTCTTTCCATGTACGATAGAAAAAAGAAGCCGCAATCCCCAACGCCAGGAAAGCAAGAAGGCAGATGATGATCTCTTTTTTATTTGGATGCATAAGTCTCCTGGAAATATTTACACCAGGTTGTCAGTCCGCACTCTTCACACTTAGGCTTTCTGGCGAGGCACACATACCTTCCATGCAGGATTAGCCAATGATGAGCAATAGCCAGCAGATTTTCCGGAATATTTTTCACCAGTTCCTTTTCGGTTTCCAAAGGAGTCTTACTATTATTGGTAAGTCCCAGACGGTTAGAGACACGAAAAACATGCGTGTCCACTGCCATAGCCGGTTTATCAAAAACAACCGACACGATTACATTAGCCGTTTTCCTTCCGACTCCCGGCAGTTTGGTTAGTTCCTCTACGTTTGACGGAACCACTCCTCCAAATTCAGACAGAAGCATCCGGGCCATTCCCACCAGATGTCTTGCTTTATTATTCGGATACGAGACGCTCTTTATGTATTCATAGACCACTTCCGGAGTTGACACAGCCATCACCTCTACTGTCGGAAATGCCTCAAACAAAGGTGGAGTGATCATATTTACCCGTTTATCCGTACATTGTGCGGATAAGATGACGGCAACCAATAACTGAAAAGGGTCTTTATAGTGCAATTCTGTTTCAGCCACAGGCATATGTTGAGTGAACCACTCAATCACACCCTGATATCTTTCTTTTTTACGCATATTACTTATTTGATTAGTCCAGCCGTATTTTTACCTATCATATATCCCAGAAATACACCCATGATTCCCAGAATATTACTTGCCAGCACATTCAAAAGGGCCAGTTTATATTCTCCCATTTTCATTAAATGCATGGTATCTAAGGCAAAGGTAGAAAAGGTTGTAAAACCACCAAAAAATCCGGTAAAAAGGAAAAGACGTGTGTGTGAAGAAAAAGAAAAAGCTTCGGACAAACTCCAGAAAAATCCGATCAGAAAAGAACCTATTACATTTACGGAAAGAATCCCCCAGGGAAAGGGATTCATCATCGTCCGTTGTATCCATACGGAAAGCCCGTAACGGAATACCGTTCCGATGGCTCCTCCTGAGATCAGTAACAAAACCTGTATCATCATTCCTTTGGTGTGTTCCCCGGGCGGTTAAGACCCGGGGCTGGTAAAAATGATTTAGGTTCTCAACTTAATTGGCAGACTCAAACTGCTTCAGGAAACGAATATCGTTTTCTGAGAACAAGCGTAAGTCTTTCACTTGGTATTTCAAATTTGTTATACGTTCAATACCCATTCCCAGTGCATAACCGGAATATACTTTACTGTCAATACCACAGTTATCCAGTACATTCGGATGAACCATTCCACAACCTAAGATTTCTACCCATCCGGTATATTTACAGAAAGGACAACCTTTTCCGCCACACAGGTTACAGGAGATATCCATTTCCGCGGAAGGTTCGGTAAATGGGAAATAAGAAGGACGTAAACGAATCTTGGTGTCAGCTCCGAACATCTCTTTAGCAAAAAACAGTAAAGCCTGTTTCAAATCAGCAAAAGAGACATCTTTATCAATATACAGTGCTTCCACCTGATGGAAGAAACAGTGTGCACGATAAGAAATCGCTTCGTTACGGTAAACACGTCCCGGACAAATAATACGGATCGGAGGTTGTTGTTTCTCCATCACACGAACCTGTACCGACGAAGTGTGGGTTCTTAATACAATATCCGGATTGTGTTGAATAAAGAACGTATCCTGCATATCACGCGCAGGATGATCTTCCGCAAAATTTAACGCAGAGAATACATGCCAGTCATCTTCAATCTCCGGTCCTTCGGCAATACTAAAGCCTAAGCGTCCGAAAATATCACAGATCTCTTTTCTCACAATAGAAAGCGGATGGCGGGTTCCCAGTTCAACCGGATAAGCCGTACGGGTCAGGTCCATATCATCATTTGAAACCTGTTCATTTACAAAACCGTCTTTCAGTTCATTGATCCTGTTCTGTGCTGTCTCTTTCAATTCATTCAGAAACTTACCCACTTCACGTTTCTGATCAGCAGCCACATTCCGGAAATCATTCATCAACGATGAGATCTCACCTTTCTTACTAAGATATTTGATTCTAAGAGCCTCCAGTTCTTCAGCATTCGCTGCTTTCATTTCCTGCACTTCCTGAAGCAGATCCTGTATTCTATTGATCATGTTGAATCTCTGTTTTTTTATTGCGAACGCAAAGTTAGCCCTTTCTTTTAATATAGCAACCTATTTACAGAGCTTTTATTTGCAGGGGAAAGGTTAAAAAAGTATCCGGCACACTATTTTGCCACATTCATTCCGGAAAAGAAATCATGCGAACTTACAAATCAATCGATATAAATAAAAAATGGCAATAAAAAGCCTGAAATATCCCCATTTTGTTTTTTATTTTTATCTTTGATGCTCTTATACTTAATATCTACGGCAAATGAATGAACAAATTAAACAAATAGCAGAACGGCTGGCCGGATTAAGGGATGTCTTAGAGATCACCCCGGAAGAAATGGCAAAAGTGTGTCATCTCACCCCGGAAGAATATTTACGTCTGGAAACCGGTACTGTAGATATTTCAGTCAGTACCCTGCATCTGATATCCCAGACCTATGGGATCGAATTAACCACACTCATGTTCGGGGATGAACCGAAGATGAACAGCTATTTTGTGACACGGAAGGGAAAAGGGACAGCCGTGGAAAAAACCAAAGCCTATAAATACCAGTCTTTAGCAGCTGGTTTTGCCGGCAGAAAAGCAGACCCTTTCCTGGTGACCGTACATCCCAAACCGGAAGACGAAGATATTTATCTGAATGCGCATCCGGGACAGGAGTTTAACATGGTGGTCAGCGGACGGCTTCTTCTTCATATTAACGGGAAAGAGGTCATTCTGGAAGAGGGAGATAGTATCTATTTCAACTCTGAATTGCCACACGGTATGAAAGCATTAGATGGAGAAAAGGTTAATTTTCTGGCTGTTATTATTTAATTTATTTATGTAGGGTATATAACGATGTGAGTTCACCTACAATCTTAATTCTATTAGTATGTTAGAAAGATTTATAGACAAAACAACATTTGAATCACAAGACGATTTTATCAGAAACTTCAAAATACATGTTCCGGAAAATTTCAACTTTGCTTATGATGTGGTAGATGAATGGGCAAAAGAAGAGCCGGAAAAAAAAGCATTATGCTGGACAAATGATAAAGGTGAACACCGGGACTTTACCTTTGCTGATATGAAAAAATATTCAGACCAGACCGCATCTTATTTCCAATCCTTGGGAATTGGCCGGGGGGATATGGTCATGTTAATCCTGAAACGTCGTTTTGAATATTGGTTTTGTGTCCTTGCTCTGCATAAACTGGGGGCTGTCGGCATTCCGGCCACCCATCTGCTTACGAAAAAAGATATTGTATACCGTGCGAATGCGGCAGACATCAAGATGGTGGTTTCTGTCGGAGAACCGCTCGTAACACAGAATATAGTTGATTCTTTACCGGAATCTCCCACGATCAAAACATTAGTTTCCATCGGCCCGGATATACCGGAAGGATTCCATGACTTTCATCAGGGTATAGAAAAGGCGGCACCCTTCGTACGTCCGGAACATCCGAATAATAACGATGACATCCTGCTGCTCTATTTCACTTCCGGAACCACCGGAAACCCAAAAATGGTGATTCATGATTTCACCTATCCACTGGCACATATTGTCACAGCCAGTTATTGGCATAATCTCCATAAAGAGAGTCTGCACCTGACGATCGCCGACACAGGTTGGGCTAAAGCCGTGTGGGGTAAACTGTATGGACAATGGATCGCCGGAGCCAATATTTTCGTATATGATCACGAGAAATTCACTCCGGCAGATATGTTACGCATGATCCAGGACCACCGGATTACTTCCTTATGTGCGCCCCCAACGATCTTCCGGTTCCTGATCCGGGAAGACCTGACTAAATATGACCTGTCTTCACTGGAGTATTGCACAATCGCCGGAGAGGCACTAAATCCGGCCGTATATGAAACCTTCCTGGAGCTAACCGGCATCAAACTGAAAGAAGGATTTGGCCAGACAGAGACCACTCTTTCCCTGCTGACCTATCCATGGGTAGAACCGAAACCCGGCTCAATGGGTATTCCTAATCCGGTGTATGATGTGGACCTGATCCGTCCGGACGGAAGCAAAGCAGAAGACGGAGAACAGGGACAGATCATTATCCGTACAGGAAATAAAAAACCGTTAGGACTTTACAAAGGATACTACAGAGATCCGGAACTGACCAACCGAACATGGCATGACGGTATTTATTACACGGGAGACATTGCCTGGAGAGACGAGGACGGTTATTATTGGTTCGTTGGCCGTGCGGATGATGTAATCAAAAGTTCCGGCTACAGGATTGGCCCGTTTGAGGTGAAAAGTGCCCTGATGACCCATCCGGCAGTTGTGGAATGTGCGATCACCGGTGTACCGGATGAAATCCGTGGACAAGTGGTAAAAGCCACCATTGTTCTGGCGAAAGACTACAAAGACAAGCCACAGGAAGCACTAATCAAAGAATTACAGGAGCATGTAAAACAGGTGACAGCTCCCTACAAATATCCCCGGATCATTGAATTCGTAAACGAACTACCTAAAACAATCAGTGGAAAGATACGCCGGGTAGAGATCCGGGACAAGGATAAATAATATATGTTCAGATATAAACGAATTGCTGTCAAGATCGGGAGTAACGTGCTAACCCGGAAAGATGACACATTAGATATAACCCGTATGTCCGCACTGGTTGACCAGATTGCGGAACTACAAAAAGAAGGGATTGAAATCGTATTAATATCATCCGGAGCGGTTGCTTCCGGACGCAGTGAGATCCGGCCCGGAAAAAAGTTGGATCCTGTTTCTGCCAGACAGCTCTATTCCGCTGTCGGACAGGCGAAACTGATCAACCGCTATTATGAGTTGTTCCGGGAGCACGGCATTACCTGTGGACAGGTGTTGACTACCAAAGAGAATTTCGGCAGCCGTACTCACTACCTGAACCAGAAAAATTGCATGGAGGTCATGCTGGAAAACAGGGTGATCCCGGTTGTGAATGAGAATGACACAATCTCTGTCACGGAGCTGATGTTCACCGATAATGATGAACTATCCGGACTGATCGCAGCCATGATGGGGATGGATGCATTGATCATTCTGAGCAATGTGGATGGTATCTACAATGGTAATCCCGGAGATCCGGGCGCCTATGTGATCCGGGAAATAGAAGGGGGAAAAGAAGATCTTTCGGCGTTCGTACAAACCAGCAAATCTTCTTTTGGCCGGGGCGGGATGCTGACTAAATGCAGCATTGCCCAAAAAGTGGCAGACGAAGGGATTGCTGTGATCATTGCAAACGGCAAAAAGGAAAATATCCTCTATGATCTCCTTGCCTCCGGGGAGGAGGTGGTTCATACTCTTTTCAAACCGGCTCCCAAACCGGTCAGCAGTGTAAAAAAATGGATCGCCCATTCAGAAGGTTTTGCGAAAGGAGAGGT
>Ga0192240_10105_pt1 | contig 45225 bp, 35 predicted proteins | sample Koala_Koa27_H3_FD_131237 | JGI IMG/M metagenome (GOLD analysis project Ga0192240, IMG submission 131237) | Enriched cells from koala feces incubated with labeled cellulose particles, San Francisco Zoo, California, United States - Koala_Koa2-7_H3 ...
AAGTCTTCAGGTCGAATTCCGAAATCACATCCTGCGCGTATAGTTCCTGTTTGCTTTGCGCATTCAGGCGGGCGGTTTCCACATTTGCCTCTGCTATTTCCACATTCGCTTTGGCAGTTTCCAGTTCTGCCTGGTAAGCCACCTGGTCTATGATAAAGAGAGTCTGTCCCTTTTTTACGGTTTGTCCTTCCTGCACGCAAACTTCGGTAATAAGCCCTGAGATTTGCGGACGGATCTCAATATCCTGACGACCTTCTAAGGTAGCGGGATAACTGTCTGACCAGTCTTTATCACTTAAGGTGATGGTCATTACCGGATATTCATTATCTCCTACGGGGACAGGAGCATGGTTTGTACAGGAAATTAACAGGGTTCCTATAAGGATACAGTACCCCGGATGCATCATTTTCTTTGCTTTCATGACCTTTATTGTTTGATTATTCATTTTATTTCACGGGGATTTATGATGGAGTATATTTTTATTAATTCCTTTCTTCCTTCTTCTGAACAGAGTCCGTTTAGAAACGGATAGATCATTGCTATGCGGTATCTGGATTCCAGACTTTTGATTTCTTCTATATATATGGAAACAATCGTCTCATAATTGATGGGAGGGATAAAAAGGCCGGTTTGTATGCATTCTTTAAAACTGCTTGTACATGCGTTCCTGATCTCCTTCTTAAGTGCATTGAGCTGTTTTTGCGTTTCCGGATTCTTATCCGGAACCTGCTCCAGCTGGTATATATCTTCAAATAGTACAGGGGCTTCTACAATGAGCCATTCCAGAGCTGAAACTGTTTTTATTTCTTTCATCTTTTTATTTACTTCTGATGAGCAGACAAAGATGAGGGGAAAAACAGCAGGATAAAACATTCAAACGATGCGATAATTTGTCCATTTCATGCAATTATACGATTTTTAAATAGCTGATTTGTGAATATTTATTATAATTTTGTCCATTTTGTGCAATAGTGTATGGTTTATGCGTACTTTTATTCCGTAATCTTAATTTATCGGGGTATGGATAATCAGAATATCAGTTTTGATGAAATTTTCGGCTGGATCCATAACAATGAATTTGTCGATTCTCTGGAAGAGGATGTGATCATTGCGGGAGAGAAATTTATAGATGGGATACCCATTCAATCTTCGGGTCCTGAAATTCGTGTAGATGCTGTCATTGCTTTTTTTTGTTGCGAAGGTTCCATTCTTTTTACGGTAGATTATACGACCTATACCCTGACGGCAGGCATAGGGATTATACTCATCAGCCGGAATCTGGTAGGTGATATCCGACGCAGTGACAACTATGTGGGTTACGCGCTGATTATATCTAAACAGTTTATGATCTCCTTGGCAGACGAAGTGCCGTCTCTTATGGCGAATGTGACCAAAGCGCGGGTTGCCGGAAGTAGCATTCAGTTTGAAGCGGATGAAATGAAGATCCTTACAACCAGTATCGAACGCATACGAAGACAACTCAAAACAACGGATAATACGTTCCGGAAACACATTGTAAAAAATGAAGTGGGCAATTTCTTTATGGAGCTTGTTTATTTCATTCTGAAAAAAAGAACGGATGAAGATTTTCCCCCTAAAATGACCCAGACGGACGCGGTGATCCGGAAATTCCTGCAATTGTTGTTGCAGCATTTTAAAGAACAACACGAAGTGGGTTTTTATGCGAAAGAATTATGTATGACACACGGTAATCTGACCCGCGTCATGACCCATGCCAGTGGGAAATCTCCCTTGAAGTGGATACATGACGCACTGATCGCGGAGGCTAAAACCCTGCTCCGGAAACCGGATGTAAGTATGCAGCAGATTGCGGAGGAACTTCATTTCGGAGACCAATCTTCGTTTTCCAAGTTTTTTAAGAAACATACAGGAATGGCACCCACAGAGTTCAGAAGGAAAAGCTGATGGTATCGTTTTCCTTACTGTCTGTGTGATGAACAGATTTTTAGGTATAACAAAACAGAGAGAGTGTATCATGAGGATTTCATGGATGGTTTGGAGAATCTGTGTAACCGGAATATTTATATTCACACTGCAACCTTGCTTTGGCGGTACGCCCCGGGGCGAACGGAAAGAGCGGGTGAAAAATTCGCCCCATTATCACCAGGGAAAGTTCTGGAATAGGCAGGAGACACCGCCACTCAGCTCTGATAAAGGGTTTTTAGGAACGGTAAGCCAGATGATGTTTAAGAATACTAAACGAAAAAACCGAAGAGCCCAATTCCCTCTGTCAGGACTGATCTGTGGACACTTGACCGTAGTGAGGATCTGCTGGTCTGGTTCGGACACTCCTCTTATCTGTTACAGGTGGATGGAAAACGTTTTCTGGTCGATCCGGTATTGAAAGGCGCGGCCTCTCCCGTGTGGTTCATTAACAGACCGTTTAAAGGGACTCAGGTCTACAAACCGGAAGATATTCCGGAGATCGACTATCTGATCATTTCGCATGACCATTTCGACCATCTGGACTACGGTACGATAGAAAGGATAAAAGACCGTGTCGGGAAAGTGATTTGCGGGCTCGGCGCAGGACAACATCTTGAGCGGTGGGGATTTGCTCCGCAGCAACTCGTTGAACTCGACTGGAATGAGGAAGCCGGACTTGACGACGGATTTCGTGTGTATTGTCTGCCTGCCCGCCATTGGTCGGGACGTGGACTGAAATCGAGCCAATCTCTATGGGCTTCCTATCTGCTGGCCATGCCATCGCGAAAAATCTATATAGGCGGTGACAGTGGCTATGACACCCACTTTGCGGAGATCGGGGAGCGTTTCAGTGATATAGATCTTGCGATCCTTGAAAACGGACAGTACAATCAGACCTGGAGATACATACACACGCTTCCGGAAGAACTTATGCCAACGTTTCGGGATCTGAAAGCCAAACGGCTTTTCACAGTGCACCATTCGAAGTTCGCATTGGCTAAGCATCCGTGGGATGAACCGTTGAAGAATGTTGCCGCTTTCGCGGAAAGGGATTCCGTTGTTCTTATTCAGCCCATGATCGGAGAGGTGGTCTTTTTGAATGACAGCACTTATACGCTGAACAAATGGTGGGAAGAGGTGGAGTGATTTCCGGATAACCAGGAAGGATAGAAACCCTGATACATACTTATAAATATCCATCCTGTGCTCCTGTAACTGATCGTTTTTAGTTGAGGCGGGTCGGTTATCTCTGAGTGGGAACCGTCTGTTCCATTTCCTATATACATGGACAACCACATAGCAGAAAAGAGGGCGCGTCATAAGTGCTGATTTTATAAAATTACCCGTGCTGCCATATGCTGTAGCAAAGGTTATTTTTTATTTTTTGTACTTATGACACACCCTCTTTGTAGTCCCGAAGCGATTCGAACGCTTGACCCACGCCTTAGAAGGGCGTTGCTCTATCCAGCTGAGCTACGGAACCAGCCTTATTTGCGGTTGCAAAGGTAACCGCTTTTTATGAAATATCAAAAGAAAAAAGTCACTTTTTTTACATCCCCTCTTCTGCCGCTACAATCCCAGAGGGATACCCGGCAGATACCAGCCTATAAACAACAGGCTCCATACCAGCAGGATAATCAAGGAATATTTCCAGGTATATCTCAACAAAGTACCATACGTAGATTCCTTGTCATACTGCTGCATACAGGTAAGCACCAAAGGTACATAAAAGAGAAACGGGGTTACCGCGTTGGTGGCGCTGTCTCCTATCCGGAAAGCGCATTGTACCACTTCCGGAGCCACTCCCACACGGCCCAGGACCGGGATAAATATAAACGCCATAAAGGCCCATTTGGTTGAGGCGGAAGGGATAATCAGGTTGATGGTGGCCGTAAAAAGGATGAAAAGGATGAGAATGCCGATAGCGGGCAACTCGGCCGCGCTCAGCAGATCGGCCCCTACGATAGAGAGGCACTGATCCAGTTGGGTATACTCCAGGCAGGCAAAGAGCTGCGCGGCAAAAAACGCGATCACAAAATAGACGCCCAGCATTTTCATGGGTTGTGCCAGCCCCTCCACCACATCGCTGTCCGAACGGTATCTGCCGGAGCTGAATCCATAGACCGTTCCCATGAGCCCTACGCCCAGAGAAAGCAGAAAGAGGATACCTACCAGAAAAGGAGAACGTACCAGTCCGCCATTGACCCCGCGCAGGATGCCCCACGAAGAGAAGGTCGACAAAAGAATAAGTAGCAGATAGCCCAGACCCACTACCACAGCCAGCAGCAAAGCCCTCCGCTCCTTGCGGGTGAGTTTGCGGTACCCCTCAAACTTCACCTCACCCTGATAGGCTCCCAGGGCAGGCAATAGGCTCCGGCGGGTAATGAGGTAGATGATGCCCAGCAGAAGAAAGGTAGAAACTGCCATGAAATAATAATTGGAGAGTGGACCGTAGCTACTCATATCCATTCCGCTGATGTAGGCAGCCTCCTGAGTGATGCCGGACAACAAGGGGTCTAAGGTTCCGATAAATACATTGGCACTGTAGCCACAGGCCACCGACACATAGGCCGTGATGATACCTGCTACCGGATGCAAACCGGCCGCGTGAAACAACGTAGCGGCGATAGAGAGCATGATCACATAACCGGCATCTCCCACCACGTTAGAGATAAGTCCCAGCAAAATCACCGAAACGAGCACCGCGTCTTTCCGGAAAGGTGCTCCACTCTTCCGACGGATAAAAGCCGCGGTCATCCCGGAATGTTCGGCAAGGCCAAACCCGAACATGGCGACAATCACCATGCCCACCGGAGCAAAGCCGGTAAAATTCGTAATGACATGTTTCAGCCACCAGCGCACACCCTCCGGACTCAACAGATTCTGTACACGGATCTCCTCACCGGTCTGCGGATGCACTACCTGCAAGCCATAGACATCACAGATCCATGACAGAAACACCACTACTCCCGTCAGCAACAGGAACATAGTAGCCGGATGAGGCATATGCCATTTACTCTTCATCGGCTTCCAGGTTATCCAGATCGATCACACGCAACTCCAGCGCTCTGACCACCAGCCGGGTGGCGTTGACCCCTACCCGTTCTCCCTGAGGGAACAAGCGGTTGATCAGGTCGTTCTGTCTTTTCTCTAAAGACTTCACGCCAAAGGGCATCCCTTTCAGATTGGCGATCATGTCTTTGGTATATCCCAAGGCCAGGTGCCGGAGGAATCGCTCGTCGTACTCATCAATATCGTAGTTGATCACAGCCTCCTGACGCTTGGCATCGTTCTCTACCGACCTTTTGAAACGCTCCACGATCTTCTCTAAGATGGGATAGTTGAACACCAATTCTTTCCCCTCCATCACCGCTTCCACATCGGTTTTGGTAAGGAGCTCCCCGGTTTTCAGGATGATACCATCCGCACCCGCGTCGAGTACATCTACCCACAGTTTCTCGTTGAGGATCTCCCCGGTAAAGATGAGCACTTTGACCTCCTTGTACCGCCGGCAGATGTTGCGGCAGATATCTACCCCAATGGTGGTAGAACCTCCCAGCCCCAGATCCAGCAGTACCATATCAGGCACCTCTTTTTCGATCAGCGACCAGAATTCTTTCTCGGTCATGGCCGTGCCGATGATCTCCGCGTTCGGGATCTCGTGACGGAAGATCTCTTCCGTTCCTTTCAGTTCCAGCTTTACATCTTCTACAATGATCACTCTGAACTTCTTATTTTCTTGATTCTCTTCTATCATATAACGCGTGTTTTTTAATATTTATTTTTCATTTCAAATCGTAAATCGTCCAATCGTAAATCCCTTTATCTTTTCGGAATCGTAAAATACACACTATACCCTCCTTCGGGAGCAGGCTCCGCGTTGATGCGGCATCCTCTCCTTCCGGCAAATTCATCGTGATCCCGGATGATCTGTTTACAGACCAGATATTCGGTTCCCTGTAGTTCTCCCTTCTCTCCCTGTGTCATACGCGCCAGTTCCGGATAGAACAGCCGGTTCAGCTCTTCTACCGATCTTTCACGTCGCGTATCCACAAAATCGAAACGGATATATTCTCCGTCCGCGCGGGATCTCAGGATCAGTTCTCCCCCCTGCGGATTGCTCAACGCCTCATCGATCAGATTCTCCAGCAGAAAACACAGCAGGATCACATCTCCTACCACCCGTTCGTTTCCCGGGGGCACACAGATCAGGCTGATCCGCTCTTTCCGGTGGCGAGCGGCTCTCTTCAGGTAGCGTTGGGCATAGGTAAACAGATCTTCCACCGCTACCACACTCCTGCGGAAAGTCACCTCTTCCAACTGCCGTGAAGCACAGGAACTCAGTATCAGGAAGATGCCTTTGTAATACTCGATCAGTTCGGCAATCGTGTCGATATGCTCCACTTCCTCCTTTTCCGTAGATCCTCCGGCATTCAGCTTGCGGATGATCTGTTTGATCTTATTCGGATAATAGATGGTCTCGTGCTTGATGGTGGAGAGGCAATTGTCGAGTACCATGTTCTGCACATGCAACAAACTATCTTCCCAGGAAGCGCGCCGGACCTCATCCTGCGCGGAGTCTATATCTCTGTATTTGGTAGCGATCTTTATCACCGCGTTGAAGATCACTACTGCCACATAGCGCGCGATCAGTTCCACATACAACGGGTCGGTATCCTGTCCGGAGAGCCGTATCCGCTCTAAGTACAACACCCCTACACAACGGTGATTACCTCCTGTATCGATCAATAGCGGCAAAGCCTGCCGGTTCTTCTCAGCTACTACCTGCTCCTTATCGAAACACTTCTGGATGAGATCCGGCATTTCTTCAACGGGAGGATCAGAAGCATATTCTAATTTCCCGGTGTTCTCGTTATAGACCGCGATGCCCCAAAGCCCGATATTGAGCAGTTCGTTCACCTCTTCAAATGCTTCTGTGACGATGTGCCGGGGTATCTCTTTCAAGACCTCCTCTTCCCGTTGCAACGCGTCTTCTGTATCCTCTGTCCGTATAAGAGAAGCGGTGAAGACCTGCTGATTGATCTCCAATACCTGTTCCAGATGAAAGCGGTTGATAAACCTCTTGCGGATATACAGCACATAATAGCCAGATAAAGAGGCGATGAACAGCACCACACACCATAGGATACCTACCATCTTGTTGGTCGTAGACCGCTCCAGTTCTAGGCAATAGGCCTCTATGGAGTTGTCCTCTCCGAGGAGTTTATACAAAGTGGTGTATGCCACATTGTTGTAGGCGTACGCGTCCCAGTCTTTCAGGGCTAAGAAAGCCACCGCGGCTTCGTTGCGTATGTCTAAGATCACATGGAAATCCGAATCGAAAAGTTGTTCCCACCATTTCAGCTCCGCCGCTATCCCTTCGCCACGCAGGGTCATCAGCCTGTCGGGAACATCGCAATAGGTGAGGTAGTGAATGTTGAGCTGATGGATGGCCGAATCTACATAATGCACCGCCCTCTCATACTCCTCGATCACGTTACAGTAATAGGCCGTATCCGCGTATCGCGACGCCCGGTTGAGCAACTCTTCGTAATAATCTTCCGAATAGACATCCGCGAAGATGATTTCAGGCATCTGATTCCCGTTCTTTTGCCGCGGAGAGAGGCCACACGAGTTCAATGCCCAGGGCAGCACCAGCAGCAGCAACGCTCCTACGAACTTCCGCACGCCGGGGGGCAGGCGGAAGTAGAACCGGCTTCCCTGTCCCGGCCGGCTCTCTATATCAAATGTACATACCCGAAAGATCTCATTGGTCTTTCTGTACTTCTCTATGATCCCTTTGCAGTTCATCAGACCAAATCCGCTGCCTTTGTTCCTGAGTAGTTCTTCCCGGTAGTTCGTATCGCTCATCCCTATCTCCTTCGAATCGTAGACCTTCTCTCCCAGGATCTTTTCTATATCCTCCCGCGAAAGTCCCCTGCCGTTGTCTGTTACGGAGATCTCTACATACTCTTCCGTTACGTCGGCATATACCCGCACCGTGCCTCCCGGAGGGGTGTATTTGCGCGCGTTTTCCGTAAGTGTATTGATCATAAAAAGGGTAAGCGCTTTGTCGGCTTTCACCACCGCGTCTGTCGGCGCCACTTCAAAGTGCTGCTGCTTCATCTTAAACGTACGCCTGCCTTTGGATACCAGCTGGAACAGATCATTCAGCTCAAAATTTTCTATATTCAGGCTCAGCGTACCCTGTTTCATTTTGACCCACATCGCCAGGATATCGTTGTACTCATTGATTGTGGTCACCAATTCTTCGATATAGCGGAACTTCTCTTTCCGGATCTCCGGATCCTGCGTAAACCCTTTCTCCTTCAACTTACGCACCTCGTTGATGATGCGGTCCATATAGGGATTTATCCCGTTGACAATGGCCATACAGGCCTTCTTGACTACATTTTGACGTTTGTTGGTGGCAATATGCTGCTCAAAAACATACCGTTGCTTATCGAGCTGTTCCCGCTCTTCCCCCAGAGAGATGATCTTGATGCCGTTATCTATCGCCCAGGCGATATATGGAGTGATCACCTGGACCAGTGTCATCTCCTCTTTCGTGAGTTTATAACGGGTATATAGTTTTACGCTTCCTACTGGAAATTCCTTGTCGGGAATAGTCAGAAGAAAGTCACTTTCCGCTCCGCTTTTAGGCAAAACCACCTTTTCCTCGCGCTCTTCTACGTTCTCTTTTTCTTCGTGGTCATCCGCTGTTTCCCGGTCACAGACAAACTCCCCGGTCTCTTCGTCGCAGAGCCGGATCTCTATGCCCTGCACTCCGAAAAGTTCCCGCATCTCCGGAAAGATCGTTTCATTCACAGCCCGCACGATCTCCTGTTCGTCGGCCAGATCGGCCGGAACGGAAGCGATCACCTTCTGACATACTTCCAACGTCTGTCTCAGACGTACCATGTGCCTGCGGCTACGTATATGGGATCGATTGTTAAAGATCCAGAAAAGCAAGATGGTCAGGATGATCCCCGCGACAACGGCAAACAACAGCAGGCTCAGTTTGCGCGATTCGGCCTCTAAGGCCTGCGAACGGCTTTCCCACTCCTTGTCCTGACGGGTATAGTCTAAAATATCCAGATATACGTTCCGGTTGTAGTCCGATTTGGCCTTTTTCTCCAATCCCGCGTATGAGACACTCAACTGCTCACGGATACGGGAGATCCATTCGGGCACTGTCTTTACCTGATTTTCAATCCATTGTACTTCGGTATATATCGTATCTTTCGCCTCATAAGGCCTCAGAATATCCAGACTGTCGTGCGAATGGGTATAATAGAGCTGATGATGGAAATTGACACAATCCAACGCTTTTTCTAGCGTGTCCAATGCCTCCTGATAACTTCCGTGAGCATTCAGGTATTTGCCGATAGACACATACGCCCCGGCTATCTGATAAATATCATCGTATTCTTTGAACTTGCGCAGCGCTTCCTGTCCCAGGCGCAAAGGCAGCAGCGAATCTACCGGAACCCCCAACTGGCTGAGCGCGTGCGAACGTCGCGACAGAAAGAAAGCGTAATTCTCCGGAGAGGCCATCAGATTGGCCAGTCCTTGTATCCCATTTCCTTCGAAGTAAGTATATCCCTCCTGAGCGGCGATCCGCCAGGTATAATACAACTCGTCAAACTCCCTAAGCTTGCGTTCGTCCGGAGTATTTCCTTCGATCAGCGAGCAGGCCCCTTTGATGTAATGATAGTAAAGCAATTGTCCCGGATCTCTCTCCAGTTCTTCTTCCGGAGCGATCTGCCCGATCGAATACAGCGCGTCTGTCCGCTGCTGCAGGTAGTAATAATAGACAGCGGAGACAATAAAGAACTCGGTGAAAGCATAATTCAACCGGGCCTTTTCGTGCCCTTCCATAAACATATCGCGCTCTTCATTGATACGCTTCATCCGTTGCAACGCACTGTTGCGGTAGTCAAAGAACTCCTTGTTCATCACTGTCCGCTGAAATATCTTCATCAGTCCTACATCAGCGATCAGGAGTTCCAGTTCATTCTGCGTCAGCGTATAGACCTCTTTGTGCAGACGCTCGGCCACATCAAAGTTCATATGCATAAACGCGCAGAAAGCCAGGTTATTGGTAGCTTCCGCCTTGCCCTGTCTGTATAAGTTTACATCCGCGTAGGCCATAGAAGCCGCGTGAAACGAAGAATCGAGGTTTTTATACCGGAAAGAATAAGCAACGTGATTGAGTGAATCGATGTAGCGTACCTCACGCGTAGGAGCTATGCCTACACATGAAAAAAAGGCCGTTAGCAGAAACAAGCCTATTACATACAAAGAAAAAAAGGTATTTGATCCACATCTATTCATAAAAACAAAACTACAAATATTTCCGGTAAAGAAATCACATATTTCATCAGAACCTGTTCAAATTTTACACAAATAGTTTATTATTGGTATTTTTTACTCTTTTTTTCGTCTGCTTTTTGGTTTCGCTGACCATGGGTTGCCCCGTTTCCCTCTTTTCAGAAGCAAAGACAGAGCCACTGGCAGGGACCTTTATATTTGCATATAAGATATTACGTATGGAGATGTATAAACCTATTTTTTATCATTTCAATCTTAAATCAGTAAATCGTAATTATCTTTATGCCTCTACAAATGGATAATAAATAAGTGTCCCTGATTCATGGTATGTATCATGCTTCATGGCTCCGTAGAGATGCGGTATATGGTTTATTTATAGCCGTACCCCAAATATGAGTTTCTATTCCTTAGTCTACAGAGAAGTTGATTACCTGTAGAGACGCACGGCGTGCGTCTCCGCGATATAAGTCCAATAAAGGGGCGTGCGTCTCCGCGATGCAGGTCCAACCCACGTGTTATGTGTCTCCGAGGTAAACGTCCAACAAAGAAATGCATTCCACAAGGTATATGCCTTCCCCTTCGGTGTGCTGAGACGCACGCCGTGCGTCTCTACATGACACCGGAGCACGATAGATACAAGGAATATCTCTCCGTGTCTCTACGCACCGACTGCCTTGTCGCGTAGCAGATGTATTACCTTTTCCGCAAAAAGGAATTGTAAGTTTGCTGACGGCAATACCTGTATACGCATTCTCCCAGCCGTTGCAGGAAGGGATAGCCGATCTGCTGATAGCGGTAGTTGGCATAAGTGATCTCTTTCTTGCCACACGTATTGATTACCGCGGCAAGCATAAACTCCACCCCTTCTTCCGGGTTCACAAAATAGGCGACATCTGCCAGGGTACCGTGACTCTCTCCTACCATGTTATGGATACGCAGACCGGGAATGTCCGTCGCCTCCGGGTCTCTGCCATAAAGCAGGTATTTTTTCAGGTGACGGTGATAGAACCGGGCATTGTCCCGGAAAGCGCCAAACTCACTGTCTCCCGGATACATAGCTGTGTAATTCCGCAACAAGCCGGTATCTGCCTCGCTCAACGCAAACCGTCTGGCCTCAGGCACTGTCTGCGGAATAAACACTCCCAGCATCATTTCATACATATCTTCCAGAGAGAGCCTGTTGAAACGAGAATAATCCCTCCCCCCCCATAACCACCTTTCCCAACGGATTGGAAAGCGGCTGCTGACTGACTTGTTCGGGCTGACTGTAAACCAACCGGTCTGCATCGTCGTACAGACGGATCGGAGGAGTTCTCCGGTTCTCCTCATAGGAACAGGGAGCAAAGCGCGCGATCACTCTCACCCCGTCGTATCCTTTCTCTGTCAGCCGCCGATGGATATACTCCTGTCCCAGAAAATCATACAGCCGGTTGTACGCGTTATCGTCACTGGCAAGCAGCATCTCTTTGATATAGTTGGACAGGCGGGGCACACGGTCCGGAGCCAGCGGATCTTCCGTTGTCCGGGGCATGCAGGGTGTATGGCCCAGAAATTCCATCCGGTTGTCTAAAGAGATTGCCGGTATGTCCCCGCGTAGTTCATTGACCTTCTCCATCGTGAGCAGGATCAACGGCCATTTCACTAAACTGGCCGGATTGAAATATGCTTTTTCGTCGAGCCGGAAGGTATGCCTGTATAAAACAGGCTCTCCGGAGCTGTCGCGGCAGATGCGGGTAAAAAGGATCTGGATATCCAGGTCTGCTGCCTCCAGCAGGTAACGCGACAACACATCGTCTTGCTGCATCAGCCGATACAGTAAGAACGGCTCCTGTCGGGCTTCCTCACCGGCCCGGCTCGCTGTACCTGCCCACAGAAGCATATAGAGTATAACAACTATCTTTTTCATCGGTTTATCCCTGTACTCTTACCTACAAATTTACAACAATCTGCAGAAGTAGCAAAAAAATATTTTTTCTACAATAAGTCTTTTATTATGCTTGAAGAATTCATACCTTTGCACGCAAATTCAAAAACCAGGTAACAGCTATCACAAAATGAGCCAAAAACCCCCTTTTATGGTATTTTCGGGAACCCGCTCGAAATACCTTGCAGAGAAGATCTGTGAACACCTCGACTGTCCTCTGGGCAACATGAATATCACTCACTTTGCCGACGGCGAATTTGCCGTATCTTACGAAGAATCTATCCGGGGTGCCAATGTCTTTCTGGTACAATCTACCTTCCCTAACTCCGACAACCTGATGGAATTGTTGTTAATGATTGACGCGGCCAAACGGGCATCGGCCAAAAATGTAGTAGCTGTGATTCCATATTTCGGTTGGGCACGGCAGGACAGAAAAGACAAACCACGTGTGTCTATCGGTGCCAAGCTGGTAGCAGATCTTCTGTCGGTAGCAGGCATCAGTCGCCTGATCACGATGGATCTTCACGCGGATCAGATCCAGGGGTTCTTTAACATTCCTGTAGATCACCTCTATGCCTCGGCAGTATTCCTGCCGTATATACAGTCTCTGGAGCTGGATAATCTGGTGATTGCGACCCCGGATGTGGGAGGCTCGAAACGTGCCAGTTCTTTCTCCAAATACTTAGGCGTACCTCTGGTACTCTGCAACAAAACCCGTGAAAAAGCCAATGTGGTGGCAAGTATGCAGATCATCGGTGATGTAAAAGGAAAAAATGTAGTTCTTACCGATGACATTGTAGACACGGCAGGTACCATTACTACCGCGGCAAATGTGATGCTTGAAGCCGGAGCGAAATCCGTCAGAGCCATCGCCAGCCACTGTGTGATGTCTGATCCCGCTTCAGAGAAAGTGATGGAGTCCGGACTGACGGAAATTGTATTCACCGATAGCATTCCCTATACCAAACATTGTCCCAAGCTCAAACAACTGAGTATTGCCGAGATGTTCGCGGAAACGATCAGACGCGTAGTGAACGACGAATCCATCAGCTCGCAATACATTATCAAATAAAAGACGCTGAGTATAGTAAAAACAGCTGATCTTTCATCATCCGGGAAAAGGTATTTGTACTTGTTACAGATACCTTTTTTAGTTGACAGAGACTCTGACTTTTTCAGAAAACGCAGATCAGGCAGTAGCGCTTTCAGAAAAATCAGGCCATTCCTCCGCGGGATCTATTCCCTGGCCTTCGGAACTTTTTTCGCACATCGCAGTCTCCTCACAGAAAAAGGCTGCCTCCATATTTTCTCTATGAAGACAGCCTTCTGTTATATAGATCCGGAAGCTCCGGAGCACATACTTCCTTGCGGAAACTGATCTTGTATTAGTTGGCCACTTTCTCTAATTTCTTCATGATGGAGAAGATGAACAACGCGGAAAGCAGACAGCATACGATCAGTACACTCCATACCATCCACAACTGCATACCGCCCCAGAGATATCCGATCACAGCTACTAAATAGTTACCGATGGCAGTAGCGGCAAACCAGCATCCCATCATGGCTCCTTTGTACTTCGGAGGTGCTACTTTAGACACAAACGAGATACCCATCGGAGAGAGCAGAAGCTCGGCAAATGTCAATACCAGATAGGTAGAGATGAGCCAGTTGGGAGATACAAGCTGGCTGGGGTCGAGCCCACCGGAAGCCTCTACCTGATCGGGAGTAGGCAAGCCGATAGAACCTGCTGCCAGCACTAAGAATCCGATCGCGGCGATCACCATACCGATACCGATCTTGCGGGGCGCCGAAGGTTCTTTCTTTTTCTTTGCCAAGTAGCCAAAGACAGCCAGAGAGACTGGGGTCAGGGCAACCACAAAGAAAGGATTGAACTGCTGGAAGATCTGGGGAAGAATGTCCATTTCGGGACTCATTCTTGAGTAATTCCACAACAGGAATCCGATAGATGCCAATACCACTACAGCGGATATGGCTTTGGACCGGGCCGCTCTGGACTGAAAGATAGAGAAAGCACCATATACCGCGATCAACAGGAAAGTCAGATTGACCACGTCAAATCCGATACGATCCAGTCCGCTCACGGAAGATGCCGTATAATCACGCGCGAAGAATGTCATGGTCAGACCATTCTGGTGGAAAGCCATCCAGAAGAAGATCACCACGGCAAATACCAACAGAAGCGCGGTGATGCGTTCCCGTGTTTCTTCTTTGGATAACTCTGTCTCTGTGATGTTGGCCGCTTTGGCCTGTTTGGAGTTGTAATCCGCATGTTTGAAGGAGGGACGGAATACGACATAGATGATCATAGAAAGGATCAGTGAGATGCAAGCCACTCCGAAACCGTAGTTATAGGCTTCCGACAGTTTCTCAATATAGCTGGTACAGAAAGTTGCCGTATCACCGGCAAAACCCTGGAGAGCCTGCAAAGCAGTCAGTGTCTCGCTGCCTTCCGCGGTAATGGTATTGTTGAGGTACTGATGAGCCAGAGAAGGGATCTGGGCGTTGTAGTGCATCCCGGCCTTTCCCAATACATAATTGGTTACTTTGGTGGCAGCCGTAGGAGCGTACAACGCGCCGATATTGATGGCCATATAGAAAAGACTGAAACCTGTATCGCGTTTGCCACTCAACTGGGCCGAATCGTACAGATTTCCGACAAGTACCTGCAGATTCCCTTTGAAAAAGCCCGTGCCGCAGGCAATCAGGAACAAGGCACCGAACATCAACGGCTTGCCGGCGTCGGCAGAAGTCGGAACGGCCAGCAACAGGTATCCGAAAAACATCACTACGATACCGCTGGTCACCATTTTTCCATATCCGACTCTATCGGCCAAGAAACCGCCGACAAGGGGCATGAAATAAACAAACGCGAGAAAACTACCGAAAATTGTAGAAGTGGTAGCTGCCGTGAAACCGAATTTCGCTTGTAAAAACAGTGTAAAGATAGCAAGCATGGTGTAGTACCCGAACCGCTCGCCAGTGTTTGCTAATGCTAAAGCGTATAAACCTTTAGGCTGTCCTTCAAACATAAGTTTTTAATTTAGATGAATGAATTGATTTTATTATGAATGCAAATATATACATTTTCATGTAATTATTCATTCAATAACATACAAACTTCTGCCTTTACCAGGCCAATCAATTCATTCGGACAAATCTCGATCTGAAGTCCGCGTACTCCGGCGCTTACATAGATATACGGATAGCGCAGGCAACTTTCGTGAATATAGGTGGGAAGTTGTTTTTTCATACCCAAAGGAGAACAGGCGCCGCGTATGTATCCGGTCACAGGCAACAGTTCTTTCATGGGTATCAGGGCGCAACTCTTATTGCCCGATACACGGGCAGCCCGTTTCAGATCGACCTCTTTATCTCCGGGAAGGATACAAACGAAATGCCCGTTTTTATCGCCTTTCAGTACCAGTGTTTTAAATACCTGCTCTACCTCTTCTCCCAGAGATTCCGCGACATGCACCGCGCTCAGATCCGACTCATCTACCTCGTAAGGAATGAGGCGATACGAAATACCCGCTTTCTCCAGCAGGCGGGCAGCATTGGTTTTATTTATTTTTTTTACAGACATCAGATTTTTCAGACAGAAGACCAAAAGAACCTATAATTTCAGAGATAAACAAAAAGATATATTCTTTTACTAAGAACGAAGACGTACGCATATATCATCTCAGTTCTTCCCGCAGGAACTTGGGCGTATATCCTTTCTTACTTTTCGCCACCTTTTCCGGAGTACCGTAGCTCAGGAGTTCACCTCCGCCCCGTCCTCCTTCGGGACCCATATCGATGATGTAATCGGCACATTTGATCACATCCAGGTTATGTTCGATGACGATCACTGTATTTCCTTTATCTACCAGGCGGTTCAATACCCCCAGCAGTACCCGGATGTCTTCAAAGTGAAGCCCTGTAGTGGGTTCATCCAGGATGTAAAGCGTCTTTCCGGTATCCCGTTTGGACAGTTCCGTTGCCAGCTTCACCTGCTGACTCTCTCCTCCGGAAAGTGTTGTGGAAGACTGCCCGAGCTTGATGTATCCCAGCCCCACATCCTGTATCACCTTGATCTTGTGCAGGATCTGTGGCACATTCTCGAAAAACTCCACTGCCCGGTTGATGGTCATATCCAGCACATCGGCAATGGATTTTCCTTTGAAGCGTACTTCCAGTGTCTCCCGGTTGTAACGTTTGCCGTGACATACCTCACAGGGTACATACACATCGGGCAGGAAGTTCATCTCAATGGTCTTGTATCCATTTCCCGAACAGGTCTCGCAACGTCCTCCCGTGACATTGAACGAAAAGCGCCCCGGCTTGTAACCGCGTATCTTCGCTTCGGGCAGGTTGACAAACAGGTTACGTATATCCGAAAAGACCCCGGTATAGGTAGCCGGGTTGGAGTGTGGTGTACGTCCCAGCGGCGACTGATCTACATTCACCACCTTATCTATATACTCCAATCCTTCAATGGCTTTATACTCCAACGGATCCTGGAGCGAACGGTAGAATTTCTGTGAAAGGATCGGCTGCAAGGTCTCATTGATCAGGGTAGACTTTCCGCTTCCCGATACTCCGGTCACACAGATCAGCTTACCCAATGGGAAATCCACGGTCACATTTTTCAGGTTATTCCCTTTGGCTCCGATCAGTCTGATCGACTTACCGTTTCCTTCCCGACGCGTCTCCGGTACCTCAATCTTTTTCTCTCCGTTCAGATAGGCCGAAGTCAGCGTATGTGCCTGTAGCATCTCCGCGGGAGTACCCTCAAACACAACTTCTCCCCCCAATCGTCCCGCTTTGGGACCCATATCGATCACATAGTCCGACGCCATCATCATATCCTTGTTATGCTCTACCACGATCACCGAATTCCCCAGGTCACGCAACTCCTTCAGTGAATGGATCAGACGCAGGTTGTCCCGCTGATGCAATCCGATGCTGGGTTCATCTAAGATATACAGCACATTCACCAATTGCGAACCGATCTGTGTAGCCAATCGGATACGCTGGCTCTCTCCGCCGGACAGACTGGCCGAACCGCGGTTCAGCGAGAGATAGTCCAATCCTACGTCCAACAGGAATTTCAGTCGGGTACGTATCTCTTTCAGGATCTCCGAAGCTATCTGGTGCTGCTTGCCGGAGAGGAAATCATCTACACGCAACAACCAATCATAGAGTTCGGAAATATCCATATTTGCCAGCTCGAAAATATTCTTATCATGAATGCGGAAATGGAGGGCTTCCTTATTCAGCCTTGCTCCTTTACACTCCGGACAGACTGTGGTACGGGCAAACTGCTCTGCCCATTTCTGAGCGGTAGCTGAAACATCTTTTTCCTGCATCATCTGGATATATTTGACCACCCCGTCAAACGCAGTGAAATAGTCAGAAGAGGTCCCGATCAGGGAACTTTTGATACGTATACGTTCGTCCGACCCGTACAGCATCTCATCTATCGCGTCATCAGGAAGTTTACTTACCGGTGTCTTTAACGTAGCATCGTACTTTTCCAGCAAGGCACCGATCTGCCAGAAGATCATCGTATTCTTATACTTACCCAGCGGAGCGATCGCCCCTTCATAAACAGAGAGCTTACGGTTGGGGATCACCTTATCCACATCGATCTGATTCACCATGCCCAACCCTTTGCAGCGCGGACAGGCACCCTGGGGAGAATTGAAAGAAAAATTATGCGGAGCAGGTTCCCGGTATGAAATACCCGTCACCGGACACATCAGACGCTTGCTGTAGTGTCGTACACCCTCTGTCTGCGCGTCTAAGATCATCAGCAATCCGTCTCCCTGCCGCATGGCCGTAGCCACACTTTGTTTCAGACGCTGGCTCTCTTTGTCAACCACCACCATTTTGTCGATCACTACTTCAATATCGTGATTTTTGTAACGGTCTAATTTCATTCCGTGTACCAGCTCGCGCAATTCACCGTCTACCCGCACATTCAGATAACCCTTTCTGCGGAGCTGTTCGAACAGTTCTTTGTAATGTCCTTTACGGGTACGCACTACCGGAGCCAGCAGGTAGATTTTCTTGCCGGGATAATCTTTGCGGATCAGCTCCACAATCTGCTCTTCGGTATACTTCACCATTTTTTCTCCGGAAGCATACGAATAGGCCTCCCCCGCGCGGGCATACAATAGACGCAGGTAGTCATACACTTCCGTAGTGGTGCCTACGGTAGACCGGGGATTTTTGTTAGTAGTCTTCTGTTCAATGGAGATCACCGGGCTCAGCCCTGTGATCTTATCCACATCCGGACGTTCCAGATTTCCCAGGAAATTCCGCGCGTAGGCAGAGAACGTCTCTATATAACGCCGTTGCCCTTCCGCAAAGATCGTATCAAAAGCCAGCGAAGACTTTCCGCTGCCACTCAGCCCGGTGATCACCGTCAGGCTGTTGCGGGGAATCTCCGCATCAATATCTTTCAGATTGTGTACACGTGCTCCGTACACATTTATATATTCTGTTTCTTCTGTCATCTTTTCCATTCCATACATTCGGTTTGTTCCATACTCCGGTCCCGCACAAAGAAAGTTTCCCTGTCCGCAAACAGAGAAACACGACTGGTGACCGTAATTCCGATCCTCTATATACACATGTGCGCCACAGGACCTGCAAAATTAGTGTTTCCGACCGAAATAAAGGAAGAAAGCGGCTTTAATTTTCCACAAAAATCATTACTAAATATATCTTTTCTTCCAGGCAGTCCTTAAAGTGATTCTCTCTCTGGTTTTCCCCTGCCTGAGAGGGGAAAACCAGACACTGGCCTGGTCTTGGTTTAACTTTTTTAAGCATCTGCTCTTTTGCCTTTTCTCTCTGAAAGCTAAACTCTTTTAAAAAACGCAATGTTATTTTCTTTTCCCCGGAATGGTGAGAATCTATCACATTATTTGTACCTTTGTCGGTGCAATCCGGAAATATTAAGTAAAAAACAAATGAAAGAGACATTGATGGACTTCATCCGACACATATTTCTTCTGCTGACTCTTACCTTTTTCACATCTGTTTCATTGTCTGCTCAGGAGAACCCCTCTTATTTTTTACATACTGTCGAAAAAGGCCAGAGCCTATACTCCATCTCCAGTATGTATGGTGTAGACCAGGCAGAGATCGTCCGCCTCAATCCCGGTAGTCAGGAGAAGATATATGCCGGACAGGCCTTGCGTATTCCACAAGCAGCGGCTCAACAGAAAGGGGAGATCTTCCATACCATTCAGGCAGGTGAAACACTTTATAAACTCACTACTGTATACAAAGTCTCGGCCAAAGCGATCTGTGATGCCAATCCGGGACTCAGCGCGGAGAATTTCCGCATCGGTCAGGTGATCCTTATCCCACAGGCAGAAGAGCCAGAAGCCACCGCACAGGCGGTGGTCCCGGCAACAAGGCCTTCTACACAGGGCGCGGTACAATCCCGCTGCCGCGATATGCACAAGGTTAAGCGGAAAGAGACCATATTCAGTCTGAGCCGCGAATACGGCATCACACAGGAAGAGCTGATTGCCGCCAATCCCGAACTGCGCACAGAAGGGCTGAAAAAAGGAAAATTTATCTGCATCCCTTATCCCGCCACTCCCACGGCACTCACTCCGGGGAAACCCATCGAGCCGTCGTTTACATCCCCACCGAGCGACAGACAGTTGTTCCTGGAAAACAAGGAACAGGCTCATTCCATCTCCACGATCAAAGCAGGTCTGATCCTGCCCCTGTTGCCGGATGTCAACCGTCGCAACGAAGTCAACCGCATGCTGGAGTACTACGAAGGATTCCTGCTGGCTGTAGACAGCCTCAAACGTACCGGAGTATCCATCGACCTGTATGTATACGATTCGGGTACGGAAAACACCTCCTTAGCTCCTATCCTGGCTAAGGAAGAGATGAAATCTATGGATATTATTTTTGGACCGCTGCACCAGAACCATATCAAACCCTTAGCGGAATTTGCCAAAGAGCACGATATCCGATTGGTGATCCCGTTCACCTCCGGAGACAACGAAGTATTTAGCAATCCTTCAGTATACCAGATCAATACGCCACAGTCTTACCTCTATTCGGAAGTGTATGAACACTTTGTACGCCTCTTCCCACGGGCCCATGTTATTATCTTAGAGACCGGAGACGGAGCGGAAAAGGCGGAATTCATCGCCGGATTGAAGCAGGAACTTACAAACCGGGGCATTACCGTACAGACGGCATCGGGGACTCCTACAGCCGCCTCGCTGAAAAACCTGCTCCAGCCGGACAAGGAAAACATATTCATCCCCGACAACGGGTCGGACGTCACACTGATCAAGTATCTACCTGTTCTGACCCTGGTAGTCCGGGAGAATCCCTCCGCAGCGATCCATCTGTTCGGTTATCCCGAATGGCAAACCTATACCAAAGATCACCTGGAAGGGTTCTTCGAACTGGATACCTATTTCTATTCTTCTTTCTATACCAACAACCTGTTGCCGGGAGCGGTCAACTTCACCAACAAATTTCACCAATGGTACGGCAAGGAAATGGGAAACAACTATCCGAAATATGGTATGCTGGGCTACGATACCGCTTTCTTCTTCCTCAAAGGATTGTCTCAGTACGGTTCGGGGCTGGAAAACAACCTTTCCCGGATGAATATAAACCCCGTACAGACGGGCTTCAAGTTTGATCGCGTCAACAACTGGGGAGGTTTCATCAACCGCAAGGTATTCTTTGTCCGTTTTACGAAAAATTATGAACTGATCAAACTTGATTTCGAATAATGAACGTCTATATACCTCTTACTCCCGGAGATCTGTTCCGTAAAGGCAGCAGGGCAACGCTGTGTATCGCCTTCCTGTTTGTGCTGTGTAACACCGCTTCCGCTCAATTGGGTGAACAACGCAGTAACTTCGCCGTGGGCATCAACGGTGGAATGAACTATGCCATGGTAACCCTTTCGCCTTCCGTCAAGCAGGGCGGGCAGATGGGGATCAACGGAGGGATCACCGCGCGCTATATTTCCGAAAAATACTTCGCCATGATCTGTGGTTTACAGATGGAGATAAATTTCTCGCAGCGCGGATGGAAAGAGGTATTAGACGAAGACCAGACCGGCGATCCCTATTTCCGTACCATGAACTACATAGAAGTACCTTTTCTGGCACACCTGGCTTTCGGACGGGAACGGGGCGTACGGTTTTTTCTGAATCTGGGTCCGGAGGTGGCTTTTCTGCTCAGTGAAAAAGAGACTACCAAAGACTTTACTCCGGTAAGTACTACCGAGCAATATGGTAAACTGGCAGATAACCGGTTCGATTATGGGATCACAGGAGGAGCGGGTCTCGAGATACGGACCGGAGCAGGGAATTTCCTGCTCGAAGGGCGTTACTATTTCGGTCTGGCAGATTTCTACAACAACACCAAAAAAGACTATTTTTCCCGTTCGGCACATTCTGTGATTTCGGCAAAGATTACTTATCTGTTTGATCTGAAAAAGTAATTCTTCAGACGTAACCAAACTATATGTGTGAGGGAAACTACATCACAGGGTCTATACACCGCATACACTCCGATCCCTGCCTGCTGAAAGTGTACTGTCCCGCGGTTAGCCGGCAAGCTACGTGACAGAGGGGAGAACAAATACAAGGATCAATCCCGACTTGTCCATCTGCATGAGTGGAGATTGATCCGCTGTTCGATGAATGAGCCTGTTACCATTGAAGTAACTTCAGAGAAAATACAACCATCAGACAGTTGATCTTCAACATACTTAACAAGTATCAAACAGGATCCTGTCCATCATAGAGCCATTCATACAATCGCGCTCCACTTCTGATTTTTGTATTCAATTTTGTACCTGGAGAGGGATGGAGGGAGATCCAGTCCGGAGAAGCTGTGACAGGGGTAGAAGTCGTCTCAGTAAGGGTTATGCTCCAATCGGACACTGCCACCCACTCAATGGTTCCCTGAGGTTCATCCGCATAAAAAGTATATGCGCTCTGGGTACTACCTGTAAATCTGATAGATTCATTACCTTCCTTCTAACTGTCGCTACACCCGGTATACAAGAGAGCCAGTAAAGAATAAAAAAAGAATACTTGTTTTCTCATGATTATAAAGACGTAAAAAATAACTGTCCATAAAATAGCAGCTACAAATATAAATTATCAGAACAAAGAACAAAACACGCTACTGAGAAAATTAAATAGAAAGAAAAAACAGGTTAAGTAATTATTTAAATCCTTTCTAAATATACTTTGCGCCAGAGAATATCTGTGAACGAATGAGAAAAATCACAAAGAATACATGTACTTTTGTAAGTTACCAACACACAAATTTCGAATATGGAAACATCTAAAGTATACTTTACCAACCTGCGCACCAATCCCCGTTCCAATCTGCTCGACAAAATGGAAAAATTAGTGAAAAAGGCAGGGATCGAATCCCTTCCTCTTCAGGATAATTTCGTAGCTGTCAAGATCCACTTCGGCGAACCTGGCAACTTAGCTTATATACGCCCGAACTACGCGGCAAGAATGGCCGACCTGCTTCGCCGGCAGGGAGCCAGACCCTTTCTGACAGACAGCAATACCCTTTATTCGGGACGACGGTCCAATGCGGTAGATCATCTGGAAAGTGCCATGGAAAACGGTTTCAATCCAATATCGGCCCGTTGTCAGGTGATCATTGCCGATGGCCTGAAAGGAACAGATTGTGTAGAAGTTCCCCTCGATGGTGAGTATTGCAAGGCTCCCAAAATCGGAAGAGCGGTGATGGACGCGGATGTGGTGATCAGTATGAATCACTTCAAAGGGCATGAACAGTCGGGATTTGGCGGAGCATTGAAAAACCTGGGAATGGGATGTGCCAGCGTGGCGGGAAAAATGGAGTTGCACAGTGCTTCACAACCGCGGATCGCGCGGGAAAACTGCATTGGCTGTAACATCTGTGTGAGATTTTGCGCTCACGATGCCGTGCATCTGGGAGAAGAGCGGAAAGCAGAGATCGACTATGACCGTTGCGTGGGGTGTGGCCAATGTGTGGCTTTGTGCCAGTACAGCGCGGCAGTGATGGGAGACGAAGACACTTCCGAACGTCTCAACTATAAAATCGCGGAATATACATGGGCGATAGTGAAAGACAAACCACATTTTCATGTCAGCTTCATTATGAATGTCTCTCCGGAATGCGACTGCTGGAACCACAACGACGCGGCCATCGTGCCCGACCTGGGTATCCTGGCCTCTTTCGATCCCGTAGCACTGGATAAGGCCTGTGCCGATCTGGTGACGCAGGCACCCATATTGCCAGCCAATAATGTGCTTTCGGAAGCGCATCCTCACGATGAAAAGTGTGAATGTGACAAGTTTCACCTGCTTCATCCGGATACCGACTGGCTGGCAGGCCTGACCCATGCCGAAAAGATCGGCCTGGGCACTATGAATTACGAACTTATATACACCTGAAGAAATTTACGATTGACGGAACCAGCGGTCGGCGAAGTCAATTACGATGTACGATGGGGATTACCTGGTACTTCCATACATCTTAGATCTCCTGGACTTTTGTATTTTAAGATCGTACATCGTAAATCTGTCAATCGTCAATTTCCCGGTTTTTTGTTTTTTCAATCGTAAATCGTAAATTTGTAAATCGTAAATATCCTAATAGTACATTTGAAATGGAAACAACAGTTAAACTCTATTCCCTGAATTACAGCAATGTAAAGACGTATCTGTTTGCCCTGTTATTTGTCGCGGGCAATCTGATCCTGCCTCAGCTGGCTCACCTGATCCCTTCCGGGGGCCTGACCTTGCTGCCCATTTATTTCTTTACACTGATCGCTGCCTATAAATATGGTTTTACAGTAGGTTTGCTCACTGCCGTACTGTCGCCTGTAGCCAATCATATACTCTTTCAGATGCCTCCGGCAGCTGTATTGCCAGCCATTCTGGTCAAATCGGTATTGCTTGCCGCAGTGGCCGCGTATGCGGCCCGCCGTACAGGCCAGGTTTCATTGCTGGCCCTGTTGGGTGTAGTACTGGCTTATCAGGTAGCAGGCACAGCTTTTGAATGGGCCTGGGAAGGTAGCTGGTATGTAGCTGTACAGGATTTCCGCATCGGTATCCCGGGCATGCTGATCCAATGGCTGGGAGGATTTGCTTTGTTGAAAGTCCTGGCCCGTCTCTGATCCATGGCAAGGACTTTGGAGGAGGTGATGGAGCGTTTCCGCTCCATCGAATTCAACGAGGAGTTTGACCTGGTAGTTGCCATTGCCAATGGCGGGATCGTACCCGCAGGTATCCTCAACCAGCGTTTGCAGAAGGAGGTCCGGCTGCTTCGCATCAACCTGCGCGATGAGAATCAGAAGCCGCGGTTCGAACAGCCACAGCTATTGACCCCGATAGATTTTGAATGCAAGGAAAAACGGATCCTGCTGGTAGACGACCAGATCAAGACAGGAACAACAATCCGGTTTGCCCGTGAACTGCTGAAAGAGGCTGCCTATATCCACACGTTTGCAGTCAACGGTACAGCAGATTACGCCTTGTTCGACGAGACCTGCTTTCGTTTTCCATGGATCATTACATAACAGATTCAGACAGCAAATAATTTCCATATAATTATTTTCCTCAGGTCCGTGTGCAGTCACTCACCAGAGGAATCAACCCCGAACAGAGCATGGACAGAAGAGATTTTTTAAAGACAGTTGCTATTGCAGGTGCGGTTGCTACCGTACAGCGATCGGAGGCGATGGATCTGCTCAGGCAGACCTTCCTGGATGAGAACCACGCCCCTGTGGATCTGGTGGCCGTTATGGGTGGAGAGCCCGAAGCCATGTTCCGGAAAGCCATAGAGGAAATGGGGGGCATGAAACAATTCGTGAAGCCCGGACAGAAAGTGGTGATCAAGCCCAATATCGGCTGGGACAAAGTACCCGAACTGGCTGGAAATACAAACCCGGAACTGGTGAGTGAGATCATTAAGCAATGTTTCGCTGCCGGTGCCAAAGAGGTGACTGTCTTCGATCATACCTGCGATGAATGGCAGAAGTGTTACAGGAACAGCGGCATTGAAGCGGCGGCAAAAGCCGCGGGTGCCAGAGTGATGCCTGCCCACCTGGAGTCTTACTATCGTCCGGTAAATCTGCCTCAGGGTAAAAAGCTGAAATCCGCGAAAGTACATGAAGCCATTATAAATTGTGATGTATGGATCAATGTGCCTATCCTGAAAAACCATGGAGGTGCCAACCTGACCATCTCTATGAAAAACCTCATGGGGATTGTATGGGATCGGGGATTTTTCCATCAGAACGACCTGCAACAGTGTATCGCTGACGTGTGTACCTTACAGAAAAAACCTGTCCTGAATGTGGTGGATGCCTATCGGATCCTGAAAACTAATGGTCCCAGAGGACGTTCGGAAGCAGATGTAGTACTGGCCAAAGGATTATTCCTCTCACCCGACATCGTAGCGGCAGACACTGCCGCGGCGCGTTTTTTCAATCAGGTACGGGAAATGCCATTGGATACAGTAGGACACCTGGCCAACGGACAATCGTTACAGCTTGGAACCATGGATCTGGACAAACTGAATGTAAAACGGATCAGAATGTAAAGGGATTTACAATTGGACGATTTACGATTAGACGATTTAATTCTTCGTTGTGCCCCCTATTAAAGAACCCTGAAAGACTAAATATCCAGACAGGAGTATACACAGTAGAGAGGCATATTTGCATCTCCCTGATTGTATGTATATATTTTCGCATCCGTGGTACAGTTGTGTAACATATATGCACCTCTGATGGATCATACATTTGTCCATTCATGTTTTACTAAACAGATCACCGGACAACACTTAATTGAATAGTAATGAAGAAAAACACCCTCAAGACGCTTCGTGTAACTGTCTCATTGATCGTCTTTATATTGATCACATTTTATTTCCTGGATTTTGCCGGGCTGGTACCGCAGTCGTTTCACGGACTGGCACATATACAACTGATACCTGCCCTGCTTTCCCGGAGTTTGATCATTTTATTGATATGGGTAGTATTGACTTTACTGTTCGGACGGATCTATTGCTCTTCCGTATGTCCGTTGGGCACCTATCAGGACGTAGCCGGACAACTGTCCAAACGTATCGGTAAAAAGAAAAGGTATACATACAGTCCGGCAAAGACCTGGCTGCGTCTGGGAGTGGCGGCGGTAGTTGTGATCGCTTCCCTGTGTGGGTTTGCTCTCTTGCTTACTCTGGCAGATCCTTACAGTGCGTACGGACGTGTGGTCATTCATCTTTTCAAACCTCTTTATCTGTTGGGTAACAACTTGCTCGAGGCTGTTTTCTCAAGTTACGGCAATTATACTTTTTACCAGGTCGAAGTCTCTATCCGTGCGTATGTATCCTTTGGCGTGGCCCTTCTGACCCTGCTCGGGATCGGTTTCCTGGCGTGGAAAAACGGACGAACCTGGTGCAATACCCTGTGTCCGGTAGGTACCACACTGGGAGTATTGAGCCGGTTTTCTCTTTTTAAAGTCCGCATTCATGCGGATCGCTGCAACGGTTGCGGAAAATGTGTCTCTGTCTGCAAAGCGTCCTGTATCCACAGCAAGGAACATACCATAGATCATAGCCGGTGTGTAGCCTGTTTCAACTGTCTGGATTCCTGCCGGCAGAAAGCACTCTCCTACTCCGCTGTCACGAAAAAAGCAGATACGCCCACAGATACCGCCCGAAGAAGGTTCCTGATGGCAGGAGTAACGACTGCCACTGTCACTCCGCAAATCCTGGCTAAAGCACAAGCCCTGGCTACCGGACAGGGAAAAGCCTATGAGACACAACATCCCATCACCCCACCGGGATCGGTAAGCAGAGAACATTTTCAGTCGCGTTGCACAGCCTGTCATTTGTGTGTAGGCAAATGTCCGTCACATATCATCAAACCAGCTTTTATGGAATATGGCCTGGGTGGAGTGATGCAACCGACCATTCATTTTGAGAAAGGATTCTGCAATTTCGACTGTACAATATGTGGAGACATCTGTCCCAATGGAGCCATCAAGCCCCTGACTGTAGCAGAGAAACACCTGACCCAGATAGGGTATGTGGTCTTTATCGAAGAGAACTGTATCGTTTATACCAACGGAACCAGTTGCGGAGCCTGTTCGGAACATTGTCCTACACAGGCTATCGCCATGATCCCCTATAAGGACGGACTTACTATCCCGAAAGTAGATCGTGCTATCTGTGTCGGATGCGGAGGATGTGAATATGTCTGTCCGGCCCGTCCGTACCGCGCTGTACATATCGAAGGGAACCCCATACATCTGCCCGCAAAACCTTTCGAGGAGCACGAAAAGACTGAAATTGTGATTGACGATTTCGGTTTCTGAAAAACAGTTGCAAAACAAAAAGAATTAAAGGATGTACGATGTACAATTGTAAATCCATTGTATTCTGAATCGTACATCGTACATCCAGAAATCATAAATGTTCCATATTTTGTAAATACACATACGCAACAACATACGCGAATACACATCGTAAATCCTTTTGTGTCTCTACACCTATAAATAATTTCATAGATCAGATTGTATGTTAAATCGTAAATAGTAAATCGTCAAATCGTAAATCCCTTTCTGTCTCTACACCTATAAATAATTTCATAGATCAGATTGTATGTTAAATCGTAAATAGTAAATCGTCAAATCGTAAATAACATACTCTTATCTTCCTCTGCATCCGGAAAATTTAGTAATTTCGTAGCGATTTCCAAAAAAACAGACAAACGATGAAAGAGAGAAACCGGATCGGTAAACCCTATGAAATCGGTTATGCGTTGAGTGGCGGATTTATCAAAGGATTTGCTCATCTGGGTGTGATGCAAGCGCTGCTGGAACATGATATCAAGCCTGATATAATCTCAGGGGTTAGTGCCGGCGCATTGGCTGGTGCCTTGTACGCGGATGGAAACGAACCTTATGAAGTGGTCGGACATTTTGCCGGACATAAATTTCAGAACCTGACCAGGCTGGTACTACCCAAAGTGGGGCTGTTTGACATGTGCGAGTTTATCGATTTCCTGAAAAGTAAGCTCCGGACAAAGAATATAGAAGACCTGCGGACACCATTTATCATTGTGGCCACCGATCTGGACCACGGACAGAGTGTACAGTTTCGAAGTGGCAGCATTGCAGAGCGGGTAGCCGCCTCCTGTTGCATGCCGGTGTTGTTCTCTCCTGTACGGATCGGAGATACACACTATGTAGACGGAGGGGTCTTCTGCAATCTTCCCGTCTCCATCATCCGTTCCGAATGTGAAAAGGTCATAGGGATAAATGTCAGCCCCCTTATGGCCGAAAAATATAAAATGAATATTGTCAGTATAGCCATGCGCTCTTATCACTTCATGTTTCGTGCCAATACTTTTTACGAAAGGGAGAAATGTGACCTGCTGATCGAGCCTTACCACCTGAAAGGATATAGTAACACCGAGCTGGAAAAAGCAGAGGAGATATTTGAACAGGGCTATCAGACCGCAACAGAGATATTGACACAATTACTGGAAGAAAAAAAGTATATGGAAGTGATACAGACCGCGCTGGCGGCATATGGTATGTCAGGACAGCTGTTTCATGCTCCTTTCCTGAATATCCATCCGCATTTCCGGCTTCATAGCATCGTAGAGCGGAGCAAAGAGTTATCTAAGGAACGTTATCCACAGGCCCGGATCGCGCGCCGTTTCGAGGAGTTACTGGAAGATCCGGAGATCGAACTGATCGTAGTGAACACTCCCGATCATACCCATTACGAGTATACTCGTCTGGCATTAGAAGCAGGAAAACATGTAGTAGTGGAAAAACCATTTACCTCTACTACCCGGCAGGGAGAAGAACTGATTGCCCTGGCAGAAAAAAAGGACTCATGCTGAGTGTCTATCAGAACCGGCGGTGGGACGCGGACTTCCTTACCGTACAACAGCTTCTTGAAAAAAGAACTGGGACGTCTGGTGGAGTTTGAATCTACTTTCGCACGCTACCGCAATTTCATCAAACCCGGTACCTGGAAGGAAACCGGGGAACTGGGAGGAGGACTCACCTACAATCTGGGTTCCCACCTGATCGATCAGGCCCTGGTACTGTTTGGCATGCCAGAAAGCGTATATGCAGACATTGCTATCCTGCGAACAGACGGCATGGTTGATGATTATTTTATTATTCGCATGAACAGGCCCGCTCAGAATCCTGAAGTAAAAATCACATTAAAAGCCAGTTACCTGATGTGTGAACCGGAACCCCGTTTTGTGCTTCACGGAACAGATGGCTCGTATGTGAAACAGGGCGTAGACAAACAGGAAGCCGCCTTGCTGGAAGGACAAACACCGGATCAGCCTCACTGGGGAGAAGAGACCGAAGCCGAATGGGGTATCCTTCATAAGGTAACCCCGGAAGGAAAAGAGGTTCGCACTCCCTATCCGGGAATTCCCGGAAACTATGGAGGTTTTTATGAAAATATATTTGAACACCTCAGACTGGGAAAGCCCTTATTGACAGACGCGCGTAGCGTGATCAACGGCATTCGTATCATTGAAGCCGCTTTCCGTAGCTTCCGGGAACAGAGAACCGTAACCTTGTAATATATTCACCGCAGATTATACTTCTATCATGGAAAACAATAAATTCGTTATTTATCAGATCTTTACCCGCCTGTTTGGTAATTCTACTCCTGTATGTACATACAATGGCGATATTACCGGGAACGGTTGCGGCAAGATGAACGATATCAGCAACAAAGCCCTTCAGGAGATCCGTAAACTGGGAACTACCCATATCTGGTATACAGGTATCATCGAACATGCCACCCAGACCGATTATACGTCGTATGGTATCCGAAAAGACCATCCCGCGATTGTGAAAGGAAAAGCCGGATCTCCGTATGCGATCAAAGATTATTACGATATTGATCCGGATCTGGCAGTCAGTGTACCCGATCGGATGAAAGAGTTTGAAAAACTGGTAAAACGCACGCATGACAACGGGATGAAAGTAATTATTGACTTTGTACCCAATCACGTGGCGCGCCAGTACCATTCGGACCAGCTCCCGGACGGTGTCGCCCCGCTGGGAGGGCACGACAATCCGGATTACGCGTTCAGTCCCTATAATAATTTCTACTACATTCCGCATACGGAGCTGCACGGACAATTTGATATGAAGGCCGGCGAGGCAGTACCCTACAGGGAATATCCTGCCAAAGCTACAGGCAATGATCGCTTTGACGCGTATCCCAATGTTACAGACTGGTACGAAACGGTGAAACTCAACTACGGCGTAGATTATATGAATGGTCGCAATTGCTGTTTCTCGCCTAATCCCGATACCTGGATGAAGATGCTGAAGATCCTGCAATTCTGGGCTTCCAAAGGGGTCGACGGATTCCGTTGCGATATGGCCGAACTGGTACCTGTTGAGTTCTGGGAATGGGTGATCCCTCGTGTAAAAGACGACTATCCGGAGATCATTTTTATCGCGGAGATCTATAATCCTGACCAGTATCGTAATTATCTCTTCCGGGGAAAATTCGACTATCTCTACGACAAGGTAGGACTGTATGATACGTTGCGTAACATTACCTGCGGATATGATTCCGCGGCGGCCATTACCCCATGTTGGCAAAGTCTGGACGGCATACAGGATAAGATGCTCAACTTCCTGGAAAACCACGATGAACAGCGCATAGCCTCCCATTTATTTGCCGGAAACGCGCGTAAAGCACTACCGGCACTTGTTGTATCCACCTGTATGAATACCAATCCGGTGATGATCTATTTTGGTCAGGAGCTTGGAGAACTGGGCATGGACAATGAAGGGTTCAGCGGATTGGACGGCCGCACAACCATATTTGATTACTGGAGTGTAGATTCGATCCGTCGCTGGCGCAACGAAGGTGCGTTTGACGGAAAGCTGCTTTCGGAAGAAGAGAAACAACTGCAACAAACCTATCGCAAGATCCTGACCTTGTGCCTGGAAGAAAAAGCAATTTCCAAAGGATTGTTTTTTGATCTGATGTATGTAAACTATGAGAACTGGAAATTCAACTCTCATAAACAGTATGCTTTTCTGCGTAAATATGAATCTGAATTACTGATCGTTCTGGTGAATTTTGACCTGCAACCTGTAGAAATAGCAGTCAACCTTCCTTCCCATGCTTTTGATTTCATGAAGATCCCTCAACAGGACACGGTAGAAGCTGTGGATCTGCTTTCCGGAAAAAAAGAGAATATCGCTTTGTTGCCTTACAAACCGATGGAGACAACAGTGGGAAGGTATGGAGCGAAAATCCTGAAAGTTCATTTGTAAAAACGGAAATAGAAAAAAATCGCTGGCTCCCTTCCGTCAGGACACTTCTCTGAATATACATCCGAAGGGACGTAAGACGATTTACGATTGGAAGAGACTCATTCACTCCCAAAGCCCGGAGTGGGCGTAATGCTATCTGGAAAGTCCCGATCCAACGAAATCACCCTTGCTACAACAGGCTGTAACAAGGGTGATGTTTCATTCCAGGGATATTTCAGACGTTCCCTTCCAATGTGTGTATCCTTTGTACTACTCCGTTTTGCGAAGCACCACAGCCGTACGTGCCGGAATATATAGTTTGAGCCATTCCTTCTTTTCCTTTGTATACAAAGGATCGGGAATCGTGAAATGCTTCACCGTATCATCCGTGAGCCCATTCCCGCCATACAACACATTGTCTGTATTTAATATAGCTTCGTAGGTGCCCGGGGCCACCAGAAAACCGTAATCGGTGAATGACCGGACCGGGTTGAAGTTGAAAACAAACAGCAGATCTCCTCTTTCATAGGCCATGATCTGATCTCCGTCGTTGTGCCAGATCTCCTGTACCGGAGTCGCCTGGAAATTTTTCACACTCTTGATCACACGCAGCATGGCAGCATCAAAGTCTCCCAGGTAGTGGAAAGTAAGGTTCTGATTGTCGAACAGATCCCACTGCCGACGCGCGTATTTATGTGACCAGCCATTTCCTTCGCGGGGGAAGTCGATCCATTCCGGATGGCCGAATTCATTGCCCATGTAGTTCAGGTATCCTCCGTTGATCGTCGATGCCGTTGCCAGGCGGATCATTTTGTGCAGAGCAATGCCCCGGTGTACGATATAGTTTTCATCTCCCTTCTGCATGTGCCAATACATATCGGCATCTATCAGACGGAAAATGATCGTTTTGTCTCCAACCAGCGCCTGATCGTGACTCTCCGCGTAAGAGATCGTCTTCTCATCTTTCCTGCGATTGGTCACTTCCCATAAAATATTGGAAGGTTTCCAGTCTTCATCGATCTTCTCTTTGATGATCTTGATCCAATAGTCAGGAATATTCATAGCCATCCGGTAGTCGAAGCCATATCCGCCTTCTTTTACGGGAGCTGCCAGCCCGGGCATACCCGATACCTCTTCGGCAATGGTAATGGCACGCGGGTTCACCTGATGGATCGCGTCATTGGCCAGTGTCAGGTAACAGATCGCGTTGTCATCCTGATGTCCGTTGTAATAATCACCATAAGACAGGAAAGCCTCTCCCAGCCCGTGACTGTAATAGAGCATAGAGGTAACCCCATCAAAACGGAAACCATCGAATTTATACTCTTCCAACCAGTATTTGCAGTTGGAGAGCAGGAAATGGATCACTTCATTCTTCCCATAATCGAAACACAGCGAGTCCCATGCCGGATGTTCCCGCCGGGTGCCGGGATAAAAGTACTGATCGGGATCTCCGGCAAAATTGCCCAACCCTTCGACTTCGTTCTTCACCGCGTGAGAGTGTACAATGTCCATGATCACGGTAAGCCCCATTTCATGCGCCGTGTCGATCAGCTCTTTCAACTCATCCGGTGTACCGAAACGTGAGGAGGCTGCGAAAAAACTGGATACGTGATAGCCAAAGCTTCCATAATAGGGATGCTCCTGTATGGCCATGATCTGTATGCAGTTGTAACCGGCTTTCACGATACGAGGCAATATTTTTTCCCGGAACTCCACATACGTACCTACCTTTTCCTCTTGTTGAGCCATACCGATATGACATTCGTAGATAAGCAACGGATCGGTATGAGGTTTGTAGTTTTTCTGTTTAAATACATAAGGCTTGTCCGGGTTCCATACCTGAGCGGAGAATATCTTGGTATATTCATCCTGAACTACGCGTGTAGCCCAGGCAGGAATACGTTCGCCTGCTCCTCCTTCCCATCTGACCATCAGTTTGTACAGGTCTCCGTGATGAATGGCTGTCGGCGGAAGGTCGATTTCCCAGTTTCCATCTTCCAGACGTGTCAGTGCGTATTCTTTTCTTACCTCCCAGTCGTTGAATGTACCGATCAGGTAAATTTCCGTAGCATGCGGTGCCCATTCACGGAAAGTCCATCCGGTCTCCGTACGATGCATTCCGAAATAAAGATAGCCCGATGCGAAATCACTCAACGTGATTTTACCTCCCCCGGTGAGTTCTGCTTCTTTGTCAAGCGCGTGCTGATGACGACCGTTGATCGCAGTTTCAAATGGTTTCAGCAACGGATCATTCTGGATAAGTTTCAGAGTTTTTCCCATGTATTCTGGTTTATTATCTTATGCTTTTACTTTAACCACAATTTTCTTTACTCCTGTAGGAGTAATACCCGGCGCGTGTCCATCCTGGGGGAAGAAGATGGCAAACATACCCGGTTTCACAGTGATATAGTCCTGCGCAAGCCCTTCAAAGCAGGTAATATCTTTCTCCGCATGGTAGGGAGCATCTGCCGGCAGACACTCTTTTCCGGCGGTATAGCCCATCACCTCTTCTCCGGAAAGAGGGATCTGGATATCAATAAACTCGTTATGGGTTTCGAGCTTAGCCTGTTCTTTTGTTTTTGGTGAAGTCTGAGAAACATTTACAACCAGATCTCTGCCTTTGAGTTCGATCTTTCCGACTTCCAGTGTACTCAGATCGGTCGAGGTCAAAAAATCAACAGCTTCCTGAAACAACGGATTCAGTGAGGCGTAACTACCCAGATTTTCGAATGCATCTACTACCATAATTCTGTTATTTTAAGTTATATGTTTTATTCGTAATCGTCAATGGTATAGTTCAGGAAGTCGGCAAACCGTTTGAATTGCCGAAAGATCTCTCCGACCTGATCCAGGGTATTGTCCGCGGAGAAGAAATCATCAGACACCTGGCAATTACAAACGAACTGTCTGCACTTGAGGTAATCGATATAAGGAAAATCCTTAGGAAATCCTTTCGGAGCGGTTCGGAGCGGGTCCTCTCCTACGGTCGGAAAGAATTTCTTAAATGCCGGATCTTCCACTACAGAAATATATTCATCTATATTGTCGTAAATAGATTGACGCACGGCTTTCAGGATATGAGGAGGCAGACACAGGCTACCTCCGGCCAGCATACAGTGGCCGGGTTCGATATGTACATAATATCCGCAGTGATGGGATTTCTTTCCTTTCGCGTTGATATACCCGCCGAAATGGGTCTTATAGGGAGTCTTATCCTGTGAAAACCGCAGGTCTTTGTGGATACGATAGGTACAATCCCGGGCTTCTATACTACGGACAGATTCATCAAAAAATGAGATTCGGGTTATAATATCAGTAAGTAAGTTCTCAAACTCCAGACAGGCGGCTTTATATTCGTCTTTATGGGCATGAAACCAGTCGCGATTATTATGAATTTGGATATCACGAAGAAACTGAAAGACTTTGCTGACGTTCATTGCAGGTACATTCTGTTTTAACCTTACAAACATACAAAATAATTTGTTATAAAACATAAAATGCCCACTAAAAAAGCACCGGTTCAGCCGAACCGGTGCTTTTACACATTTATCAAAAAAAACAGACACTTCTGTCTTTGATGTACTTACTTGTCACAAGCGGGTACAATCCCTTTAATTAATCTTATATCTAATACTATGAAAAACACACCATTATAACAAACAGGAAGAAGGAAAGTTCACTGCAACCGGATTTTATTCCCGGCATACAACCGAAATGCGGGTCAGGTAGCAAGATGTATGGAACGAACCCTGTCTTCTCTTTTCCCGGATCGTATGTATATATATAATTACGGATATTATTTCTTTTCTGTATGCCTCCCTGCGAAGACTGAGCAGCGTATAAACAAAAACGGTATCTCGACTCGCGTCGAAGTACCGCTACAACACAAACACAAAATAAAACACGACAAAACTACTATGCAATCTTACCTGTCTATGCCGGGGAGGCATACATACTACTTTACGAATATTCACATACGCATAAACAGTTCAGGCTGATTTGCAAGATATAAACAAATGTCAAAAAACATTTGTTCAGTCGTTTATCCTTAATAAATGTTAATCGTTATTGAATGCCTCTCTCACGCAGCCTGAGCTGCCAGTTCCAGGCAGATTTCAGCGTATCTTCCAGGGTAGATCCGGCCTTCCAGCCCAGTTCCTTATTGGCATATTCCGGATCGGCCCATACTTTTTCAATGTCACCGGCGCGCCTGCCTACGATCTGGTAGTTTAGTTTCACACCTGTAGCACTTTCGAACGCGTGAATAAGTTCCAGTACAGACAATCCTTTGCCAGTGCCTATATTAAACACCTCAACAGGCTCTTTTTGTTTATCCCACAATATGCGTTCGATGGCAATCACATGTGCTTTGGCCAGATCCACAACATTGATAAAATCCCGGATACACGATCCGTCCGGAGTATCATAGTCATCTCCGAACACACTTAGTTTTTCACGAATCCCGATTGCCGTCTGCGTCAGATAAGGGATCAGATTTTGTGGTACACCGTTGGGCAGTTCTCCCAGCAACGTAGAGGGATGCGCACCGATCGGATTGAAGTATCGCAACAGGATCGCTCGTATAGGAGCTCCGGAGGCAACTGTGTCGCGAATGATCTCTTCGTTGATCTGTTTGGTATTACCATAAGGAGACTCTGCTTTTTTCACCGGAGCATTTTCTGTCACCGGCAGTTCGTCCGGCTGACCATATACCGTACATGAAGAAGAGAAAACCATACCTTTCACTCCATACTCAGGCATCAGTTCCAGCAGGTTGATCAGAGAAACCAGGTTGTTGCGATAATACAACAACGGTTTTTCTACAGACTCACCTACTGCCTTACTGGCTGCGAAATGAATAATGGCTTTGATATCCGTATGTTTCCGGAACAAACGATCCAGCCCCTCCATATCCAGACAGTCCAGTTTTTCGAAGATCGGCCGGACACCTGACACTTTCTCTATGTTATCTACCACATCGGCTTTCGAATTGGAGAGATTGTCTATGATCACTACTTCATAGCCACTGTTTTGCAATTCCACAACCGTATGCGAACCGATATATCCGGTTCCGCCGGTCACAAGGATCTTTTCTTTCATAAGATGTAATTATCAGCAGTAGGTTATCATTTATCGGTACAAAAATAGAGAAATAAATTCAGAAAACAGTAAAGACAACAAGGGGATTTACGCTTGGACAATTTACGATTGAAATTACTTTTGTTGGATTGGAGAGGTTTTCTCTTTTGTTCGTATGTTCTTCTGTCTGTGTATATCTATTTTATCAGACAAAAGAACATATGTATATCACGTAGACGCACGCCGTGCGTCTCTACAGGTAGATGCTATCGATTATCAGAACCTTGTAATTTCAATCGTAAATCGTAAATCGTCCAATCGTAAATATTTTCACCATTCATTTCTCTTGAAAAGCGCTTCCAGGTATCCTTCTACGATCTCTTTCATTACCTCCTCCACAGTTTGTATCTGATCTACCAGTGTCGCTGCCTGTCCGATCTCCAGTTCACCTTCCGCGATATCTCCCTGAAAGATGCCCATGCGGGCTCTTCCCACTCCCAGCAGATCCAGAAGCTCTTCTTCGGATGCTCCGCGTGCTTCCGCCTCCTCTACCTGTCTGCGGAATGGATTTTCAGCCAGGCGCACAGGGATGAGTTTGCTGAACATCAGCCTGGTGGCCCCTTCCCCGAGGGCTAAGCAATACTGTTTAAACACTTCACTGGCAGAACTTTCCTGAGTGAGTGCGAAACGGGTCCCGATCTGTATACCATCTGCTCCCAGGGTCATGGCTGCCAGAAATCCGGCACCTGTTGCTATTCCTCCCGCCGCAACAAGAGGCAGAGAGATGTTCCTGCGTACAGACGGGATCAGGCAGAAGGTAGTAGTCTCTTCTCTGCCATTGTGCCCACCGGCTTCGACACCCTCCGCTACGACAATGTCTACCCCGGCCTTTTCGGCGTTTTGAGCCTGTCGGGAAGAAGAGACCACATGTGCCACGATCGCTCCTTTTCCTTTCAGCCACCCAGTCCACTCACGCGGATCTCCGGCGGAAGTAAATACAATCTTTATTCTCTCTTCTACCAGGATCTCTATGATCTCGTTGATCTCCGTATGTTGGAGCGGAACATTCACTCCAAAAGGATAATCGGTTACCTGACGGCATTTCCGGATATGTTCGCGCAACACTTCCGGGGTCATCGACCCCGCCCCCAACAGTCCCAGTCCTCCGGAGTTGCTTACAGCAGACGCAAGCTTCCACCCGCTGCACCACGCCATTCCGCCCTGGACAACAGGGAAACGCGTACCCAACAAATTAGTTATTCGATTCATTCTGCAATTGTTCTGAATAGTTTAGATACTTCCGTGCAAATCCTTCTGTGGAAAGAGCAAAATACAGAGTATTTTTTTCTTTATAACAGCTTACTTTCGCAGGTATCTTACATAAACAGGAATATTTATGAAACGGTTTTCCTCATTGATCCTTTTTTTCCTATTTTCTCTATCCTGTACGCGGGCTCAGCAACAGCAAATCCCGGTTTCTGATTTCTGTCATTCCCTGACCCCTTCGGGACGCATTCTGGAAACAGTAGATTATTACGTCTGGTGTGTATCCCCGATCTGTGACGAACAGGGGCGGGTACATGTCTTTTATTCGCGCTGGCCCTCCGCATACGGCATGGGAGGCTGGATACGCGCGTGTGAGATCGCGCACGCGGTGGCCGACACGCCGGAAGGTCCTTACGAATACGTACAGACCATCCTTTCTCCCCGGCCCGGTTACTGGGATGCAACTTCCTGTCACAATCCTCATATCCAATATATAGAGGGCACCTATTGCCTGTTCTATATGGGCAACAGCAATGGAAAAACAGATACCAAACGGATCGGTATGGCCACAGCGACTGACCTGAACGGACCGTGGACCAGACCGGACCAACCCCTGTTAGAAGCAGGGCCGGAAGGGAGCTGGGACGACCATTGCGCCACAAATCCGGCGTTTCTGAAACATCCCGACGGCAGGTATATGCTTTACTACAAATCGTGGAACAATATGGACTACAAACAGGAAGACCAGGGCATCCGGGGTAACCGCAAATACGGCTTAGCCCTGTCAGACCGGCTCGAAGGTCCTTATGTACGCTATGAAGGGAATCCGGTGGTAGACTTATCCGGTCATGGCAACAATTGCCAGGTAGAAGACGCGTACGTGTGGCATCAGGAGGGTAAATTCTGTATGCTGATGCGGGACATGGGCTTCGTCAACCACGAAGCAGGCCTTTATTTTGAATCGGAAGATGGCCTGGAGTGGGGCCAACCGCAGATCGCCTGGCGGGGCGCGCGGGAATACCTGGAACTGCCCCCTGCCCCCTCACATCTGAAGCGTTACGGACGTTTCGAGCGCCCTCAGTTGCTCATGAAAGAGGGTAAGCCTGCCTATCTGTTCACTGCCATGCAGGGTGGAAAGTATATGACCGCTTCCGGATTCGTATTCCGGATCGGAGAAAAATAAAACAGCGATTATTTGATGACCGGTCGGACGATCTCTTCCCGGATCTGTAGGGTCGTAGAGTCTCCATAATGCCTCAGCACCTCCAGGGTACGTGCCCTGCGCTGCCTGCCTTTTTTGTCCCAGAAGTCCTTCGTAAAAGGAGTCATGAAATCATACCCGGTAGGCTTCCCGGTTTTCTGCCATTCCCCCTGTCCGCCATTGGCCAGTATATTGTATCGCAGGCCTGTAGCCTCTATCTGTTCGACAGATTCCCGATACTGCGGGTCGAAAGGTTTCTTGGCCCAGTTGGCATAGATCAGTTCAAGCACCATAGCTGACTGTTGTTCTCCTTTCCAGGTATTTTTACCTACTTTTATTTTCTTCTGCTCAACGGGGTCGTAATTGAAACGCGTATTGGGTTTGTAAGGAGAAAGTGTAAGGACGATCTTTTTTCTTTCCGGCAATACCTCAGGCAAGGTCAGGTCAAATTCCAGTACAGGATTTCTGCGTTCCGTCACAGGGGCGGTAAACTGCTTCATATCCATCTCTTTCACCGCCTCAGGGTTCAGCCTGATCTCCCCCTCTCTCCGCAACAACTCCTGCAAACGCAGAGAATCTTTTCTTTCCCACTGCGCGTGGAGCGTACAGGTGCATACCAGGCATACAATACCCAAAAACCATCTTTTTACCATGCTGTCTATTTTTTACCACCACCGGTATCCGCTTCCGCAGAGCGGATCATCTAAGCAAGCCGACACCGTCCATTCCGTATGCGGATAAGCCGCGTGCTCCCACCACCGACGGTAACATTCTGCTGCTTCCAGTACCTCCTGATCTGACAGGAAATAGATGCCTTCGTAGCTTTCGGCATTGGCATATACCAGTTTGCATCCCAGCGAGGCATATCCTCCCATGCGTATGCTTTCAATGATCCACATCATACACTCTCCCAACCGGGTCTTCCCCGCATAGTAAGAGGTGATCGGTGGCAGCGGAAAGGAGGCTATCAGCGTCAGGTCATCTACATAACGCAGCAACTCCGGAATGTGTTCTGTGGTGAAACAGGGAACTTCTACAAATCCTTCCGGACTACGTGTCGTATACGTGCCGGATTTGAGCTGCTTGACAAACAATTTCACGTCCGGATCGTGATAGTCCAGGACTTCATCCGAACAACCTGTAGACAGCCCTGTCAGGACCAGTAACAAGATAAAACAGTACTTTTTCATACGCGTTTGTGTTCTGTTCGTTTCAATAGGTCATACGCACTCCGCAAAGCAGCGTGAAGTTGGTCGGACGCTCGTTGCGTAGGGTTCGTGTCTGAGAGTCTGTTTTGAAATGATGCGATACGCCAGGCTCTACGAAAAACGCCAGTTTGTCATTCAACTGGTAACGCGCTCCCACTCCGGCGGTCAGCCCCAGCTGAACAGGCTCGGCACGGAAACTGTTGTCCGGTGCCCCGGCCACGCATTTTTCCGCGACTCCTCCGGCAGCGGCATACAGATCTATCCTCTGGCTGTGGTAACAGGTATATTTGAGTTTCACAGGTACACCGATGTAATGCAAGGTCTCTTCCGACTTCAACACAGAATAACGCAGACCCGCTTCTACAGCCAGACGATCTGCCAGCTCTTTTTCTACAGTCACATCGGCAGTCAACGGCATTTTATAGGTTCCATGCTCCGCCGGCAACGCGGTTCCTGCCGCGACCTGCAACGACCAGTGGCGCTTCATTGCCGTTTTTGACCGGGACACGTGGTCCTCTTCCCGCTGAAGGCTGCCTTCATACGAATAGTTCCCTACAGACGAGGTATAATAGGATGCCTGGCCGTCCCGGTAATGACCGGTCTGCTCTTCCGTGGCAGCGGTAGTGGCAGACAACGTAAATGACACAGAGAAAGAGAACGAAATACTGTCTTCCTCTGTCTGGCAAGGCTCGCCGGGAGCCACCGTCTGCCTGAGCGATGCCGGAGCAGCGATGGCGGTGGGTGGCAGAGGAGGCAATTCGACACTTATTGCATCGCCTTTCGGATGTCCGGTTGCCGCCTGATGGGCAGCCACCTGGGAAAAGGCTTCTACGATCTCTTCCTGAGGAGAGAAAAACAGGAAAGCTGCCGACGCGGCCGACAGGATCAGCAGCACCGACGCGGCGGCGGCCAGTTTTGTATACCACAGTCTGCGGCGGCGGACTACCTGAGGGATCTCCTTTTCCAGTTCTCCCCAGAGATCCCGCTCTACAGGTATCTCGTATTCTTCCAGTCGGCGAAACAACTGATCCGGTTCATGGCTTTCTTTCTTCATGACTGATATATTCTGTTATTTTTTTGCTAACAAAAAACGTGCTCTGTGCAACTGAGAAGCGGAAGAATGCTCTTTGATCCTTAGCATATCCGCGATCTCGCGGTGCGATCTCCCGTCCAGGACATACAGGTTGAAGACTGTACAGCATCCGTCGGGAAGCTCAGCTACAAACTTCATCAATTGTTTTTCACTGATCTGCTGCGAGGCCTCCTGCGAATATTCCGGTATCTCCGGTATCTCTTCTCCATAGGAGATCACTCTTTCGATCCGTTTTTGCCTGCGCAGGTAATCCAGCGACTGCGCGATCATAACGCGGGTGATCCATGTCGAAAGGGACGATTCGCCGCGAAAAGAAAAACGTGTGAAGATCTTGATAAAACCATCGTGAAGCACGTCGTGAGCAGTATCTAAGTCACCGGTGTAGCGGTAACAGACAGCAAGCATCTTTGCGGAATACAGCGTATAGAGTTTTTTGCGGGCTTTGTCTTCGCCAGCCCGGCATCCTCTGATCAGTTCAAGCTCGTTTTCCAAGTGTAAAGAGTGCGTTTTAGTCCAACGTATGCTACGATGTTTGTGAGTTAGACGTAATAAATAAAAGAATACTGCAAAATGAATTGCAAAAAAACTTAATACCTTTCCAAAGCTTCCAGAAGTTCGTCTGTCTCGTCCAGAAATGCCTTACCCGCGTGTAGGATTCCAGCCAATCTGCCCGGAGCATGCAGAAAATAATTGCGCGCGGTATTGTTTTCCCACATGTATGCCCAGCGTTCCCGGGAAGAGCCTGTGTTCATCTGTTCCGTTTTCTCTTGATCCGCGCTCAGGATCAGAGGCAGGATATTCTGTTCCCGATCGTGATAATATTCCGATCGGATCAGTTGAAAATCTTCGTAAGAGGTATATATTCCAAGTAGTTTCACCAAAAAATCTTTGTCCTTTATATCCTGTACCAATCCGGAAGTCTTCAACGCCTCCATCGCGTTCTTTCTGGCCACACGATTGTAAGAGAGAAAAGGAACGAGATGATATTTCCGCAACGTATCTTCTGAGAGTTGCCGGATATCGTGACGGACAGCATCCAGTTGCTTATAGAAGGTATATTCCTGTTCCAGGAACTGAAGGGAGGTATTCAGCAGTTCTTTGTTGATGATCAATTCGTTGCGCACGGCATACATAACCTCATTCAATTCTTTCTGGCGCGAACAGCGTTCGATCAGGCCACTGCCCGCGAAAGTGATCAGGATCCCGATCACCACCGTCGAAAGCTGAGATAGGTAGTCCAGGATACGTTTCTTCTGAAACAGACGGTTTAAGAGATCAGGGGTCATGGGGCACTATCGTTGGTTAAAGATCAGGGAATTTATCACGGGTATTTCCGGCGGAGCAGTTCTATGGTCCGGGACACTTTTTCTGACACCGTTATGCTTCCCGCCAGCAACTCCTGTGTGTAGCCTGTGTTCAGGGACAAATTGCGCATAGGGTCATTTTCCAGAAACAGCGACCAGAAGCATAAGGTGTTACCTGCTCTGATCTGTAGGATCTGCGGCAAAGTCATTCCGGCCACAAACGATTCCATTCTCTGGGTTTTGCCACAGTGATAGGTATCTATCATTCTTTCTATCACTTGCAGTTCATCGTAACGACTGAATAGTTCATTCAATAATTCCGGTGAGTTTGTATGCTGCATGGCTCCGGAGGCTTTCAGGGCTTCAATCGCATTGTCCGAGAAACTGAATGATCTGCTGGATGTAAAGAAATCTTTGTAGCGTTCCAGCGTATCTGCCGGAATAGAGGAAAAATCCTCCAACTGTTCCGAAAAGTATTTAGTTACATGATATTCCCGGAACACCATGTCATGAAGTTCTTTCAGGATCTGCTGATTTTCCTCCAGTTCATTCAGAACCATCTGCATAGATATACTGAGCTGCTTCCGGGCTGTTATTTTTCCAATCAGATCACTTCCGGCAAAAGTGATCACAATACCCAGAATCACGACAGACAGCTGCCGCATATACTCTCCTATCTGCCAACGACGGAGGCTGCTTTTTAGTTTGTTGAAAATAGATTGATCAGTCATTATATGATTCTTCCCTGAAAAATTATATGTTATAGTTCTGCCGGATGACTTCTATGGTAGCAGATAGAAAAAATTGCCTGCAGATCTTCTGATGTGTACTTTTCTGTTTTCAGACAAGCTGTCCGGAGTTTGATGCTGTTCGTCCATCTGTTTCAATAGGGTGTTCATCGGCATGAAAAAAACTCCCGCACACAAAAGTCGCCTGATGCATACGAGAGAGCTCATTTGTTTTTCGCGGTCAGCAGGCTTTGAAACTCATATCCAACCCTTTCACCGAATGGGTCAATGCCCCCACTGAGATATAATCCACTCCACACTCCGCATAGTCACGCAATGTATCAAAGGTGATACCTCCGGAAGATTCCGTTTCGTACCTGCCAGCTATCATCTGTACAGCTTTGCGCGTGTCTTCCGGCGTGAAGTTGTCCAGCATGATGCGATCCACTCCACCTATTTCCAGCACTTGCCGCAATTCGTCGAAATTACGTACCTCAATCTCTATTTTCAGCTTTTTTCCATGTTCCTTGCAATACTCCCGCGCGCGCAGGATAGCTTTGTCAATACCCCCGGCAAAGTCCACATGGTTGTCTTTCAGCAGGATCATATCAAAAAGCCCGATCCGGTGGTTCACTCCCCCACCTATCTTCACCGCTGCTTTCTCCAGCATACGCAGTCCCGGAGTGGTTTTGCGCGTATCCAGTATACGGGTGCGTGTACCTTCCAGCTGTTTCACATACCTGCGGGTCATGGTAGCGATACCGCTCATGCGCTGCATCACATTCAGCATCAGACGCTCGGTTTGCAGAAGCGACTGTACACGCCCTTCCACTACCATAGCTACATCTCCCGGTTTCACTTCCGCACCGTCACCGATCAGAACCTCCACTTTCATCTCTGGGTCGAACCGGTGAAAGATCTCTTTCGCGATCTCTGTACCTGCCAGTACGCCGGGTTCTTTGATGAGTAGTTTAGACCTTCCCATGGCCGTGGCCGGTATACAGGAAAGCGTGGTATGATCGCCGTCGCCGATGTCTTCCGCGAAAGCCAGATCAATAAGCTGGTCAATCCATTTATTCATTGCTCTTATCTATTCGGATTTGATGTATTAAAAAACTATTTTCCACACGTTTGAAAAAACAGGTCACCCTGAAACTCCCCTGAATAGTGGACAGGGTTCCGATCACAAAACTCGATTCATCCCGCTTACCCTGATGATTGAGCGTATAGCCCGTCACTTTGTGTTCGCTGAAAAAGGTGGCCAGGGCCCCTTCTGCGGTCTGACGATTGTGTTTGGTCGAACGAGTCTGAATGATCAGGTCTGTTTTGTCACTCAGAAAAGGGGTAAGTCCGCTCGCATTTCCTTTTTTGAAAGCCGCTGTTACTTCAGCGGGAATCTCCTGCGCATACAGAGAAGCGACAGTAAAAAATGTGAAAACCCACCCGATAATTACGCATTTTCTCATATTATCCAGTTTTTCCTGCCGAACGATACAGTAAACTCCGTCCATGCTCTTCGCCTCCGTTCCTCTCCTCCGTTCAGTTAGCCTCAGTGGCAGCCTCCTGTATCAGGCGCATGTGACAAAGGTACACATTTATTGTAAAAGATCACAAAAAAGAGTTACTTTTGTATCTGTATACAATTTGTACATACATGAAAACAACCCTTCTTGTCGTAGGAAAGACCGTAGAGCCTCACTATATCACAGCCATCAACGATTATACGCAACGCGCCCGGCACTACCTGGGTTTCGAAATGGAAGTGATCCCCGAGCTGAAGCATACACGT
>Ga0192240_10100_pt2 | contig 45111 bp, 39 predicted proteins | sample Koala_Koa27_H3_FD_131237 | JGI IMG/M metagenome (GOLD analysis project Ga0192240, IMG submission 131237) | Enriched cells from koala feces incubated with labeled cellulose particles, San Francisco Zoo, California, United States - Koala_Koa2-7_H3 ...
CTTCTACCTGTTAGGCCCTCAGCCCCCCCCCCGAGTTGTTTCCCTTGATCAACGTGCTGGTATCTGTTTACCTTGTACCTGTGTTTTTTACTTTTTCAAGGGCTCCGGGTTTAGTAGGGATGCGATCATTGTCATTGGCTGCATTGAGGGCAAACCAGGCAACCATGGCTGCGTTTAACCGGAGGTCATCTAATGATAAACGTTCGTAAGTGTCCATCAATGTATGGTAGGTGCGGTCATATTCCAGTTCATCCTGAATGAACTGATAAGCAGGTAGTCCCAGCATATTGAAAACGACATGGTCCGTGGAACCGGTTCGCTGGGGAGACAATGTGGTGAATCCGGAAGCTTCAAAAGGTGTCATCCACGTCCGGAAGAAGGGGAAAGCCATGTCATTTTCTTCCAGATAGATCCCCCGGAATCTTCCTGAGCCATTATCCATGTTCAAATAGAGGACGAACTGGTCATATCCGGGCCGTTTCTGATGTTCCTCCCGGTCATATAAAAGATGCTGTGCATACCCTCTGGAACCATACAGACCCTGTTCTTCACCACCCCATAAGGCGATCCGTATGGTCCGGCGGGGAGAAAGATTCAGTTCTTTCAGAATACGCATGGCTTCCAGCATGACCAAACATCCCGATGCATTGTCCGCTGCCCCGGTTCCTCCATGCCAGGAGTCAAAATGTGCCCCGATCATCACGATCTCATTTTTTTAGTTTAGGATCTGTGCCCGGTATTTCTGCTATGATATTGTAGATTGCTGTGTCAGCGGGAGTAAACCGGTTTTTTATTTCTATTTCCATTTCAACCGGAATCCCTTTTTGGGCCATTCTTGCCATCCGGCCGTGATTTTCGATGGAAAGGTTAATTTCAGGAGCAGGTTCGGGATCTCCGGCTTTATATGGAACACCCCGGGAAGCCGGTACATTGAATGTTCCGTCTCCTCCCAAAATAGCAGCCGGCTTTTCTGTTGCCAGTAACTCGTTGAGCTTGCTTATGAGCGGGTTAAAGCGGCGGCGATACTGGTGTGCCGGTTCCGGACGGGGATCTTTGGCTAATGCTGCCAGTTCTTCGTCGGTCAGGCGGGTTGCCAGCGGTTCGAAGTCAATCCTATATTCTGACGTAACAGGTAGCAGGACGATCTTCCCGTTCAGCTTTCCTTTGTACTGGTTAAGGTCTTCTTCTTTTTCTACCTGGAGATAAACCACTTCCCCTCTGACCAGGCCATCGGTACTTCCTGACCATGCTTTCGGAGTTGCAGAGAAGCTGGTGTAGTAGGGGCTTGTCATAGCAACATAGCTCTTTTCATTATCCCATCCGCCTTTGGGAAAATCCATGGCAAATTCTCTCCGCGGATTACTGAATCCCATCTCCGCCAGTTTTTCTTCCATCAGGATTTCCGCCCGAAGCCCGTTTGTTGATGCAGCCAGGCGGGGTCCCATGAAATCCGTCATCCATTGGGCTGTCTCTTTTATTTTAGAGTGATTAAATGCTTCGTCTTTGATGCGGTAGGCAATTTCATCCGGTAAGCGTGTCTGGGCACTCAGCAATAAAGGTAGCCACAGGGCTAATCCTGTGAAAAGGGACTTTGTTTTCATTTCAAATAATAGTCGTGTTAAACTCGTTCTTCTCTGCTTCTTAGCAGGAATAATTGGTCTAAGAGATATCCTGCTATTCCTGCAAAAGTATAAATTAATCTTTTATACTTCATCAGGTTTGGCAAAATAATTGAAAGACGGACTAAGTCCCGGGTTCTGATTAGGTATCATATCCGGATATTAAATCACCTGTATCAGAAGCAATCCTAACAGAACTGATACACCGGTCGCTATCAAACCGGGAATCATGAAAGAGTGGTTTAATATATATTTACCTATACGAGTGGTTCCTGTCCGGTCAAAGTTGATGGCGGCAATCACGGTCGGATAATTCGGTACGAAGAAATAGCCGTTCACTGCAGGAAAAAGGGCGATCAGCATATAGGGGGAAAGTCCCAGTGCAATACCTAAAGGCATCAGTGCCCGAACAGTTGCCGCCTGGCTGAAAAGGAGAATAGACATTGTGAACAGTGCCAGTCCGAACAACCAGGGCATTTCGGTCACGGTATTTTCAATAGCACCTTTCAGTTCCGCCATATTGCCTGCAATAAATGTGTCTCCCATCCATGCAATACCAAAAATAGCAACTACGGCCTGCATACCGGCAGAGAATATGGATCCCTGGGCTGCTTTCAGTCCGTCCGTCCGGGTAACCAACAGGATAAGAGCTGCTGCGGAGAGCATCAGGATCTCAATAATATAGGCCATGCCCAGCGTGGTCGTTTCCCCGTTTACCGTAAAAGCCGGACGTAAACTTTCTATGGATCCGAAAAGGACGATCCCGACTGTTGCTAAAATAAAGATCAGTACGGAAAGAGAGGCAGCACGTTTATTCTGTACATCTTTGATTTCGTAATGGGTCTCGTTGAAATCGCCGGCTGCTACTCTTCTCTGAAATTCCGGATCATCAGCTAATTCTTTTCCGGTCCGTAGGGAATAGATGGCCCCGGCTAATACTCCCATTAAGGTGCAGGGTACGGAGATCATTAGAATGTTTAAGAGAGTAAGATTATAGCCATTTCCATTTAACAGGCTGAGTAATGCTACGGTAGCCGCTGAAATAGGACTGGCTGTGATGGCCTGCTGAGAGGCTATTACGGAGATTGCTAAAGGACGTTCGGGACGTATTTTAGTTTCTGTTGCTACTTCGGAAATAACAGGAAGGACAGAGTAAGCCACATGTCCGGTACCTGCAATAAAAGTGAATAAATAGGTAACTAAAGGACTTAAAATAGTGATCTGTTTTGGGTTTTTACGTAGTAACTTTTCGGCCATTTTAACCATCAGGTCTAATCCTCCGGCAGCCTGCATACAACCGGCAGCTGCAATAACCGCTGCGATCATTAACATTACATCAATAGGGGGAGAAGTAGGTTCCAGTCCAAAAAAGAAAGTGAGAATGGCTAATCCGAGGCCACCTAAAACACCTAATCCGATGCCACCAATCCGGGCACCAATAATAATAGCTATTATAACAAAAGCTAATTGTATGAGCATGTGAATATTATAGATTTAGTTCTTATAAGCCGCAAAGATAATTATTTTATGACAGGATAAAACCTGTAATTTTAAAACATCCGGAAAAAGATTGTGTTCGGATTGTTCGTTTTGGATAGGAAGTGATGTGAAAATGAACAGTCTGTCCGAAAATGAACACTCGTTTTTGTGTATAAATATCAGATTAATAGCTGTTTGTTTTTTTTGGCATAGACTTTGCTTTTAAAAAGGTGACAATCAAACAATGAATATATGGACCGGGAAATTTCGAAAGAAGTCAGAAAAAAAGAACAGCAGAAACAGATCCTGAAAATAGGTGGTGGAGTGGGTATAGGAGTAGCCATCATTGTTTTTATTATTTCTATTTTGCAGACCACGCTGAACCGGAAAGATCTAACCTTTTCAGTAGTAGACCAAGGGGTAATAGAGGTTTCCGTAAATGCATCGGGAAAGGTGATCCCTGCCTTTGAGGAAATTATTAATTCGCCGATCAATTCCCGTATTGTGGAGATTTATAAAAGAGGCGGGGATTCTGTAGATGCGGGAACTCCTATTCTGAAACTGGATCTTCAGAGTGCGGAAACGGATTATAATAAGATGCTGGATGAAGAACAGATGAAGCGATTGCAACTGGAACAGTTGAGGGTGGCGAATAAAAGTAAACTCTCGGAAATGGATATGAAACTGAAAGTTTCCCGTATGGAATTGAACCGGAAAGAGGTGGAATTGAGAAATGAAAGATATCTGGATAGTCTCGGAGCAGGGACTACGGATAAGGTGTTACAGGCAGAGTTAAGTTATAATGTAGGACAATTACAATTGAGTGAGGAAGAGCAGAAGTTTGTGAATGAACAGGCTATGGCAGATGCGGATCTGAAAGTAAAAGAATTGGAACTCAATATTTTCCGGAAAGAACTGGCCGAAATGAAACGGACACTGGAAGACGCCCGGATCCGTTCTCCCCGGAAAGCGATCCTGACTTTTGTAAATAATGAAATAGGAGCACAGGTGGAGTAGGGGAGTCGTGTGGCTATTGTTTCTGATCTTTCCCATTTTAAAATTGAAGGAGAGATTGCGGATACGTATGGTGACCGGATCGCGGCCGGGAGTAAAGCGGTAGTTAAGATCGGGAATGACAAACTAAATGGAGTAGTTAGTGATGTAACTCCTTTATCAAAAAATGGAGTGATTTCTTTTACCGTGCAGTTAGAAGAGGATAATCATCGAAGATTGCGTTCAGGATTAAAAACGGATGTATATGTAATGAATGCTGTGAAGGATGATGTACTGCGGATCGCTAATTCTTCTTATTATGTAGGGAAAGGAGAATATGAGTTATTTGTAGTGAATAGTGATCAGTTACTTAAACGGAAAGTGGTACTGGGAGACAGTAATTTTGAATATGTAGAAGTGGTGAGTGGACTGCAGCCAGGCGATGAAGTGGTTATCTCGGACATGAGTAGTTTCAAAGGAAAAACTAAATTGAAAATTAAATAATTATTAAAAATGCTATGATAAAACAATCAATTAAACAAGCATGGGGAATGTTGAGAGCAAACCCATTGATAAGTTCTATTTCTATTGCCGGTACTGCACTATCAATCGCTATGATTATGGTTGTTATCTTAGTCTATCAGATTGATATGGCAGACTATGCTCCGGAGTCATATCGTAACCGGATGCTGTATATAAATGCTGCGCAGGTATCTTCTTTAGATGGTAATGGAAGGAATAGAGGAGGCTTTTCTACAGAGGTGGGAAGGGAATGTTTGTATGCATTACAAATTCCGGAAGCTTCTACTTTAATAGATTCTGATTTTAAACCTGTGTCTTTGCCGGGAAAACGGTTGTTTAAAGAATATTCCATGAAATATACGGATACATCCTTCTGGCGGGTTTTTAATTTTTCGTTTCAACAGGGAAGACCCTTCTCTGAGGCTGAATTCAGTTCGGGTATTCCTGCTGCTGTAGTATCCGAACAAGTTGCCCGGGAGTTATTTGGAACAAAAGATGTAGTAGGTGAAATAATTATAATTGATTTTATGTCTTATACGATTACAGGGGTAGTGAAAGATGTGAGTAAAGCCGCGAGTGACGCCTATGGACAGGTCTGGATGCCATATACAAGCAATAAAGGATATTTGCCGGCTTATAATCGGTTCGAAGGTATGACAGGGGCCTTTACTGCCTGTATATTAGCAAAAAAAACTTCGGATTTTGAACTTATAAGAGCCGAGCTACAAAATACTACTGCCCGTTATAATAGTACGAAGCAGGAAACGGAAATTAGTTTTATGCGTCAGCCCTTGACTCGTGTGGACCGTGCGAAAGGATCCCATGCTTTTAAGTATGTAGAATGGAAAGATTTTTTAATGGAAACCGGTGGGTTGTTATTATTCCTGTTATTAGTCCCTGCACTTAACCTGACGGGAGTTGCACAATCTTCCATACAACAGAGGAAAAGTGAAATAGGAGTAAGAAAAACATTTGGAGCTACATTCTCTGTCCTGATTCGTCAGATATTATACGAAAATTTTGTCATGACAATGATTGGCGGAGTGGCCGGTTTCTTTTTATCTTTTCTAATACTGTTTGTAGGAAAGAGCTTTCTCTTAGGTGAAGAAACCATGTTGAACGCAGAGATGTTGGTGAAACCCTCACTTTTCATATTTGCTCTGTTTTTTACTTTACTACTGAATATTTTAAGTGCATTAATTCCGGCTATACGGATTGCACGCCAACCTGCTGTTGATGCTTTAAAAGGAGATTACTCTAATACCTAAATAGAAAAAACATGATACGACATTTACTAAAAATAATATGGAACCAGCGATTAGGAAACGCCTGGGTATTCGGGGAGTTACTAATTGTGGCAGGTGTACTTTGGATCATGCTGGATGTTTTACTGCTTGATGTAAAAACATATAACCTGCCTTTAGGATATGATATAGAAAATACACACCGGTTGAAGTTAGGTAAATTGAGTCCTGATGTTCCGGGATATGTGGAGAAAGAAGAAACCGCAGCCAATGAAACGGATGATTTATTGCGTTTGATGGAACAGATCCGGATGAGCAACGACGTAGAAGAAGTTTGCGCTGCCTTTTATTCCTGTCCTTATTCTTTTGGCAACTCATGGAACAATATCAGACCTCTGGATGGAGATACGGCTGCAGTCTGTGAAAGATCGTTTCATGTCAGAAGAGTTACACCTGAATATTTTACTGTTTTTCGTGTGAAAGATAAAAATGGAAATCCCATTGCTCCTCAATTGGACTATACCCGTTCCAGCATAGTTTTATCAAAAGATCTGGAAGCACTTGTGTATGGCCATGAGGAAGGTAAGGGGCGAAGAATAAAACACGGAGACAATGAGGAAGTTCTGGTAAGTGCCGTGTCCCAACCCGTCCGCCCTTCGGATTATGAAGTAAGTGAACCCTGTTATTTTGATGTTTTAATCGGTAAAAGTTTACAGGAATGTGTAGAGCAATTTGGATCACAATCGACAGAATTATGTATACGGATGAAGCAACCTAAATCTCCGGAAGAAATGAACCGGTTTCTGGAAAGCATGGGGGATTTGTTGGTTGCTAATAGTTTATATGTATATGGATATAAGTCGATAGAACAGCGGCGGCAGGAAAGTCTTTACCACTATCAACGAAAAATGAAAATAAAAGTATCCTTGATGTTTTTTATGCTTGTGAATGTATTCTTTGGGATTGTAGGGACTTTCTGGTTGCGTACACAGTACAGAAGACAGGAAATCGGTTTGCGGGTGGCCTTAGGATCAAGTAAAAACGGGTTATATCGGTCTATGAATATGGAAGGTCTTCTTCTTTTATTATTTACACTGCCCTGTATGCTTGTTTTTGCTATCAATCTTTATTTCTTTGACCTGTATGAAAGTTCCCGTTTTTCATTGTCTGCCTGGCGGTTTTTATCCGGTTTTGGAGGAGCCTGTCTTTTAATGGCCGGTATGGTCTGTCTGGGAGTAAGTTTTCCAGCCCGGAAAGCGGTAGCTATGCCTCCGGCAGAAGCTTTGCATTATGAATAATAACAACTCGAAATAAATAATAAACGATTAAAATATTACCATTATGATCAAGTTAACAAATTTAGAAAAGATCTATCGTACTAAGGAAATTGAAACCGTTGCATTGGAAAACGTGAACCTGCATGTGAAAGAGGGAGAATTCCTCTCTATCATGGGACCTTCCGGATGTGGGAAATCAACGTTATTAAATATTATGGGATTGTTGGATGCCCCTACGTCGGGAGAAATAGAAATTGCCGGTATCAATACGATTCATATGAATGATAAGCAACAGGCTGCTTTCCGGAACCATCAATTAGGGTTTGTATTTCAGAGCTTCCACCTGATCAACTCACTGAATGTACTGGATAATGTGGAACTACCTTTGCTCTATCGTAAAGTGTCCTCTTCCGAACGCAGGAAAGCAGCTGAAGCTATGTTAGAAAAAGTCGGCCTGAGTCATCGTATGAAACATTTCCCGACCCAACTTTCCGGAGGACAATGCCAGCGTGTAGCGATTGCCCGTGCGATAGTGGGTTCACCGAACATAATTCTTGCCGATGAGCCTACAGGTAATCTGGATAGTAAAATGGGTATCGAAGTGATGGAAATATTACATAAACTAAATAAAGAAGATGGTAAAACCATTGTGATGGTGACTCACAACGAACAGCAGGCAAAACAGACCAGCCGCACGATCCGGTTCTTTGATGGTCGGCAGGTTCAATGAGAAATTAAGAATGTTTTTTAATCAGTGATCAGATATGATTAAGATATATTTCAGACAGGCCTGGATATTGATGAAGCAAAACCGCTTTTGTAGCTTTATCTATATTGTGGGAACAGGGTTATCTATTTCCATGGTAATGGTGTTAGCCATTGTGTTCTATATCCGGATTGCTGATACCTATCCGGAAACTAACCGCAGCCGGATGTTGATGGTGATAAATGCAAAATTGCAAACGAAAGACGAGTGGATGTATAGCAGCTCTTTATCCATGAAGACCATAGAAACCTGTTTTTATCCATTGGAGAAAGCGGAAGCTGTTTGTCTTGTTCACAAAGCCCAGAGTAATGAATCTTTTATCCAGTCGTCTCAAAATAGAGAACAGATTCCTGTGGAATTGCAATGTGTAGATCATAATTTTTGGCAGGTTTTTACTTTCCGTTTTTTAGATGGAAAACCTTTTACCGGAGAAGAGGTGGAGTCCGGAGTAAAAGCGGTTGTCATAACGGAAACTCTTTCCAGGAAGATTTTTGGGAGTGTGCAGACTACCGGACAGTATGTAAGCCTGAATTTCGAATCATACCGTGTGTCCGGAGTAGTGCGGGATGTGCCTTTTTTGTCGGGACATTCATTCGCCCATGTCTGGATGCCTTATTCTGCCTGTCCAAATCTCGAGTTGTGGTGGAATTCAGGTGAAAGTATTACAGAAGCCCTGGGCAATTTTGTCTGTTATATCCTGGCTCCTTCTGCTGCAGATCTGGATCAGGTAAAAAAGAAGCTCTTGAAAATATTTACAGATATGATGCTTCTATGGGAGAAGATGTAGAATTTATAACGTCTGGTCAGCCGGATCGTCACTGGGAAAATTTATGCCGTTTGTATGGAGGTTGGAATGTGGAAATACCGAAGTTACTTACAATATACGGATTATTCCTGTTCATTTTGCTTTTTATTCCGGCAGTGAGTCTGACGGGATTGACAGATTCACAAATGGAAACACGCATAGCGGAAATGGGAGTACGCAGATCTTTCGGAGCTCCGAAGGAGATGTTGTTGATGCAGGTGATCATCGAAAACTTCTTATATACTTTACTGGGAGGTCTCACAGGGCTGCTTATTTCTTATATAATCATCCTGTCTTCCAGTCAATGGATCTTTTTTGTCGGTAATATCTTTGCTTCAAAAGCTCCTCAGGATGCCGCTATGTTTTCTTTATCTTCTTTGATCAGTTACAGAGTGTTTTTTATTGCTTTCCTGATTTGTATGATCTTTAACCTGATGGCTGCTTTTATTCCTGCATGGCGTGCTTCCAGACGGAAAATTGTAGAATCCTTAAATACGAAATAGATATGTTTTCTATTATCATAAAGCAAATTATTAATCGCAGAAAGAGTAATTTTTGGTTAGGGTTGGAACTGCTGCTCGTTTTCTGTGCCGTTTGGTTTATAGTGGATTATTTTTTTGTATTGGGTTGTAATCTTAGTAAAACTTCCCATAGGGATACGAATAATACCTATTTGATGAATATCGGCATATTACCTGAAACGCATGCGGAATATTTTACAGAAGAGGAGCAGCCTGAAAACAAAACAGCCAATTTTAACCGGATCGTTGACCGGCTTCAACACCATCCGGATGTAGAAACGGTAGGAATCTCTTTCAGGCGGTCTTATCCCGGATCCGATAGTTTCAATAATAAGCCTCTTCAAAATATGGAAGATTCAACTGTTACGATTTATCCGGGTATTCTTGAGATAGCAGCTACGGGGGATTATCTCAAAACTTTTCGCCATCTGAATAAAGATGGGGAAGGAATTTTGAGTATGCGTGAGGTAGATCTGAATGATAATAAAGGAGTTGTAATTACCGAAATGGTAGAAAAGAAACTGTTTCCGGGGCAGTCGGCTGTTGGTAAGTCTGTGATTCCTTACAGGGAAAATCCGGAGGAAACATATATTGTAAAAGCTGTTGTAAAAGATATAAAAAGAGACCTCAACGAAAGAGTGATACCTACGATTTTTAAATTCCAACGGATCGATGAAGGCAATGTAGACAACGCAGATGTCTCTATTCGTTTGAATAAAAAACTTTCTTCTGCTGAGCTGGCTTCTTTTAAAGAAGATCTGTTTCGGGATTTACGGCTCGGGAACTACTATCTGAAGGATATGGTTTCCTACGATAAAATTATGGATGATTTTGATTTCAGCCTGGGATCGACAACTACGATTCGTGTGTTTGTTGGTTTAATGATCTTTTTTTACTGAATGTTCTTTTATGCGTCATGGGTACTTTCTGGTATCGTGTGAATTCCCGGCGGGAAGAGATTGGTATCCGGCGGGCGATGGGGGCCACAGAAGAAAAAATTCACTATTTGTTTATGGCGGAAGGAATATTTATTCTGACATTGATTCTGATACCCGCTGTTTTAATAGAAATGCAGTTTGTATATGCGGATCTGATCCCCACTATGGGCTTTTCGGAAGACACAAAAGGATTGTATTTATCAGATCGTTGGTCGGTCCGGCTTTTGATTACCAATTCCCTGACTTGGATGTTATTAGCCGCTGTGATGATGTTGAGTATCTGGTATCCGGCACGCAGAGCCGGGAAGATTACGCCGATAGATGCTTTGCGGGATGAGTAATTAATTAAAAAAAGAAAAAACGATGTATAAACAACTGCTGAAACAGGCCTGGTATACGTTCCTGGAAAGTCCTTATCAGGGATGTATTACCATCCTGGGAACCGGATTATCCGTCAGTCTGATCGTTAGTTTGTTGATGGGCGGCTTTTGGGGAAAGATGATGAATATTTCACCGGAAAACCACCGTACCCGTACGTTGTATGTGAAGTGGGTAGGGGTGGAAAATAAGGAAACAGGTTTAGGTGTAGAGGATGGTTTCCTTTCCCTGCAAACGATCCGGGAATGTTTCCAGTCTCTGGAAACTCCGGAAGAGGTAGTTGTGACTTCTCCTTTGCAGGCTCAGATCGCTTCTGTTCCGGGAAGAAAACAAACCCGCTGCCTGGTTTCCTTTACGGATGATGCTTTCTGGCGGATCTTTGATTTTTCTTTTCTGGCGGGTTCACCCTATGATAAAGCGGATTTCGAGGCTGGTATGCGAAAAGTAGTTTTGTCGGAGGATATGGCACGTTCGTTATTTGGAGATATCAAAGACCTGGTAGGAAAACAGGTGCTGCTGAATTATCATATGTATACTATCTCTGCGATTGTGAAAAATGTCAATCCCTATCTGAGCCATTCGTATGGAGAAGCCTGGATACCCTATACATCTACCCATATCCGGGAGGCAACGGGCACGGAAGGTATTACCGGAAGATATAAATGCCAGATCCTGGCACGTTCCCATTGGGATATGGGAAAGATCAGGCGGGAAGTTGAAGCCAAAGTACAACAATATAACAATTCACTGGCAGACCACCGGATCAACCTTTACCGGCAACCGGATATAAAAGTGGTGGAAGAGGATCGTTTTGGTCCGAGGTATCCGGATATGCGGGAAAGTGTGATCAGTAACGCGATCATGATTCTGGTTATCTTATTGGTGCCTGCTATTAATCTGTCCGGATTCACCCTTTCCCGTATGCGGGAAAGAAAAGAAGAATTTGGTGTCCGGAAAGCGTTTGGCGGAACACGCATAACTGTTTTCTGGCAGGTGATCTGGGAAAATATGGTTTATTCCATAATGGGGGGACTGTTAGCCATCCTGTTTTACTGGGTGACCACCTTTTTTCTGAAAGATATGGTTTTCATCTCTGGTTCTCAGTGGGGGCTGGATGTCACTCCGGAAGTCCCGGCAGAACTGATCTTTAATCCGGTTGTGTTTTTATTGGCATTTTTATTCTGCCTGATCATAAATTTGTTAAGTGCGGGTCTTCCGGCATGGAAAATATCCTCGCTGACTGTCATTGATTCATTCAAAGCTGACTGATCTTATGAAAGAGATAATTAAACATATTTATACTATCGTCTGGAATCAGCGCAGGACTAATGCCTGGTTGTGTATTGAGTTGTCTATTATTACGGTTTGCCTGTGGTATGTAGTTGACTTTACAGGTATCTTCTGGTGGAATGGCATCCAACCGATGGGAATGAATGTGCAACATACGTATCAGGTGAATCTGGAAGAAAAGACAGAGGGCAGTGTCGGATATATTGAACCACAGGAGAAAAGTACGACGGCTGGAGAGGATATCCTGCAGATCGTTGAACGGATCCGGCAACAACCTTCCATAGAGTCAGTTTCGCTGTCTGTCAAGTCACAGCCTTATATTTCTCTTATGCAGGGCGGGTATAACCAGCTTTATTATGAAGATTCTCCCGGTTTATGGGCAAGACATTTCAGGGTAACACCTTCCTTTTTTGATGTGTTCCAGGTGCATTCGGAAACGGGTAGTATAGATCAATTGAAAGAGGCTTTAACGAGGCAATCTGTTATTATTACTCCGGATGTGGTAGAGAAAGTCATCGGAAATGAACAGGCAGTCGGGCGGTCTATTCAGATCAGTCAGGAAGGACAACCTGTGCAAATAGGAGCAATCTCCGTACCTCTTCGTCCGACAGATTACCAGAAGATGTTTCCTTCTTTTTTTACTTTACTGACGGAGCAGGAGATTGTCAATGAAATGAGTGCCGGTGACCTTATGAATCTGGAGATCTGTATTCGTGTGAAACCGGATGCGGATAAAGATTATAAAGAAACATTTATAACGGAAATGGCTCCCCATCTGTCTGTAGGTAATCTTTTCCTGGTAGATATTCGTTCTACCTATATCTATAGGGAACGTATGATCGGATATGAAAAGGCTTTATTAGTTGTCAGGGCACTTTTATTAGGGTTTTTGTTGATAAATATCTTTTTGGGTATTTCAGGTACTTTCTCTTTTCGTACCCGTCAAAGACGGAATGAGTTGGGACTGCGGATAGCCGTAGGATCATCCAGGCGTAATCTCTATTATTTATTAATGCTGGAAGGGATTATCCTGTTATCCCTGGCGGTTGTTCCGGCTCTGTTTATTAACCTGAATATTGGTCTGACAGAGTTAGTCAATGTGTACTGGGTAGACTTTTCTTTGCTCCGGTACATCGGAGGTATGGTGGCTACTTATGTGTTGATGTGTCTGATGATCATTTCCGGTATCTGGTATCCTGCCTACACAACGATGAAGCTGGAACCGGCAGAAGCGTTGCGGTATGAATAACCTTAAAATGATGTAACATGATCTGGCTCTATTTAAAACAATCCTTTCAATTGATGAGGGAGAAACCTTATCTCAGTTTCATTACGATACTGGGGACGGGACTGGCGATTGGTTTGATTATGATCTATCTGACCTCTCACCGTTCTTTCGGAATGGATGTTGCACCGGAAGTGAATCGTCACCGGACTTTGTATGTGAAGTGGGTTGGAGTGGAAAGTAAAGAAACCGGCCACTAGACAGGTACCGGGTTTTTGTCCCTGAAAACGATCCGGGAATGTTTTCAAACGCTTGAATTACCGGAAGGGATCATAGTTACTTCCCCTTTACAACCTCGCCTGGCATCTATTCCCGGAGGTAACCAGAAACGTTCTTATATCCTTTTTACGGATGATGTATTCTGGAAATTCCATGCGTTCCATTTTATTGAGGGGGCTCCTTATACGAAAGCAGACCTGGATGCGGGAATACCGAAAATCGTTTTAGGAGAGAAACTGGCAAAACATCTGTTTGGTACAACTGAGGACGTGGTGGGTAAGCAGATGCAATTAAGTTACCACACCTATACGGTTTGTGGGATCGTTACAGATATTTCTCCCATCACGGCGTTATCCTACGGGCATGCGTGGGTTCCCTACTCGTCGACCCGGATTGAAGCGTCTAATGATCCGGAAGGTATTACCGGGAGGTTCAAATGCCAGATCGTCGCTCGTTCCGCGTCAGATCTGAAAGCAGTCCGGGCAGAAGTGGAAAAAAGTGTGGAGCAATATAATGCTTCATTTGCTGATTCCCGAATCAACCTGTTCCGGCAACCGGATACGAAATATGTGGAGGAAATGCGTTTTGGGGCGGGCTATCCCAATATGGAAGATAAATACAGGGAAAATGTGATCCTGATCCTTCTCATATTACTGGTTCCTGCTGTGAACTTATCAGGATTTACCTTAGCCGGTATGCGTGACCGGATGGCTGAGTTAGGTGTCCGGAAAGCGTTCGGCGGTACACGCCGTATTCTCTTTGGGCAAATATTAGCTGAAAATATGCTCTATTCCCTGATCGGCGGAGTGGTCGGACTTGTTCTGGCTTATATAGCGATGTTTTATATGAATCCTTCCGTTTCTACCACCTTTCATGGGTTAGATGTTGCCGCTGATACGCCTGTCTGGGTTTTTATGAACGTGCAGACCTTTTTAATTGCATTCCTGTTCTGTTTTCTGTTAAATGTGTTAAGTGCAGGGATCCCGGCCTGGATAGTATCATCCAGACCGATTGTTGAATCTTTAAAAGGAGAATAGGGAGGGATTATGCTTAAACATCTTCTGACTGTAATATGGAATCAACGTAAAAGTAATTTCTGGATCTTATTGGAGTTACTGATCGTTTCTGTTTGTTTGTGGTATGTAGTTGATTATATGGGAGGCCTGCTTTCTGTCCGCTTTAAACCGTTGGGGTTTGATATTGCGCATACCTACCGGATCGATCTGTCCGAAAAATCCCCGGATAGTGAGGCATATATTGAACCGTACCGGAAAACCACTTCTTTAGGAGAGGATATCCTGACCATCCTGGAACGGATTCGTCAGTATCCTGCTATAGATGCCGTTTCTCTATCTGTCTCCTCTCAGCCATATGGAGCCACTCATTATGGTAATAATTCCCATTTTGAAAGAATTTACTATAAAGATACGGAAGGAATCACGGCGCAGCAATACTGGGTTACTCCTTCGTTCTTTGACGTATTTGAGATTCGGTCACAAAAAGGAGGTATGGGAGAACTGAAGCAGGCTCTTCAACCCCATACGGTTATTATTTCTCCGGAGGTGGAAGAAGAATTAATGAAAACGGAATCCGCACTTGGAAAAGAGATCCGGATCGGAGAAGAAAGTACCAGCCGGAGAGTGGAAGCGATCTGTCATCCAATCCGGTGGACCGAATATCTGAAAAGTAACCCTTGTTATTATCGTTTGATGACCCATGCGGATATTGTCTCTTTTGTGACTCCGGAAAACCTGCAACAGGTAGAGATCTGTATCCGGGTCAGACCGGAAGCGGATCATGGGTTTGAAGAACAGTTTGTAAAGGATATGGGACAACAACTACTGGTAGGTAATCTTTACCTGATGGATGTCCGTTCTTCTTCCCTGATCCGGAAAGCGATCGTATCTCCCTTACAAAGTGAGGTGAGTTTGCTGTTAATTGTTTTAGGATTTTTGTTGATAAATATATTTATTGGTATTTCAGGTACTTTCTGGTTACGTACCCGCTCCCGGAGAAGTGAAATGGGGTTGCGGATAGCTATGGGTTCCACGCGTACAGGTTTACAGGCACTTTTAATCCTGGAAGGAATAGTGATGCTTGTTCTGGCGATGCTACCGGCCCTTTTTATCAATCTGAATATCGGATTGACAGAACTGGTGAATGTGTATTGGATGGAGTTTACTTTTTACGTTACCTGACTGGAATAGTTGTAACGTTTTTGATTATGATTCTGATTATAGTGTCAGGCATCTGGTATCCTGCGCATGCAACGATACGTATGGAGCCGGCCGAAGCACTACATTATGAATAAAGTTTAGTCAAATAATAAATTTTAGGTTCGCCCTCGCAGTGATTGCGTGGGCGAATGGCTTTTCTTTCTCAGAAAATCATGGAAGCATATATACCAACATGTTTATCGGTAGCTACCGGACTGATGGATAGTTTATATTTGTCAGAAAAAGGGCGGGTAAAAATATAAGCGCTCCCGGCACCGATCGCCGCTCCGGCAACTACATCCCACCAGTCATGTTTTTTACCATACGTACGGCTCCAGCCGACATAACTGGCGAGTGCATAGGCTGGGATTCCCCACGACCAGCCGTATCGTCTTTGTAAAAAAGCGGCAGCAGTGAAACTCACGGCGGTGTGTGCAGAAGGAAAAGAATGCATATTACTATGATCCGGTCTCTCTTTCTTGATTGAATATTTCAGGATCAGTGAAGTTCCCAGGGAAGTAACTCCGGAAAATGCTCCCTGCTTTAATCCCTCCCAATCCTGCAGAATAATGGTGGTGGTGAGGCATACAACGGGGGCAGTAACAAACACAACGTCCCCGCTTCTTTTGACGGCTTTCCGTCCTCCACTAATCTCAGTTTGCTGGCTGAAAATAGGTAAACAACTGAAAAAAAAGAACGATTATAAAAAGAATTCTCCACATGATAAACTAGGATAAGAGTTTGTAGAATATAAACTTATTGCAAAAATGAGATCACTTTAGGGGCAAAGATGAGGAGCCCGGTGATCGCGGCAGCGATTGCAACGAATAAAACGGCTCCGGCAGCCAGGTCTTTGATTTGTTTGATGGTTTCGTTATATTCCGGGGAGATCATATCTGCAATCTTTTCAATTGCTGTATTAACAGCCTCCATGGCAAATACCAATCCGATCGTAAGAAGAATAACAGACCATTCAACAGCAGACAACCGGAAAAAAAATCCGGCCATAATTACACAGATAGCTGCAAAAAAATGTACCCACGCATTATGTTCATTTCCCAGTAACAGACGGATACCATTAAAAGCATAACGGAAACTGCAAATTCGTTTGCGGAAAGAAAAATGACCATTTGCCATAAAACGATTCATTGAATTGATGCTACAAAAATAACCCTTTAATTATCATGATCAACCATCCGGTCCCCTCTTTTTGATAAAAACGAACAGAGTGTTCATTTCCGGACATTGGTTTTTATGTGTAAGTGTAATAAAACCAGTGTGATAGCTTTTTGGCATAAGATTTGCCTATACATATTTCAAGAAATGTACTTTATGAAAAAGATATATATAACATTTATAGTTATATGCCTGGCCTCTTATGCTATCCGGGCAGAAGAACAACCGAATATCCTCACGCTTACCCTGAAAGAGGCTATTCTGTTAGCACAGTTGCAATCCGTAGATGCAGCTGTGGCACTGAATGAATTAAAAACCGCTTATTGGGAATATCGTACGCACCGGGCAGATCAGTTACCGGAAATTAATTTCACAGGTACTGTACCGGCGTACGATAAAAGATATTCAAAGTACCAACAGGATGACGGAACCTATACCTATGTTCCGAATAATGCCTTAGGACTGGTTGGACAGATCTCAGTGGATCAGAATGTACCCCTGACCGGAGGACAGATCTCACTGGTCACTTCTATGGATTTTACACGGCAATTGGGAAGCGGAGCTTATAATGAGTTTATGAGTATCCCGGTCGGAGTAACTTTTACGCAACCGATCTTCGGTGTAAACAGACATAAATGGGAGCGGAGAATCGAACCGGTTCGTTATCAGGAAGCGAAAGCGGCCTATATAGAAAGTGTAGAAGATGTCACATTAGCCACCATCGGATATTTCTTTAACCTGCTGCTGGCAAAAGAGAATTTGGCCATTGCCCGGCAAAATCTGGAGAATGCGGATAAACTCTATGAAATAGCAATTGCTAAACGGGAGATTGGGCATATATCGGAAAATGAACTGATGCAATTAAATATAGCTGCCCTTCAGGCCAAAGGAAAGTTGACAGAAGCGCAATCCAATTTGAATGCCAATATGTTTCAGTTACGTTCTTTCCTGGGATTGAGTGAACAAGATCTGTTGGAACCAGTCTTTCCGGAATCGGCTCCCGATGTTTATCTGAACTATCAGACTGTATTGGAAAAAGCGCAGGAAAATAATTCGTTTGCTAAAAATATCCTGCGCCGCCAGTTGGAAGCAGACTATCAGGTTGCAACAGCCAAAGGAAATCAACGAAGTATCAATCTATATGCCGCGTTTGGATATACAGGCCAGGACCGGGTCATGAATCAGGCATATCGTCATCTGACAAGTAACCAGATCGTGGAAGTGGGAGTGACTATTCCTTTAGTAGATTGGGGAAAACGAAAAGGAAAAGTAAAAGTGGCGGAATCAAACCGGGAAGTGGTACTGTCCAAAACCCGGCAGGAACAGATGAATTTCAACCAGGATATCTTTCTGTTAGTGGAAAACTTTAACAATCAATCCACTCAATTATCGATTGCCAGCCAGGCAGACCAGATTGCGGAAAGAAGATATAAAACATCCATAGAAACATTTTTAGTAGGGCAGATCAACATCCTGGATCTGAATGATGCCCAGAATTCAAAAGATGAAGCCCGTCAGAAGCATATTCAGGAACTATATAAATACTGGAATTACTACTATAATGTGAGAAGTCTTACCCTGTATGATTTTGTAAATAACAGCACATTGGATGCTGATTTTGAAGAGATCATCAGGCGGTGATATAAAAATAATCCTGTATGTGAATAGAGATGTTCAATAAAACCGTATTTTTGAAAAAGCATAATAACCCATATCCGGTACTCTTATGATATTGATAATAGATGATGATTCGGTCGTACGTTCTTCCCTGACATTTTTATTAAAACATGCCGGTTTTGAACCGGAGGCTGTTACTGGCCCGGAAGAAGCCCTTGCCCTGATCCGGAAAGAACGTCCACGCCTGATATTAATGGATATGAACTTTTCTATGACTACTACAGGAGAAGAAGGGATACAATTACTCCGGCAGGTAAAAATATTCCATCCGGAGGTTCCGGTGATCCTGATGACTGCCTGGGGATCTATCTCATTAGCCGTACAGGGAATGCAGGCCGGTGCATTTGATTTCATTACCAAACCCTGGAATAATCTCATGCTTCTCAAATCTATCCGGACGGCTTTGGAACTTAGTGAACAAGACCAGAAACAAATTACCACACTGGACCGGGTAGAAGCAGATAAGAAGTTTCATTTTGATAAGATCATCGGAAAAAGTAGGGCGTTGATGGAAGTGCTCAGTACAGTTTCCCGGATTGCTCCTACCAATGCTTCTGTCCTGATCACGGGAGAAAGTGGTACAGGGAAAGAATTAATAGCAGAGGCGATCCATCAGAACAGTAAACAGGCAAAAGAGCCATTTGTGAAAGTAAATTTAGGAGGTCTTTCCCAAAGTCTGTTTGAAAGTGAAATGTTCGGTCATAAAAAGGGTGCTTTTACAGATGCCTATATGGACCGTACCGGACGTTTCGAAATGGCCCACAAAGGAACGATCTTTTTAGATGAGATCGGGGATCTGGAATTATCCTGCCAGGTGAAGCTGCTGCGGGTTTTGCAGGATCAGACTTTTGAGGTGCTCGGAGACAGCACTCCCCGGAAAGTAGATGTCAGGGTAGTCAGTGCAACTAATTGTAACCTACAGGATATGGTGGCCGCACGCTCATTCCGGGAAGATCTTTTCTACCGGATCAATCTGATCACCATTCATTTGCCGGCGTTACGGGAAAGAAGAGAAGATATCCCTCTGTTAGCCACCTGGTTTGCCAATCAGCAGGCGAAGCAAAACGGATCGCCGGTGGTGGAGTTTTCTTCGGAAGCAAAGACCTATCTCCGGAAACTACCTTATTCAGGTAATATCCGGGAATTAAAAAATTTAGTGGAACGGACGATTCTGGTGTCCGGAAAAAGCAGACTGGATGCTTCTGATTTTGAACGTCAGTCGCAAAGCCTTTCTTCGGGAACTATTCCAGTACAAAGTTCTTTTGCCGGTATGACACTGGAAGAGTTGGAAAAGCAATCCATCCTGCAGGCACTGGAAAAATATAACGGAAACCTGTCTCATGTGGCAACTGCGTTGGGAGTAAGCCGGGCCGCTTTATACAGAAGACTGGAAAAGTATGGCCTACAAACAGATAAATAAGCACAGATGAAAGTAAAAGGGCTATTCTGGATATTAACCTTCTTTTTGTTAGCGGTTTTGGCTATCCTGGCCTGGCATATCTTTTATTACTACTCTTTCTATTATTTTATAGGAATAGAGTTCCTTATTCTTATAACCGGTGTTTATCTGATTGTTTTTTATCATCGCATTATTAAGCCGTTACGGATTATTGGTGACGGGATGGAGTTACTGAAAGAACAGGATTTCAGTTCCCGCCTGCGCCATGTCGGACAAGGGGATGCAGATCGCATCGTGGATGTATTTAACAGGATGATGGAACAGTTGAAAGATGAACGGTTGCATCTGAGAGAACAGAACCATTTTCTGGATCTGTTGATCAATGCCTCTCCCATGGGGGTGATTATCCTGGATCTGGATGATCATATTTTGTCCCTGAATACGGCCGCCTGTAAGATGTTAGGAGTGACTAATCAGGAAATGGCCGTTCGTAAAAAGTTATCGGAAATAGATTCTCCTTTGACTTTGGAAATGGAACATGTTCCTCTCTATGATTCCCAGACCTTGCGCCTGAGTGATGCCAATATTTATAAATGCACCCATTCTTCTTTTGTTGATAAAGGCTTTCATCATCCTTTTTATTTAATAGAATCCCTGACGGAAGAGGTTTTTAAAGCGGAAAAGAAAGCCTATGAAAAAGTGATCCGTATGATAGCCCATGAAGTAAATAATACCACTGCAGGGATTACTTCTACCTTGGATACCTTGGAATCCACTTTTCAGGAGGTTGCCGGTATGGAAGATGTATGCGAAGTTCTTCGTGTGTCTATCGAACGTTGTTACAGTATGAGTCACTTTATTACTAATTTTGCCGATGTCGTGCGTATTCCGGAACCCCAACTCAGGCAACGGGATCTGAACGGAGTAGTGGTTGCCGGAAAGCGTTTTATGGAAACGATCTGCCAGAACCGGAGAATAGAGATTGTGCTGCAACTGGATGATAAGTCCCCACAAGTCCATATGGATACGGTTCTTTTTGAACAGGTATTGCTGAATATCATCAAGAACTCAGCAGAATCTATAGAGAAAGAAGGAACCATTTATATCCGTACCACACAGGATCCGCTCTGCCTGGAAATAGCAGATACAGGAAAAGGGATCAGTAAAGAGACAGAGACTAAATTATTCAGTCCCTTCTTTTCTACGAAACCCAAAGGGCAGGGGATAGGACTGATCTTTATCCGGGAAGTATTGCTTAAACATAATTGTACCTTCTCTTTAAGAAGTTATCCGGATGGGTTTACCCGGTTCCGGATCTTTTTTCCAGTCGGTTAATTCGCCTGTTTTCATAAATAGATAGCTGTTTCATAGTGACTTTTGTTTTATAACATACAAGGAAGCTATACTTTATAAATTAATTAGTGTATATTTGTCAATTATTGATCTGACAGAATGAAAAACATACATTGATTATGAAAACACCTATTCGGAAAGTCGTTTTTTCTTTATCCTTAATGGCTGGGATAATGACCCTACCGGCACAGCCGGCAGAGCAGTCAAAAGCCACTGATCCCTCTCTCCAATGGGATCCTGTTTATCAGTTGAAAGTAGATGTCAATGCGATTGGGTCCCCGATTCAATCGACCATGTACGGCGTATTCTTTGAAGATATTAACTTCGGAGCCGACGGAGGTTTGTATGCTGAATTAGTCAAAAACCGCTCTTTTGAGTTTGATAATCCCTTAGCAGGTTGGCTCCCGTTCGGGAATGTCAGTATCCAGACCAAATCACCCTGTTTTGACCGGAATCCACACTATGCCCGTTTGTCTTATGATAAGCAAATAACCGGTACCGGACTGATCAATGAGGGTTTCCGTGGAATAGGGGTCAAAGAGGGAGAAAAGTATGACTTTTCTGTCTACGCACGTACGGTTACCAATGCCTCCCTCAAAATACGTGTTCAGTTAGTGGGAAAAGATAACAGCCCTTTTGAAACGAAAGAAATAGAGATCTCCGGAAAGAACTGGGATAAATATACGGTGACCCTGACTGCTCCAAAAACAGAAATGCAGGGACGGTTACGGGTTCAGTTGATAACGCCGGGTACTGTCGACCTGGAACATATTTCCCTGTTTCCACAGAAAACATTCAATAACCGTCCCAATGGTCTGCGGGCAGATCTGGCACAGGCGTTAAAAGATCTGAAGCCGGGTGTCTTCCGTTTTCCCGGTGGTTGTATTGTGGAAGGAACTACCCTTGAAACCCGTTATCAGTGGAAAAATACGATTGGACCGGTAGAAAACCGTCCGACCAATGTAAACCGCTGGAACTATACGTTCGATCACAAAGTTTTTCCGGACTATTTCCAATCTTATGGATTAGGCTTTTATGAATATTTTGTTTTGATTGAAGATCTGGGAGCAGAACCCTTACCGGTTCTACACTGCGGCTTGTCCTGCCAGTTTGAAAATCATGATATGTGCCAGCATGTTTCTTTAAAGGATCTGAAACCTTTTGTGGACGATGCACTGGATCTGATTGAGTTTGCCAATGGGCCTGTGACATCGAAGTGGGGAAAGATCCGTGCAGAGATGGGGCATCCGGAACCCTTCCATCTGAAGTTACTGGCGATCGGAAATGAACAGTGGGGTTCTATTTATCCGGAACGTCTGGAAATGTTTGTGAAAGCGATCCGGGAAAAGTATCCGGAGATCCTGATTATTGGTAGTTCCGGACCGGGTTCGGAAGGAGAAGCCTTTGACTATTTGTGGCCGGAAATGAAACGGCTGGAAGTCGATCTGGTAGATGAACATTTCTACCGTTCACCGGAGTGGTTCCTGCATGGGGTAGATCGCTATGATTCGTATGACCGGAATGGCCCGAAAGTGTTTGCCGGAGAATATGCCTGTCATACCGGAAACCAGGACAATAATTTTCTGGCGGCCCTTTGCGAAGCAGCTTTTATGACCGGGTTTGAAAGAAATGCGGATGTCGTTCATCTAACGACCTATGCTCCTCTGTTTGCTCATGTGGATGCGTGGCAATGGAAGCCGGACCTGATCTGGTTTGATAATCTGTCCGTCATGAAGACCCCGAACTATTACGTACAACAAATGTACGGACAGAATGCGGGTACCCATGTACTTCCTATGGTACAGGATGGAAAACCTTTAACCGGACAGCATGATCTCTATGCAACGGCGGCATTGGATAAAAATACAAATGAGATCATCCTGAAGATTGCCAATACAGGAATGCGTCAGCAAAGAATTCAATTGAATCTGTCAGGCTTATCCTCCGGAAAACATGTAGGAACACTAACGCTGCTACAATCTTATGATCTGAATGCGAATAACACGATCAATCAACCGGAATGTATCACTCCTGTAAAATCATCTGTTGAAGTAGATGGGAGTGAGCTAAATGTACAACTGCTTCCTTTTAGTTTTTATGTGTATAGAATTGCATTATAATAGAAAAAAGGGCTGATCCGTTGCGGATCAGCCCTTTTTTCTATTATAATATGATGATGTCATTTTACTTTTACGTGAGTAATCTTATTGTAAAAATCCTCATCTTCTTTATCTTCTACCACAAGTTTAGTAGAAGTCAATTCTATGATATCATATACATATCTGTCACCATATTTATCTTTTAGTATAACTTGTTTATTTTTGACAGTCCAGGTAAATGGATCCTCATAACTACCTTCGCCTTCAGAATATTCAATTCCGATTCCATCTACATCAAATTCCAAAAATGTAAAGTCTTCTGTGTAATTTTCCGACCATTCATCTTTTTTTTCCTTATCAGTACCCATGTAACTGATTTCATAACCTTCTGAAGCGGTTATTTTCCAAGTGCCAATAATCAAGTCTTCAATCTCACCATCAGTTTTTTTGTTCACATTGTCGTCATCACTACATCCCACCATTACTAAAGCCATGAAGGCAAACAAATAGAAAACAGAAATTTTAATTCTTTTCATTGTAAGTTAATTAAATAATTAGTACTAAATCGCTAAAAAATACTTCAACGGTTTTTTCAAGGGTCCAAATATAGGTACTAATTTTAGATGGGAAAGAAGGGAATAAAAATTTAACTCTTTGAGGAATATGAAAAGGGAGAAACTTTGGAAGGAAAAAGTAGTGAGAATGTACATTTTGTATGTTTAAATGATTGATACAGAAGATGGTTTTATTATCTTTGTTTACAACTATACTTAAATACCATCAAATATGAAAAAGACCGGTTTATTAATCTTCCCATTTATTTTTTATGGATGGCCTTTGTTGCCTGTCATCCTGTTTCTGATCGATCCCCGGCAGAAAAGATCCCGGCGGAATACTCCCTGACAAAGGAGCAATTATTAGATAAGATAAAAGGGGGGTGGGCCGGTCAGACAATTGGCTGTACCTATGGAGGCCCGACAGAGTTCCGCTACAACGGAACCATGATCCAGGATTATGTACCGATCGACTGGCCGGAAGGATATATCAAATACTGGTTTGATACCTTTCCCGGGCTCTATGATGATGTATATATGGATCTGACTTTTGTGGAGGTCTTTGACCGGTTAGGGCTGGATGCTCCGGTCGATTCCTTTGCGATGGCATTTGCCACAGCCGGATATACCTTATGGCATGCCAATCAGGCGGCACGGTATAATATCCTGCAAGGGATTATGCCCCCGGAATCCGGGCATTGGCTCAACAATCCCCATACAGATGATATAGATTATCAGATTGAAGCAGACTATGCCGGGCTGATGTCACCCGGAATGCCTAACACCGCCTCAGAGATATCCGACAAGATCGGGCATATTATGAATTATGGAGATGGATGGTATGGTGGAGTCTATGTTGGAGCCATGTATGCCTTAGCCTTTATCTCGGATGACGTTCAGTTTATTGTGGAAGAGGCGTTGAAAACAATTCCCCGTGAAAGTACCTACTACCAGTGTATGGCCGATGTGATCCGCTGGCATAAACAATATCCCGGTGACTGGAAACAGACCTGGTTTGAATGTGAGAAAAAATGGAGTGAGGAAGTAGGATGCCCGGATGGTGTGTTTCTGCCTTTGAACATTGATGCAGTGATTAATAGCGCCTATATATTGATCGGCCTTCTCTACGGAGAAGGGGATTTCTATAAAACGATGGATATCGCTACCCGTTGCGGACAGGATTCAGACTGTAACCCCGCGTCAGCAGCAGGGATATTAGGAACGATGTTGGGATATAGCCATATACCGGACTATTGGATGAAAAATCTGTATGAAGTGGAAGACATCCCTTTTGACTACACCCATATATCCTTAAACCGCGCCTACCAGATGAGCTTCAATCAGGCCTTGCAGGTGATCGAACGGAATGGAGGGAAAATAGACGGAGACCAGGTGGTGATCCGTTGCCAGGAACCGGTTGCAGTCCGTTATGAAAAAGCATTTGACGGATTATATCCGGTCGGTAAGATCGAACTTTTGAAACAGATTGGAGAAATAGGAGAGGTGACCTTTGAAGGAACCGGGGTGGTATTTAAAGGATATGTCCGTTCCCATGATGACGCCTATGTAGCAAAAGTCGAGATGTATCTGGATGGAGAGCGGATCGAAACCGCCAATCTTCCAGCTTCCTACACTACCCGGAGACCCGAACTTTTCTGGAAATATCAATTACCCAAAGGAAAACACCGGGCCACATTCAAATGGCTGAATCCGGACCCCGGAGCATCCGTTCATTTCGGTGAAGCAGTTGTTTATTCAGATGCACCCCGCCTGAATCATCATCAGTAGGTACAAAAACCTTTTTTCTATCCTGGTGTTTAAGGGGGGGAGATCAGTGTGTTATGTACTTTGGGACAAAATGATAATAAATGGTAGGAAAAACCATTCATTCCCGGAAAAAAATGTAACTTTGTTCCTGTTCTTTTTGATTAAGGTAAGCACTAAACAAAAAAGATTATGAGAGAAAAAGGGGGTATATTTGAACGCTTTAGAAACTCCTTTGCCAGTATGCAGGGACATTTCCATATTCTTGAACAGCGCGTGCCGGTAGAACTACAGATGGAGTATTTCAAATATTCTGAACAGTTGAGGAAAGACGGCCTTCCCATGACAGATACGGAATACGATGTATATATAAATAATTTGGCGGATAAAGGAACCACTACCGAACGGAAAAAGTATGTGCTTTCTTCATTAGCTACCTCCAATAAGGTAAGAGCCTACCGGGCATTACAAAAATATGTGGAAAATCCGGATCCGGATGTAACCGATTGGGCTTATATGGCACTGATGGAAAGCCGGATATCACTGGAATCGGAGATGTCAGATGAAAAACAGATCTATATCTCAACCGGACTTGGAGGAAAAGGGGAAAAACTTCGTTTTTATGTATTGATGCTGGCTACAGAGGATAAACCTTTTGAAGAGTACCAGCGACAGGTCGTAGAACGGGAATTTGCCTATTACCTGCCCAAATCTGATTGTGAGATCGAAAGACTCACTTTTGGCGAACGGTATGTGGAACTGGTCTTTTTAGTTCCGGTAAGATCAGACCTGAAAGCTATTTTAGATAATATAATAAGCGAATGTAACCAGTACGGTAATTTTATATCCAATACCTTTACAGTTACCAATGTAAAGGAACTGGATCCGGAAGAAATTACGGAGATACTGGCAAAGAAATATGGAGACGGTAAAACAAGCGATTAAATACGGAATAGTAGGTGTGGGAAACACGCTGATCACTGCTGTGGTGATCTGGGTAATGATGAAAGTGTTCGGCTTTTCAGCCGTCGTATCCAATGCAACCGGATATGTAGCAGGAGTTTTGAATAGTTTTATATGGAATAAACAATGGACGTTCCATAGTTCAGCCGGATGGGGGAGAAGTGCCATCCGTTTTGGAGCTGTCTTTGGAATCTGTTATTTGTTACAATTAGGACTTGTGATGTACCTGGATGCGAACCTGTCTATTGACCCTTATTATAATCAATTGATCGGTATGGGATTCTATACGGTGATCAATTTTATAATGAATAAATTTTATACCTTCAAATCATAACAGGATGAAAACACTTGCGGTGATAGTCCCCTGCTACAATGAGGAAGCCGTTATCAATGAGTCCTATCGCCGGACGAAAGACGTACTACAGGCACTCCCTAATCAGACAGAAATAATTTATATCAATGATGGCAGTGCGGACCGGACTCGTGTGCTGTTGGATGCAATAGCCGAAAAGGACCCACAGGTAAAAGTGATCCATTTCTCCCGTAATTTTGGCCATCAACCTGCCGTAACAGCCGGGATAAACTATTGTAAAACAGATCTGGCCATTATTATTGATGCGGATATGCAGGATCCGCCGGAATTAATCCCCGGTATACTTGAATTGCAGGAAAAGGAACAGGCGAATGTCGTGTACTGTGTCCGTAAGTCCCGTGAAGGAGAAAGTTTCTTCAAACTGTTTTCTGCTAAAATGTTCTATCGCATTATGAACTCCATGAGTGAAGTTCAATTCCCGCTTGATACGGGAGACTTCCGTTTGATAGACCGGAAGGTGATGATGGAATTTGACCGTCTGAAAGAAAAAGGGAAATATATCCGGGGATTGATCAGTTGGATCGGGTTTAAACAGGTTCCCTTCTACTATGAGCGGGAGGCACGCATTGCAGGAGAAACCAAATATCCGTTAAGCAAAATGTTTAAGTTTGCTTCCAATGCCCTGCTTTATTTTTCTAAAAAACCATTGAAACTGGCCATGAGTATGGGCTTTATAGCCGTATTGGTAGGAATTATCTTGGCCATCTGGTTTACCTTAGGTAAGATATATGGTTTCACCAATGCCGATTCCGGATGGACCTCTATCATCATAGCTGTGATCTTCTTCGGAGGCGTACAACTCATTACTGTGGGCGTTTTAGGGCAATACATCGGTATCCTCTTCGACGAGATCAAAGCCCGTCCCGAATACGTGATCGACGAAAAGAAAAATTTCGATTAAAAGATCTTCCGGTAAATATGGCAGTAAGGAGTATCTCCCTTCTTATCATAATAATGTTGGTGGTATTCTTCTCCTACCCAGAACGTAGAGGCTGGCTCTAAAGCTGTAGCTACCGGATAGCCTTTTTCAGACAGGATGGCGATATACTTTTCCGTGATCTGTTTTTGTTCTTCATTGACGTAAAACACAACAGAACGGTATTGAGTACCAATGTCCGGTCCCTGTCCGCCAACCTGAGTGAAATCATGGGTTTCATAATATAGTTTTAGCATCTCTTCAAAATTGGTCAGAGCAGGATCAAACACAACCTCCACTGTTTCTACATGGCCGGTAGTCCCGGTCTTTACTTCCGGATAGGTTGGGTTCTTTAATTCACCACCCATATAACCTACTGAAGTAGAGAGAACTCCCTTTAGTTTATTTAAATGATATTGCGTACCCCAGAAGCATCCCGAAGCCAGATAAGCCGTTTCTTTTGTAATATGTGTTTGTTCCATTCCTGTAAAATTAAATAGATTTCAGGCTACAAATATAAGACATTAATGGTTTTCCGCTTCTGCCCGTTGAATTCCTTTTCTGATTTCATCCCACAAATCATATTGGATCACCTGTACAATATCAAATACCATTAAACCTTCCGAATGAGCCAGGGCCACATAGGTCGCTTCCTCAAAATCCTGGTGATTCAGCGCATAAATACTTCCCACCATCCGGCAATCTCCCATGATTACCCGGTTCGCCCGTGCCAGTCCAAATTCAATACTCTCCGGCTCATCCATGCCATATATTTTTCCAGATAAGTACCACACATAAAGACATCCAGATGTTCAGCAAAACCAGTCCGGAAATATTCCGGAGAGACCCTCTCACTCTCTTTCGCCAGGTCATACCTTTTGCTGGCCCAGTTCTGTCCCTGCAGATAGAGGGAAGGATACCAGGAAGGAGCCCAGTATTCAAGTAGTAGGTCCGGCTTGATCCGTTTGATCTCCCGGTTCACTTTTTCAATAAAATCATGGATCACCTGTGCCCGGAATTCAAACCATTTTTCATACAGACTACCGGGAATAGGAATGAAATTCCCGTGCCCGTCCTGCTCCCACGTAAAAATATCCTCCGGAAAGCGTTCCACTTCCCCCCCCGTATATTTTTCAAACGCCTCTCTGGAAGCAGGAGAAAAATCCGTTTCCATACCTGAGTAACGGCAATAGTCCAGGGCATATCCGTCAAAGTCATACTTCTCTACCAGCTCCCGGATAAACGCCAGGCAAAACGCCTGCACCTCCGGCGAAAGCGGATTCAGGAAAACAGCCACTTTGGAAGGGTCCTCCTGAATACTTGCTAATCCCTCCGGTGTATATTGAATCGCCACCTGATCTTCCCAATCAGTGCTGCGATAGACCATCCCTTCCCCGGTATGCTGCCGGCCCCCGGAGAAAATAGTAGTCGACACACTCACCTTCAACTCTCTCTTTTTGGCCTCATCAATAAAGAATTGCAGATAATCCCAATCCCTTTCCACCGTATATCCGTTCAGTTGTTTCAACGAAGGAAGGACAGAGCTGGAATATAAGGCATCTCCCTGTAAAGGCCGTACATCCACGACAATCCGGTTAAACCCGGCTTCCTTTGTTTTATCTAAGTAATAAATAATCGAGTCTTTATATTGAAAGCGTTCAAAGTTAGCTTCTGCATCAAACCATAAATACTTCGGTTTTTCAGAAAAACAGTTCCCCTTTTCTTTGCTGCCGGAACAGGCCATGGAAAGAGATAGACACAGGATCGCACTGATCAGCCATCCCGGTTGAATAGATTGTATCATATGGAAAATAAAAATAAAAGATTAAAAAATACAAGGGGCACAGACTACACCAGCGGGATCACCCGGTTTAGTCCGGACGTCAGGGATCTTTAGACCTAAGGAAAATGTGTGTAATCTGTGCCCGGATTTAAAAATAAAAATATATGAGAGAGTTAGTTATTTATATCTACCCGTGTCCCACCAAACCCGGACATTGGCTCCGTCCCCTTGTCCCTGGTTCAGAGAAGAAGCAGTTGCATTCGCCGTATTCTCTCTTCTTTCAATCTCGGAATACCGGAGTTTCTTAATGAACTCCCCATTCGCCGGATTGATAGAAGGTTCATCACTCTGGGCAATCGGTCGTAGCTCCGGATAACCGGTTCTCCGGAATTCCGCCCACGCCTCATTTCCATTCGGGAACATAGAAATCCATTTCTGGGTGATAATCTTTTTCAACTTGGTTTCAAAATCGTCCCCCTCGTTCCAGGCAACGCTTCCGGTCGTGTAATAAGTTTCATCATCCTCAGTCGTGTAGTAACTTTCATCCACATTCAGCCGGGCTTCCGCAAAAGAAGCCTGAATGCCTTCAATATAGTTTGTTTTAGCATCTCCGGCATTTCCCCATCCCCGGAGCGCAGCTTCCGCTTTCAGGAAACAAACCTCCGAGTAAAGCATGAAATAATACGGATCCGTAGAACGTCCGCTTGGAGTTGTCCCTTCCGAATTCCATACAGGATACCATTTCAGTCCCCACACATTTGAACTGGTACTGTTGGCCTCTCCCAGTTCAGTGGCCGGCAACCCGTTTCTTAGTCCTTGAAGGACTCGTTCTTCATTTTCATCGTTCGTAGATGCCTGGGTATAACCTGCATAGAACAACGCACGCGGATCCTGCACAGTGCTTAATTCCTTATAGGCATCGACCAACGTTTCACTTAAACGGAATTCATTCCAGTGGCAGATTACCGTCATCGGATGTTCAGAATCATCGGAACTACCCGGTTTATACCCGGCACTGTGGCTTACCTCTGTCATGAGTCGTTTACTCAATGCATCCTCTACTTCTGCTTTGGCCTTTTCCGGGTCCACATAAGACAAGCGCATAGCATATCTTAACCGTAAAGAATTTCCCAGACGGATCCAGCTATCTGCATTTCCACCGTACACCAGATCCTGGCTCCCGTAACTCTTCTGTTGTACACCCCCATAATCAGCCGCTTCCAACGCATCGGTCGCCTCTTTCAACTCCTTAAGGATATCATAATAGATCTCTTTTTGGGAATCATATTTAGGTTTATCAATCCCCCGGGAAGCTTCACTGTAAGGTATATCTCCAAAAACATCAGTTATTCTCGCTGTCCCTTCTGCAGTCATAATACGTGCAATGTGATACATCTGCTGGAAGTCAGTACGGTCTTCACAAATCTCTTTGATCTGTAACATATATTTCAGGACATACATATAATAAGGAGTCCAGTATCCATTCATGGCCCAGGAGTCCTGATAACCATACCGGTCAGTTGCCCAGGAAGACGCCGTATTGCTTACATATTGTGCATACTGATTCGTATAGAGGTTTATCCCTACCTGATATTCACCGTAGTAAGCATGAATCGCTTTCTGTTGAATCCTCGGAAAATAAAAGCTGGGGTCTTCGATGGTGTCCAATGAATTCTGGCTTTTGTTCATCTCTTCAAAATCACCGGTGCAACTATATGAGAGAAACAGACCGGCGATCATAACTGCGGATTTTATTATATTTTTCATACTATTCTACTGATTAAAATGTTAAATTTACATTGATACCGAAGTTCCGGGTAGGAGGCAATGTATTCAGATCAAATGCCTGCATCCAGTCCTGGCGGGTCGATGCACTTTCCGGTGTAGTACCCGGAGTATTTTTCAAAAGATAGCCCAGATCTCTACCTACGAAAGAGACTCTTGCTTTCTTCACAAATCTGGTCTTTGCCAGGTATTGTTGAGGCACAATATATCCGATAAACAATTCCCTCAACATAATATAAGAACCATCGTACATAAAGGCTTCTGCAATACCATTGTTATATCCGCCGATCGCATTCCAGTACTCTTCAGCAGTGACAGACTGGGTGTTTCTTTCACCGGTACTCCGGATGATTCCTTCCACCACCATACCATCACGTCCCTCTAACGTTCTGGGGCTGGTTCCATTCTGAGCAGCAATCGCATCCGTAATAGAGACAATGTCGCCTCCTTTCTTAATATCCAGTAATGCATGGAATGTAATATTCTTATATCTTAACATATTATAAACAGATCCTGTCCAGTCCGGAAGCATATTCCCTAATGTAATATTATCTTCTGTGGCAATAGGAATCCCATTGTCCTGAAGCAGAATGTTTCCATTATCATCTCTCAGAAAACCTTTTCCAACAATGTCCCCAAACTTACCACCTTCATCTACTACCACATCCGCAACTTTGAATCCACCTAATGTATGCCTTTTAATCTCATCATTCAATGTCACACATTCCGAACGGTTGAAACCCCAGTTGAGATTCAGGTCCCATTGCCAGTCCTGTGTTTTAATGGGAGTAGAAGTAATGGATAGTTCCACCCCATGACTTTTGATCTCACCGGCGTTGATCCATTGGGAAGAATATCCGGTAGTAGGAGAGGAATCTAAGGAAAGAATCTGATTCAGTGTGTTGGCTTTATAATAGGTGAAGTCCACACCTAAACGATTGTCTAAGAAGCGTGCATCCACCCCGATCTCCCAGGATTTTGTTTTTTCCGGTTGCAGGTCATAAAAAGGTTTCGTCCCGGGTAATTCTCCGAATTTAGTAGAACCATTCATCGTATTTAACCAGACACTGCTGTAAAGTTGATAAGGATCCGTATCACTACCTACCTGTGCCCAGGAACCTCTCACTTTCAGGAAAGTAACAAAATCAGGCAGTGTAAACACATCCGAAAGAACTCCACTAAGGCTGATGGATGGATAGAAATAAGACCAGTTACTTGGATTTAAGGTAGAAGACCAGTCATTACGGGCCGTAAAATCCACATATAACCAATGGTCAAATCCAACCTGTATATTCCCTAATACAGAATGAACCTCTTTCTCATAATAATTATTTCCTACGGAAGTATTAATCTTTTCACTATTCGATAATCGATAGAGTCCTTCAAGGACTAAGTTGCCGGAGTTCGCATTGAATTCATATTTTTCCCAGCGTCTCATCGCAGCACCCGCATTCGCCAGCACAGAGAACCTGCCGAAATCTTTATTGAAATTCAACATAAGATCGTAGTTACCTTCACTGATACGGTATTCACCCATATAGTAAACCGGGTTTTCACCCAAATAGGTTTTTAGCCCGTAACTGTTGGAATGGTTCAGGATATAATCCTGTCCTGCTTTACCGGTAATCCCTAACCAATCGGTAAATTTAAAGTTAATGGTAGCTACCCCGATCAGACGGTCTCTTTCATCTATACTATGTTTTTTATTGGTAACCAATGCATAAGGGTTAAAAATGTCACTTCTTGTTCCTGCCCAGTTCATTTGCATTCCATCCACTGCTTCCCAGTCTTTCAGGTCAGACAGCCGGATATTGCCAGGCATGATGTTAAACATATGCATTAAGCCGTATACTCCTAAGCCTACACGGTTTTTTACCTCCTGTTTCATGTAAGAACCTTTCAGGTTTACAGTCAGGCGCTCATACCGGTAATTCAGATTCAGGTCAAAATAATCACGGGTCATATCATTATTATCTACAATCCCTTTATTTCTTGAATCTGTGAAAGAGAAACGGGCAGCCAGATGTTCACCACCTCCTTCAATAGAAATACTATTCGCAATGTTGGAGCCGGTATTAAAGAAATCTTTGATCCGGTTTTTCTGAGGTAACATTTCATAATCCGGCAGATTGTAACCATACTGGCTGTAATAGTGGTTTTTCCAGTGAGAGATCATCTGCCCGGTCATTTCCGGTCCCCAGGCTGTCTCGGAATCAGGACTGAAGATCCCCGCATTCCCCTGTCCGTATTTCCATTGATAGTCATACCCATCGTACACCTTGCTCCAGCTAAAATTACCGTTATAAGTGACAGAAAGAGGCTGGCCCTGCTGAGCCTTCTTGGTAGTGACCAGAATAACCCCGTTAGACGCTCTGGAACCATACAAAGCAGCCGCATTCGGACCTTTTAGTACAGAGATACTTTCAATATCATCCGGATTCAGGTCGGAAGCACCACCTCCAACATCCGAACCACCCCATTGATTGACATCCGCATGGTCCGAGTCATCGATCGGAATCCCGTCAATCACCCATAACGGACTGTTGTTCCCGGATAAGGAGTTCAGACCACGGAGTATCACGCGGGTAGAACCACCCAGACCGGAAGAAGACTGGCCAATCTGTACACCGGCTACTTTTCCCTGAAGCATATTTGACAAACTGGGAGCGCGGGTCTCTATGAAGGTTTCCGATTTGATCTCCTGCATCGCATATCCCAATGCTCTCTTTTCGCGTTTGATACCCATAGCAGTTACTACCACCTCATCCAGACGCTCGGAGTCGGATTCCATGACGATATGAAAAAAGGTACGGTTGTCGAGATTTACTTCCACCCGGGTATAGCCGATATAAGAAATAACGAGTGTGTTGGCACCGGAAGGGACAGTCAGCTCAAAATTACCATCCATATCGGTAATGACACCTGTATTCGTGTTTTTTACTACGACGTTAGCGCCAATAACAGGTTCTCCGTCAGAGTCAATTACCTTGCCGGTAATACGTTTTTCCTGAGTCATCATTTGGGTTTCCGGAACCGGTTCCGCATGCAGGAAAAGAGTTCCTGCAAAAGAAAAGCCCACCATGGCGATCCCTATCATGAATAAATGAAGAGATAGGATCTTTTTTACTGAAAACTTTAAAAGGGCATTCATAATTAATTAAATTTTTAAGTATTAATCGTTCTGATCATTTGTTAGGTTAGAGTAAAGCATATAAAGAGTTTTTATAGTGGTTCAGTGCATTCGTAGATATCATGGCCAGGAATAGAAAGGATAAATCTCTCTGGACTAATGATTTTTTCACGGGTGTAATTTTTATCTTTTTACATAACATTCCATAAGTATTAAAGTGATAGTGTTAATTATTGAAGCAAAGTTAATAAAATATTTTATTATTTATTGTTTTGAAAGAAGAAAAGTTTAAAATATTATGTAGGAAATAGCCTAATCATACAGGAAGAATATCAAAATATAAAGAATAAATCTCAAAAATGATAGTTTTTACCGGGGAAGTAAATACCATTTTTGCATTGTATTTAAAAGTTAAAAAGAAACAGATCCGCTTTATTTATTAGGTATATCCGGCTAAAATTCTTATATTTAAGCAAATTCATCCCTGTGTATCAGAGGATAAGATATAGAACGAATATCTGTGGATTCGTTAAAAAGAAAAATGTTGCAGGAAATGGAATGGGATACGGGAATGACCCATTCAGGAATTTGGAAGATATTTTTTCCTGATCACCGCTATGTAAAGAAACGGGCTTTGGGTTTCAGGCAAAAGGTGGGGTAGAAGGGGGAAAATATGGATCTACTTATAAGGAAATTGGTTAGTCTATACCAATAAAGATGTGAGAAGTGCTTTTTTACTGTCGTTTTCCAATAACTGATATTTTATGAAGAAGATCGATCTACATGAAGAATTCGTCCGTGCTTTGTGCAGTAAAGTACCTAAAAAATCGGATCTGGTAAATCTCGTATCAGATATCCTGTCGATTGAAAAAGAACCGGCTTCCAGACGATTAAATGGTAGGGTTCTGTTTACCGTACGTGAAATGGGGATCCTTGCTTCGGCTTTTCATATTTCTCTGGATGAGTTGTTACATAAGGAAAAAGAATATTTTTCGATTCCTTTATATTTAAATTCCCCAATGAAGATCCGGTCTATGGATTCCTTGTGTGATAGGCTGGACTATACGCTCGACGCTTTACGTAAAGTGCTCCAAAAGCCGGCAGAGTTGGGAAGCGTATATAATGTTTTACCGGTAGAGTTTTTTGTGTTTTATCCAACTATTATGAAATTTATGTTCTTTAAATGGGGACACTATTTTATCGGAACGGAAGAATTCGATAATTTCTCCCGGTGGAAGCTACCGGGCCGGTTGTCGAATCTCAAAGAACGCTATCAGCAATTGGGAAATATCAAAACACTCTATTATATATGGGATGGGAGCCTGATTCGTTCCCTGATAGGAGAGATCCGGAATTTCTATAAAATGCACGTCATTAAAACCGGAGAAATAGAGGTCTTAAAAAATGAGTTGAAAGATCTTCTTTTAAAACTGGAAGATTATCTGAAAGGAATTCCGGTATCAGGAACCTTTCAGGAAATAGAAAACTTCCAGTTCTATATCTCCAACCTTAATTTAGGATTTAGCTGCACCTATGGTGTTTTCGGTAGTGATTTTATTGCTCATTATGAATCCTTTTTTGCTTCTGCGAAGCTGGATCATACCTATCAACATGTTGAAAAGTTAATCGACTGGGTAAAGTCTCTCCGGAGTATCTCCCTGTTAATCTCCGATAGCGCCCGGATTGAAAGAAGACTATTCTTTGAAGAGCAACACCGGATCGTGGATGAGATTCTTTCCTGATCCAATTGGGGCAAAGAATGTAAGAAATATGAGGACCCGGAAAAACCGGATCCTCATCAGCAAATAAACGACAAATTAAAAAAGGGAGATTCGCTCCCCATGGTTTACAGAATCTTGTATTAATAATCAGGTTAGCAAATCGTTGTTTTTTTCCATAAATTTAGTTTCCAGGGAGGAGTTGAAAGCCTCTTTTTTAGTTCATTTGTTTAGAAATAGTTCCGGCGTAATTAAATGTCTGTTTTTAATCTGAAACAAAGATATTTATTTCTGAATTTTTAAAAAAGACGAATTTGTTTCCTTCCTAAGGTGAATGAATACTTATTTGTTGGTTTTTAGGGTTCCTTGTTAATATAATCGACAAAAAGTAGGAAATGATGGGTTGTTCCGGATAATTAATCGAAAAATCCGGAAAAACATTTATAAAAAACCGTACAAAGATTATATTTTTAAGAAAATAACAACTTTTGCCTCTCAAACGGTGTATATCTACCATTAATCCTATTAGAATACTTAACCCTATGAGATACCGTCCTGGGATAAATACTCACTCCGTTATCACTGGGTTTGGGTAATAGGCCAACTCTGTTTTTTTATACATACAAAATTTATCAGTGAATTCTAATACTGTATTGTGGTAGAATATATATTCACAACATCTTTAATTATATTTAACATATTTATATTAATATATTGTGATTTATGATTTATATTGCAAACAAATAATTATTCTTTTTTTGTATTATTCTTTTTTAATCTGTGTTTTGTTTAGAAAGAGCTCTTCATGAACCTACTTTATAAGTTGCCGCAATTATAAAGTTTACCTAATGATTAGATTTTATATTGGATATTATTTTTATTTTTACTTATTGTAATTAATCTATCCGTTTATAAAAATCTTCTATATTTTTTCTATATTTTCATATTAACTAAATATTAAGAAATGAAAACACAAAAATTATATTTAAAATGTTTGTTTTTTTAGTTTGTGCTGTTTTAATTAGTAGCTGTCAGGACAAAATAGAACTTGAGGACCTTCCATTTGAAGAAAATCCACAGGAAATTCAGGGAGAAACACCTTTAACAAAAGCATTATCCTATCAAACTCCTTCGATTAGTAATCCCGGCTTACACTCCAATTGGGAATCTGTTAATAAAGTTTTTCCAAATGGGCAGTCCGGTAATTATGCGTATGCTCCCTGGTCAGTGGAGGGTGGAAATTCAAACCCTATTCCGGAGGAATACAGGATGGACATCAAGCGTGAAGATGGATGGATGATGGTTTCACATATCTTAATCGACATACAGAGTACTGAGCCGAATTATATCATTTTTTATAATAAACGAAGTTGTGTATTAAAAGTGTTTTACTATTTAAAGCCCGGTATAAATAATAACTCTTTAATCTGGATGTTGGAGTCAGCAACAGCTACCTCTGTTTTTCCATCTAATACGATCCTGCAGGGGGTATTGAATGCTACTTCCCAATATGCAACATCTAATAACGTGATCCAACAAAGTGAATCCAATTTTGGGCAATTATGTGAGGGATGGAATGCCTTTTCTATCGAATTAGTATATGGAACAACAAATAACAAACCGAACACGGTAAGTATTAAAGCTTTTAATCAAATCAATTCTACTGTTTATTTGGGTGGAAATTTCACAGGACAGGTACAGGTTCCTAAAGTAAATAAGAATGATCCCGTGGGTGCTTTCAGTAAAATTCTTACTTCTGCGGGAAAAGTAGTGTCAGGGATTGGCACGTATGTTCCTGTGGTGAAAGGAATAGGGCAAGGAATTTCAGCCGCGGCAAGCGTGCTGGGAGGAGCTTCCGGATTTTTTCCTAAATCGAGTACTACGGTTTATACTACTCTACAAGCAAAAGGGAAAGTGGATCTGACCGGATCGGTCATCACAAATTTAGGTGGAGCAGTAGCCTCCTTATATAATATTCCGCTGGCAAATATCATCAATGAACCATTGGGTTTGTGGAATTTAAAACAAACTCCACAATATTCCTATGACAGATACCAGATATTAACCAGGACAGGAACGGATCGTTTTATGGCAACTCCTCAGATTACTCCTCAGATTAGTATTCACGATCTGATTACGGTAAATCCAAATGCGGGAGTTAAGAACTATAAAGTGTTAAGTACCGAATTGGTCAAAAAAATAGGAGTAGGGAATTGTATGCTTACCAAAGTGGCAAATGATCATTATTTCATAAAAAACATGTTTTATGTGCATGGCTCGGAAAATCCGAATAATGAAAATTTATCACAATATAACGTGGCATATGTCTATCCTAATTTCACGGAAACAATAAATTATATAACCGTGACAGTGGAGTTTGAATTTACGGATGGGACAAAATATATTTCCAGCAGGAATTATGGCATTAATCTAAAACAGAATGAGAATCCATCCCTGATGAATCAATTGGAGAATCAAGGGAAAAAGGTGATTGTGGTATATGGATCCATTGTCAATCCTGCTTCCTGATCCAATCCGGAAGTCTTGAATTTACCTCTGTAAAGCGACTCCGTATCCACCTCTTTTCTTACACCCCGGCGGGGGAGTATCTGTTCGCCACGGACATAGTCCAGTGTTGTTTGGAAGATTTTTTATATCTGCAACAAGCAGAAAATCAACATGGTGGACGTGAGGATTTCGCTAAGGCCGATCTGCGATTGTAATCCGAACCGCTCCGGATATCAGGATCTCCAGATCCGGAATCTACAAAATACCCATTCAAAAAACAAAAGGTATTGAAAGTGGATCAGGAGATCCTGATATCCAGCAGGCGGGGATTGCAAATCCCCTTTGACCCAAGATTTTCAACAGGCCGTAGGCCTTGCTTAACTCAGCCCTGGGTAACACCCTGGGTGGTTGAAGAATTTCCCACGGGTCATAGACCCAGTATATGTCAGACCCCAGCAACGCTGGGGTCTGATTGATAATCAAAGAATTGCGCACCGTAGGTGCAGTATAGTAAGAATAATATATGTTATTCACAATAGGATATGACTGGGCATTGCCCGGGGTATTGGTTCCTCCGAAAAGAGAGAAAAAGGGATATCTCTGCTGACATACAGTTATCACCTGGTGTCTCTACTTTTGTAAAAAACAAAAAGTAATCACATTCAAAAATCAATTTGTATGAACTTTAAACTATTTTACATCGGTGAACCCGCTGCCATGCCGGCAGAAGATAAAAAAACAGCAGAAGCCTTTATCGCAGGACTGGCCTATGCCGTGTTAGGAACCTGTAGTCATGAATCCGGAGCCCGTTTGTCAGGATTGAGCCATTTCCCCGGAGCCAACCTTGAACAACTTTGTTATGCAACGGATTGCAACTCGCAAAAAGTGAAGAACCTACAGGAAAATCCAGTGTGTGAAATCATGTATACCGACGGAAACGGACAAGTCATCCTAACCGGGAAAATGGAGATTTGCACAGACCCGGAAACAAAAAGAACCTACTGGGTAGAGAATATGATCCATCATTTTCCCGATGGACCTGACGGTACCTTTTGTGTTCTTATATTCAAACCATTGGCCGTAAGAGCCATGATCATGTAATGATATTACCCGGGATTTATTAACTTAGCATTCTATTTTATGATGTTGCTATTTTGAACAAACTCGAACGCATATCCGCTTTGCTTGTCAGGCTGCAATCACGCTCTGTGGTTACAGCCCGGCAAATGGCAGATGAATTTGGTGTTAGCCTGCGTACGGTCTACCGGGACATCCGGGCACTGGAAGAATCCGGTATTCCCATCGCGGGAGAGGCCGGGTTAGGCTATTCCTTAGTGGACGGTTACAAATTGCCGCCCCTCATGTTCACGACCGAAGAGGCGATCGCTTTCCTGATGGCAGAAAAGTTAGTCAGCCGTCAGGCAGATGGAGACACTTACCGGCTCTACCGGAATGGCATGAACAAAATAAGGGCCGTGCTCAGGTCCGCAGAGAAAAACATCCTCGAAAATTTTGACCAATATATCCAGATCTCGGAAGACCATTCCCTGCCGCCGGGACAACCCACCGGGGTTCTCCAGCCGCTTTTAGCCTGTATCCTGAAACAGCAGCCTGCCTGTATTGAATATCATGCCAACTACAACCGGGAGACCACCCGCCGGGAGATTGAGCCCTTAGGTTTTTATTTCATGATCAATAACTGGTATGTCATGGCCTGGTGCCGGCTGCGGAAAGACTACCGCACCTTTAACCTGAGCCGCATACAAACACTCATCCCGGTCGATGATGGTTTTGAGAAAAAGCATCCTTCCCTGAAAGTCTTGTTAGAACAGCTCTGTCAGGATGACATCGTTTTCCACGTAAAAGTAAAAGTAGAAAAATCAGCCCTGAAAAATATGGGTATGACCCGGTATATCTTCGGGCTAACAGACGAAACCGAATCCGGAGATCATATCCTCCAGCATTATGTCACCCATTCCCTCGAACTCCTGGCACGCTGGTATCTCTCTTTCGCCGACCAGGCTACTATCCTCGAACCGCCCGAATTTAAAGAAGTTGTCCAAGAGATCCTGAATAAAATCCATCTATAATAGTTTGACTGCTTCATGGCTGGAATTTAAAAACCGTCCCCATCCAGGCAAGGAGCACAGGACTCTTATCTAACAGTTTTTTGCATTTTTCTATTCACCCTTCACCCGCTCTGAATAATAGTATGATAATAAAGTGTTTAGATTGTATAAAAAGGTGAATGATCTCCTTTTTTTATCATTCACATCATTCATCAATCTCTATCAGATAGTAGACATTTCCCCGTTTGGTATGTTTCTTTATCAGGCCTGCGGTTCGTAATTCCATGCCGAATTGCCGGACGGATGTGTTACTGAATGTACGTTTGGAGCGTTTGCTAATGTGATCGATCAGCTCCATGGCCGTATAAGGCTGTCCCGTTTCTTCCGGATCCGGGACCCGGAAATAGCTGAACAGGTATTCTATCAGCATGGAACGATGCTGGAAAACCATATTATCCCGCATCAGTGCCTGCTCTTCTTCCGGGGTGAACCAATAGGTTTCACCGGAACGCACGGCTTGTTGGGCTTGTGCATAGATTTGCTCATACTCAAAAGGGGTTTGAATATCAATCGGACCCAACACCTGGACACAGATATACCGGCGGCTTCCGGTCGGGTCGGAGAGAAGTTCCTCCGGGTTAGCTGTGGCACAGAAAGAGGCGATCCGTTTGATCCGCTGAAAGCTTTTCTGGTGGGGAGGACGGATCTTTAAGACTGGTTTCTGGATCAGGTGTTTCAGGTCCGCCTGAAACTTTTTGCTTAACCGGTCGAATTCATCTAAATTGATCAATACATGCTGCGCCATCGTCAGCTCCGCCTCTTTCTTATTCTCCAGATGGATACTTTCCGCATAATAGTCCCTTAACTCCGGAGGTAACAACAACCGGAAAAAGACCGATTTGGAGGTTCCCTGTCCTCCCTGTAGCACCGGGACCAAACTATTGGCATAGATCTTATCGTGGCGGATCCATTGGGCGACCATACTGATGAACCATTTATAGAACCGCTCCCTCCACAACGGGTTGTTTGTGGGGATCCGGTCAGCGAGCGGACGGATCCGGTCTGTTTTATCCCACCGGGGCAGCTTCTGGCAGAACTCCTGCAACGGATTGTAGACCTCTACCCGTGGAGAATAGATATAGCGGCGAATATCTTTATCCCACACCTGGATCCCTTCCTGCTGTGCTTCCAGGCAGATCCCGTTCAGGATCTCCGGTGTGACGGGTTTGAAATAGAAAGAGAAGGCATGTTTTTCCCGGTATTCCATCTCTCCGTTGATCACATTTTTACGAAGTTCATATCTCCGCTCTAAGAATTCCTCCATTTGCATCAGTAGGTTGGTTGGATGGGAAAGGACCGGTTTCAGCGGTTTCCCTTTTTCCGTCAGGTATACATTATGGACGGTGGCCCGGATCAGGGAAAGATCCTCCGCCGGAAAACGGTGGGCATAGATCCACCGGGTGGTATTCTCTTCCGGTATGCTGGAACGGCAGCAATACCGGGCCAGTACGATCAGGAAGCTTTTCGGGTCTTCCTCTTCCCAGCTACCCCCCTCTTCCCCGCGGGCTGTTTTCAGGCACTCTTCAAACAAACGGCTGATCTTTTCGTATTGTTCCATTCCCGGCAATATCCCGGCCAATAGGTCCGTTGGCTGGGCGGCAGGCAGGTAGGTTTTGTGTACCAGCTCTTCCGGTGATCCGGTGGGTTGTTCCATACGGATCGCCGGAGATTCCGGATTGTAGTAGCATTCCCTGTCCCACGAGAACCGGCAGGTCTGGTTCAGGTCCGGTGGACGTTGGGTCACTGCCTGGTTCAGTTGCAACTGGAAGTGGGCTGCTGCTTTCCGGTAAGCCTGTAAGTGAAACAGCCGGGCCGCCTCTTCTTGCTGTGGCAGGCAACCGTCCGGCAGCGTGTAGCGCACCACTATTTTTACGCTTTGCCCGGTGAGTCCGGTGAAGACCAGTAACGGTTCCGTAAAACGGACCACCTGTTCTTTCAGCAACTCCGTTTCCTTCCGGGAACCTAACTGATTGAATTCGATCAGGATCAATCCGGTGTAGGCTGTCCACTCTTTTCCTTTATATAGAGAAGAGAAAATAACAGCCGGGACTTTTTCCGTGTAGGCTGGTTTCCGCAGATGGGACATGTAAGATATATTTTCCCGTATCTCCTGTATGATCCGGGCAGGCGTTTCCCTGCGGATTTCCTTCACAAAAGTGTCTAACTCAATGGTCCGGGGAGCTGAGAGATCTCCCTTTAACCGGGTAATTTTCATAATGGATCGCGTTTAAGTGAATAAATAGAAACATTCGGGGGACCGTGACGGGTGATCCGTCCGGCTTCATAGAGTGCTTTTAAATCCTTTTGTGCCGTATTCCGGGAGCATCCATTGATCCTCATACAGCCTCCACTGGTGATTTCCGGATACTGTTGCAGATAATACAGGATCCGTTCGAGCCGTAGCGCCTGGGACTCTATTTTAGGAGGGGGGGTTCATCCCGTTCCAGTCGCATGGTCCGGAGCTGGCGATGGATTTCTTTGGAAGGGCTGAAAGCTACTTTGGAGAACCGGATACTTTCTGCCCGGATCTCTTTCGGGTCCGTGATATCCCGGCATTTCAGGATTACATAAAAATCACCGATCCCATCCAGTTCTACCCGGTTTCCATCCTGTAGTTCTTCCAGGATCTCCCGTTTCAATGCTTGCCAGACACCGATCACATCACTGGTGGTGAAAGTGGAACTGGCGGAGATATGTTCACTCATTTCTTCCAGGTTAACTTTCCGGCTTCGCACGATCCGGGGATATAAGTTCTTTTCCCGTCCCTCCCTGAGGGTAGAACGGGTATGTGGAAATAATTGGTACTTTGCTGCCATACACTTGCAGGGAAATTAGCGTTTAGTTAATCATTTCTTATCGGAGAGATGCACTCTTCTTATTCAGCAGGTACAGACAGGGTAGGCTATTCCCCCGGACCCATAACCTTGTGCCACCGGGGTATTAAGGTTAAACCTTCGGGGGGGGATAAGGTTAACACCCCGGGGGCACAACCCTACCTGTCTGCAAGGGTCCGTTACTATGCAATAAATATAGGAATAATCTTCCTGCTAATCAAGTATAATATTCATTATTCTTATGAGAAATTGCTACCGGGTGAAGGTAAAGGTGAAGGATATGAATGATAAAAAAAGCATATCATTCACCCTTTTTGATTTAGTAAATAGTTTAATATTAGTTAGTTATTTGATAAAGGTGAAGGGTGAACAAAAAAATGAGAAAAAACATAAGTATGAGAATCTGTGATCCACTTTTTTCTACCTTTTATTTTTAAGCGATATGATATGTTATTGCATCCTATCTTCCGTTAAAACCGAGTCCATTATTTTTTGTAATTTTACAGGAATAAACCTTTTGAAAGGAGGGAGCAAGGAATGAAACTGGAAGTTATAGAGAAATATCCGTTAGAGGGTGTGGGAAAATGGATGAAGCAGGCTGCTTTTACTGCCAATGGGTGGGCTGCATTCATTTTTACGAAAAAATATCCCTGTGAATCGTTGATTTTTATCCGGGAGGGTAAAGTCACTTACCGGGAAATAGAAATGGAAAAAAAGGGTGGTTTGTATGGGAATGAGATCGTTCTGTTTGCCTGCCAGGATAAAATTTGTATCCTTAAAAATATTCATGAACTGGAAGTGATCACTGACCCGGAACAACCTGCTGCTATTATTCCGGTTACAAATGGGAACTTTTTTAAAAAGGTAATTCCCGAAAGTGACCCTTTCGCACCTGCGGAACTTCGTGGTTTACATACTGTTTCAACGGGTGCTGTCTTTCCTATAGGATTTGAATACAGTTATTACCAGGGTGAAATCCGGAATATAGGTTACCTGGAACTTGATCTCGCAAAAGGTGCTGCCCGGTGGGTAGCCTTTATGGGTATCCCGGAAAAGGATCTCTTTCCGGGGCGTAGTGATGATTCCCGGGAGAATAACCTGATTAAGTTTGATAGTGCCCTGATGAAAGAGGATGAAGTTTACTTTTTCTGTCCGGGTGCAAAAATGGGTAGTGTGAATAAATGGGGTATGGATTGGTATGCTTTATGGAAGACTAACCGGAGAGGAAAAATAAAAGATATCTTATTTGATAGTGGACCATTAGAGTGGATAGACCAGAAAAAGCGGGGGGTACACGGGGTATTTTCTTATTCCGGGCGCTACGCCATTCTTACTCCTCATTTCCATAGTGATGAATGGAAAGGAAAACAGAAATTGTTTGATCTGTCTACCCGTGAT
>Ga0192240_10106_pt1 | contig 44926 bp, 34 predicted proteins | sample Koala_Koa27_H3_FD_131237 | JGI IMG/M metagenome (GOLD analysis project Ga0192240, IMG submission 131237) | Enriched cells from koala feces incubated with labeled cellulose particles, San Francisco Zoo, California, United States - Koala_Koa2-7_H3 ...
TGCTATTGCAGAAATGGCATGGAATCAGGTGGATTCTTTATATAGTAGTTTGGACAATCGTTTATTGCTCGGGCTAGAATGGAGTTATCGTTATAACCTGTCAAGTATTCAATCTTACAAAAAACAGGAAACACCTTGGGAGCCAACAGGATTAACAAAGGATATGAATGAAGTCACATTTGATAACGGGAAATATCTCCAGATAAAAAGTCGTAGCGGACGTTGGGAGTCTGTGAATATCTCCTCTCATGGACGGGGAGATGTTGCCGGGACAGGAGGAACCAGAGAAATGGCATTGGCACATTATGCGGTGCGTAGTGGATTACCGGCTGAAAAATATACCTGGTTACAGCGTTATCGTGATTATATGATAGAACGTTATGGATGTGAGAATTGGGGAGTAGCCCCGAATTGGTTTTATGAGTGGACTGGTTGGGGGACTTTAACTAAGCGACTGACCCCTTGGATGGCAGGTGATCCGGTTACTTTTTCTACAGGTAAGCGAGTTTCCGGTTTGCATCAATTGCCCAGTACAATTTTGGCTGCTGATTATGATTATTATTGTATATCAGAAAATCCTGAAGGGCATACCTATCATAATATAGGGACAGTACGTGGAAATGAGTATCGTCCGGATGGAGCAGTTGAATTACAGAAAATAGATAATAAATACGTAGTGGTTCAGGTAGAAGACGGCGAGTGGATGAATTATACTGTTAATATCCCTAAAAGTGGAGCTTACGCTGTTTATCTTACTTATTCGGCAAATTCCTCTTCACATGTAGCAATGGCCTCTGATCAGGGATTAGAAATCTCGTCTTCGATCCCTTCTTCTAAAAAGTGGAAAGAAACAAAACTTGGCGAACTTTCACTTTCGGCTGGTGCCTGTGTATTGCGTTTACGTGTTGACAAGGCCGGACAAAAGTTATGTCTCAGTGCTTTCCGATTGGAAAAAGTAGAAAGGGATAGATAAAGTGGTGATATGATATAAGTATGTGTGAAGCATTTTTAGGGAGTAATTAACGTATTACTCAAGTAATTTGTAGGAAAATATAGAAAAAGAACAGAAAAATGATCATTATGATATTATAAATTACTATTTTTGTGCACTCTGTTACAGGATGATATTCTGATCCTGATAATTGAACCGTTGAGCATGTTTTATATTATAAATGATAGATATATGAAATTATTAATTTTTATTTCGTTATTTGGAGGCTTATTGTTAGCCTCTTGTGGTAGCAGTAGTTCACAAAAAAAATGCAAGTACACAAGAAGTAAATCCGGCAGACACTATTTATTTAGGTGATTTACGTGAAAAATTTGAAGGAGATAGTATTTTCTTTAAGGTGGTTGCTCCTGACTTGATGCTGATGGATTACCAGTACTTCTGGGCGGCTACAGAGTCTGAAGCTGTGGAGAAAGGACTGACTAAAGAATATTATAAGCGTGTTAAGAAAGAAATTTCAGAAACCAATGAAGCAATTAAAAAAGGTGTAATGAAAGGTGCGGATGTAAAACGTATACCGGATTTCCAAGAAGGACAAAAGAAATAAATCGTTTCAAAGAGAAATTGATTATTGCTATGATAGATAAAAAGAAGGGAGATGTTAAATATGACTTCTCCCTTCTTTTTTGCATCAATGTCTGGTGAAAGAGAATCATAATTTCATCTGACGTTTTATTTCATCATCCACTACCGTCATCATACCCTCTACTTGCGCCAGTGCCAGCATACGTCCATAAAAAGAATAGCCTGGATTATACCCCTTGTCTTCATCTCCCAGCATCATTCTCCCGTGATCAATGCGCATAGGTAATCCCGGATTTTCTTTCTCAAAGATTCGGATAAGGTCAATGATATGTCCTCTTCCTGCCAGGTGAGAACTTTCAATGAAGTTTCCACCCGGCATGGCGGCTGTGCTGCGTAGGTGTATAAAGTGCGTACGTTTAGCAAACTTCTTTGCCAATTCGCGGGTATCATTGTGTTCGCCGGCACTCAAGGAACCTGCACAGAATGTCAGTCCGTTGTGCGGATTGTCTACTGCATTCAGGAACCAGGCTATATCTTCTTCATTGGTGACGATACGAGGAAGACCAAGAACCTGGAATGGAGGATCGTCGGGATGCACGCACATATTCACTCCGTATTCTTCGCAAACCGGCATAATGGCAGAAAGAAAGTAACACATATTTTCTCGCAGGATGTCACGGTTAATATCCTTGTACAAAGTTAACAACCGTTTGAAAAGGATGACCGGTTCTTTGTCTCCTTCTTTGATGTTCCCATTGACAAATCCTTGTGTCTTAACGATAATGGTATCAATCAGATCATCCTTCTCTTTTTCGGTGATCACTTGATCCAGTTCGGAAACTTTATGAAGTTCTTCTTCCGTATAATCCTTTTCAGCCCCTTCCCGTTCCAGTATCTTCATGTCGAAATAGGCGAAACGGATACGGTCATAATACAATGAGCTAGTACCGTCGGGGCAGAGGTACTGCAAGTCTGTACGTATCCAGTCGATGACTGGCATAAAGTTATAGCAAACAGTTTTTATTCCACTTTTACCTAGATTGGTAAGGCTTACTTTGTAGTTCTCTATCAACTGTTCACGTTCTGTCCCACCATATTTGATCGCTTCGCATACGGGCAAACTTTCTACTACAGACCAGCGCAGTCCGTATGATTCTATATAGGATTTCAGAGCATTAATCGCTTCTATTGTCCATATTTCTCCGTTCGGTATGTCGTGCAAAGCTGTAACAATCCCTTCCACACCTATTTGCCGGAGCATTGGCAAGGTAATCTTGTCTTTTTTGCCAAACCATCTCCATGTTTTTTCCATCATAGTTTCTTCTCTTTATACGCCGCTGAATGCACTGAATCCACCGTCGATAGGCAACATTGCACCGGTTACAAAACTGGCAGCTTCGCTACACAAAAATTGTACGGCACCGTTCAATTCTTTAATATCACCAAAACGGTTCATCGGTGTCTTGGCTAAAACCTTTTTGCTTCTGTCAGTCAGCGAGCCATCCGGATTGATAAGTACGCGACGGTTCTGATCGCCGATAAAGAAACCGGGAGCAATGGCATTTACACGGATGCCGTCACCATATTTCAGAGCCATCTCACTGGCAAGCCATTGTGTAAAGTTAGCTACAGCTGTTTTTGCAGCCGAATACCCCGGCACACGGGTGATGGCACTATAAGCAGCCATAGAAGACACATTGATAATGCAACCTTTTTTCTGCTCTGCCATCACTTTACCAAAGATCATAGACGGATAGACTGTACCGTTCATATTCAGACTGGTCACTTTCTCCCAACAGGAAATGTCCATATCATAGAAGTTCTGATCCGATTCAAGAGTGGCTCCCGGCATGTTGCCTCCGGCAATATTCAACAGAATATCAATCTGTCCCCATTGGGCAACAATCTCTTCCGCTACTTTTTCTAGACTGGCGATGTCCAGCACGTCTCCAATAATACCGATAACATCCTGACCATATTGTTTAAGTTCTGCTACACGGTTGTCCAGTTGTTCCTGACGGATGTCGATAGCTACAACTTTTGCTCCCTGCTGTACAAAGTGCTGGGCGATATTTCCTCCCAACACACCACCTGCTCCGGTAATTACAGCTACCTTACCGGCAATACTAAATAATTCGTTCATGGTTTTATTTATTATTTATATGAATTGATGCAAAAGTAGCTACTTTTTGAATGTGATGTTGTGCTTATTTTTGCAAGATGTTTGTTTATATTTGCAGAAATGTATGAAAGAAAAGAGACTTTTATAAAAAGAATTGAGAAGTAGTGTTTCTTTGGGAGACAGATTGAGTATAATAATTAATTCGTTCGTATATATTGGAAAAACGGATAAACATGAATTTAAATAGAATGAAGAAAAGTATCTTGCTTTTACTGTTGGTAATACCGACACTGACAAAGGCACAGAATGTGATGACAGAAACCCGCCGGGAACTGACTTCCCCAGACGGAGCGTATCGGTTCACCTTTTACCAGCGTTCGTTCGGAGAGGATAATGCACGAATGTATTATACGCTGACATATAAGAATCGTCCTGTAGTGGAGGAGGGTGAACTCGGTGTACAGATAGAGAATCAATTGTTTGAATCGGCATTGGGAGTACCAAATGATACTTGCTATTTTTGGTGCGAGAATCTGAAATTAACGGATACTGATCATCGGAAAAACGATGCAACATGGAAACCTGTATATGGAGAACGTGCCGAAGTTCGGGACTGTTATAATGAAATGACTTTAAAGTTTCGTAAAGGTGAGGGACAAGGGATGACTGAAGGCGGTTACGACAAACGTAAAAACTACTTTATGAATATTATCGTCCGTGCCTATAACGAAGGAGTGGCATTCCGTTATCATTTTCCGGAAACGACCAATGGGCTATTTTTACATATTACAGGTGAACGGACAAGTTTCACAATGCCTGAAGGTACAATGGCTTACTATGAACGTTGGGCACAAGGTCCTTATGGGCTTCGTCCCCTGTCAGGGTGGGGAAAAGAGGAAAGTGAACGCCCTTTGACTATGAAACTGCCAGATGGATTGACTGTTGCATTACTGGAAGCGGAGATGGTGGATTATGCTCGTGGAAAATTCCGTTTGTCTGTAGAGAAGCCTTCAACACTGGAAACTAGCTTGTATAGCAGCGTTGACATTATTTCTCCCTACAGTACCCCTTGGCGTGTCATTATGGCTGCCGAACGTCCGGTCGATTTGATCAATCATAATGATTTGGCTTTGAATTTAAATACTCCTTGTCGGATATCAGATATTTCTTGGATTAAGCCTGGGAAAGTATTCCGTTCTGGAGACTTAAAACAGGAGAAAGTAAAAGCAGCCATTGATTTTGCAGCGGAACGTGGCATTCAATATGTACATATGGATGCAGGATGGTATGGCCCGGAAATGAAAATGAGTTCGGATGCTACTACGGTTTCTCCGGATAAAGATCTTGATATTTCTGCTTTATGTAAATATGCAGAATCTAAAGGCATTGGATTAATGGTCTATGTCAATCAACGTGCTTTGGTTCAACAGCTAGATTCTTTATTGCCATTGTATAAAAAATGGGGATTGAAAGGAATTAAATTCGGTTTTGTACAGATAGGTAATCAGCATTGGAGTACGTGGCTACATGATGCAGTCCGTAAATGTGCGGAATATGAAATGATGGTGGATATTCATGATGAATATCGTCCAACCGGTTTCAGTCGTACCTATCCCAATTTGATGACGCAAGAAGGTATCCGTGGAAATGAAGAGATGCCGGATGCGACACACAATACCATTCTCCCTTATACTCGTTTTCTGGCAGGCGCAGGAGATTATACACTCTGTTATTTTAATAGTCGCGTGAAAAACACCAAAGCACATCAATTGGCAATGGCAGCCGTATATTACAGTCCTTTGCAATTTATGTTTTGGTATGATAATCCTGCTATGTATAAAGGTGAGGAGGAACTGGAGTTATGGAAAGCCATCCCGACTGTTTGGGATGAAAGTCGTGCATTAGATGGAGAAATAGGTGAATATATTGTGCAGGCTCGTCGTTCCGGAAAAGAATGGTTTGTGGGAGCAATGACAAATACAGAAGCGCGTACCATTACGTTAACCACGGATTTTTTGAAACCGGGAACGAAGTATATAGTCAACTTGTATGAAGATGACGACAAGTTGAATACACGTACAAAGGTTCGTACTACTCATAAGAAGATAAAAGCCGGAGATAAGCTAACTTTGAAGTTAAAGTCCTCCGGTGGTGCTGCACTGCATTTTACTCTTGCTGAGTAGAGTTGTGTCTGCGATAGGCCTCTATCGCAGACTTAACCGAACCGTGTAGCAACAGAAGTGCCTCAGCCTTTTCGTAGTCCAGATGGAGTTCTTCAATGATCATGCGCGTTCCCCGATCAATGAGTTTTTGGTTACTCAATTGCATATTGACCATTTTATTTCCTTGCACGCGTCCCAGTTCAATCATGATAGTAGTGCTGATCATATTCAGAATCATCTTTTGAGCAGTACCCGATTTCATCCGAGAACTTCCTGTCACATACTCCGGACCGACAATCACTTCTATCGGTACATCAGCTTCGGTAGCCATCGGCGAATTTGGATTACTGGTAATGCAGCCGGTCAGTATTCCGTGTTCTCGTGCTGTGCGCATGGCTCCGATCACATAAGGAGTGGTGCCGGATGCTGCAATTCCGATCACTGTATCTTCACTATTGATATGATGCTGCAATAACTCTTCCCATCCGCGGGACATATCATCTTCCGCATTCTCGACGGGATTGCGCAAGGCGGTATCTCCTCCGGCGATTAGTCCGATAACTACGGTGGGAGGCATACCGAAAGTCGGAGGTATTTCGGAAGCGTCGAGTACACCTAAACGTCCGCTTGTTCCGGCCCCCATATAGAATATTCTCCCACCTTTTTTTACTCGGGGAATAATTAATGTGACCAGTTTCTCTATTTGTGGGATTGCTTTCTGCACGGCATCCGCTACTTTATGGTCTTCAGTATTGATATCTTCCAGAATCTCTTTTACCGATTTCTTGTCGAGGTCATCATAGAGCGATGGTTGCTCTGTTATCTTGATAAATTCCATGATTGATCATTTAAAGCACTAATTCTTTGAACAAACGTTCCAAGGTAGCATCCAAATCTTCGGAAAATCCGGGATGTGGGCGGGATACTTGTATACATGAGCTTTTTACAGCGGTCAGCCACCGGAAACGATCGGGAACATCCATGCTTGCTATCATTCCACCTTCCTTACTGCCCGAACAAATCCTATCGAAGACATGCAGTCCTTCTTTCAGACAATTCATATCCAGTTCGGAAGAAAACAGTTTCAGTTTATTCTCATCTATCGTATAAAGTGATTTGAGGTATTTGCACCGTTTGGAGAACAGTACAATACCTACATTGATAAATTCTTCACGTTCTACTCTGGGAACGAAACGAATGGTTGCGTATTCATATAAGTGCCTTTCTTGCATGCTGCGCTTCATTTACAAAGATTTCGGAATGCTTGATCCTTTCCTCTAAAAATTGAATATAAATATCTCTCAGGTCTTGCGGAGTTTCCTGTCCTTCCGTCCAGTTCAACCAGTCGTCGGGGACGGTATTGACTATTTCCCGTATCTTATCGGAGGTTAGTATCTGCCTGAATGCCGTATCAGTTTCTTCCAGTTGGTCGGCAAATGGCAATAAAACATGATCTTTTATCTGCACGAACGGGGTGAGTGCCTGCTTCTGCCAGTTGGTCCAGCTATGTTGGAAGTAAAGGGAAGCTCCATGATCGATCAGCCATAATTCTTTGTGCCACATCAGCATATTGGTATTCTTGATGGTACGGTCCACATTTGTCAGAAAAGCATCCATCCATACAATCTGTGAGGCGGTTTTACCATCCATTTGATGTACGACAGGGTCGAAGGTCAACGCTCCGGACAAGAAATGCAAACCGATATTCAATCCACGGCTCCATTGCAGTAAATCCTGTATCTCTTCATCCGCTTCCGTTCGTCCGAAAGCTTCGTCTAAATTCAGGAAGATGATCTCCGGTACTCTGAAGCCCAGAGTACGGGCTATTTCTCCTCCGATCAATTCAGCGATTAGGGCTTTGGTTCCGTGCCCCGCTCCTCTGAATTTTACGACATATTTGAACTCATCGTCCGCTTCGGCCAAAGCCGGCAATGATCCGCCTTCCCGCAGGGGAAGAATATATCTAGTTACGTTTGCTGTACGTAAATCCATATCACTCCTTTCTTAAATTGAGAATAAAGATACGACGTTTTTGTGAGATTGTTGATGAAAGAGTTCCTATAATAATAGTTTTTTTATATTTTTCGATTGAGTATACTTTGGTTTCGTTACGTATTACATAAAATAACGATAAATGAGTGGAACATGAAACTACTTCGATTTTTAGTCTTTGGCATATTAGCGTTTATGTTATGGCCGGAATGTATAGCGGCGGAATGGCAGTGGTCTGTACAAATACTCGGTATTATTTCTAACGAAACCGATGATCATCCACAGGCATTTCTATGGATACCTTCCGATTGTGCCCGGGTAAAAGGTGTGATGATAGGTACTCACAACATGACAGAGGAAACCCTGTTTGAGAATCCTCTGTTTCGGGAGAAAATGTCCGAAATAGATATGGGCTTGATTTGGATTACTCCGGGCTGGGATCAGAAATGGGATGTATCTGCCGGAAGTCAGAAGGCATTTGAGCAGATGTTGGAGGACTTTGCCGCTATCAGCGGTTACAATGAATTAAAATACGTTCCGATTGTTCCTTTCGGACATTCGGCGATGGCAACTTATCCTTGGAATTTTGCAGCATGGAATCCCGAACGGACATTGGCTGTCATATCCTTTCATGGAGACGCACCGCGTACTAATCTTACCGGATATGGCCGTGATAACATGGAGTGGGGGAAACGTACTATTGACGGCATTCCCGGCTTGATGATCGAAGGAGAATATGAATGGTGGGAAGACCGTGTAAATCCGGCATTGGCGTTTCGCTTAATGTATCCCCGGAGTTGCATCTCGTTTCTTTGTGATACGGGACGCGGACATTTTGATATTGCAGACCGTACGGCAGTATACCTTGCATTGTTTCTGAAGAAAGCCATGGAGTACCGATTGCCGGAAACGTATGATGTAGATAAACCCGTAATGCTGAAGAAATTGAATCCGGAAAACGGATGGCTTGCCGAGCGTTGGCATCCTGACCAAAAGAGACGTGCCAAAGCGGCTCCCTTCAAACAATACAAAGGCGATCCGCATGATGCCTTCTGGTATTTCGATAAAGAGATGGCTGACATGACAGAAGAACGTTATCGTCAGGAAAGAGGGAAAAAACCGCAATATCTTGGTTTTGTACAAGAGAACAGCCTTCTTGCATATCACCCGAAGTCTCATGTGAAAGTTGCCGCCCGTTTCCTGCTGGAGGAAGATGGACTTACTTTTCATCTGAAAGCTGTATTTACGGACAGTCTGCATACAACCATCTCCGATGAACATTCATCGACTTTTCCCGAAATAACCCGTATCTGCGGACCGGTACAGAAGGTGAATGATACTACTTTTACCGTTCGTTTCTATCGTATGGGAATGTATAATAAGCGTCGTACGGGAGACATCTGCCTGTTGGCGAGTCATGACGGTGATAATCAATATAAAAGTACAGTACAGGAACTTAGTTTCCGGATTCCTTACCGTAACACGGAGGGGAAACGACAGTATATACTTTTTCCAGGCATTGGGGATGTGAAGGCAGGGACGGAGTCCGTCACTCTTCGGGCTACTTCCGATTGCGGACTGCCTGTATATTATTATGTGAAAGAAGGCCCTGCGGAAATCGAAGGAAACAAACTTGTATTTACCCCGATACCTCCTCGCAGCAAATATCCGTTGAAGGTGACAGTAGTAGCCTGGCAATATGGGCTGGCGGGAAAGGTACAGACAGCGGAGCCGATAGAGCGAAGTTTCTTTATTTATCAGTAATATGGAATAAAACGAAAGCTCATGAAATGATCAATCAGAATTAATTTCATTGTGTTGAGTGTTGAACAGGGTTTATTCGTATCTTATTCAAAAGGATACAAAGAATGATTATGAATAAGAAAAATCTAGTTGCAATAGCATTATTGGTCGTGTCGGCTATGACGTCCGCCCAATCGGTATACCCCGGTCAGCACCAGGGGAAAATGAAAAAAGAGACAGTGGCTCCTGTACAAGTACAGAGTTTTGATTTAAAAGACGTTCGGTTGCTTCCGAGCCGTTTTCGTGATAATATGTTGCGGGATTCGGCATGGATGACTTCTCTTGATGTGAATCGTCTGCTACATAGCTTCCGGACCAATGCCGGAGTCTTTGCAGGTCGTGAAGGCGGCTACATGACCGTGAAAAAACTCGGTGGCTGGGAATCTCTGGACTGCGAACTTCGCGGACATACTACCGGACATTTGCTTTCAGCTTACGCATTGATGTACGCTGCTACCGGAAGTGAGATTTTCAAACTCAAAGGAGATAGCCTTGTAAACGGATTGACCGAAGTGCAGAATGCACTTAAAGGAGGATATCTGAGCGCATATCCCGAAGAACTGATCAACCGCAATATTCAGGGAAAGAGTGTCTGGGCACCTTGGTATACCTTGCATAAACTTTATTCCGGTCTGATAGACCAATACTTATATGCAGATAATCAGCAGGCTTTGAGTGTGGTGACCAAAATGGGCGACTGGGCTTATAACAAACTGAAACCGCTTAGTGAAGAGACACGCCGGTTAATGATACGTAATGAGTTCGGGGGAATCAACGAATCATTTTATAATTTATATGCCATCACAGGCGACGAGCGTTATCGTTGGTTGGCGGAATATTTCTATCATAATGACGTGATCGACCCACTGAAAGAACTTCGGGATGATTTGGGAACCAAACATACAAATACATTTATCCCGAAAGTAATTGCAGAAGCTCGCAACTATGAATTGACGCAGAATGAGACGAGCAAAAAACTTTCAGAGTTTTTCTGGCATACCATGATTGACCATCACACCTTTGCTCCGGGATGCAGCAGTGATAAAGAGCATTTTTTCGACCCGAAGAAATTCTCTAAACACTTGACAGGTTATACCGGTGAAACATGTTGCACCTACAATATGCTGAAACTTAGTCGCCATCTTTTCTGCTGGACCGGTGATTCTTCTATTGCCGATTACTACGAGAGAGCATTATACAATCATATCCTTGGACAGCAAGACCCGGAAACAGGGATGGTAACTTATTTCCTTCCGCTACTTTCCGGCTCTCATAAACTGTATAGCACCAAAGAAAATTCTTTCTGGTGTTGTGTAGGTAGTGGATTCGAGAATCATGCCAAATATGGAGAAGCCATCTATTACCATAACGATAAAGGCATCTATGTGAATCTGTTTATTCCTTCCCAGGTGACTTGGAAAGAAAAAGGACTGACGCTTCTTCAGGAAACCGATTTTCCGAAGGAAGAGACTACTCGGCTCACTCTTCGTGCAGAAAAGCCAAGGCATGCTACTATTTATTTGAGATATCCCTCATGGAGTAAAAATGTGAAGGTACTTGTGAATGGTAAAAAGGTGTCAGTGAAACAGAAACCGGGCTCTTATATCGCTATTACCCGTGAATGGAAAGATGGTGACCGTATTGCGGCCACTTATCCCATGCAGATCGAACTGGAAGCTACTCCCGATGATCCGAATAAAGTGGCTTTGCTGTATGGTCCGTTGGTACTTGCCGGAGAACGGGGAACGGAAGGAATGCAGGCACCTGCTCCTTTCTCTGATCCTGCTCTTTACAACGATTATTATACTTATAATTTTCATGTTCCTGCCGACCTGCGTACATCATGGAAAATGGACGTGAAACACCCCGAACGAACATTGCATCGTGTGGGAAAAGACTTGAAATTTACTACGGAGCAAGGAGATGTGATCCGTCCGCTTTATGATTTGCATCACCAGCGTTATGTGGTGTATTGGGATTTACAAGATTGATTTAATTTAATGAACAGGCACGAATAAATTATTCGGGTGCATTGAGTAAATACTTCCGCCTCTTCGTATTTGTCTATTAGCATTAGCAAATACGGAGAGGCGACTTTTTAGATAAGGAACCGCTCTCTTTTGGAGATTTTTGTGTATGTTTGTCACATGTTTAATTTGATAAAGCCCGTTGGCAGGTGAAAAGCACGATTAAATATTTGGTTCTTATACTAATGTGTTGGGTTTGCGGGGAGAACTTGCAGGCACAACCCTATATGTTTCGTAATGTCGTTATGTCCGACGGCCTTTCCGGCTTGTTGGTGAATGCTATTTATAAAGACTCGGAAGGTTTCATTTGGTTGGGGACAGACAATGGCCTCGACCGTTTTGACGGTGTGAAGGTGAAGCATTTCGAATTCCGCGGAGTAGATTCGGGAAGAAAGAAACGGGTGAACTGTATCACAGAAACCGGTAACAAGCAATTATGGATAGGAAACGGAATCGGACTCTGGCGGCTGAATCGCTCCGGTAGTGAATTGCAGAGAATTGTCCCCGAGAAGATCGACTTTGCCGTCAATGCTTTGTTGGCAGATGGAGATGTACTTTATATAGGCACGGAGAGAGGACTGTTTATTCAGAAAGACGGTCAGTTGCTTCAGGTACAGACCGATAAGAATATGCTGGCGGCCTGTAACCGGATCATGGATCTCTGTCTGAATGAGGATAAGAGTGTACTTTGGCTGGCTACAGTGCAGGGTTTATTTTCTTATTCGCTGAAAGACGGTCGGATTAGTTCCTGGCATTTTCAGGAGAACGTTCCTGAAGCAGATTATTTCCGTTGTCTGACCCGCATTGGCGAAACGCTGTATCTGGGGACAATGAGTCAGGGAGTCGTACGTTTCGATATCCCGAAACAGACATTTGCCCATACGGTTTCTTTGGGATGCGATGTGATATCTGATATTTCCTGCGATGGAAAGGAGACGGTGTACATCGCTACAGATGGAAATGGGGTTCATTTCCTATCTCACAAAGACCAGAAAGTGGTTCGCCGCTTTTTCCATGATGTGAATGATAAAGAAGGGATTCGCAGTAATTCTATCTACTCATTACTGGTGGATGACAGGGGGGGCAGTCTGGGTAGGACATTTCCAAGCCGGATTGGATTATTCACTGTATCAAAACGGACTGTTCCGTACGTACGCTTATCCTCCTCAGTTTAACTCTGCCAATTTATCAATTCGTTCGTTCGTAAACCGGGGACCGGAGAAAGTGATTGGTTCGCGTGACGGATTGTTCTATATTAACGAAGCTACCGGCATAGTGAAAAGTTTCGTGAAACCGGTTCTTACGTCCGATCTGATCCTTACCATTTGCTTCTATGAAGGTGAATATTATATCGGTACGTATGGCGGTGGCATGATGGTATTAAATCCGCAGACGCTATCTCTCAAATACTTTACACAGGGGGATACGGAACTCTTCCAGAAAGGACATATCTTCTGTGTAAAACCGGATAATAGAGGAAATCTTTGGATTGGCACCTCACAGGGATTATTCTGTTACAACGGACAGACAAAGCAAATCAAAAACTTCACCAGTGCCAACTCTCAGTTGCCCGAAGGAAATGTCTATGAAGTAAGTTTCGACTCTACCGGAAAAGGCTGGATTGCTACGGAAACCGGTATGTGCATCTATGATCCGGCCTCACAAAGCCTTCGTTCCAATGTGTTTCCGGAAGGATTTGTACACAAAGATAAAGTACGTACTATTTATGAAGATGCAGAACATAACCTTTACTTTATTCGTGAGAAAGGCAGCCTGTTTACTTCTACCTTAACGATGGACCATTTCCGCAATCAATCGGTACTTTCTACGCTTCCCGATAACTCGCTGATGTCAATAACAGAGGATAATCAAGGCTGGCTGTGGGTAGGCTGCAACGATGGATTGTTGCGTATTAAGGAAGAGGGAGAGGAGTATGACTCCTTCACCTTCAATGACGGAGTGCCGGGACCGACCTTCACTAACGGAGCGGCTTATAAAGATGAAAGAGGACTGTTGTGGTTTGGCAATACTAAGGGGCTGATCTATGTAGATCCGAAACAGGTAGATGAGGTACGTGGCAAGGTCCGTCCGATTGTCTTTACGGATATTCTGGCTAATGGAGTTTCCATCAACAAATCATCATTGAAGTATAATCAGAACAATCTTACTTTCTGTTTTACCGATTTTGCGTACGGATTGCCTTCTGCCTTGTTATATGAGTATAAACTGGAGGGAGTGGACAGTGACTGGAAGTTGCTGACAGCACAGAGTGAAGTATCGTATTATGGGCTTTCTTCCGGGACATACACATTCTGTGTACGTATTCCGGGCAATGAACAATCAATGGCCACTTATAAGGTGACAGTGCAGCCGATGATTCCTTGGTGGGGATGGGTGATTCTTGCTATATCGATTATTCTGATCGTTGTTCTGGTGAGATACTATGTGCGGAAATCTGCGCCATTGGTCACGGAAGTACATGAGATCTCATCCGAAGAAGAAGAGGAAGAAGAAAAGACGGCGGAACCACATCCTGCAGAAGAAAAATATAAGGCCAACCGTATGAGCGAAGCCGAATGTAAAGAGCTTCATGACAGGCTCGTTGCCTATGTGGAGAAAGAAAAACCTTATATTAATCCCGACCTGAAAATGGGAGAACTTGCCGCCGCATTGCATACTTCTTCCCATTCTTTGTCCTATCTGCTCAATCAATATCTTAATCAGTCATACTATGACTTTATTAATGAGTATCGGGTTGCCCAGTTCAAGAAAATGGTAGAAGATAGTGATTACTCCCGTTATACATTGACAGCATTGGCCGAATTATGCGGCTTCAGTTCACGTGCTTCTTTCTTCCGTTCATTCAAGAAAAGTACCGGAGTTACTCCGAACGAGTATATTCGTAGTATCGGAGGAACGGCTAAGGATGAATAGTAAATATGCTCCCTTCATTAAGCTATTATGCAGGTAAGATTAATGTATTCGGTCAGTAACAAGAGATCGTTTCACGTATATGATCCCATCGGTTCATGTACGTGATTCATTGGGTTTACGTACATGAACTGAATGGTTCACGTACGTGAAATGAATACATGAAAGCACCTGAATATATTAGTCAAGCCTTGTTTGTATGTTAAGCTTCCCAGCCTTTGTCTTAATACATGCAGCTTACATAGAACAATATTGGGCGTAAACAACGTACATTCATGGCAAAAATGGTGTTTTTAACATTGGTAGACGTTACCCTTGAATAGTCTGTCTAACACCTGATAATCAATTGAATAAATAGATCGCTTATCAAAAACAGGTGATAATAGAAATCAATAACTATTCTATTATCACCTTATTATCACCATCTATTATCACCCTTACTGCTTTAATTATAAGACACTTGTCCTGTCAAGGTGATAAGTGACAATAACCAAAGGCTTTTTATTTCCCAGGTTACTTTGCTCAAATTGATGAGATGTGAACCATCGGTCTGCTTATTATGCCCAAACGGAGTCTCATTTTATAAAGTGAGACTCCGTTTAAAAAGTATGTAAGTGATTGTAATTCATTTGCTTAAATAAAATAAAGTCTACCTAGATGCGTTGAGATTCATCTCCCTTGTTTTTTGAAATCATTCTCCGGAATTGCCTTTATATTTGCATCGTGTTCAAAACCGAAAAAGATAGTATTATGGAGACAACAGCTTACACTTCCGACAACATTATCACCCGTTCTTACGAGGAATATCATCAGGTAATCTTAAACTATATTACCTATCGGATTGCTCACCGTTATGAAGCGGAGGATTTAACTCAAGATGTATTTGTGCGTCTGATGGATTACAAACAGATGCTCCGTCCGGATACAGTAAAATACTTCCTTTTTACGATCGCACGCAATTTAGTGACCGACTATATCCGTCGTTATTATAAAAAGCAGGAGATAGATAGTTACCTCTATGATTTTACTGTCACTTCTTCCAATGATACTGAAGAGAAAATCATTGCTGATGATTTGATGGCGATGGAACGGACACGGTTGGCAGCCATGCCCGAACAGCGACGACTGATCTATACGTTAAATCGTTTTGAGGATAAATCTTCTCCGGAGATAGCCTCCGAATTAGAATTGAGTTGCCGTACAGTGGAAAACCATCTTTTTCTCGGACGCCGTGATATGCGTGACTTCTTCCGAAACTGTATATAAAATTATTCATATAATAAACAACCTTTGGTGCTTATGGAAAAGGAATCAATACTGAGTGAGAGGTATCTTTATGCCTCAACAAATTTTAGAGAACAAGAATTTAATACTATTTTTAAACCTCAAATTTAATGTTATGAAACGAAGAGGATTAATTTTTAATTCGCAACCTAATAAGGCGGTCATAGTTGCTTTAGGACTGATGTTGATGCTGTGTCCGGCTTCCCGGACATGGGCTTATGCAAATGTTAATGATAGCAGGACTATAGCACAGTCTCAAAAACAAGTCAAAGGTCAGGTTGTGGATGCGACGGGAGAACCTGTTATTGGTGCAAGTATACTCGAGAAGGGAACTACGAATGGAGTAATTTCTGATATTGATGGGAATTTCTCTTTAAATGTAAGTTCTCCGAATGCTGTGATTGTTATTTCGTATATTGGTTTTAAATCAATGGAACTTCCGGCTTCCGATCCTAAATTGCGGAAGATTATAATGAAAGAAGACACTGAAGTACTGGACGAAGTGGTGGTTGTAGGATATGGTACTCAGAGAAAGGAATCTTTAACAGGTGCTGTAACCGTTGTAGGAGCCAAACAACTGGAAAATAAAGGTACGATGTCAAGCCCGTTGCAGGCAATGCAGGGCACTGTGCCCGGAGTACTTATCACTCGTAATTCCGGAGCTCCTGGAGATGAGAGTTGGGGTATGAAACTTCGTGGAGCGTCTTCATCCAACTCTACTGATCCACTCATTATTGTAGATGGTGTGGAATATAGTGACGGTATCAACGGTATGCGCAATTTGAATCCGGATGACATTGAATCTATCAACTTCCTGAAAGATGCTTCGGCTGCTATATATGGATCGAAAGCAGCGGGAGGTGTTGTATTGATTACAACGAAGAAGGCAAAAGCGGGTAAAACTGTTGTCCAGTATAATGGTTCTTTTACTGGAAAAGTGGTAGGGCTTCAACCGGAATTGATGTCGTTGGATCAATGGGCGGATGCAGTGATTACTGCTCAGACTAATGATGGCTATTCTGATTCAAACTGGATTCGCTATGCCAGACTAGCCAAATTGTATAAGAACCAGTACATTGATTTGAGTCATAGTGCACACCCGATTCCCGAAGGATTCAAGGATGTGGAAGACTTTGTCTTTATGGATAATGACTGGCAGGATATTTTATGGGGAAATTCATGGTCTACACAACATGACCTCAGTGTCTCAGGAGGTACAGAGAAAAACTTGTTTCGTTTGTCACTGGGATATATGTATGACAACAGTACCTTGAAATGGGGAAATAATAACAATCAACGTTACAATATGCGTTTGAACAACCAATTTAAGCTATCGGATGCTGTGATGTTGACATCTAGTATCGGTTATAACCGTCAGGATCAAGTATCTCCCAGTATGATAGGGAAAGTTCTTTCCCAGTCTTCCCCACAACCGGGTTTGCCTGCTTCTACTATCGACGGACGTCCCTATGGATGGGGAACGTGGCGTGCATTGAACTGGTGGGCTGAGGAAGGCGGAGACAATAAACTGAAGGTTTCGGCTATCAATATCAGCGAATCGTTGAACTGGAAGATATATTCGGATCTGGATGCCGTTGTCAATGTGGGCTATAACACTTCAACCGCTACACGTGAGAAAGTAGAGAAATCTATTGATTGGTATAATTATGCAGGCACTAAATTGTTGGCGACAGAACCTACTCAGGAAAAGAGTAAATACTCTGATTCTTTTTCAAGAACAGACTACTATATGGTTTCCGGTTACCTGAATTGGCACAAAACATTGGCGGAAGTACATAATCTGAGTGCAATGGCTGGTACACAGTATAATTACACACAGTATAAATATACTTTTGTATCTGTAAAAGATATCAATCCGTCTTTAGAGATACCAAATGGTGCCGGAGAAGTTCTGATAAAAGATGGAGACAGTAAGCCTGCAAAATGGCATGAGGCAATGATGTCCTATTTCGGACGTTTGAACTATGATTATAAACAACGTTATTTGGTGGAAGGCAATCTGCGATATGACGGTTCTTCAAAGTTCCGTCCCGAAAATCGCTGGCAATTCTTTTGGGGAGTATCTGGAGGATGGCGTTTGAGTGAGGAAAGCTTCATGCAGCCGTTATCTTCTTTGGTCAGTAACTTAAAGCTGAGACTGTCTTATGGTGTATTGGGCAATCAAAGTGGCGTAGATCGTTACGATGGTACTCAGTTGTATAATTTTTCTTCGTCTAGCGGAGCATATATTGGCTCTGGAAAAGTTTCGACTATTGATACGAATGGGAAGATTGTAACTACAGACCGTACTTGGGAACGTATTCATAGTTATAACTTGGGGCTGGACTTCGGATTCTTCAATAACCGACTGACTGGTACTGTAGAGTTATTTATGAAGAAAAATAATAATATGTTGATTGATGCCCAGTATCCGGGTGTGTTGGGAGATAATGCCCCAACGATGAATCTTGGAAAGTTTGAGGCTAAAGGATGGGAAGGAAACATGACGTGGTCGGACAAAATAGGACCTGTACAATATCATATTGGAGGGACTATAACTTATACTACTAATAAATTGATTGATTTGGGAGCAACTTCCGTTCTGAAATCAGGTTTTGTTGGTAAGCAGCAAGGTTACCCGTTGAACTCATATTTTGGATTACGCTATGTCGGTAAAATTCAGACCCAAGAAGAACTGGAAAAATACAAATATTACTATTTGGATGGCAATGGAATTGGAATGCAGGATAATCTTCGTCTGGGAGACCACATGTTCGAAGATGTGAACGGTGATGGCAAACTGGATCAGAATGATTATGTATATTTAGGGACGGATGATCCGAAACTTTCTTATTCAATCAACATCGGATTGGAATGGAAGGGCTTTGATCTCTCTGCTATTTTTCAGGGAGTGGGGCGCAGAACAGTTTTCCGTGGTGGTGAAGGAAATGAAACATGGCGGGTACCGATGAGTGCTATTTACTTGAATACTACAACCCAGTCCATCGGTAATACATGGAACCCGGAGAACAGAAATGCCTATTATCCCTCTTATACAAGCATTGGTTCTATAAATAATTATAATTATCAGTGTTCTTCTTGGTCTGTAGAGAATGGAGCCTATCTCCGTTTAAAGAATCTGACTTTGGGATATACGTTACCTGCTTCATGGTTGGCCAAAACAAATGCGATCAGTAAACTACGGATATACTTTACAGGAGCTGATTTATGGGAACATAGTAAGTTAAGAGACGGCTGGGATCCGGAAGCTTCACGTAAAACTAAAGATTTAGGACGTTATCCTTTTAACAGAACTTTCACGGTAGGTGTTAATGCAACTTTTTAAATAGAATAGTATGAAACGATCAAAAATAACAATTCTCCTTGCCATAGTGTTAGGAATGACATTCCACTCTTGTTTGGATCTGGAACCTCAGGATCAGTTGGGTGGTAAGAATATGTGGACTTCTGTCAATGATTATAAGCAGTTTGCCAATACCTTTTATAGTTGGACGCGTGATTTTTCTTCTGTCGTATATGATGGAACACATAGTGACAAACGTTCGGATTTGATTACTTATCAGAGCTACAATGAATTTAGCCGAGGAATAAATTCAATTCCGTCTTCGGACGCCAACTATACGGATAACTACAAGCATATCCGGCGCACGAACTTATTGTTGCAGAATGCTGAAGCTTATGCTAAGCCGGAAGATATAAAGCAATATATAGGAGAGGCTTATTTTTTCCGTGCTTATAGTTATTTTGACTTACTTCAATTGTATGGAGACGTTATCATCACCAAGAAGCCGTTGGACATTACAGACCCTGAGATGAAAGTAAAACGGAATGACCGCAGCGAAGTAGTCGATCTTATTATCGATGATCTTAATCATGCCGTTGAAAATTTACCGGCTTTTAAAGAACTTACGACCGAAGAGGAAGGACGAATTTCTAAAGAAGGTGCACAGGCTTTCCTTTCAAGAGTGGCTCTTTATGAAGGAACATGGCAGAAGTCGCGTAATGGTAATCAGAATACGCAACGTTCCGCTAATCTGTTGGACATAGCTGCCAAAGCAGCACGGACTGTGATTGATGCTAAATATGGATACACATTCCGATTGTTTGGAACAGACAGTGAGACAAAAATACTGGGTGACAGTGCGCAGAAGTATATGTTCATTTTGGAAAATGAGAAGTCAAATCCGGCAGGTATTAAAAAGTCTTCTAATCATGAGTATATTTTTGCTCGTCGTCATGATCAGGTATTGGCCTCAATCGGTAAGAATATAACGCAAGAATGTCTGGCAAATGTGCAATGGGTCACTCGTAAGTTTGCCAATCTTTATTTGTGTGATGATGGATTGCCTATTGAGAAATCGGGGCGCTTCCAGAAGTATGATAAAAAGGTCTCTGAATTTTTGAATCGCGATAATCGTATGCGTTATACGTTGCTGAAACCGGGTACCCGCTATTGGGGGAATAAATTCGGCCGAACTTCGTGGCAGTGGGATGAGACGGATCTTAAAACATCCAAAGTTTATGATCCAGCTTCCGGTACATGTTATGGCAACCAAAAATGGAGTGCTGAACGTGTGGTACCCGATACGCAAGAGGGATATGATTTCCCGCTTATCCGTTATGCGGAAGTCTTGTTGAATTATGCAGAAGCCATATATGAGAGAGATGATAAAATTGAAAATGAAGACTTGAATATTTCCTTGAATCTGGTTCGTCAACGTGTAAATACCAATATGCCGGCATTGACTAACGAGCTTACACAGGCACATGGGTTGGATATGAGAACGGAAATACGGAGGGAACGTACTGTCGAACTCTTTAATGAAGGATTTCGCATTGATGATTTGAAACGTTGGAAAACAGCAGAGAACGAGATGCCGCAGACTATGTTGGGAATTAAATGGAAGGGGACTGAATATGAGTCCTGGAATACAACCTTTAGTTTGAATGATGAAGGATGTGTTGTTGTAGAGACTGGGCGTCAGTGGGCGGATAAGAATTACTTGTACCCATTGCCTTCTGATCAGTTACAGTTAAATCCGACTTTGGGACAAAATCCGGGTTGGGGAGAATAATGGAATATGAATAATAAAAAAGAAAAAATATGAAACATATAGCTTTCTTATCAGTAAAATGGATGTCAGTAGGTCTTGGGATGCTAAGCTTATTACTGTCAGTAGCTTCATGTGGCGATAAGGAATATGGTGATGCTATGAATGAGGCGCAACTAATGAATGATATAGAGGTAAATGTAGGTTCATCACTACCTTTAGCTGTAGGAATGGATTTTGTTTTAGATTATAAGCCGGTTCCGGAGAATGTGACGAATCCGGAGATTACTTTAACATCATCGGACGAAAATGTGGTGTCTGTTTCGCAGGACGGCAGGGTTACGGCTAAGATGATCGGAAAAGCATATATTAATTTGTCTCAGAGTACCGCCTTTGAGACTCTCAAAACAATAGAAGTCCAAGTAATGCCGGTGGCTACAGCTATAGAGCTTGAAAACGTGGAACTGTTTGAAGGAACAAATAAGAAAGTGATTGTCAATGTGACTCCTTCAGACGGATATAATGTGTTTGATTGGAAAAGTGATAATGAAGAAGTTGCAACGGTAGCGGACGATGGTACGATAACGGGGAAAAAGCCTGGAACAGCTAATATTTCAGTTTCAAGTCAAGATGGTAGTCAATTGACTGCTACGGCTGTAGTAACAGTAAAAGAAGTGATTCCTATTGATAAAATCACATTAAGTGAACCGGGATATGATATGATGATAGGAGATAAGACTCTGATAAATTGTCTTTTGGAACCAATTGATGCATCGGTTGGATTATTAAGCTGGAGTACTACCAATGACAGAGTTGCCACAGTGGATGCTGATGGCTTGGTAACTGCTGTGGGTGCAGGTGAAGCCGAAATTATAGCTCAGGATCCATTGTCCGGACTATCAGCATCGATAGCTGTCAAAGTAGTTGGTGAAGGAGTAGTCTCATTGTCACTATCTTATGTTCGTAATCAGGATGAACTGAAAGCACTGGGATGGGGATTTGGACAAACGCCCGCTTCGGTCAATTTTGATGCTGAAGGTATGACTGTAAATATGTCTCTGCAATCGAACAGCAAATATAGGGCAGACTTAAAGATGGCTTCTAATGACCGTCCGGTTGTCTTGAATATAGGAACTTACCGCTATCTTGCCTTTAGAATGGATGTGCCGGGTAACGGAAGTCTTAAGTTGGATACGAACAAAGGTGATTATGGTAACAATCCGACCGGAGTTTTGGCTGAAGATTCGCAGGTTATATATTATGATTTGCAGGCTAAGCCCTATTTTCCAACGGATGCTCCATCGGATAAGTTGACGACTTTCCAGCTGAAGATAGCGGACGTTACTGTACAACCTTATTCTTATAAGGTATATTGGGTACGTACTTTCAAGACATTGGAAGATTTAAAAGTTTACGTAGAAAAAGAAAATAACAAATAAATCTGAAATATGAAAACGAAATATATAAGCTTATTCTTTAGCTTTGTGATAGCATTTGGTATGATGTCCTGCAGTAGTGAAATTCCCAATGGGGATACCAGTAAATTCAGTGATTTGAAAAGTCCTGAAGAAGATATGGTTAAGAAAGACTATTTGCCATTGAAGCATCCTTGTATGCTTCATACACAGGCCGATATTGATCGCGTAAAAAGTAATCTGACACGATCGCCCTGGAAAGATGCCTACGCTCAACTGGAAGCAAGCGATTATGCGCAAAGTTCTTATACAGAAAAAACGAGTGCTTTGCTTGATGGATATTTGAAACGAATGGATAAGAATAATTGGTCGGGTAAATATCCGGATTACTCTAATTACACATCGTGTATGTATGATGCTGCGGCTGCTTACCAACTGGCACTCCGCTATCAGTTGTCGGGAAATACCGTATTTGCAGATGCTGCTGTAAAACTGTTTAATGCATGGGCTACGAACTGCAAGGGTATATTGAGAATGGAAGGTTATACTAATAATATTCCAGACCCTAATTTATATTTGATACCTATTCAGGCACATCAGTGGGCAAATGCGGCGGAATTGCTCAGAGATTACAACGGATGGGATAGGAATGATTTTGAGAAGTTCAAGACTTGGATGAAAGATACGTTTTACAGTGTTTCCAATATGTTCCTTAAGAATCATAACGGCGGACAGGGCAATATGCATTACTGGCTAAACTGGGATCTGGCTCAGATGACATCTATTCTTTCCATTGGAATATTGTGTGATGATAATGTGCTGATTAATCAAGCTATCGTATATTTTAAGAATGAAGAAGGAAGATATAAAGAAGCTGGAAATATCAAAAATGCAGTTCCTTTTTTGCATCAGGATCCGGATTCTGATGAGATTTTGGGACAGTGTGAAGAGTCGGGACGTGACCAAGGGCATGCGACATTGTGTGTGTCATTGATGGGGGCATTCTGTCAGATGGCTTATAGTATCGGTGAGGACCTGTTTGCTTTTGATAATTATAGGGCAGTAGCAATGGCTGAGTATGTAGGCAAGTACAATCTGATCAAAGATGAAGCCTTCAATAAAGGAACATTAGTTGGTGATGATTTTGTATATGATTCCCATTCTTTCCCCTATACTTCCTATTCAAATCCGTCTTATACCAATGCAACTATATCTACAGACCAGCGCGGAACGAAAAGACCGGCATGGGAACTGTTCTATGGATATTGCAAGGCAAAAGGTATATCTTCCATTTACAGCGGGAAGTGGGCAGAGCAAATGCGCCCCGACGGAGGTGGTGGAAACTATGGACCGAATAGCGGTGGATTTGATCAGTTAGGTTTCGGCACATTGATGTATTACCGGGAATGACGATACATTTTGGAATATTTTTGCGAGGGGATTAGGTATTTACCTGATCCCCTTCGTATATATAAGCAAATAGGTCAGTAATAAGATTGTTGAAAAGAGATAAAGGATTCAGTTTTTAAAAGATCGGTTTTAATATAAGGTAAAAAGAACCTGTTTTTAGGAATAACGATTAGTATGTTTGAATGAAATGATTAGTAAGGTAATATGCGTAAAAAGATTCTGTTTATAGCAGGAATGATGGCTTGCTGTACTTGGGCGAGTGCACAGGAAATATCCCGGACCTGGGTGGCTGATAAAGGCAATGGTACTTATCAGAACCCTGTGCTTTATGCCGACTATTCCGATCCGGACGTATGTGCGGCAGGAGATGATTTCTATATGACGGCTTCCAGTTTTAATTGCATACCGGGACTTCCTATACTTCATTCCCGTGATCTGGTAAACTGGTCGCTGGTGAATTATGCGCTGCCGGTACAGGAACCCAAAGAGTTTTTCGATAAAGCGCAGCATGGGAAAGGTGTATGGGCTCCTGCTATCCGCTTTCATAAGGGAGAGTTTTATATTTATTGGGGCGATCCGGATTATGGAATCTACATGATAAAGACCAGAGATCCGAAAGGATCATGGAGCAAACCCGTATTGGTGAAAGCCGGAAAAGGAATGATCGACCCGACGCCACTTTGGGACGAGGACGGGAAAGTATATCTGATACATGCTTATGCCGGCAGTCGCAGCGGAGTGAACAGCATTCTGGTTATTTGCGAACTGAATGCGGAAGGAACGGAAGTGATCTCCGATCCGGTAATGGTGTTCGATGGAAATGACGGGAAGAACCATACGGTAGAAGGACCGAAGCTTTATAAACGAAATGGTTACTATTATATTTTTGCTCCGGCAGGCGGAGTAGCTACCGGTTGGCAGCTGGTGCTTCGTTCAAGGAATATTTATGGACCCTATGAATCAAAGATCGTGATGGCGCAGGGGAAGACCACCATCAACGGTCCGCATCAGGGGGGGCTGGGTAGATACAAATACAGGAGAATCGTGGTTCGTCCACTTTCAGGATCAAGGGGCTTACGGACGTGTTATTCATCTCAATCCGATGAAATGGGTGAATGAATGGCCTGTGATCGGAGTAGATAAAGACAAAGACGGTTGCGGAGAACCTGTCACCACCTATAAAAAGCCGAATGTCGGAAAGATGTATCCGGTAACTACTCCTCCGGAAAGTGACAAGTTCGATACACGGCACTTGGGATTACAGTGGCAGTGGCATGCCAACAAACAAGATACCTACGGATTTACGACCGATCTGGGATATATCCGGCTCTATGCAGGCAGCCTTTCCAAAGAGTTCGTGAACTTTTGGGAAGTGCCTAATCTGTTGCTGCAAAAGTTTCCCGCTGAAGAGTTTACGGCTACTACCAAGCTGACGTTTACCGCCAAGCAGGATGGAGAGCAAGCCGGAATGATAGTAATGGGATGGGATTATAGTTATTTGTCTGTCCGTAAAGCCGGCGACAAGTTTATCCTGCAACAAGTCGTATGCAAAGATGCGGAACAACAGCACCCCGAACAAGTGAAGGAACTGGCGAGTTTTCCGGTGGAATATCTGAAAATGCCGGGAGTGGCTGATAATGAGTGGAAGACCGTTTACTTACGGGTAAAGGTTGCCAAGGGAGCCGTTTGCACCTTTGCCTATAGTCTCGATGGAAAGAAGTATACAGCAGCGGGAGAACCTTTTACTGCCCGGCAGGGAAAGTGGATAGGAGCGAAAGTCGGTTTATTCTGCGTCACTCCTAATGACGGAAATCGCGGATGGGCGGATGTAGACTGGTTCCGGGTAACTAAATGATAAGAAAGAATAAGTGAGAATAAAAAATAAGAAACTAACACGAAGATATAGAACGAAAAAATGAAGAAGATTGTAGCAGGGTTGGTTGTAGTACTAGGCTTTTGTGCATGTGCCCATCGGACTTCCGGTACGTTGGATGTGAATAAAGCTCTGGATTATTGCGCGGAACAGACCCAACGTTCACTGGTAGAACTGAAAGGAGACTCGGGTATAGACTATACAATGATGCCACGTAATGTCATGGCAGACGAACATCATTGGAATTGTCGGAAAGCAACGAAGGAAGAATGGTGTGCCGGTTTCTGGCCGGGAGTGTTGTGGTATGATTATGAGTATACACAAGACAAGAATATACTGGAAGAAGCCGAAAAGTTTACGGCATCCTTAGAGTTCCTTTCCCGCATTCCGGCTTATGATCATGATCTGGGCTTTCTGGTTTTTTGCAGCTACGGCAACGGATATCGCCTGACCAAGAATCCCGCTTACAAACAAGTGATTCTGGACACAGCCGATTCATTGGCTACTTTGTTTAATCCGGTAGTCGGCACGATGCTGTCCTGGCCGCGGGAAGTAGAACCCCGCAACTGGCCCCACAATACCATCATGGACAATATGATCAATCTTGAGATGCTTTTCTGGGCAGCAAAGAACGGGGGGAATCCTTACTTATACGACATCGCTGTATCTCATGCCGACAAGACTATGAAGTGTCAGTTTCGTCCAGACTATACCTCATATCATGTAGCAGTATATGATACTATTACAGGTAACCTGATTAAAGGAGTGACTCATCAAGGATATGCGGACAGCACAATGTGGGCACGTGGACAAGCATGGGCTATTTATGGCTATACCGTAGTCTATCGTGAAACGAAAGATCCCAAATACCTTGACTTTGTGCAGAAAGTAGCCGATGTCTATCTGGAACGCTTGCCCGAAGACAAAGTACCTTATTGGGATTTCAGTGCTCCGGGCATACCCGATGCTCCGCGTGATGCTTCGGCGGCTGCCGTAGTAGCTTCCGCGCTGCTCGAACTGTCTGCCTATCTCCCCAATGGAAAAGGCAAACACTACAAGGATGCCGCTATCGAAATGCTGACAAGCCTGAGTTCCGACAATTATCAGAGCGGTAAAAGTAATCCGGCTTTCCTGCTCCATAGCACAGGCCATTGGCCGGCTCATTCGGAGATAGACGCTTCTATTATCTATGCAGACTATTATTATATAGAGGCATTGCTTCGTCTGAAACGTCTGCAGGAGGGAGAAGGAGTATTGGGACAGAAATAAAAAAGGGATGTGTCAGACTTCCCTTTTAACGAAATCATCCTCGCCACAGATAGCTGTAGCGAGGATGATTTTACTGGTTAGGGTTTAGGTTGTTATTTCTTTACCTTGATGATGTCATAATTCAGATCGCTGACAGCTTCCTGCAGGCTATCGTTTACCAAACGCAGGGTAGTGTCATTAACAATCACAAAATACATTGGAGCCTCACCATCATTCGGAGTTAACTTAACAGCTTTGGTAGGTTTTTTGTTCACTACTTTTTGGATAGTCTGTTGTTTTCCTTTAGAAGAGAAGGTTTTGTTCTTACCCTGACCTTCTGCATCGAGGTAAGTCATATCCAGTGTATACGTGGTATCTACACCGTCAGTTGCAGCGTTCAGGGTCAATACGTAGTCGATACCCGGACCGTCGGCAGCAGGGAGTGTACCTTCATAAACTTCGGTCACTTCTGTGATCGGAGCCATTTCTATAGAAAGACTGTCTGCTTCTGCCTCTGCGGCTTTGTTGGCTTTTGACTGGCAAGATGCCAAAGCAGCTACGACTGCTGCTAACATAATTACTTTTTTCATCGTTAAGTGCTTTAAGTTAATATAAATATAGTGAGCTTACTGCTCGGGTTATTTTTTCTTTATTCTTTTTCGTCCCGTTTGATGACCAGCAGTTTGTCTACCCGTCCACGGTCCATATCCACTACTTCGAATTGCAGGTTCTTGTAGGTGAAGATATCTCCGGCTTTCGGGATACCGCCCAGCAGGAACATTGCCAATCCTCCGAGGGTGGTGAAGTCTTCGTCTTCCAGGTCTTCATAAGATAAGATTCCCATCTCTTCCATAAAGTCCTTGATGTTCATTGAGGCCTCCACCAGCATCGAACCATCCTGTCTTCTGACGATATCTTCCTCTTCCGTATCGTCCTCTTCAAGGATGTCTCCGAAGATGCTTTCGGTAAGGTCGTGCAGGGTAATGATACCTTCTGTACTACCATACTCGTTAACAACAACTCCGAACTTGTTTTTGTTCTTCTTGAACAGCTCTAAAATTTTATTTGCATATAAACTTTCGGGGATAAACAGAGCCGGACGGGCTATTTCGCGCAGATTGAACTCCTTTTTATTGCCCACCATCAGAATAATATCCTTTACGGATACCACACCGATAATCTCGTCTTTCCGCTCGTCCACCAACAGATATTTGCTGTAGTGTTCTTCTTCGATTGTCTTCATCACCTTGTCTTTTGTATCGTCGGGATGGAAGATGACAAGGTCTCTGCGGTGCGTCATCAGTTCATTGGCACGTTTGTCCGAGAAACGGAACACATCACGCAGCATTTCCGTCTCTTCCTTGTCGATCACTCCCTGTTCGGAGCTTTGGTGGAGAATCATTTTGATCTCTTCCTGTGTCATCGGGCGTTCTTCGTTCTTTACGCCGATGATTCTGTTCAGCAGGCGGGTGGAGATACTGAGAAACCAGACGAACGGATAGGATACTTTCGTCAATAAAATCATAATCGGGCTGAACAAGGTTGCGTACCGTTCCGGATTGCTGAGGGCAATGGACTTGGGAACCAGCTCTCCGATGATAAGAGAGATAGGTGATGATTACCACAGTGGTGATCATGGCCAGATTACGTGCATAGGCTTCCGCTCCCGGTATGAGGGAGAAGAGCGGAACAAGGTCGTCTGCGATAGCGACACCACCATAGGCACCGGATACGATACCGATCAGGGTAATACCGATTTGAATGGTGGACAAGAACTTTTCGGGTTCTTCCAGTTGTTTCAGTACTCCACGTGCAGATTTGTTGCCTTTTCCGGCGAGAGTTTCGAGACGTGCTTTGCTGGATGATACCAGCGCAATTTCGTACATGGCAAAGATGCCATTCAGTACAAGTAAGAGAAGTATGATAAGAAATTCCATAAATGGATTTAAATGATTATTGCCGTGAAATTACATGAAATCACGACATCATGCAAATATGTGCTGTATATTAATGATTTTTTAATAAACAATTGGTGCGGAATGGTGATGTATTCTTTGAAATGAGGGGGCTTAAGAACAAAAGAACATATTCCGAGGTTGCAAAGTAAATGTTCTCGGAATATGTTCTTTTGTAATTTCTGATCTTGAGTCTTTTTTATTGTTTGTATTTATCAGCCAGTTCTTTAGCACGGGCTACACGTTTGGCAGTGTCGGGGTGTGAAGAAAACATTCTCTGCATGTAGGAAGATGCGGGAGCCCCATTGGACAATTCGAGAAGCTTATTCAGTGATTTGTACATACCATAAGGGTCGATGTTGTTTTTTACGCAGAACTCTACGCCGTAGGCATCTGCTTCGTACTCTTGTTTCTGTGAGTATTGTGCGCCGGCAAGTGCTTCTGCCATTGCTCCCAGTTCAGAGTCAGTCAGTTTGGCGACCTGGCTGCTGGCTGCTCCTGCCGCATTCTTTACAGCCGAACGGAAATATGCATTCTTCATTGCGTCTTTAGAGTCGGTATGGATGACATGACCGATCTCATGACCGATTACTGCCATTACTTCTTCGTCAGTCATGACGTCCATCAGTCCGGCACAGATACGCACGCTGCCGTCACCACAGGCGAAAGCGTTAACGTCCACTACTTCATATACGCCAAAGTTAACTTTCATACCATCTACTTCTTTGATGTTTCCGGTCAGTCTTTCCAGGCGTTTTCCGTATTCGCTGTCCGGTTTGGTCAGTGGGTTATGCTTGTCCATCCATTCCATATACTCCTTGCTCATAGCAGCAATGTCGGCGTCAGATAGAGAGATTGCTTGTGCGGCATCTTTTCCTGCTTGAATAGCTTTGCCTAAATTGAATTTCTTGAATTGTGCTGAAGCGTTAAAACAACTCATGCCCAAAAATAACAGGGCTACTAATGCAATTTGTTTTTTCATCATAGTGAATTTTTAGTTTGTTATTATATAATATAGTGTTAGTATTCAAACGTGATTCCCAAAGTCGGCAGCAGTGTACCGCTTTCTTGCTTGAGCGACTTCATGACATACCGTTGTTCGGCTATCGGTGCGTCCGGATTCTTGATTACTCCGGTGCTCATTAATACATCTGCCTGTTTCAGCTTGCTGCCCGCGATATTCTGCAGATCGATGTAGAAACCCAGCATACAGCGCTTCAGATAGAATGTTTTGTCTATGCGGATATCTACCTGAGTGAAGGCCGGGAGTCGTTCTTCATTGTATCGGGTATAGTCGTAATACGGTTTTCCCTGTGCATTCCAGGCTGTTACCAGAGATGACTTGTCGGCATCATAAGGAGTATAGGGGGCACCGCCTATACAGCTGACTTTCATTCCGACGCTCCAGTGCCGGGGGAGATTGTAAGTTCCCCGCAAGTTGAAAATAAAGCGGTTGTCCCATGCGGAAGCGATGTACTCGCTTTCCTTATCAGTACGATATTCGCTTTTAAAGAGTGTGAAAGATGAGGCGAGATTCAGTTTCTTGGCGACCAGCCATTTAAGGAGAAGCTCTGCTCCGTAAGACCGTCCCTGTGCGGTGGAAGTAAGCAGCTCATTGCCAATCACTCCGTAATCGTTTCCTTTGCAGGTCAACGGAATGCCGTCGGCTACGGAAAGAGGAATTTTGTCATAATCTTTATAGAATCCTTCGACGGATACTTCGAAGGTATCGCCCTTTCTCCAGTTCAGTCCTACGCTACCCTGGCTGACTTGCATATAGCGGAGCGCATACTTGTTGGCATAGAGTCCGTTATTGTTTTTAAAGCCGAGAGCGGTGTAGGGAGGCAGTTGATAATAGAGTCCTGCGTTTCCGCTCAGCGACCAGTGCTCCGTCAGTTGATAGGAGAGTGACAGGCGGGGAGAGAGCTGGTCGGACAGGTCTTTCATGGCTGCCGAGTAGTTGTTGGCATCGGCACGCAGTCCCAGAGAAGCCGTAAAACGCTCGTCTATGGAGGTGTAATTGACTGTTCCGAAAAGTCCCCAACGCATGATGCCCAGATAGGTATGGTAGTCGAACGTCTGCGCACGGTCGGTGTATACCTTCTGAAAGGTGGTGTTGCTATACTGGCTATAGTCCAGACTGGTTCCGACTGTGACTTTCCAGTTGCGGAAAGACGAACTGTTCTCAAGACGGAGCTGAGTATTTTGTTCCGTAGAACGGAGGCGGAGCATCAGATGCTCCGGATCGCTTTCGTCGTTCTGCTGATATTTGGTGTTCCGGTTGTTCAGATAACTGTGACTGGCAACGACTGACTGCACGTGTGCCCCCGCATAGTGCCGGTATACGGCACCTAGAGTGAACGTCTCCTGCTGAATCTTAGGCAGGTAACTGAGGATGTATTCGTTGTCTTCATCGTCGGCTTTGGTGTTTAGCTTCATCTTATCAATACCGCCCAGCCCTAGTACAGTCAATTCATTCCGGGCGTCAAACCTTGTTTTCAGCTTGAATTGCGCATCCGTAAAAGTCGGCAGAAAGGGCAGCCCGAGCATATCAAACAAGAATTGCAGGTAGGACTGACGGACGGAAACCAGATAGGAAGTCTTTTTGCCCAAATGTCCGTTGGAGGCAAGGGAGACTTCGGAAGCTCCGAGAGTAGCTTTCAGGGAATTGCGTTCCATGTCCCCGTCGCGCAATTTGAAGTCGAGCACGGAACTGAGCGCATTTCCTTTGTCTGTCGGGAAGGCTCCGGTATAGAAGTTCACTTCCCGTATCAGGTCGGCATTAAGGATACCTACCGGACCGCCCGATGCTCCCTGTGTGCTGAAATGGTTGATATTAGGGATCTCTACTCCGTCCAGGTAAAAGCGGTTTTCGGAAGGCGATCCGCCGCGTACGATCAGGTCGTTACGGTATCCTATCGGTGAGAAGGCAACTCCCGGATAAGACTGTACGATGCGTGAGATGTCCCGGTTGGCTCCCGGACTTTTTTCTATTTCCTGCAGTCCGATGATGCGCAGGCTGACCGGACTTTCAATGTCCCGGCGGAAAGGGGAGGCGGTGACGGTCACTCCTTCCAGTTCCGTCTGATTCTCTTCCATCTCTATTTGTATATGTAGGTCTCTGGTCGAAAGTATGTATTCGGGGGTAGTGACAGTTTTGTATCCGATAGCGGACGCTTGCAGGCGATAGATGCCGGGCGGTACTTGCCCGATCGAGAACTTACCTTCGGCATTCGTCACTCCGCCTTTATTGAGTCCGACAATCATTACATTGATAAATTCCAATGGCTGACGGCTGGATTTATCAATGACTGTTCCCTTCACTTGGTGGACAGGCTGTGCCAGAAGGAAGGATATGGTTATGTTGCAAAACAGCAGAAGCGACAGTAGTCTTTTCATGTTATTTGTAGTTTAGCGACTGCAAAGTTAATGGAAAATAGTTTCACATTTCAATTTTATGTTCTATTTTTGTGGGAATAATAAAATCTGGTTAAGTATGAAAACCGTAAAATTGATTACCTGTAATGACGCGATGAAGGCGCATATCCTTCAAGGGGCGCTGGAGAATGAGGGCATTGAATCTATTCTGCATAATGAGAACTTTTCTACTTTGTATAAAAGTTGCGTGAGCAGTATTGCGGGAGTGGATATCCTGGTAGCGGATGAAGATTATGAGAAAGCCGTTCAGGTGCTGAGGCAGAACCAAAGCTGGCCCGAAGAACTGACGCTCTGTCCTTATTGCGGTTCGTCCGATATTAAATTCGTATTGAGAAAAGGACACAAACTGCGTGCTGTTGGCGCGGCTGTACTTTCCATGCTGGCAGCGGCGCCTCCGGGGGACAATCATTGGGAATATACTTGCCAGCAGTGTCATCAGACTTTTGAGACACCTGTTGCCGAATTTCAACCTTCGGGAGAAGACGAAGAATGATTGGATCTAAACATATTATAAACACAATGAAAAAGAAAAAACTTCTATTAATCGCTCTTTTGTTAGTTGGGGCAGCGTCTTCTTTTGCTGCCAAAGTAGATACGTTATTAGTGAAAAGTCCTTCCATGAACAAGGACATCAAGGTAGTAGTAGTCACTCCGGATGCGGCATTGGGAAAGAAAGCTACGGCGTGTCCTACTGTTTATCTCTTGCATGGTTTTGGCGGACATGCCAAGACGTGGATTGAGATTAAACCCAATCTGCCTCAGATTGCGGATGAGAAAGGAATCATTTTTGTTTGCCCGGACGGAAGTACCAGCTGGTATTGGGACAGTCCGAAAGACCCGTCTTTCCGATATGAAACTTTTGTCTCATCGGAACTGGTGAAGTATATCGACGGACATTACAAGACAATCACCGACCGCAAGGGGCGTGCCATTACCGGTCTGAGTATGGGCGGACATGGTGGTCTGTGGACTGCTATCCGTCATAAAGATACCTTTGGCGCTTGTGGAAGTACAAGTGGAGGCGTAGACATTCGTCCGTTCCCGAAGAATTGGGACATGGCAAAACGCCTGGGGATTATGAATCTAACAAGGAAATATGGGATACGCATACTGTAATCAATCAGATTGATAAGATTCAGAACGGGGATTTGGCGATTATCTTTGATTGTGGCGAGGCTGACTTCTTCATTCAAGTGAATAAGGATTTGCACAACCGCTTATTGGAAAAGAAGATCGATCATGATTTTATCACCCGTCCCGGAGGACATACCGGAGAATACTGGAATAACGCTATCGATTATCAGATTTTGTTCTTTGATAAATTCTTCAAGAAATAAAACCGGAAAAGCTTGACTTTTGCATCCGGATGTCGTATCTTTGGAGACATAATCATATAGTAGATTGAAATTAAACTACGATAGAAGGAGGAAGTGAAAACTTTCTCCTTTTTTTGTGTACTACTTGGTGAGGAACTGTTCAGATCGGTGCTGGGAGTGGTTCAGCTTGGTGCTTATTGAAATTTAGAAGGGATGTCGGGAAGAATTAGAAGGTATGTTAAGGCAAATTACATACTATGTTAAGTGTAATCAGATGCTTTGTTAGGTGAAAACGGAGGCTTTGTTTCGATAAACAGACTTTTATGTAGCGGAAAAGGTCAGTCGGAGTTAAGAATCTATAAATCTGCTCTTGACAAGAATCGGGTTATTCAATCGTAATTGAGATCGTGCGATTCAGATAAGATATACTTTTGCCATTACCATATTTAGTGCTGACCTTTAGACTGACAGGTTTCTTGTTTTTATCAAAGCTATAAGTATATTCGGTTCTTTCGGTGTATGTGTCACTGGTTTTCTCCGGATAAGAGGCGGTAGTAAGGTGTTGTGTCGGTTTGCCAAGCATGCCGGCAAACAAGGCTTCACGATGGAAGGAAAGGGGATAAGTATCCGCCACCAGCATACAGGGAAGACGATAATAATTGATATCTTCTCCCGCTTCATAATTAGTCTGAAGCTTTCCGTAACCGGTGGATGATTCATAGGGCAGTGAAGGAGAGATGGTGGAAATTAAATCGCCCTTGTCATACTGTAGAGAAAGAGTGTGCGCGACAACTGCATCGCTGCTTCCTTCCCGGGGCATAATCTTTTCATTCACTTGTGTCAGATAGCCGTCCGTATATAAAAAGGTATATTGTCTCTTCTGGTCGAGAGAAGCATATTCGCATTGCGTGGCGTATCCTTCTTCGTTTAGGGTGTATTTACGCTCAGTCCCTATTTCGTCTGTGAAAGTAACACTGCTTCTGTTGTTTCCGTATTGGATGGTAAGCGAATGGCTGATGATCTCTGTCAAGTCCGCTATCGAAACTTCTTGCGTGTAGGTATAACCGGTCAGCCAGGCATCTTCGTAGCGAAACTCTTCTTCTTTAGTAACGTCAGATACTCCGATTCCATCGGACTTGCAAAATTCGGAGAACAGCATCTTGCTTATTTCCGGGTCAGGAACTTCTGTGCCTGCTTTTTCTTCATCATCCGAACAACCGAACATTACTATCGCACACAACAGAAGTGCTATCTTTTTCATACTTGTTTATTTAATCCGTAACCCTCCGGCAAATCTTCTGCTGGCAGGACTGCTGACACTTTTTTCTATCTTAATACTCTTGGTACTTCGAGTTTCTTCTTCTTTGTCTTCGTCTTTCGGCGGATAGGTTCCCTCCAATGTCTGGATGGCTATGCTTAGCATTCTTTCTTTAGGATTGCCGAAAGGGAGGAACTGGCTGTAATCAGTAGTCCCGTTAATAGACGTTTCGCTTATTTTGAATTTATCGCTGGGAACAAGCACGAATGCGTCTTCGCCTGCATCATGGTCGGAGTTGTAAACGGTGCATACCACCGGATTGACAGACCAGCGGTAGGTTTCATTGATGAATTGCTCTGTAGCTACTGTTTGTCCCTTGCTTGCGCTACCCATGACAATAATGTTAGGAGCCTGATCCTCTTTGTATAGGCTGGTCAGTAGCATTTCTGCTGCTCCGGCTGTTGTTCCGCTGGTGATTGCTACCAAAGTGTTTTGATTCAGATTGACACCGGTCTTCAGCACCTCCTGATCGAAATTGATGGTCGCGTCTTTGTCCAAGTTCTTGTCGTTATATTCCAGATAAGCCATCGGAGTGCCCATTCTTGCATTTGGCACAAGGATGGTGGCAAGTAACTGAACACAGTCCAGCGATCCTCCTTCGTTATAGCGAAGGTCAAGGATAGTGGCTTGTACGTTGGCTTCCTGAAATATCGTTGAGACTTTACGTAATTCATTATTATACTTCTCCGGATCGTTATTGGTTCCGGCGGTGAAGCTGTTGTACATCAGATAGCCGACTTTAGCACCATTGTCTAAAGTCAGAATTTTGTATTTATGTACCGGTTGGTCTTCTATAGACTGGGCGGCTCCCAAATCCAGCGTGACACCGTTCGGCACTACTTTATACACCATAACCGGTTCTTCCGGTACTTCTTCCCCTTCTTCGGGCTCTTCCTCGACTTCTTTCCATACCCCCATCGAAAGTTCTCTTGCTATTGTACCTTGCAGTAGTTGCGTTTCATACTTCTTGCTGATATAGGAAGTGTCTACTTTCATAATCCAGTCACCGCGTTGGAGTCCGGCTTTTTCGGCGGGTGATTCGGGGATAACATAAGTAATCAAGGCATTGTATGCCGTATCGTTATCCTGACTCTTGACGAGCGAGTAGTCGAATCCATAGGTTGGCAACGGAGCTTCCAGGACAGAATCTACAAAAGAGTAGCTGTCTTTGTCCCATTTTGCTTTGGATAAGAAGGTGGCAGGGTCCTGAAACAGGTTTACTTCATCGTAGCCAGGCATATATTGATACCACAGATAATTCTGTTGCATGATATCATACATCCATGTATCCAGTTCAGTCAGGTGGGCATATTCCGGCCAGCGGTCCACACCACACGAAAAGAAGCTGCTGACAGATACGACGATCAGGGCAGGTATAAGTAGTATTTTGCGTAAATTCGTCATCTTAAAAAGCTTTTCAGTGTGCAAATGTAGGAAATACTTTGCTTATCTACCACATTTATGGTATAAAAATGCCTTCAATATGTGATAGGCTGTTAGCAAATCCCGCCTTATCTTTGCAACATCGAAAATGATCAATAGGTATTCATATAAATAGAGAGAGAATAATTAGAATCCAAAGAGAGTGATATAGAGTAAATGATTTTTGAATGGACCGTAACCTGACTTTGATAAAGATTTAATGAAACAGATTTGCTGATGTGCTAATTTGTCGGTGATTAATACATTGGCATCTTAGCACAACTTTTGTTGTTTAACGAATAATTATGATGATGAATATAGCTGCATTATTGTCCGGAGGTGTCGATAGCTCTGTTGTCGTTCACCTTCTTTGTGAGCAAGGATACAAACCGACTCTTTTCTATATCAAAATAGGTATGGACGGGGCGGAGTATATGGATTGTTCAGCCGAAGAAGATATTGAAATGTCCACTGCCATTGCCCGTAAGTATGGTTTGTCCTTGGAAGTCGTGGATTTGCATAAGGAGTATTGGGAGAATGTGGCCGCCTACGCGATTGATAAAATAAAGAAAGGACTGACACCGAATCCGGATGTGATGTGTAACAAACTCATAAAGTTTGGCTGTTTCGAACAGCAGGTCGGAAAGAATTTCGATTTTACGGCGACAGGGCATTACGCCACCACCATCCGGCAGGACGGCAAGACGTGGCTTGGAACAGCCAAAGACCCTGTTAAAGACCAGACGGATTTCCTGGCCCAGATAGACTACCTGCAAGTTTCCAAACTGATGTTTTCTATCGGCGGACTTATGAAGCAGGAAGTACGCGAAATCGCAAGCAGGGCAGGATTGCCCAGTGCCCGAAGAAAGGACAGTCAGGGAATTTGCTTTTTGGGAAAGATTAACTATAATGATTTCGTTCGTCGTTTCCTGGGAGAGCGGGAAGGGGCGATTATAGAACTGGAAACCGGAAAGAAAGTGGGCACGCATCGCGGCTACTGGTTCCATACGATCGGACAGCGGAAAGGACTCGGATTGAGTGGCGGTCCCTGGTTTGTGATCAAGAAGGATGTTGAGGAAAATATCATCTATGTCTCTCATGGATATGGAGTCGAAACGCAGTTTGGCAGTGAGTTCCGTATCAATGATTTCCACTTTATTACGGAGAATCCGTGGAAAGATGCCGGAAAGGAGATAGATATTACCTTCAAGATTCGTCACACTCCTGAATTTACGAAGGGAAAGCTGGTACAGGAAGAGGGCGGTCAGTTCCGTATCTTATCTTCTGAGAAGTTGCAGGGCATTGCTCCCGGTCAGTTCGGGGTGATTTATGATGAAGAAGCGGGGATATGTGTAGGAAGTGGTGAGATAACCCGATAGGCTGTTCCCTTTCAGAACTGAACCGGCTGTCAAATATAGTATTCCGCTAAATCCACAATCCCTGCACGCATCGCGTACTTGGTAGCTTCGTGCACATTGTTGACTCCCAGCTTCCGGAAGATATTCTTTCGGTGGCTGTTGATTGTATGAAAGCTGAGGTTCTTTTCTGCCGCTATTTCTTTTGTCGTCTTCCCCAGTGCAATTTCTTTGAGGATATTCTTTTCTGTCTGCGTCAGCAGATGATCATCCACCGTTGCAGGGGATGCGGCGGAAGAAGCCGTTCCCGAAAGCAGCAGATTGCTGACATGATTGCAGATATATCGTTGTTTGCGTGAAGCGCATTGCAGGGCTGACATGATTTCCTCTTTTGAGTTATCTTTCATCACTACTCCGAAAGCCATACTGCTGAATAATACCTGCCGGAGAAAATTGATACTTAACTCATCGGAGAACAGAATCCAGTCGGCCTCTTTAAACCGCTCCTGCAGGACGATCAGTTCGTCCGCTCCGGCAAAATCGAATAAGGTATAATCCAGAATAACCACTGCTTGCGGATACAGGCGCAGCTGCTGAATCAGTTCGGCCTTGTTGTCAGCTTCTAAAAGAACGGATACATCCTTTTGCCGGCTTAGCAGAAACATCATTCCTGCCTTGCTGATATCCTGATTATCTGCGATGATATATTCCCTCATAATGATCAATTAAAAAAACTCCGCTACAAATGTACGCATTTTGCGCGATTTGTAGCGGAGTTATTCTTATATTCTTCTGTTCGGATTACCAGGCACGTCCTTTGAAGATGTTTGACTGATCCAGTGGGACGATGTTACCGTTCAATGTCAGGTTGTTGTTATTGAAGTTCGGGCTGATAGATACCGAAGCATTGTTGTTACCGCTGCTCATATTAATAAATACCTGAGCTGAGATACCGATGCCCTGTACACTGAATGAACAGTTTACATTTCCTTTCTTATCGATATTCATCTTCATGTCCGAAGAGTTACCGTCTACAGTCACACCACCGATACCGTTAGGGCCGGGATAAGGAGTGTTGAACGCTGTCTGTACAGTGGCTCTGTTTCCGTTCATCAGGACGAAGTTAGTGTTGGAAGTCACGAAGGAACTCATACCGTTACGGAAGATCACCTGATTGGCTTCCAGAACAAACTGTTTGTTCTTCAAAGCCTGTACAGCCTGCTGGTAGGCTGCCATGTCCTGTACCTGTTCTTCTGCGCGAAGTTTTGCTCTTTCTGCGTCTCTTTCTGCTTTTCTGTCTGCGCGGCGGATGGCTGCGTTACTTTCCTGTGCATACATCATTGTGCTCGCACTTACTAAAACTAATGCTAATAATGCAATAAACTTTTTCATAACTTTTTTTTGTTTAGGTTTAATACGTTGTTCGTTTATTGCAAAAACAAAGTGTATGCCAGATTGTTCACGGGCGTTTTACAATTTTATATCCGATAGCTGCGACAGCGATACTCATTAAAGGACTGATAATGTTGAAAAAGCAATAGGGGAGGTACACCAGCGTAGGCACACTCAGAATGGTAGCCTGCGTCATTCCGCAGGTATTCCATGGGATCAGTACGGATGTAACGGTTACTGAATCCTCGGTGGTCCGGCTGAGCAGGCAGCTTTCGTAACCTTTTTTAGCATAAATGTCGCGAAACATATTACCGGTCAGGATGATGCTGATGTACTGGTCGGCAGTTGCCAGATTGAGGAAAAGCCCCGAACAGACGGTAGCCGATACGACGCTGACCGTTTTCTTCATGAAACGTACGAAGAGCGATGTGATGCTTCCCAGCATACCGCTGGCTGTCATTGCCCCGCCGAAACACATGGCACATAATATCAGCCAGATGGTATTCATCATTCCCGACATACCACGGGTGGCAATTAAATCTGTCAAAACAGCATTGTCGGTCTGCAGGCTTGTCTTGCCGTAGATGGTCATCATCAGTCCTTTAAACAGGGAGTCGAAGTTGGAAACGGCAGCCCCCGAAATTTCCCGCAACAAATCCGGTTGGAAGATCAGAGCGAAAATGCCCGCCAATAGAGTGGACAGAAACAGGGTAATGATGGAAGGCACTTTCCGTGCAATCAATATGCCTGTTGCTATCGGTATAATCAGCAGCCACGGGGTGATATGGAACTTTTCGTTCAGGGCAGCTGCCACTTCCGCGATGTGCTGGGTATTGCTGGCGTCATGAGACAGACCTGCTACCGTAAATATAGTCAGTGTGATGATCAGTGAGGGCACCGTAGTAATCATCATGTAGCGGATATGACGGAAGAGGGGCGTGTCCGTGACGGATGCCGCCAATATGGTCGTCTCGGACAAGGGAGAAACCTTATCGCCGAAATAGGCACCGGAAATGATAGCTCCCGCAATCCAGCCTTCTTCAAATCCCTGTGCCTTTCCGATGCCCATGAGAGCAATACCGATGGTGGCGATCGTTGTCCATGAACTTCCGGTCATAACGGAGATCAATACGCAAATAATACAGGTGGATGTCAGGAAGAAACTGGGATGGATAATCTGCATCCCGTAATAAATCAAAGTGGGCACTACTCCGCTAATCATCCAGATACCGCTTAATGCGCCGATAATCAGTAAGATGATGATGGCTGTTGTCACTCCTGCCACGTTGTTCGTGATTGCCAGTTCGTAGTCTTTCCAAGGGATTTTGTAGAAAGCCATGCCGATAAGGATACAAATGGCGGTGGTAGTAAGCAGCGATATCTGACTTCCGCCATTGAGGGCATCACTGCCAAATACACGAATGGTGGCGAATAGTAATATCACTAATACGACAATGGGCAATAGTGATATGAGGGGAGATGGAGCTTTCTTCATTCTAAATATAACGCTTTATTATTTAATCTGGTGGTTTAGGTTTCTTTATTATGTAACTACCGGACCTTCAATGATGTCGGATGCTTTATTGATTTCAGGCATCGATTCCGGTAAATGTCTTTAGAGCGTATCCTATCAGGAAACTGATACCTGCCACACTGAAACTGAGTACAGCCATTTCCGTAAACCGCTTTCGGAAGCTTTCTCCACGGGCTACGGAATAATAGTAGTTGAAAAGGGCAATGATGATAAGTGCCATGGTCAGCATCACTCCCAAAGCTACGATTACATTGCTGATCAGTATAAACGGAGTAACCAGTGACACTACCGTGATCAGATAGGCGATTCCTGTATATACAGCTGCTTTTACCGGATGTTTCTTATCATCCCCTTCCGATTTGGTAGAAAGATATTCGGAAGATGCCATTGACAGTGCAGCGGCTATCCCTGTGATACTGCCGGTCAGTGCTATCAGTTTACTGTCACTCAAGGCAAGTGTGAAACCTGCCAGTGCACCTGTAAACTCAACCAGCGCATCATTAAGTCCCAGTACGACCGATCCCATATATTCCAGCCGTTCTTCATTGATTAGTGAAATCAACTTTTGCTCGTGCACTTCTTCTTCATGTGCCAGCCGTTGTAGGTCCGGTATATGGGCATATTTATCATAATTATTATGGGCATTTTCCTCACTGGACTCCATTAATTTGATGGCGAATGTGATACCTAGTATGCGTGCCAGAAAGTAGAAACGGGCGATACGCTTATAGTCCGGACCGATTTCTTTTCCTGTATATTTCTTGAGGATAGCGTAATGCGACTTTTCTTCTGCTGCTATCAGTCGGAGCGTTTTGCGGTTATTCTCGTCTTTTTCGATAGATGCGAGCCGTTCATATAAGATGCTTTCTGTTATCTCGTTTCGTTGAAAGCGGGTGAATTCGGCAATATCCTGTTGGGTTGGAATCATTTCTTTATTTTTTTGGTCGCGCAAAGATACAATAAAAAGACAGAATTCTTTTTACCTTGCCGGACAGCACAATAAAATTTATTATAAGTTTACATTTTATTGGAATATAGATGCTTTTCTGTTACACCGGATTCGTCTTGCGCCTCAGCCACCAGTAACGGATGAAGAGTACACCGGTCAGGATCAGTGCGATGGACAGTCCTGTGTAGAAGACAGATATAAAACTTTCGGGCAACAGGTGGAAGCTGCGGATGGTGATGCCAAGGCAGATCATAAAGATCATGACGATCCAGCTTTTGACATCGAAGAAGGAGAAAGGGCAGTTCTTCTGTTCCTTTTTCCGTTCGATCCTTTGAGTATGCTTATAATAGAGTCTTTTGAAGATTAATACGAAGAACAGCAGAAAGACGACGGTGGCTTCTCCTATCTTGAACATCCAGCCCTCGGAGTTATTAAGCCATGTAACGATGCCTATTCGCAAGATATTGGCACCGGCGATAATCCAGACGGTGCCTGCTGTGATAAGTAAGATTTCTTTGTTAACTCCGTATTTCATGTTTCCCTTTTTTTGTATTAAACGGTTTACTGCTCCGTTTTGTTGACTCACTTCTTCGACAAAGTTGTAATTAGTAAAGAAATGCAGGTCAGTGTAGCTCCAATTCCGATAACACCATGCCATCCGTACAATTGCCAGAACGTACCCGCAAGGAAGGTTCCCAGGGAACCGCCGACGAAGTAGGTCGTCATGAAAATTGTATTGATGCGGTTGGAGGCTCGGGGTGACAGTTCGAAGATACTGGTCTGATTACTGAGCTGGATACACTGCATACCTATGTCGATGATGATAATTCCCAGAATGATACCAAGGTAGGTGTTTTCTCCGACGAAGAAGAGTAGCCATGAAAAGAGGATCAGCCCGCAACCGATGAAGTTGAAGCGGCGGACACCCACTCTCTTTACGTATTTCCCCACAAAGGAGGCGGTTAATGCTCCCGCCACACCGCATAATCCCAGCAAACCGATGATGTCGCTATTGGCATGAAAGGGGGCTTGCCCCATCTTGAAGGCAAGGCAGGACCACATGGCAAGAAGGGAACCGAAGTTTAACGCCGCACGGATGGAATAAATGCGTAGCTGCGGAAACTCTTTCACCAAAGCCAGCAGGGATTTCATCAGGTCGCCGTACTTGCCCCGGAAGTTGGTCTGAATATCGGGAAGGACTTTGAGCACGACAATCGCGCAGACGAACATCATGGCTGCGGCGATGTAATACATTTCGCGCCATCCGAACAGTTCGCCGACGAATCCGCTGACCACCCGTGAAGCAAGGATTCCGGTCAGCAAGCCCGATAGGACGATCCCGACATTCCTGCCTTTGTTTTCCGGACGGGAGAACTGGGCGGCTATGGGAATGAATATCTGCGGAATCATGGAGCAGGCTCCCGTGAAGAACGAAGCAAGGAGTATCAGATGGATATTATCTGCCAAAGCAATCGTCAGCAGGGAGAATATCAGGACAAAGAAATTGACAAGGATAATCTTTTTCCGCTGATACAAATCACCTAAGGGAGTGATAAACAAGAGTCCCGCTGCATAGCCTATCTGTGTGACCATGGCAATCAGGTTGGTACGGAATTCTGATATGCCAAGTTCATGGCGTATCATATTTAGCAGCGGTTGGATATAATAGATGTTGGCTACCGAGACTCCTGCCACAATGGCGAGCGTCCACAGGATGGATGCCGGCAGACCTCCGTTTTCTTTCAATGACTGTTTCATGCCGCAAAGATAATGAATATCACTCAACAAAGAAAGTGGTGGAGATGGTATTTCCTTCACCGTCTACTGCCGTCAGCGAATGTTTGCCGGCGGCGGGTTGCAGGGAGATTTTGTGAAAGTCCTGTGTCTGGGCTTGGTAGGTCTCGTCAAGATGCCAGAAAATGGTAGCATTAGGATTGCTGTGCGCCAGTTCTACAGTCAGGAAACCTTTGCTGCCATCCAGTTGCTTGGGCAGTTTGATGCGTGCGTTCATCGGAGGATAGATAAATTGCATCGGCTGGAAAGTATCTTCTCCGCATCCGGCTTTGAAAGGAGGCAGCGGTTTATACTCCGGATGATGTTGTTTGTAATACCATTCCCATACGGGTGGCAGTGTGAACCAGCTTTTCTGAAGCGTAGGCTCCGTGTTGGCGCAATTTTCATAAATACGCTGGCTTTCATCGGCTGATAAAGTGACGAGGTGGTGATAGGGGCATGCCTCTGTCCGCAGTCCTGCCGGTAAAACAAGAAGCGTGTCCGTTTCATCACAGAACCGTCCTTTCAGATGTCCCGATTTCCGGCAGACCTCTGCTTCGACAAAGATGCCCGTAGGGCGTGTAAACCACGAAGAGGCGGGAAGCAGATTAAAAATATCGAATAGTACGGGACCCGCTGTCTGTGCACCCACCAGTCCGGGCTTTCCTTCTCCGGTGGCATTTCCTACCCATACGCCGACTGCATAGCGGGGCGTAACACCCACCGCCCAAGCATCCCGGAATCCGTAGCTTGTTCCGGTTTTCCATGCAATGGTCTGCATGGAAGGAATGGATTTCCAGTCAATCTCTTCGGGACGGTTGACTTCTTTCAAGGCATCGAATGTCTGCCATACGGCGCCTGGCTGAAAAGGATCGGTTGATTCTGTGATTCGGCTTGTCGGGAGCAACAGGCTGCAAGACCTTTGCGGCAGTTGCAACAAACTGCGTCCCATCATTGCATATGCGTTTGTTACATCCCATAAAGTGGCTTCCGCTCCTCCCAGAATAAGTGATAAACCATAGTGGGAAGAAGAACGGTTGATGGTTTTTAGCCCGATCTGTTGCAGGAAGCTATGAAACTTCGGGACTCCGTATCTTTGCAGCATCGTGACTGCGGGAATATTTAATGAACGCGCGAGAGCTTCCGAAGCGGGAACAGCTCCTTCGAACTGCATACTGAAATTCTGTGGCGTAAATCCGTTGATATTGACAGGTACGTCCAGCAGCAACATATCCGGCAGTAAACTTCCTTCCTGTAACATTGCGTAATATAAGAAAGGTTTGAGAATACTGCCCGTACTTCTCGGAGCCTGAATGACGTCTACTTGATTTCCTCCCTGCTTCCGGTCGAAATGGACGTTACCGCAGTATGCCACCACTTGATTGCTCGGAATGTCAATCACCAGAATGGCCAGATTGCGAATATCACTTCGCCCGAATTCGTTACTCCATCGTTCCGCCAGGTCTTCTACTTGGGTCTGGATACCCTTGTTGATGGTCGAACGGGAGTATTCGCCGTTTCGTTCCTGATAGAACCGGCTGACCAGGTACGGTGCGATATGTGGGAGCGCATGAGGCTCGTCGGGAAGTGGCTCGCTGATA